>JADMIO010789695.1_pt1 | contig 70590 bp, 53 predicted proteins | sample 8958161 | NCBI WGS metagenome assembly JADMIO01 (sample SAMN16585339, study PRJNA669376) | soil metagenome | isolation source: Crop rotation soil | place: USA: Cullars Rotation, Alabama | collected 2011 | reverse complement strand
CTTTCCCCCCAGCGCCTGCCGAGCCCGCCCCAGCCGAACCGGCCCCAGCCGGCGCAGCGCCCGCGCCTGCCGAGCCCGCACCTGCTGAGCCGGCCCCCGCCCCTGCCCCGGCGGAACCCGATCCATTTGGTTTGCCGCCGGCCGACAATGCGGCTGACGAGGCGCCCGGCAAATCCGCCGACAATGCGGCCGAAACGCCGGAAGCGCCGGCGGGCGATGCCGCTGCGCCCGAAGAGCCGGCAGCGCCCAAAGCTGACGCGCCCGATCCGTTCGCTCCCCAAGGCGCGGCCAATGAAGGCGGATTGCGCACGTGGACCGACGACACCGGCCTCCATCAGGTGACCGCGCGGTTGCACGAGCGGCTCGACGGCAAAGTGCGGCTGCTCAAAGAGAACGGCCGGTTCACCACCGTTCCGCTCAGCCGCCTCAGCGTCGCCGATCGCGAGTTTTTGGCGCAGGGCGAATTGCTGCGAGTCGCCGGCCGGTAAAGTGGACGGCGCTTCGCTCGCTACTTCTGCCATTGCTTGAGGCGATCGATCACGCCAAGGATCTCGCCGCGTTTGCGCTCGAACATCACGAACACGGCCATGATCGAGGCGCCCAGGCCCATGCCGAACGCCCACCATGGCCACGATTGCTCGAGCGTTCGCTGGGCGTGCCACACCATGCTCACCACCGAGACGAGCACGAAGCCCGCGCCGAGATAGAGAAACGCCCGCACGCGAAGCCAGATGCCCGTGACCACGCCGGCCACGGCGGCGGCGGCGAGAATCATCGGCGACGCCAGGCTGTGTCCCGCGCTCACCAGGAAGATCTCGCAGCTCGAGCTGACGTAGATCGCCAGCAGGCAGCCGTAGCGAACGCTCGTTAGCTGGGCCTCGTTCAGCCGCTTGCGGTTCGCTTCGGCCGCGCCCAGCACCGACAGCGCGGGCGGAATCATCCAGAACTGGGGACGCTCCAAGAACCGGAAGCCCTGCTCATGCAGCAGCAAGAGCAAGCCGGCGTTGCCGGTCACCGCGGCAGCCAGGGCGCTGGCGAACGACCGGCGGAACACCGCGAGCAGTGCGTAGAGCAGGCCGGCCATGAACAGGACGACCCAATTCTCCGTCTTCTCGGCGGCGATGACCCACATGCCGAGCATCGGCACGATCGGCAGAAAGACGCTCGTGCGCTCCAGCGGTTCGGCCAGCACGAGCACTTGCCGCTTCTTTAAAAGCTCGGCCAGGCCCACGCCGCCGAAGGCGATCGCCATCGCGACATACGGCCAATACGGGCGCACGCGGCCGTGGAAGAACTCGGGAAACACCAGGTAAATGTGCCCCCACAGAAGCACCGCGATGACCTGCGCCGCATAGACATACGCCATTCGCCCGCGCCCCGTAAGCCCGAGGGGGTCGGCGCCCTTGTTGATCGCCAGCCACAGCAGGGCGATCACCAGACCGGCCAGCGCCGCGCCGGTGATCGACGCCTGGGCGACGCTGACCGGCGCGCCAGTCGCCGGATTAAACAGCGCCGCTTCGGCCGAGATCGAAAAGAGCAGCGCCAGGAGCGCCGCGCCGCCGGCCGTGAACGCCGCGCGGCCTGCCGCCTCGCGCCAGTCGCCGGCCCAAATGCGCCATTTGCCCGCGAGCAAAAAGCCAAGCGCCGCCACGGAGAGCGAAGTGACCAGCCGCGCCAGCCGGTCGAGCGTTCGCGCGCCGCTGAAGCCGGGCGCCACGTCGGCCCAGGCGATAAACACGGCCGCCAGTCCCAAGAGCACGAGCGTCGTCCACTGGAAAAATGCTCTGCGCTTCTCTTGCGCCTGGCAGGCGATTCCAAACGCGAGCAACAGCGGCGCGAGCGCCGCGCAGTATCGCATCCATCGATCGGCGAAACTCAGCACGACGACGAACTCCACCGCGAGCACGGCGGCGACAACTATCAAACTTAACGCCGGCAGCCACGCGGCGGTGCGCTTCAGGCCCGCAATCGGATCTTGAATTCCCAGCTTGAACGCCCAAGTCGCCAGCCGCGCTCCCTGCGACCAGAGATAACCGGTAAGCGCCACGTACCCCGCCGCGAAAAAGCCGGCCCCGAACAGCATCTGGCGAGGGGGAAATGCGATCATGTCGAGCGCGACCACCAGGGCCAGCGCCCCGCAGGCATAAAGCCCCAGCGCCGAGAGCTTCTGCCGCCGATCCCACATACCGGCGACCACGAGCAATGTCGTGTTGACGCACAAGATCCAGCCCCACACGTTGCTCACATGAATTGCGTCAGGGCTTCCGCCAGTCGATGAACTCGCAAACTGGCGCTGGAGTGTCGCGATCAACAGGCCACCGACCGAAAGCGCCAAGGCGCCGAGGATCGCGCCGACGGTGAAAAACTGATGGGCCGGCGGAACGGCCGACGAGGCCGCTTCGCTCGCTGCCCGCTGTCGGCGCATCGCCGCGGCCAGAAACGCGCCCGCCGAAAGGACCATCGCCAAAAGCCATAGCTGGCACAATTCGACGAACCCTTGAATGCTGCTTGTCGGCCAATACTTCAGCCAATAGACATACACGGTCGCGAGCACCAGCGCCATTGCCGCATATGCCCACCGCTGTTTACCGCCGACGATCGACGCCCCGGCGGCGACGAGCGAGATGCCAGCGAGGATCAAAACCGTCCACGGTTTGAATGCGTTGTCGTAGCCGACGAGCGCCAGCAGCACGACCAAGGCGCCGAGCGGGGCGCTCCACATCGCCAGCGCCCGGGTTCGCCAATCGCCCGACGGCAGAGCGCCGGCGAAGGCGGCCAGCGCCGCCGCGATCGCAAGGAACGCGGCGGTGAGCAACCAGTAACCGTAGGTATTGGAAGCGGCGTCAAAACGCATCGCGCTGGCGGCGCCAAACGCGGCCATGCCAACCGCGAAGCCGGGAACGAAAAAGGCCAACTGCAAACGGCGCCCTTTCCCCGCCCCTTGCAGTGTTGCCGCGAGCGTCGCGGCGAGCGTGGTCAAAAGGGCGGCATGGGCTGGCCAGTCGCCCAAAGCCAACCACTGCCCGTTCGAGGCGGCGCCGTGGAAGCCGACGCGCCACACCGCCAGCACGACCAGTCCGTAAAGGGGAAAGAGCGATGCCGCGAGGCAAATTCCAAGCGGCCGGGTCCAGGAATTCGCGCCTTCAGTCGGAGCGATCTGAGGCGCTTCAATCCATTTCCGGAGGCCAATCCAGGCCAGCAAGTAAAGCGCAAGCGCGATCGCCCACCATTGAAGCGCGCCGGCGAAAAGCGTGGGACCGTCGCGCCGACCGATGGTGAGCGAAACGAACCAGAAGACAAGCAGTGCGCAGGCAAGATGCACCCCGGCGCCGAGCGCGGCGTAGCTCGTCTTTCGCTCGCGCGCGGCGTGCCCAAGCCACGTCGCGCCGATCGCGGCCACCGGCACGAGGTGAATCGCGACGAGCATCAGACCATCGATGAATGCGACATTTGCCAGGTCGGCCGTCGAAGCGAGTTCGCGAGCCACAAAGCCGCTTGCCAGAAGCAGAACGGGCAACGTGAATATTACGAGGGCGACCACGCGCGCCGCCGCTACCGATTCGCTCGTCGCCGGTCCAGAAAAGCCGAGGCGCGACAGCACGGCGCCGATCGTTTCTCGCGACCAAAACGCCGCGGAAACGGCCAGCCCCATTCCGGCGATCGTCCAGCCGAGCACAGTCGCCGGATGGCTCGACCGCGCGCCGATCAGGCATGCCGCCGCGGCGGCGAGCACGATCAAGCCGGCGAGGGCGAGCGTCGAACGGCGCTCGCGCAGTGATGCGACGAAGGCAATAGCAAGCACTGCCCAGGCCAACCATCCGCGCGGGCCGATGGCTTCTTCGAAGCGCATTGTGCCCCAGACGCTCGCCTTTCTGGCGACTTGTTCGAATTCAACCGCCACGCCCGGCGCGGCGGCGTAAACCATCAGCCCCAAGAAGCCGACGGCAAGCGAACCTAAGAGCGCCTGGTCGACCGTGGGCCAGGCGAGCGATCCAGACGCCGGATCGAACTGGGGTCGTAGCCACTGGCCGCGCGAGGTGTGCGAAATGGCCAGCCGCAGGCCGCTGAATAGCGCGCAGAAGAGAGCAAGCGCCGCGATCTGCAGCGCCGCGAACGCCGGATCGAACGGCCAGCCGTTCCAAATGCCCGCCGCGCGGCCGCCGGCGAGCAGGCCGAAAAAGAGCGTGGCGCTTGCCAGGACTTGAAAGACCGAGAAACCGGCGCGCGAGCGATGAACAACTGCCGCAGCCAGCCATACCATCGCCAGACAAGCGAGGCGCGTCGCGGCGACCGCGTGCGTGTCGGGTCGAATCAGCCAGATGAATGGCAGGGCGAGAGTCGCCGAGGCGAGACTCATCCAGGTGAGCGGAACGACGAAGCCTGACCAGGCTTTCAAACCGCGGCGGTCGGGCATCGATCGAAGGCGCCATCCGCGCGCCACGACGAGCGATATAAGCAGCATGGCGTGCCCCATCGTGGCGATCAGCACTGGTCGATCCGGCGCGATGCGCCACGTGTCGAAGAGGTCTTTGACCACCGGGTTTGTCGCCAGCCCATGCGCGAGCGCGAGCCAGAGCAGCGCTCCGCCCGCGAGCGCCCGATCGGGCGACGGTCGCCAATAGGCAAAGGCAAGCAAGCCCACCGCGCCGATCGCCAGCACGAGCGTAGCCAGCGGCGCGCCCGGCCCGGTGGAGAAGTGCAGGAAAGTGACCACCGCGACATAACAGGCGATCGACAGGCTGACGAAGCCGAGCGCGGCGGCGCCCAGTCGATAAGCGCGTGCTTCGCCGAGCCGATCGGCGGCCCTCCACACCAACGCTCCGGCGCCGACTATCGCGGCCAAGCCCAATAAAGCGGCGCTCGACAGGCCTGTAAACGTCAGTTCGATGAGCCGCTTGCCCGTTTCCGATGAACTGACGCTTGCCCATAGCTCGATGTTCCCCGTCGCAAGCTGAAACCCGACCAGGCAGGCCAGCGAAAGGCAGGCGAGGCCGCTCGCGTGCAACATTGGCAACCGGCTGATGTAACCCAGAATCGTGAGCGTGAGGAACCCCGCGACGCCCACGCCCACGAGCAGCACCGGCGCCGGCCAGGCGAGCAACACGCAGGCGCCCATCAGCGCGCCGGCGAACAGGGCGATCGCCGTGCCGGCCATTCGCTGACCCACGAGCGTCTTCGCCATCGCCCGCTCGTGAATGACGAGGCCCGCCCCGAGGATCAGCGCCGCGGCCAGGCAGAGCGAAGGCGAAAGCTGCGCGACGAGCATCCGCGCGGCGGCGATCTTGGGAGAGGGTCCGCTAGGAAGCGGCAAGCCGTGCGTTCGCGAGATGAGCAGCCCGAGCGCTACCAGCAGGCCAAAGAGCGCCACGCCGAGCACGAGAAACATCTGCTCGACCCGCCTCCGGCTCAACTGCTTCGTCGCCAGCGCCGCGCCGATCTGCCCGGCGATGGCGGCGATAAACGAAGCCAGCGGCAAGGCGAATGCAGCGTTCACGGCGAGCCATGCCGTCGGCTCAGGTACGACGCGATTGACGATGAGCTGTCCGGCCGAGGCGCCCATTACCGCCGCCATGAGCCGCCACCATCCGCGCCCGAGGAGCGCCCGGCTGGCGAAGTAGTTCATCGCTCCAAAGCCGGCCAGGCCCAGCACGACCGCCGGCCAATACCAGCGCTCCTCGAGTGCCCCTTGGCCTTGCGCTCGCGAGAGCACGATCGAAGCCATGAAGGAAAGCGGAACGAGAAGCGTGGCGATGATCAGGATCGCCCGGCTGGTCGATTGCAGCTTCCAGCGGTGTAGCGTGTAGAGGCCGACGAAATGAAAGAACCCGGCGCCAAGCATGAACATCAGCGCCGGGAAGTAGGGTATCACTTCGCTGAACGTCGTCCGCAGGCTGATCACCAGTCCAATGAAGCTGCCGACGATCAACATCCCGCTAACCAGCTCCACCCAGCGAATGTTCCGCCGCTCCATGAACGCGCTGAGCAAATCGGCCAGCGAAGCGCGCGGAGCTTTGGGCGCCGGCGCGAGAGCAACGATTTCAGCGGCGAGCGGCGCGGCGGCGGCAATCTCGCGCGCTTTGGCCTGGAACGGGCTCGCGCCGACCGCCGCCGACATTGCTTCTGGCGATGGAATCGCCGCCGCTGGCGGCACGAAAACGATATCCGCCGTCGCCACTGCTGAAAACGCCGCCGGCGCCGGTACATCCGACCGGAGTTGCCCGTCGAAGAGTTTCGACAGCTCCTCGAACTGCACTTCGCCGATCGACTTCCGCGACAAGAGCCAGCGCAGTTGCCGCTTCACCGCCTGCCGATCTTCTTCATAGCTCAGCGTACGCAGCGCCACCCCACAGGCTCGGCACTCGCCGCCAACGAACGAGGCCGGCGCGTGGCACGACGGACATGGCCTCCCGGCCTGCTTCGCCGATTGCGAAAAGATTGCCCGCACAGCCGCCGCGCCCAAAAGCCAAATCCCATGACCGATTGCCGTCATTACGAAGAGAACGGTCGCCGCCAGAAGTAGCCAAAGAATGAATTCGGCCAATGGAGTGCTCCTGGGAGGCGCCGCGTGAGGTGGGCTTTAGCCATGCGGGGACATGCGGCGAAAAGCCCGCACTACACGGCTAAGAGCCTGCCGGCAAATATATGTAGCGCGCGCCAATCCAAGAAACCCAAGAAATCCCCCTTTTGTGTGGATCCAATGTCGCCGGCAGGGAAGTTGCAGTATTTTTCGCCGCGCGCGATAATCACGGCGATCGATGACGGAACAGCCGAAGGATCAGGGAACCTGGCGGAAGGACGGCACATGCGACGGATCATGCGATTGTCGGGCGCGGCGGCGCTGGTGCTCTTGTTCGCGACCACCGCGAATGGGCAGTTCTTCGGCCCGGTCGGATTTGGATGTTATCCAGCGGGCTATTCGGGCTACGGCTGGGGATATGGCTATGGCTATGGATACAGGCAAGGCTTTTGGGGCTACCCGGCCTGGAATGATCCGCTCTGGTACGGCGGGCGGTATGGCGGCTGGCCGTTTGCCGGCCTGGGCTATTACGGCCCTTCGGCGCCGGCGTGGGTTGGCCGGCCGGTGATCTACTTGCCGCAAAGCCAGAGCACGGCGCCCTATCTCGCGGCGCTCACGCAGCCCGTGCGCGTCGGCATCGATTTTCTGCCTCGCGATTTCGCCACGCCGGACCTGAACACCGGGGCGCCGGCGCTTACCGATCCGGCGATCGTCGAGACGGCGGCCAAAGTGAGCGACGCCGTCGGCCCGCTTTCGGCGAGCGACCTGGCGATCCTCGCGCGGCACTTGCGCAAGACCTCGAACAAAGAGACGCCCGCCGACATTGCTGAGGCGGCGGCGCGCATTCGCAAAACGGGCGTGGCGGCGAAGATGAAGGCCTCGCGACTGATGGATTTGGGCGACGACTTATTCCACGACCAAAAGCATCACGAGGCGCTGCAGCGGTACAAGTCGGCGACGACCGCCGCCCCCGACATGCCCGAGACGTGGCTGCGTCAAGGTTTTGCCCTCGCCGCGACCGGTCGCTACGACCTGGCCGCCCGCGCCTTTCGCCGCGCCAAGGCGATCGACGCCGAGGCGCTGGGCGTGAAGCTGTTGCTCGACGACCTTTACGGCGACACGGCGGTCGCCAAGACGGCCCACTACGATTCGCTCGCCCGCGCCGCGCTCGCCGAGCCGGATCGCTCCGATCTCTTATTGGTGCTCGGCATGATGCTGCACTTCGACGGTCAGCCCGAGCGCGCCGCGCCGTTCTTCGCCGCCGTCAGCGACCTCGATAGCGCGGCGGCGGCCGAAGATGAAGAAACTGACGAAGCCGAAGACGGCGGCGTTCGAGAAGCGTCCGACGTTCGCGACGCCGGCCGCCCTGCCGCGCCGGTCATTGGCGTCGAGACGTGAATCCTCGGCGGTTTAAGCCGTAGCGACTCGCTTACCCGCGCCCTTCCCTATTCCACCAATCGCGAAACGTTTCCGGCGCGGGGGCTGGAAAATCGCGCCGCTCGGTCCAGCCGCCGAGCTTGCCGGGTAGCTTTTTCAGCCACGGGGACTTTCGTTTGAGGCGGCCGATGGTGCGCGTGGCGAGCCACGTTCCCAGCCGGTACATGCGCGGGCTTTTGAGCATGCGCGCCCACGTTCGATAAGCGAGCGCTTCGCCTTTGCTCTGCCCTGCCGGCTCGTGGTGCAGCTTTTCGCGCAGCTTGATGAGCATGTCGGGAATGGCGATTTTCACCGGGCAAGCGGCCTGGCAGGCGCCGCAGAGGCTCGAGGCGTGCGGCAGATGGTGGTTGGCCGACAGGCCGTCGTAAAGCGGAGTGAGCACGGCGCCGATCGGGCCGGCATAGACGCCGCCATAGGCGTGCCCGCCGACGCTGCGATAGACGGGGCAAGCATTCAGGCAGGCGCCGCAGCGAATGCAGAACAGGCTCTCGCGAAGCGGGCCGCCGAGGATTCGCGACCGGCCGTTGTCTAGAACGACGAGGTGGAATTCACGGCCGCCGTCGAGCTCTCCTTCGCGGCGGGCGCCGGTGACCATCGATGTGTACACGCTCATCCGCTGGCCGGTCGCCGCACGCGCGAGCACTTTTAGAAAGAAAGGCAAATCCGCCAGCCGCGGAATGACCTTCTCCATGCCCATCACCGCGATGTGCAGCTTGGGAAGCGAGACGGTCAGGCGGGCGTTGCCTTCGTTCGAGATCAGCACGATCGTGCCCGTTTCGGCGACGGCGAAATTCACGCCGGTGATGCCGGCGTCGGCCGCGGCGAACTCGGCCCGCAGCCGCTTGCGGGCGAACGCGGCCAGCGGCACGCGCTCGGCGGGCAGCGTTTCCCCCGCTTCGGGGCTGAGAATGCCGGCCACGTCTTTCGCCGAAAGGTGCAGCGCCGGGCCGACGATGTGCGACGGGCGATGGCCGGCGAGCTGAATGATGTATTCGCCGAAATCGGTCTCGACCGGATGCACGCCCGCCTTCTCGAGCGCCTTGTTGAGGTGGATCTCCTCGGTGGTCATCGACTTCGACTTGACCACCCGCTGGGCCCCGCGCGAGCGCAGGATTTCGAGGATCATCTTGCACGCCTCGTCGCCCGTTTCGGCCCAGTGAACCGTTCCTCCACGAGAGGTGACGCTCTCTTCAAGCGTTTCCAGGTGCTTGTCGAGCTCGGCAAGCGTGGCGTCCTTGATCGAGCGGGCCTTGTCGCGCACCAGGCTGGAATCGGCGAGCTGATTCCAGGCCAGCCGGTTGCGTCCCGAAAGATCGCCGAGCTTGAGCAGGATTCTCTGCAGGTTGGGATCGGCCAGCGCCACATCCGAGGCGGTGAGAAACTCGTGATGCTCGCTGCGCAGGTAATCGGTCATGGACGACGCTCGTCTTGGGCGACAAATGCTCGGTTCGCGAGCGACTATCATCCCGCTGGAGCATCGGCGCCACAAGGGCGGTGTATAATCGGACTCATATGAAACGTGCATTTGCGTTGCTCGGACTGTTTCTCACGTTCACGGCATGCGTCTCCACTCTGCATCTGGCCGCCGACGAGCCGCCGGCGGCGAAGGGGCCGGTCGACGAGCGAACCGAGCCGCCGAGCGCGGTCGATGCGAAGACGGTCGACTTTCTCGCCGGCGAGTGGGTGTCGCAAGACGGCTCGAAGAACCCGCTCGCCTTCGAGAAGGACGGCAAGTTCACCTGTGGGTTCTTTCAACAGAAGGGGAAGTGGGTGCTGGCGAAAGGAACGTGGAGGATCGGCAAGGACGGCCGCGTGCGCGCCAAGGCGAGCTATAACGGGTCGTTCCTCGGCCTGTATTACAACATCGTCGGCGAAGAGCTTCAGGCGCCGATGGGTCCAAATCCGAAGGTGACTTGGAAGAAGACGCCAAAAGCAGAAGCGAAGAAGAGCGGATAGCGACGAGCCTCTTTCAGTTTGCCGGCGTTATCCCTTTTCACGTCGCCGATCGGCCGGGCCGGCTTGGTCCTTCGCCAGGTTCAGCGCCGTGTTGACGAGGCCGACGTGCGTGAACGCCTGCGGAAAGTTCCCGACGAGCCGCTGGTCCTTGGCGCTGTATTCCTCGGACAACAGGCCGAGATCGTTCGATAATCCGATCAGCCGCTTGAACAGCGCGGCGGCTTCGTCGCGCCGGCCGAGCAGGCAATAATTGTCGGCCAGCCAAAAGCTGCACGGCAGAAACGATCCTTCGCCCGGCGGCAAACCGTCGACGTGCTCGCGAGTCTTGTAGCGGTCGACGAAGCCGTCGCGCATCAGCGTGCGCTCGATCGCCGCCACCGTCCCGAGAATTCGCGGGTCGCTCGGAGGCAAAAACCCCACGAGCGCGAGCATCAGCAAGCTGGCGTCGGCGTCGTCGGCGCCGTAGTACTGAACGAACGATCTCTGCCGCTCGTTGAAGCCTTGGCGGCAAACGTCGGCGTGGATCTCATCGCGCATATGGCGCCACCGCTGAGCGTCGCCAGGGAGTCCAAAGCGTTCGATCGCTTTCACCGCCCGGTCGGCGGCGACCCAAGCCATCACCTTGGAATGCGTGAAGTCGCGGCGCGGGCCGCGAACTTCCCAAATCCCTTCGTCGGGATCGCGCCAGATCGATTCCAAATGACGCAAGAGATGCACCTCCAGCCGCCAGGCGCTATCGTCGCACTCCAGGCCGTTTTTGCGAGCCACGTGCAGGGCGTCCATCACTTCGCCAAACACGTCCAGTTGCAACTGCTCGTGGGCCGCGTTGCCGATGCGCACCGGCTTGGAGTTTTCGTAGCCGGGAAGCCACGGCAGCTCCAGCTCCGTCAGCCGCCGTTCGCCGGCCAGCCCATACATGATGTTGATCTGCGACGCGTTGCCGGCCACCGCCCGCAAGAGCCAATCTCGCCAGGCGAGCGCCTCTTCCGTCTGTCCGCACATCATCAGCGCGTAGAGGGTGAACGTGGCGTCGCGAACCCAGCAGTAGCGATAGTCCCAGTTTCGCTGGCCGCCGAGCAGCTCGGGGAGCGAGGTGGTCGCCGCCGCGACTACTCCACCTGTCGGCGCGTAGGTCAGCGCTTTGAGCGTGATCAGCGACCGCAGGACCACGTCGCGATAGGAATCGCGATACGTGCAGCGCGAGCACCAATCGCGCCACCAGCGGTCGGTTTGGTCGAGCAGCGCTTCGGCGTCGATCGCGTCGGCCGCTGGCAGATGCGACGGCCGGTAGACCAGCGTGCAAGGAATGCGCTCGCCGGCCGCGACCGTGAAGTCGGCGACGGTCGTCAGGTTTTCTCCCACCAGCGCCAGCGGCGTGTGCAGCTCGACCGAATCGGGGCCGGCGATCGCCCGAATGCCAAGCTCGGTCTTTCGCACCCACGGCACGATCGACCCGTAGTCGAAACGAATAACGAAATGCATGCGCATCGCCAGCCGCCCGCGCTCGCCAACGATAATTCGCACCAACTCGGTATCGGCGCTCGGCGGAGGCATGAAGTCGACGACCGTCGCGGCGCCTTCGTCGGTTTCAAAGCGCGTTTCCAGAATGAGCGTTTCCGGCCGATAGCGCCGCGACGCACGGTGTTCGGACGTGGGCGCGATCGTCCAATGGCCATGTTCTTCATTTCCCAAGAGCGCGGCGAAGCAGGCGCCCGAATCGAACCGCGGCAAGCAAAGCCAATCGATGGCGCCGCCTTTCGAGACGAGCGCCGCCGTGTGGCAATCGCCGATCAGGCCATAGCTCTCAATCGGACTGGACATGAACGCCGTTCGCGATTCTCTCGCACAAGTCGCTTACTCGCCTATGAGCCATTCCCGATCGACGATCGAGCCTTTCAAGTCGATCGGAAAATTCGACATATAGCCCTTGTCGGTGTATTTGCTCGACCAGTAGTTCACGAACAAATCGCCGCTTTTGAGGAAATAGGCGCCGGGGTTCGAAAAGGCGTAACTCGGATCGGTTTCGATGTGCCGCGGCGCCGACCAGGTTTTGCCGCCGTCTTTCGATAGGGCCGTCGACAGCGGCGTGCGTTTGCCGAAGTGCGACGCCCACGCCGGATCGTATTTCGCGGCATTCCATACCAGGAGCAAGTCGCCGGTTGAAGGAAACTTGAGCAGCTCGGGGCACGATTCGGGCGACTCAACGCCCAGCGGCTCGCCCTTCGACCAAGTCTGCCCGCCGTCGCGCGACTCGGATTTGTAGATCGAGCCGGCCTGGGTGCGCATCACCATCAGCAGATGATCGGGCGCGATTTCCTCGACGTGCGGCTCCATCGCCCCGCGCTTGGGAGCATCGACCCAGCTTGCGGATTGCCTCCACGTTTTGCCGCCGTCGTCGCTGTAGGCGAGGCCCGCTTCGAAATGGTCGTTCTGTCCCTTCTCGCTCGCATCGCGATTGAGCGGCAGCACGATCCGCCCCGAAGCGAGTTGCTTGAGCGTGTGGTTGCAAATCGTGATCGGTTGTTCGCTGGCGATCGTGGCCAGCGGCGAGAAGGTGCGCCCATCGTCGCTCGAAATCGCGGCGACTGTGGTGGCCGGGGGATACTTGTTGCGCGCCTTGGCGAAGCTGAGATAGCGCATGTAAACGAACAAGAGCCGGCCGTCGGCGAGCCGCAACAGGTTCGGTGAAAACGCGCTGATCTCGCCCGGCTCGGGAACGGCCAGTACGCGATAGTCGTCGAAAGTGCGCCCGCCGTCGGTCGACGTTTTCGCCACGATGCGCCCCGGAAAGAAATCGGAATCGCCCTCGCCCTTGCTGAACTCGATCCACGCCAGCAGCAGTTTCCCATCAGATAACTCGACGGCCGTTCCCTCCGATTGACGCACGTGCTGTTCGTCGGCCTTGGCGATCGTGAACGTGACCGGCTCGGCGGCCGCGATATTGGCGGCGCCGGTGGCGAAGAGAAGTAGTATCGCGATCGACAAACAGATACAAGCGCGAAGGCGGCGATTCATGGCGATCGTTGTGATAGTTTGCAAACGCCGCGCGTCAGGCCCCGGCGCTGAGCGTGGCGAACAGGCAGCGGAGTTCATCGTCGACGTCGGTTTCATCATCGACCGTTTGGGCGATTTCGGCCCGCAGCAGGTCGCGGCAGCGGCGGCGCAGTCGATGCACGGCGACCCGCGCGGCGCCTTCATTCATATCGAGCTTCTCGGTAAGCTCGGCATACGGTGCGGCGCCTCCGCCAAGATGGTCCTTGAGGACGTCGAACTGTTCGAGCTTGCCTTGGGCGACGAATTCGTCGCGAAGCTTCGACAACACCTGATCCAGCAGCGTGAGCGCCCAGCGGCGCTCGAAGATCTTTTCGGGCGTGGCGTCGTGGGCCGGCTCGAGTTGATATCGCTCTTCGCCCTTGGAGAAATCGAGCGAGAGAGCGAACTTGCCGCCTCCACGCTTTTGCGCCCGCGCCTGCCGCCAGTGGCGGGCGAGAAAGTTTTGCAGCGAGGTAAGCAGGAACGAGCGGAACTTGCCGCGCTGCTTATCGGCCGTTTGCAGGCGGTTCTTTTCCAGCAGGTAAGCGAAAAATTCCTGCGTCAGATCCTGGGCGTCTTCGGGGCTGTATCCGCGCCGCCGCACGTAAGCGTAAAGCGGATACCAATAGTTTTTGCACAGCGCGGCCAGCGCGACCTGCGAATTCGGATCGGTGCGCATTCCCGCCGCCAGCACCAGGCTCCACTGAGTGGTGACGAACGGTCGCGACCCGCGCGACGACGGCCGGCTCGGCGCTGGCTTGCTAGGCATCGCTGCATTGTAACCGAGCGCTGGGACGCGATGCGATCCTTCGGATCGATTCCGCAGGGGTTACGGATTCACGGACGCAAGCGCCCGTGCTTCGTCGCGGATCTCCCGCAGCGCCGCCAAATGCGCGGGCGTCCATCCGGATGTTGTCGGCGCGGTAGTGGCGTGTCGCATGTCGTGCCCGTAATGCTCATCGCCCAGGCCGGCCGATTTCGATTGCTTCAAACGGCTCAACAGCAAGTCGCGAATCCGCTCGGCGTCGGCGACGCCCTCGATGAGGCCTTGGTGCGAAGCGCTCGTCTGGCCGTGTTTGCCTCCATGCTGTCCGGCGGCTTTGCCGCCTCCTCCGGCGGTTTCCACGAGCACGTTGGCGATTCCGAAAAACCGTTGGAGCGGCCCCTGGTGAACGCCAATGTTCTGCACGTTCTCGAAAGTAATCGTCGTTTCGTGAATCACCCAAATGCCGCGGCGGATGCGCAGGCTGCGGTCGCTGATCACGTACCAGGTGGTGTCGTAGCGCAGGTAGATCGCCAGGTAGGCCACGGCGACGATGGCAGCCGCCACTATGAGGCCCAGCGGCGCCAGCACGAGGCCCGCTTGCCACGAGCCGAAAGCGACGCCGATCACCCCGGAGAATTCGAGCAACACGAGCACGATCGCGCCGATCCAAAACTGCATGATCAGATAATGCAAAAAGCCCGGCGCGGGCTGAAAGCTGGTCGGCTCGTGGCCGCCAATTGGGGGCAGCGTGGGCGGCTCGCTCGGCACTCGAAAGGCGCCCGTGAGCACGCCCCACAAGCCGCGGTAAATCCAGCGCGAGGCCGTGTTGACGCGGGTGTTCATGACGGCGCCCCTCGCGACCTGATCTCGCGTAGCGAGTCGCGAATCTCGTGAAGCAGGCGAAGGGCCTCGTCGCCGCCGGCGGGCGGTTGCGAGTGCGCGCCAACCGACGCGACATCATGGGCCGCGCCATGCGCTTCGCCATGAATCGCGTCAGCGCCGTCTCGCGCGCCGCGCATCTGGGCGTAGAGATAATCGCGTAGAGCGTCGGCGGCGAGCAGGCCTTCGATGCTCATCTCGGGACCGGCCCCGCCCGAAGCCGTTTGCACGGAAACCGTGGCCAGGCCCATCCACCGCTGGAGCACGTTCCGCGTGAGGTGAATATCTTGAATTCGCCGATAGGTCAAATAAATCTCGCGGCGAAACAGCAGCCCCCAGCTCATCGACACGCCCGTGTCGTCGAATTTGTATTTGAGCGTTTCGTATTTGAAGATCAGCGGCAGAATGGCGATCGGATACGCCGGCCCGGCCAACAGCGCGATCACCAAATAGTATCTGAGCAGCGCCTTATCGGGCCGGGTGATCTCCTTGGGATGAAACGGCAGATTAGGTGAATGAATGGAGGCCGACATAGACAATTGAAAAACGGGCGTTGACACGAAGCGATCGAAAAGGCGACAAATACTACGAGAGTTGTCGGCAACATCGCCACTACCGGGCCTGTCCCGGTAGAGCGCTGACTGATGGCTGTGAGGAACGCATTGCGTTTCCCCCTCCTTTCCATGCCGGCCCGTCGGGCCGGCATGGAAAGGAGGGAAGGTTTGTGAAGTGCGGCGTGTCGATTAGCCTATCAGTCATCGCTCCACTGGGCATGCCCAATGGTGGCGTAAATCTCGTTGGCGCGGAAGCCAATACCGAGGCTAATCTTACTCGCTTCCATGCGCCTTCCACGCCAAGCTTAACGCGGCCAGCGCTCGTCCCACAAGCAGCCGGCCCACGACCAGCCGACGCCGAAACCGACCAGCATGTTCTTCATGCCGGGGCGCAGTCCACCAGACATTCGCAAACGGTGGATCAATATTGGAAGTGTCGAAGAGACCGTGTTACCGCAATGGGCAAGCTCGATCGGCAATCGCCTTTCGGAAAGGCCCAGCCGCGACTGAAGCTGCTCGAGCATCTTTCGCGTCGCTTGGTGCAACAAATAGAGATCGACGTCGTCGCGGTTCAAATTGGCCGCCTTGAGAACGTTTTCCACGAGCTGCGGCACGGCGGCCACCGAAAAGTTGATCAAGCTCGGTCCGTCCATGTATAGGTCGCTCGGCCAGCGATGGCGATGCCGCGGCTTGTGCGCATCCTCGGCCGGCCGCGCCCCGCCCTTGGTCACCAGCAGCGTGTCGGCGCCCTTTCCATCGGTGCCAAATTGGAATGCGCTCAAGGTCGGCTCGTCGCTCGCTTCGATGAGCGTCGCGGCGGCCCCGTCGCCGAAGATCGTCCGCAGGCTGCGGTCGGTGGGATGGATGAACTTGGAATACGTCTCCGCGGTCACGAACAGCACCCGCCTGGCCGCGCCGCTGCGAATCAACCCGTCGGCCAGCGACAACCCATAAACGAACCCCGAGCAGCCGAGGTTGAAATCGAGGGCGCCGGTCGACGTCGGCAAACCGAGCCGCTCCTGCATCAGGCAGGCGGTGGTCGGCAGCGGATAGTCGGGCGTCTGAGTGCAAAGCAAGAGAAAATCGATCGACGCCGGGTCGATTTCGTGTTCGGCGAAAAGCCTTTTCGCGGCGGCCACGCCCAGGTCGGAAGAGCATTCGTCGGGGGCGGCGATGTGGCGGGCGTCGATCCCCGTCTTCGAGGCGATTAGCGCCAAATCCCAATCGGGAAACTCGGCCTGTAGCTGGGCATTCGTCTCCACCTTCTCGGGCAGATGGATGGCGATCGGGCCAACGGTTGCGAAACTCACTCAGACGCCCCGCGACAACGTTCAAAGAAAAGCCGCATTTTACGTGCCGGCGCAAAAAACCGCCAGCGGCAAAGCAACAGTCGGGACGCGGACGGGTGGCTGGAGTCGACGCTTCGTCGCCCCCAGTTTACCGCGGCTTGGCGCTGGGGGCGACGAAGCGTCGACCCCAGCCACCCATGCGAATCAACTCCGCATAGGCGAAAGGCGACCATATAAGCGTTGCAATTCGACGACCCGTTTTCTACCTTGGTTTACGGGGCGGAAAGGACAATTGAACCAATCACCGGCCATCCGCGCCGGCTCGGTGCAGCGTGCAGAAGCGATTTACATGCCGTCGCGGACATACCTGGTCGGCGTCCGCCGACGCAGGCGCTGCGGAGACAGTCTGTCCCAAGTGCGGCGCCGCGCCAATGAAAGATGAGCCGGCGGTCGATCTGCTGGCGGCGACGGCGCTTCACGATTCGGGCAAAGCGTCGGGATCGGGCGAACCGGCGACGCGTCGCCAAGGTTCTACAAAGTCGGCGCCCGCCGCCGAGTCCCCGCCGACGCGCATCGGGCGTTACCGGATTCTGGAGCGGCTCGGCGAGGGGGCGATGGGCGCGGTGTGGCTGGCCGAAGACACCGAGCTCAAGCGCAAAGTCGCGATCAAGATCCCCAAGCTGGGCGAGTTCGCCCACGGCGACGCGCGCGCACGCTTTCTGCGCGAGGCCCGCTCGGCCGCCGCGCTGCGTCATCCGAATATCTGTCCGGTCTACGACATCGGCGACTACGACGGCCGGCCGTTCATCGCCATGGCCTACGTTCAAGGCCGGCCGCTGGCGCACTTCATCCGCCCCGATAGCCTGGTCGCCCCGCGCTCGGCGGCCCGCGTGATTCGCAAGCTGGCCCTTGCCCTGCAAGAGGCGCACGCGAACGGCGTCGTGCATCGCGACCTCAAGCCGGCCAACGTCATGATCGACGCCAAGGGCGAGCCGATCGTCATGGACTTCGGCCTTTCCTGCCCCACCGGCGAAAGCGACGCCGACGGCCCGCGGCTCACGATGCACGGCTACATCCTCGGCACTCCCGCCTACATGTCGCCCGAGCAAGTGGAAGGCGCCGGCGCCGAAATCGGCCCGGCCAGCGACATCTACAGCCTGGGCGTGATCTTCTTCGAGCTCGTCACCTGCAGCCGTCCGTTTCACGGAGGACTGGGCACGCTTTTCGCCAAGATCATCTCCGAGCCGCCGCCCCGACCCACCACACTGCGCGAAGACCTCGATCCGCAACTGGAGACGATTTGCCTGAAGATGCTGGCGAAACAGCCGGCCGAGCGGTATCCCTCGATGGCGGCGGTGGCCGAGGCGCTGACCGACTTTCTGCGCACGAAAGCCGCCGATTCGTCGCCCGAGAGCGCCGCCGAGGGCGACGCGCGGCGGCTGCCTCCGCCGCTGCCGCCGCCGCTTTCGCCTCAAACCGAGGCGATGGGCGCCGCCGGCACGCTGGCGCCGGGAACCGACGCCGCCCTGTCGACCGACGCGATCGCCAATTCGGCCGTCGCCACCGGAGTGAACGCCGGCATTGCGACGGGCATCGCGCCGCGCATCATCACCGGCATTAACGTTTCACCGGCGCCGCGTTTGCCGTTAGCCAAGAGCGCGGTCTTGCCGAAGCGAAATCCCCAAAGCGTCGCCGCGCTGATCGCATCGCTGCAGAGTCGAGGATTGACGCCGGTGATCGGGGCGCTGGCGGCGGCGATCGTCGTTCTCGCCGGGGCCCTCGCGGTCGTCTTGTCGCTTCCAAAGGAAGACAAGGAGCAAACCAAAAAAAACGCAGCCGATTCGAGGACTGCCAGCGAGGCGATTTCCGGCGATCGTCAAACGACAGGCGACGTTTCCGGCGCCGCCGCAAACGCGCAAGGCCCACAGGGCCAGTGGATCGAACTATTCGACGGCCGTAGCCTGGCCGGCTGGACGACGATCAGCGGCCGGCCCTGCGATTGGGTTGTTCGGCCGAATGTCATCGAGACGCGTCCCGGCGCTGGCTCGATCATGACGGTCACGAAATTTCCGCTCGATTTCGAGTTGCACGTCGAGTTCTGGCTTCCGGACAAACCGAACTCGACTGGGCAGGCGAAGGCCAACAGCGGAATCTTGTTGCTCGGCCGCCACGAAATTCAGATTCTCGACATGTATCAAAATCCGGGCGTTCGGCCGGTGCAGGCGAGCGGCGCCCTGTATGACTTGATCGCTCCCGTTTCCACGACCCCCAAGCCCCCTGGAACGTGGCAATCGTTCGACATCACGTTTCACAGCCCGCGGAGGGAAAACACACTCTTGCTCGCCGGCCGGCTGACGCTCGTTCACGACGGCGTGAAGGTGATCGACGACGCGCCGGTTCCGTTCACCCCGTCGCCGCTGGCGCAGAATCAAATGATCGGCGAGCCGGGGCCGCTCGCCCTGCAAGACCACGGCGCCGCCGTTTGTTTTCGCAACTTGCGCTGGCGGCCGATCGAGCGCGTCAGTTTGACGACCACTTCCTCGTCTGGCTTCCAACCGTCGTCGTCTCCCACCGCGAAGCCGCCCAGCGACGCCGTCACTTTCGCCGGCCACAAATACAAGTTCTTTCGCCAGCAAATGACGTGGAAAGAAGCGAAGGTCGTCTGCACCGCCCTCGGCGGCCACCTGGTGATCATCAACTTCAAGGGCGAAGACGATTTCGTCGCCCGGCTGATCGGCGACGCCGGCGCTGTCGACTCGTGGCTCGGCATCACCGACGAGGCGCAGGAAGGCGCCTGGCGTAGCGTCGATGGCGAAAAGCTTTACTACACGCATTGGGCAACCGACCAGCCGAACAACAAAAACGGCGAAGAGCACTTCGGCCTCATCTCCAACAGAAAATTCCCCGGCTCAGCGCCGCTCGGCTGGACCTGGTGCGATCAACCCAACCGCTCCACGGTTCACCAGCCGGGCTATGTCTGCGAATGGGAATAGCTTTGTTAATCCTGGAATTCCGGCGCCTGGGCGGTTTGCGTCCGTGTCAATCCGACTCCGCGATTGCCGGCGGGCCGATCGAGTTGGAAGCCGGCGAGAAAGAAGCCGACGACAATGAGGATCATCAAAAGCAACGTGAACGCCATGACGGCCAAGCCCTTGAGCTTGTAATGCCGGGGAAGATGTCCGCCATATTTGCCGAGGGATCGCACCGTATTGGGCGAGATAAGCCCCGTGATTCCCAAGACGATCGCCAACGGCGCCAGCACGGGAACCATCAGAAAGACGACTCCCTGGCCCGACGCCAGCGCCAGGCTTCCCAGGCATAAAACGAACCCCAAAGCCAAACTGACAACGGAAACAATTCGCATCTGCCCATCGGTCGGGCCCCCCGAGGGATTCGAAATTCCAGGATTCATCCAGCCGGAAGGCGGCGCGTTTTGCCACGCGCCCAAAGGCGGCGGTTGTGTCGCGTATCCAGCCGATTGCCAAGAGTTCATTGCCGGCGACGGCGGCGCGCTTTGTGGAAATTCGGGCGAAAGCGGCGCGCCGAAACCGAACGAGGGATCGACTGGCGCGTTCGTCGCCGATGGGGCTGCCGCAGGGGAAGGCTGCATCGCCGCGACAAAACTATTGCCGCATCCGGCGCAGCGAACGACCTTGCCGCTAGCGCCGTCGGCGACTTGATAGCGCTTAGCGCATTGCGGGCATTGGATTACGAAAGGCATGTGAGATAATTGTCCTTCATAACGCTCGCCGACACGTTCGGCCGTTTGGACCGGTGGAACCTTCCCATCATCGTGGTCGAACCGATTTGTGTCAAACATCGGCTGAGCGCCCTCGGCTCCTCACTCCGATGAATTCCAGTGTCTATCTCGTCCTCGCGGCATTGATCGCGTTATTTTCTGAGCAATTAGTTTCCGCGGCAGAGCCGACCGGGTCGCCTCGGGCTAACGTCGTCGACGCGACGACTCTTCACCACAAAATAATTTGCGGTTACCAGGGTTGGTTCCGCTGCCCCGGCGATGGAACCGATGAAGGATGGATGCACTGGAGCCGCAGCCGCGAGAAAATCACGCCAAAGAGCCTGACGTTTGAGATGTGGCCGGATATGTCGGAGCTGGCCGAGAGTGAGAAGTTTGAGGCCAAGGGCTTCACTTACCCCGGCGGCGATCGGGCGTTTTTATTCAGCTCGGCGCGGCGCGAAACGGTGCAACGGCACTTTCGCTGGATGAAAGAATACGGTCTCGACGGCGTATTCGTGCAGCGATTCCTGGTCAACCTGGGAACCCCATCGTTCGACGACGTACTCGATCACGTCCGCGCGTCGGCGGCCGAAACGGGCCGGGTCTATGCCCTTTGCTACGACCTGACAGCCGCCCCGCGCGACAAGATCTTCGATCTTCTGACGGCCGACTGGAAGCGGCTCGTCGACGAAAAACGCGTCACGCAAGACGATCGTTATTTGCACCACGCCGGGAAACCGGTGCTGGTCGTCTGGGGATTCTTCGACGACCGCTTCGGCTCCGAGCTGGCGCATCGAATCATCGACTTCTTCAAAAGCGACGATCGCTACCGCGTCACACTCATCGGCGGCTGCCAGTGGTATTGGCGCAACACGAAAGACAAGGAATGGGCGCGGGCGTTCCGTCGCTTCGACGCGATCAGTCCCTGGAACGTCGGCAACGTCGTCTTCGAAAACGGGCGCAAGCAGGCGTCGACCGGTCCCTGGCGCGACGACTTGGCCGAGGCGAAGAAGGCGGGAATGGAATATCTGCCGGTGATCTACCCCGGTTTCGGCTGGACGAACTTGAAAGGCGCCGGCGCAGCGCGCCAAACCATACCTCGACTCGGAGGCGAGTTCTATTGGCGGCAGTTCGTCACCGCCGCGAAACTCGACATCGACATGGCCTATGTCGCCATGTTCGACGAGGTCGACGAGGGCACAGCCATCTTCAAGGTCACCAACGATCCGCCGACGCAAGCGAAATTCGCCACATTTGAAGGGCTGCCCACCGACTGGTATCTCCGGCTCACCGCCGAAGGCGGCAAACTGCTTCGCCGCGAGTCGAAGATTCAAACGGCGTTGCCGATAGCGCCGTGAATATCAATACGCCTTCGCGAAGACCACGCGCTGCGGGCTGGGGCGGCCGGTGAAGATGCACTTGCCGGGGGAGAGGTCGCCCTCTTGCGGAATACAACGAATGGTGACTTTCAAATCCTTGAGCACTTCGTCGGCCGCCGGGTCGGGCGTCCAGTGGCACATGGCGAAGCCGGCGTGGATCTCCGGCTTGTCGGCATTCTTCGGCGTAAAGTAGGCGCGAAAGTCGTCGAGTTTGTCGATGTTGCGCGTGCTCGCCTCGCGCAGGGAAAGGGCGCGATCGAAGAGTCCGTTTTGCATTTCATCGAGCACGGCGCCGATCTCGGCGACCAGCTTCGCCCGCGGCCAGCCCGCCGGCTTCGCTTGATCGCGGCGGCCGACGAACAGCGAATCGCCCGCCACGTCGCGCGGACCGACTTCGATCCGCAGCGGCACGCCTCGCTTGATGTGCTGCCACTTCTTTTCGCCCCCGCGTATGTCGCGGTCGTCGATTTGCACCTGCACCTTCACACTGCCGGTCGAACTGCCGGCGCTGAACGACTGTTGCTCGAGCTCGTGCTTGAGGCTCTGGCAATACGGCAGCACCTGCGACTTTTCGTCGTCGGTGCGATAGATCGGCAAGAGCACCACATGCTTCGGCGCCAGGCGCGGGGGCAGCACGAGGCCGTCGTCGTCGCTGTGCGTCATGAGCAGGGCGCCGATGAGGCGCGTCGATACGCCCCACGAGGTCGTCCACGCGTATTCGATTTTCCCTTCCGGATCCTGGAACTTGATTTCCTGCGCCTTGGCGAAGTTCTGGCCGAGGAAGTGCGAGGTGCCCGCCTGGAGCGCCTTTCGATCTTGCATCATCGCCTCGATGGAATACGTGGCGACGGCGCCGGGGAACCGCTCGCCGGCCGTCTTCTCGCCCTTGATCACCGGCATCGCCATCGTCTTTTCGGCGAAGTCGGCATAGACGTCGAGCATCCGGGCCGTCTCCTCGCGCGCCTCTTGCTCGGTGGCGTGGGCCGTATGTCCTTCCTGCCAGAGAAACTCGGTGGTCCGCAGGAACATGCGGGTGCGCATCTCCCACCGCACCACGTTGGCCCACTGGTTGATGAGAATCGGCAGATCGCGATACGACTGCACCCACTTGGCGTACATCGCCCCGATGATCGTTTCGCTGGTCGGCCGCACGATCAGCGGCTCGTCGAGCGGGCTGGCCGGCGCGAGCTTCCCCTCGGCGTTCATTTCCAGCCGGTGGTGCGTGACCACGGCGCATTCCTTGGCGAACCCCTCGACGTGATCGGCCTCTTTCTGCAGGAAGGAAAGCGGAATGAACAGCGGGAAGTAGGCGTTGACGTGCCCCGTGTCTTTGAACATCTGGTCGAGCACGCGCTGCATGTTCTCCCAGATCGCCCAGCCCCAAGGCTTGATGACCATGCATCCGCGCACGTCCGAGGCCTCGGCCAGATCGGCGGCCTTGATGACCTGCTGGAACCATTCGGGGTAATCTTCGTCGCGCGTCGGCGTGATCGCTGTCGCGGGGGCCTTGGCCATGATCGGTGTTTCCGGGCTGCGTTCCTTCAAATAACAATCGCCGGCCGGCATTTTAGGAGAAATGCCGATTTGCGGCGATGCGTGTTCACGGGCGCGGCGGGCTAACATGCATCTATGATCGACACGTCCAAATCCTTGAAGTTCGCGTTTTACAACCGGCGGCCGGAAATCGTCGCTCGCGAGCTGCTCGGCGCGGTGATGTGCCGCCGGCTGCCCGAGGGGTTGATCGCCGGCCGGATCGTCGAGACCGAGGCTTATTTGCCGGAAAACGATCCGGCCTGCCACGCCGCCCGCGGCATGACCCGCCGCAACACCGTGATGTTCGGCCCGCCCGCCAGGGCTTACGTCTATGCGATCCACTCCCGCTGGTGCTTTAACGTCGTCTGCGAACCAGAGGGCGTGGCCTGCGCCGTGCTCGTTCGCGCCCTCGAGCCGCTCATCGGCGTCGATCTCATGGAACGGCGCCGGCCCGGTCACGGTTTGCGCGACCTGGCTCGCGGCCCGGCCCGGCTCTGCCAGGCGCTCGATATCGATCGTCGGCAAAACGGCATCGATCTGACCAGCAATGACGAGCTTTGGATCGCCCGCGGGAAAAAAGTTCCTGATGAAGACGTGCTCGTCTCTGCACGCATCGGCGTGACCAGCGCGTTCGATCTGCCGCTGAGGTATTTCGTGAAAGGCTCGGCTTACGTCAGCGGGCGCAAAACTGTTGGGAACGCGAACGCCGCGGAGGGCGTTCGTTAAAGGTGAGACTATAATTTCCCTCTATGCACTCCATTCAGCGAATCGACACCAACAACGACGACGTCGCCCGCGCGCTCGATGACTTGCGCCAGCGGCTCAGCCCGCGCGGGAACATCGTCTCCGAGGCGGGGCGGCGGCGAACGATCGAAGCGTTCGGTGAGCCGCTCACTCCGCAGCAAGTCGTCGAGCGGATTTGCGAAGACGTGCGAGCCCGCGGATTGGCCGCGGTGGTCGAATACTCGCGGAAACTCGACCGGGCCGAGATCACCGCTGAAACTCTGCGAGTGAGCGAGCCGGAGCTCGAACGCGCCCATTCCCAGGTCGATCCGGCGTTCTTGGAAACGGTTCGCCGCATCGCCGCCAACATTCGCGAGTTTCAAGCGGCGCTCTTGCCGCGCGACGCCGAAGTGCGGCGGCCGGGTGTCGTGCTCCAGCAGCGCTACTTACCGCTCGACCGCGCCGGCTTGTGCGTGCCTGGAGGCGCGGCGGCGTATCCTTCGACGGTGCTGATGACGGCCGTACCGGCGATTGCGGCGGGCGTGAAGGAGCTGGCAGTCGTCGCGCCTCCGACCGCGTTTGGGGCCAATAACGCCGACGTGCTGGCGACGTGCAGCGAGCTGGGAATTCGCGAAGTGTATCGCGTGGGCGGAGCGCAAGGCGTGGCCGCGCTCGCTTATGGAGTCGACGGCCTTCCGCGCGTCGATAAGATTGTCGGGCCGGGCAACCTGTTCGTGGCGCTGGCGAAGAAATACGTCTTCGGCGAGGTCGACATCGATTCGTTCGCCGGTCCGAGCGAAGTAGTGGTGCTGGCCGACGATTCGACGCCGCCGGCCTTCGCCGCCGCCGACATGCTGGCCCAGGCCGAACACGCGCCCGGCGCGAGCATTCTCATCGCCTGGCAAGCAAGCGTGATCGAAGCGATCGCCCGCGAACTCGAAATACAAGCCGCCAGGCTCTCGCGCGGAGAGCTGGCGATTCAAAGCTTAGAGTCTTTCGGCGCGCTGATTCTCGCGCGCGACGAAGACGAAGCTTGTGCGATCGCCGACACGATCGCCGCCGAACACCTGCACATCGCCACGCGCGATCCCCGCCGGCTGCTGGCCAGGATTCGCCACGCCGGGGCTGTGTTTCTCGGCGCCCACTCGCCGGTGGCGGTCGGCGATTACGTCGCCGGCCCGTCGCACGTTCTGCCCACGGGCGGCTCGGCCCGCTTTGCGGCCGGCCTGTCGGCCAACGATTTCCTGCGATCGGGCAGCGTGATCGAATACTCGCGCGAAGCGCTCGAAGCGGCCGCCGCCGACGTGCGCGCGATGGCCGATAAGGAAGGTCTTACCGCTCACCGCGCGAGCATCGACGTGCGGCTCGAATGAATGCAACCGGCCGGCGCGCATGATAAAATGGATCCGTGACCTGGGATTTCACCGCACAAGTGAGGCCGATCATGAGCCGAGTAATCGCTGTGTGGCTGTGTTTTGCGAAGGCTATGCGCAGCAAAACACGGCTCGTTGGGCAAGGTGCGGCCGATGATTCACGCCCGATCGGGCCGTGTTTTCCAGAGCGAAAACACAGCCACACGTTTGCGGCGGTCATCGTCGTCGCGTTGTTATCGAAGGCCGCCCACGCTCAAGAAGCGCTCGACCCGCTGCCGAGCTGGAACGAGGGCCCGGTCAAGAAGGCGCTGGTCGAGTTCGTCAACCGCGTGACCAGCCCCACCAGCCCCGATTTCGTCAAGCCGAATGAACGCATCGCCGTCTTCGACAACGACGGCACGTTGTGGTGCGAGCAGCCGATGTACGTCGAGCTGCAGTTCGTGTTCGACCGGGTTTCCGTTCTCGCCGCCGCCAAGCCCGAGTGGAAAACGACCGAGCCGTTCAAGTCGCTGTTGGCAGGCGATATGGAAGGCGTTCGCAAATCGGGCAAGCGGGGGCTGCTCGAAATGTTCATGGCCACGCACTCGAACGTCACCGTCGACGACTTTGAGCAAACGGTGAAGGAATACATGAAAACGGCCAAGCACCCGCGCTTCAAGAAGCCATACACCGAGCTGATCTATCAGCCGATGCTGGAAGTGCTAGCGTACTTGCGCAGCCAGCAATTTCAGACGTTTATCGTTTCCGGCGGCGAAGTGGAGTTCATGCGGCCGTTTTCCGAGCCGGTTTATGGCGTGCCTCCTCAGCAGGTCGTCGGCACCAGCGTCAAGACCGAATATCAAGTTCATGGCGACAAGCCGGTGCTCATGCGTTTGCCGGAGATCGACTTCTTCGACGACGGCCCGGGTAAACCAGTGGCGATCGGCCAGTACATCGGCCGCCGCCCATTGATCGCCTTCGGCAACTCCGACGGCGATTTCGAGATGCTCGAATGGACGACGAAAGTCGCCGCCGGCCCGCGGCTGGGGCTGATCGTTCATCACACCGATGGCGAGCGGGAATACGCCTACGACCGCGATTCGCAATTCGGCCGCTTGAACAAAGCGCTCGACGAGGCCCAGGCCCGCGGCTGGCAAGTGATCAGCATGAAAGACGATTGGAAGGAGATCTTTCCGCCGGTCAAGGAAGAAGCGCAGAAGTAGGGGACAGTAGACAGGGAACAGGGAACAGTCAGAATTAGAGTTGAACCCGATGCGACCATTGGCTGTCATCTGCACTGTCCCCTGTTAACTGTCCCCTGTCCCCTTCCTCATGTACGTTCGCCCCGATGTCGAGTCGATGGCCGGCTATACGCCGGGGGAACAGCCGCACGGCGGCAAGTTCATCAAGCTCAACACCAACGAGAACCCCTATCCGCCGTCGGCGGCGGCGATGCGGGCGATCGCCGCCGTTTCGCCGCAGAGCCTGATGCGTTATCCCGACCCGCTCGCCGGGGCGTTTCGGATTCGGGCCGCCGAAATCCATTTCAATGTTCTGCCGGAGATTTCGCCCGATTGGATTCTTTGCGGCAACGGCAGCGACGACATCCTGACGATCGTTACCCGAGCGCTCGTCGGCGCCGGCGAAACGCTGCGGCTGCCCTATCCCAGCTACGTGCTCTACAAAACGCTTGCCCAGATTCAAGGCGCCCGTTTTCAAGAGGTTCGCTTCGCCGCCGATTGGAGTTTGCCCGACGATTTTTCGGCCCCCGCGTCCGGGCTGAAACTCGCCTTTCTGCCCAATCCAAACAGCCCCACCGGCACGACCGTCTCGCCCGGGCGAATTCTCGAAATTGCCGAGCGTCTGCCGTGCCCGTTGCTAGTCGATGAGGCTTATGCCGATTTTGCCAACGAGAACTGCCTTTCCCTCGTTGCGCGCTGCGACAGGATCATGGTCTCGCGAACGCTCAGCAAGTCGCACGCGCTCGCCGGCCTGCGGTTCGGCTACCTCGTCGCCCATCCGCGCCTCGTCGAACAGTTCGTTAAAGTCAAAGATTCCTACAACTGCGACGCGCTCTCGATCGCCGCCGCCACCGCCGCCATCGACGACCAGGCCTGGCTGGCGGAAACCCGCGCCAAGGTGATCGCCACGCGCGGGCGACTCACTCAAGGCCTGGCCGAGCTAGGATTTAAGGTCGTTCCCTCGCAGGCGAATTTCGTCTGGGCCGTTCACGAAAAGCACTCCGCCAAAACGATCTACGAGCGTCTCAAGACGAGCGGTGTGCTCGTGCGATACATGAACTACGCCGGCTGGGGCGACGGTTTGCGCATCAGCGTGGGAACCGACGGCCAGATCGACGCCCTGCTGGGGCTGTTGCGGGAGATCGTGCGCATCGCTTAAGGCGAAGCCAACGGCAACGTCTCAAAGCGCAGGAGATTGCAAAATGCAAATTGCAAAAGTCAAATTGCCAATTGAAAGCGCAGTCGACGATTGCAATGCGAATTGGCTATCGTCATTGTTCTGCAATTTGCAATTTGCATTTTGCACTTTGCATTTTGACTTTGCTTATCCGCCCACTGCATAACGACTTTTTCATGACGCGCACGGCTCGGATTGAACGCAAGACTTCCGAAACCGAGATCGTTCTCGATCTCGATCTCGACGGCGAAGGCCGCGGCAAGATCGCGACCGGCGTTGGCTTTTTCGACCACATGCTCGACCTGCTGGCGCGCCACTCGGCATGCAACCTGCAAGTCGCGGCGAAGGGCGACTTGCACATCGATCAGCATCACACGGTTGAAGACGTCGGCATTTGCCTGGGCCGCGCGGTGAAAGAGGCGCTCGGCGACAAGGCCGGCATCCGCCGCTACGGCCACTTCACTCTGCCGATGGACGAGACGCTCGTGACCAGCGCCATCGACTTCAGCGGGCGCTACGCATTCGTCTTCCAAGCCGCCTTTCCTTCATCGAAGATCGGCGACTTCGACGCCGAGCTGGTCGAGCACTTCTGGCAGTCGTTCGCCGCCGCGGCGATGTGCAACCTCCACGTCTTGACCCACTACGGCAAAAACGGCCACCACATCTCCGAGGCGATCTTCAAAAGCCTCGCCCGCTCGCTGCGGATGGCGGCCGAGCCCGACCCGCGCATGACCGGCGTGCCCAGCACCAAAGGCGCCCTGGATGGTTAGCGCCCGATTCGTTTAACCCGGAGCCAGCGGCGACGGCGCCGGAAAAGGAAGAGAGTGTAAAGTGAGAAGTGGAAAGTGAAAAATGCAAATTGAATTGGGCGACCGCCTTTCTCCCCCTTTACACTTTTCACTTTCCACTTCTCACTTTACACTTGCTTTCGCGTTCAATAATCGCCATCGCCCAAGATCCCATGACTGTCACCTGGCAAGGCGTTTTTCCCGCCGCGATCACGCACTTTCATTCCGAGCAGTCGCTCGACGTCAAGAGCACGCTAGCGCACGTCGAGGCGATGCTGGCGGCGGGCGTCGATGGGCTGATCATGCTCGGCACGGTCGGCGAAAACTGCTCGCTCGAGCGGCATGAAAAGATTGAGCTGCTGAAGGCCGTCGTCGAGAAAGTCGCCGCACGCGTTCCCGTGCTTTCGGGCGTGGCCGAATACACCACGGCGCTCGCCTGCCGCTACGCGGCCGACGCCCAGAAGTGCGGCGCCGACGGGCTGATGGTGCTGCCGGCGATGGTCTACAAGGCCGACGCGCGGGAAACGATGGCTCACTTCCGCGCCGTCGCCCGCGCGACCGAACTGCCGATCATGGTCTATAACAATCCGGTTTCCTATTCGGTCGACATCACCCCGGCGATGTTCGCCGACCTGGCCGACGAGCCGCGGCTCGCCGTGATCAAGGAATCGTCGGAAAACGTCCGCCGCGTCACCGACCTGTTCAATGCTTGCGGCGACCGCTATCGGATCTTCTGTGGAGTCGATGACCTGGTGCTGGAAAGCGTGCTGCTCGGCGCCAGCGGCTGGGTCTCGGGACTCGTCAACGCCTTCCCGCGCGAAAACCGTCTGCTGTGGGACCTGGCCCGAGCCGGCCGGTGGAAAGAAGCGCGCGACGTCTATCGCTGGTACACTCCGCTCTTGCACCTCGATACGCACCCCAAGCTCGTGCAATACATCAAGCTTGCCGTGAGCGAGTGCGGACTGGGAAGTGAAACCGTGCGGGCGCCGCGGCTGTGCTTGGCCGGCCGGGAAAGGGAAGAAGTGCTATTAATTATCCGCCAAGCGATCGCCACGCGACCGGTAATGTAGCGGAGTTCACGTGCGCACGGCGGCCAGAAACTCGGTGGCGTTTTGCGCCCGCATGACCTGATTGCGGGTCGATTCCTTTTGGAACGTGCGGGCGACGTCGGCCATCAAAGCAAGGTGATCGTCGCTATGGCCGGCCGGGCTGAGCACCAGGCAAATGATGTGCGCGGGTTGCCCGTCGGCGGCGTCGAAATCGATCCCCGCGGCAGAAAGTCCCACGGCCACCAGCGGTTTCGTCAATTTTTCCAACCGGGCGTGTGGCGCGGCCACCTGGGCGCCCAAGCCTGAGCCTCCCGCCTCTTCCCGCGCCGTGACGGCGGCGATCACGTCAACGGAGCTGAAGTTTTGCCCCGCCGCGATCAGCGCCGCCAACTCGGCAATCGCCCCGTCGCGGTCTTGCGCGTCGACGTCGGGGGCGAAGCCGCCAGTCGCGAGAAAGTCGGTGAACCGCGCCGGTTTTCGCAGTCGCAACAGCCGCGAGATCGCCGGGCCGCTCATCATCGACGTGACCAGCGCCATCAACACCAGGGCCACGAACATCCGCTCGCGGATCAGCCCGTTCTGCAAGGCCACCATGCCGAGAATGATTTCCATCGCTCCCCGCGCGTTCATGGCGAAGCCGATCGCGCCGCTGGTGCGGCGGTCGACTCCCATCGCCAGCGCGGAAAGACCGCAGCCCGCGATTTTGCCGACGCAGGCGATCGCGATCACGATCGCCACGAGTCCAGCGTCGAAATGCCTGGCGAAGTCGAGCCGCAAGCCGATGCTGGCGAAGAAAAGAGGCGCGAAGATGAACGACACGAAATTGAGGATGTTTTTCCGCGTCTGTTCGCGAAGGTGGCGCGAATCGCCGATCGCGATGCCGACGAGAAAGGCGCCGAAAACGGCGTGGATGCCGATCCATTCGGTGAACGCGGCGCCGAACAGGGCGATCGCCACGGAAAAGCCGAGCACGCCTCCGGGCCAGGACGTATAGGCTTGCAGCCACGGCAACAGCCGATTCATCAGCCACCTGCCGGCGGTGAGCATGAAGGCGGCGAAGAGCAGCGTCAGGGCGATCGTGGCGGCGACGCCGCCGCCGGGCGATCCGCCGGCGCCTATTGCGCCCAAGAGCGTGGCGAACACCAACCAGCCGACGAGGTCGTCGACGACGGCCGAGGCGATGACGATCATCCCCAGCTCGCTGCGGTAGAGGTTGAGGTCCATCAGCGTCTTGGCGATCACCGGCAGCGCTGAAATCGACAGCGCCACGCCGAAGAACAGGGCGAAGATCGTCACGTTGGCGTCGCGCTCGCAGCCGAGCGCGTAAGGCGCGATCCAGGCGGTCGCCAGTCCCAGGGCGAAGGGCACGATAAAGCCGGCCACGGAAATCCGAACGGAAGTTTTGCCCAGGCGAACGATCGTCGACAGGTCGACTTCCATGCCCGCGCCGAGAAGAAACAGCGCGATGGCGAAGGTGCGCAGGCCGTCGAGCACGACGGCCGGATTCCCCTTCGCGGGGAAGACCGCTTTGTAAACCTCCGGAAAAATCGCGCCGAACAAAGTCGGGCCGAGAATGATTCCGGCGACGATCTCGCCCACTACGGCCGGCTGTCCCAGTCGCTGCGCAATCTCGCCCAAGAGCCGCGCGCTCCCCAGCAGCACGCCCAGGGCGACGAACATCATGATCACGTCGTGGTGCGTCAGGCTCGACATGCGCGCCGCGATCGTCCTTGCTATCGCCCCGCCACGTGGCGGCCTTGCGACGGATCGCCGGCGCCGCGCACCAGGCCGCCGGCGCGATCGAACGACAGCACAATCGGAACCGCCGGCCGGCTCTTCTCGATCTTCACTTCGTGCTTGCGCTTTTGCAGCTCGGCGATCGTCGCCTCGCCCACTTCCGGCCCGACGGAGAGCGAGCCGAGCTTCGGCGGCGTTTGCCCGAAGGAGCCGACGTGATGCTCGGTGACAAAGCGCGGACGAGTGACCGCCTCTTCGGGCGACAGATGAAAATCGATCAGGTTCATCAGCACCTGCAGCGTCACCTGGTCTTGAAGATCGCCGCCAGCCACGCTGATCGCAAATGCCGGCCGATCGCCTTCGAGCACGATTGTCGGCGTGAGCGTGATGCGCGGGCGTTTTCCCGGCTCGATGCAGTTGAGACTGGCCGGATCGAGGCAAAGGCTCTGCAGCCGCGAGCCCAGCCACACGCCGAGCGGCGCGCAAAGTTTCCCGCTCCAGCCGCTGGGCGTGGCGGCGATGACGTTGCCTTTCCCATCGGCGACAAGGCAGGTGGTGGTGTCGCTGACGATCGCGTTATCGGCGGGCAGAATTGCAGCGGCGGCGTGTTTCTCTCCTGGCGTTTTAGATCCCGGCCGCTGCGTCAAAGAGGCCGCGCCAAGATCGATGAGCTTGCGTCTTTCGGACGCGTAGTCGAGCGATAAGAGCCAATCCTGCGGCGCGGGCGCAAACAGCGGATCGCCGTAGTAAACGTCGCGATCGGCCAGCCCCAGCTTGAGAGCTTCCACCGTCAAATGAATCGCATCGGGGCTGTTTTGGCCGAGCGCTTCGACGTCGAAGCCTTCAAGGATGTTGAGCGTTTCCAGCAAATACGGGCCCTGGGTCCAGAAGCCGCATTTATAGACGCGGCGCCCGCGATAACTGGTGGAAAGCGGCTCTTCAACTCGCGTAACGTGCGTCGCCAGGTCGACGTAACGCAGCAGGCCGCCGTTGGCTTTCGACCACTCGTCGAGCTCGCGGGCGATCGGTCCGCGATAGAAATAGTCGGCGGCCATCCGCAGGCCCTGACGGCGATCGGTCGCCTTCGCCTCGGCCGCCGTAATGCGGCGAATCGTCGCCGCCAGCGCTTCGTGCCAAGGCTGTTCGCGCCGATCGAGGATTCGCAGCGTCGGCGCGACAACTTCGGCGAAAGTCTTCGTCCCTTGGCGATCGAGCAGCGTCAGGCAGGCGTCGAGCGCCGCGGGCGCGGCGGCCGCCTCGAGGCCCGATTTGGGAATTCCCCCGCGCTGGGCGAAGTATTCGCGCGTCGCCAGGCGCGGGGCGGCGCCTTGTCCGGCGATCGCCTCGACGACCTTGCGGTCGGCGCTATAGGCCAGGATGGGAACTTCACCCCCGAAGCAAAACTGGCCGGCGTCGGTGACGGTGAGAGCGAGGATCACTGCGGCGCCGGCGTCGGCCGCATTGCCGCCGGCGGCGAGGATTTCGATGCCGGCGTCGACCGCTTCCGGGCCGCCCGCCGCGACGACGCCCTGCGCCGACTGCGCGCTCCATTTGCCGACAGTTGGTCCTTGAGGCTTGCTCCCCTTGGCCGTTTCGAGCGGTTCGGCGGCGACGAGCGCGGAAAGAACGAACGGCGCGAGCAGGGCGGCGAGCGATGCGCGGCGGATCATGGCAAGCTCACTTCTCGATTGGCGCGAGGCGGGAAATAGGGCGGGAAGCAACGGCGAGAAGGATTATGAACCAAGCGGCTGCAGAAACCAATCGCTCGTCGCCTTATCGTTGATGGGCGCCGGGTCGATCGGTTCGCCGATCAATTCGTGAAGCGCCCAAGAGCAGCCGAAGCCGACCTGGCTGCCGTGGCCTTCGAGCTGCTTGTGGCGGTGCAGCACTTCGACCGTGTCCTTGGCTTGCATCCGCCCCAAGGAGATCGCCGACATCGCGCGGATAGCGGTCATCTCTGGCAGCGGACCTTGGATGTCGTTCATTCGGCCGACGAATTCCTCAACGTAGGCCGGATCGGGCTTGCCGGCGTGCAAGTGGCCGATCGCCCACACGGCGGCGGTGCGCGCGGTAAGCCCCAGCATCATGTTCTTGGGCACGTAGGCGTGCATTTCGTCTTCGCCCGGCGAGTATTTCGCCTGGCCGAACGCCTGAAAGATCTGCGCGACCTGCAAATTAATCGGCCACTCGATCGTGTCTGCTTTCTTGCGCTTGGCGCGATCGAGCATCGCCGGATACGTTTCCGGCACGGCCAGAACGCGCAGCGCCCAGGCGGCAGTGACGTATTCCTCTTGCCGTGGAGCATCGAGGAGCTCCACCAGGCGATTTGCCGCCGGTTTGTGATCGAGCGATGCCAAGAGCAGCGCCGCCTGCTCGTGCCCGCGCCAGCGGTCTTTCGATTTGGCGTCGAGCGCCGTCATCGCGCCGTCGATCGCCGGTTGCTTGAACTGAGCCGCGTCGGCGTTGGCGAGCGCGAATAGCGAGTCGCGCACATACGCCCGCACGTCGGGATGCGGGTCGTCGAGCAGCGGGCAAAGCAGCGACACGCGCTCGGGCGTGGGACGCGCTGCCAGCGCCTGCGCGGCGAACCGGCGAAGGTTGGCGTCGGCGCTCTTGATCGTTTCCGGCGCGAGCGCCGCGGCGCGCTCGGGGTTCACTTGGAGCAACCGCCTCCAGGCGACGGCCGCCACCGCCGGCTCGCGATCGATGGCGAGCTTCTCCAGCACCGCCTGCGCTTCCTCACCCTCGGCCCGCGACAAGAGTTTGGCGCCGAGCAAGCGCGACAACCAGTCGCCCGCCGGCGCGGTATCGAGCAGCGCCTTCGCCTGGTCGAGCGGGAAAGGCGCGGCCACAATTCCCGCCGCCTCGGCGGCGTCGATGCGAACGACGGGCGATAGTCGCCGATCGTTTACCATTTCCACCAGCCGAGGAGCGGCCGTTTTTTCGTTCATCGTCGCCAGACCATCCATGGCGATTTTCAGCCGGCTGGACGGCGCCTTGTCGTCGGCGAGCACCGTCAGCCACTCTTTGCGCGCCTCCGCATGACCCCACCGGGCCAGCGCCGGCGCGACGAGCTGCGCGAAGTCGAGACCTTCCCGCTGCGATGTTTCGAACAACAAGTCGGCGGCTCGTTTGGCGTCGAGGGCGATCAGGGCGCGGGCGGCCGCGGCGCGCACGATCGAACGCTCGTCCTTGGCGCCGAGCACGTTCATCAGTGGCCCGACCGCCTCCTCGAGGCCCGTCATGCCGCGGGCCTTGGCCCTGGCGATCGTCTCACACGCTTCGCGCCGCAGGTCGGTCTCCGGCCTGGCCAGCGCCTCGAGCCACAGCGATTTGAGCCGCGGCGCGAAATAAGGCCGATACGTCGTCAGCTCGATCGTCGGATCGCGATCCATGATCGACTCGACGGCAAGCTTGGATCCCTGAGCATTTGTGGGTTCCTGGGCATGCAGACGCAACGACCCCAGCGCCGCCAGCATGAACGTCAAAAACACGCCGCTCGTGTGCGAAAGAAGTACAAATAACCGCATGCTCGCCGCTCGCCCGCCGAAGAAACGTCAGCCCCCAATGCCTCGTATTGTACACAGCCGCCGGGACGATGCTATTCGGCGGCGCGCTTGTGCAATGCCTCTACGGCCTCCCAAAGCTGTTTGAGCGCTGCTTGCTCGTCGGTGGGATAATGCGTTGTTTCGGCGGGCGCGCGGATCGAACTCAAGTCCGAGTCTTGCTTCCAGAACGTCAGCGTTTCGAGCACTGCCTTGCGGTCGTCGTCGGTTCCGGAATCGAGGCGCTTCGTCCAAATCGCCAGATCGGTTTCGAGCCAAGCTCGAGCCTGGTTACGAATCTTCGTGCGTTCTTCCTCGCCGAGCGCGCTCGCGTCGCCCGCGCCGCCGGCCGCGAGCGCGGCGCTACAAGCGGCGTTGTAATGATACGGCGGACCCGAATTCTCGACCTCCTTGGGATCGCCCTGCATGGCGATGCTGTAGAGCCGATAAGCGACGAGTGGACGCTGCTTGAATTCGCTGCAATACTCCGCCAGCTCCAGCGCTTCTCGAGGAAATTGCGGCTGGTATTGGCCGCCGATGACGCTGGCGAGCCTGGCGTCGAGAGCGGCGATCAGCTCGGTGCGCTGAAGCTCGACCTGGAGCGCGGCTCGGTTGGGATCTTTTGGCGAAGTCGAGTTCCAGGCGCGCCGCAATTCGGCGCGGGCGCCGTCGATGTCGCCCTGCTGGCGCAAAATCAAACCGCGGCCGACGTGGGCCGGGGGAAAGGTGGGATCGAGCTGAAGGGAGATCTCGAATTCCTTTTTCGATTCTTCGATCTGTTTCGAGTTGAAAAGCTCAAACCCCAGGTTCGAGTGAGGCAGGGCGAGCTTCTCGTCGAGGGCGATCGCGCGGCGATAACAATCGATCTCGTTGTTGAGGTCGTGCTGCTTGCCAAACGTGACGCCGACGTTGTTTTGCACCAGCGCGCTATGCGGGCGAATCGCCAGCGCCGCTCGCCAAAAGCCCATCGCTTCGGTTGGTTTGTCCTGCTCCAAAAGAGCGTGGGCGAGCATGTAGTTCAGCCAGAAATCGCCGGGGTGCTTTCGCTGATGGATCGTGAGCAGCGGCGCGGCGTCGGCGCCCAGCTCGTACATCTGCCAACCGAGAACCACGATCAGATGCGGGCGGATATCGGCGTTCATCGCCTCGGCGGCGAGCTTTTCGAGCGATTGCCGGTCGTCCCAGGCCGATGGCTCGCGAAAGCGATCGTGCCAACTGCCCGGCGTATCCGACAATCGCGCCAAATTGAGCAGGCGAGCGCGCAAATCGCCTTTCTGCGCCGCCATCGCCCAATCGTCGAGCGCCTTGACGAGGTTGTCGCGAACGGTCGACTCGCGGATCCGGCCGGCGAGCGCCCCGTCGCCGCCGCTGGCGTCGGTTTCCACCGGGAAGCCGGCATTTCGAAACTCCTTTTCATAGGCCTCGGCCGCCGCGCGAAAACCGGGCGACCAGGTGCCGCAGATGACGCGATTGAGTCGTATGTTCTCCAGCCGCGTGACCAGTTCCAAATCGCCCCGCGCACTGGCAAACATCGCCTTGACCTCGCTGGGCGCCGCGGGATCGACTTCGCCGGCGACACGATTGAGCACCGCCCGCGCTTCCGGCAATCGATCGGCTCGTTGCAGCTCTCTCACCTGGGCGAGCGCGCTTTCGACAGATTCACGCAGCCGCACTTCGCGCCGCGCCGTCTCTTCCTTGACGCGTGCTTGCTGAGACTGCACCCGCCACGCCTGGGCGCCCGCGAGGGCGATCAGGGCGACCACGATCGACGATAAGATCAGCACTCGCCGGCGAGCGCGACGTTCGGCGGCCGCCTTCGCCTCGGCGGCGGCCCGCTCGACTTCGGCCGTTCGCAGCCGCTCGGCGACTGAAGCCAGGTGAGAGGTGACGCGCCTCGCCACCTCGCCGGCGTCGCGCGGGCGATCTTGCGGCTCGGCGGCCAGACAATTTCGCGCAATTGCCAGCAATTCGGTTTCGGCGCCGCTGGCGTCGAGCCGCTGGAAGCAATCATCGAGCTTGCCGCGAGTGGCCAGGCGAAACACGGCCGACGGATCGGCGCCGACGTAGGGTGGGCGCCCGGTGAGTATCTCGCACAATATAGCGCCGAGCGCAAACACGTCGGCCCGTTCGTCGAGTTGATCGACCTCGCCCAGCGCCTGCTCGGGCGGCATGTAGGCCGGCGTTCCCAAGACCGAGCCGGCGATCGTCTGCGAATCGCCGACGATCGGTGTATCGCTTCCCATCGATCGCCGCGTGCGCACGACGCTCGTCGGCGGCTGCGGCGCCTGTGGCTTTTCTCCCTTTCGTTCACCGGCCGCGATAAGCACCTTGGCGAGGCCCCAGTCCATGACCTGCACTTCGCCAAAGGCGCCGACCATCACGTTCGCCGGCTTGAGATCCCGATGGATCACTCCGCGGCTGTGGGCATAGGCCATTGTCTGGCAGATTTGCTGGAAAATGCCGAGAAACTTCGCCCTTTCGGCTGACGCGTCGGGTCTCCTGTCGAGGAGCGCCGAGAGCGTCTCGCCCTTCACCAGCTTCATGCTGATGAACGGGCGGCGATCGGCGAACTGGCCCAGTTCATACACGGGCACGATTCCCGGATGCTGCAACTGGCCGCCGATTTGCGCCTCTTCGACGAATCGCTGCACCACATCCGGCGCTTCGCGATGCTGGTCCAGAAGCACCTTGATCGCCAGTTCGCGGCCGAGGTCGTTGTCGCGGCCCTTGAAGATCGCTCCCATGCCTCCGCGGGCAATCTCGCCGAACAGTTCGTAGCGGCCCGTGTTGCGCGCCGGCGGCAACTCCCGGGAGAGCGTCCGCTGGCGCGGGCCGGCCTCGTCGTGCGACGTTTCGCGCAGCGCGATTTGCGGCGCGACGAGCGCTCCTCGGCCAAGCGATTTCAAGACGCTCGCGTTGCGCGCCGCGATCGCGGCGTTCGAATTGTCGGGGAGGCCGCCGTCTGAGCCGCCGGCGAGTAGCAGCGTCGAATCGTGTGGCGCGGCGAGCATTTGCTCAAGCCGCTGGCGCAGGGCGCCATCGCCTTGGCAAACTCGGTCCAAATAAGCGGCTCGCTCGGCTTCCGAGGTCATCGCCCGCGCCGCGCGAAATATCGCCTCCAGGTCGAGCGTGTTGTGGTCCACGAGGGCGCTCCGGTCGAGGTGAAATCAAAGGTGGAAAAGCTCGACCTGCCCCAACGAATGTGGAACGCCTCGTGCGATCCGCCTGGCTCACTTCGCGCCGACGTAAAACAGATGCTCTTCGCCGCGTAGGAGAATGCGATTCATTGCCGGCGCGGGCGAGCCGATGACCGGCTCGCCCATATCGTTCTTGGACAGAAGCTCGAACTTATCGCCGGCCACGCCGGCGACGAAAACGGTTCCGTCTTCCCGTGGAGCATACAGCTTGTCGCCCGCGATCAGCGGCGAAGCGTAGTAGTTCGACCGATGCTTGGGAAAGGCGTCGCTCCACACGGTCTTGCCGGTGGCCGGATCGATGCATTCCACTTCGCCGCGATCGCGAACGAGGATCACCCGCCCCTTGTACGCCACCGGCGAAGGAACGAACGAGCTGATGTCGGTTCGCAGCCAGACGTGATTGGTTTTCGTCACGTCGCCGCTGCCCGACAGGCGAACGCCGAACAGCCGCGGAATTCCCCGGTCGTTGCGGCCATACGAGATCACGACCATGTCGCCCACGATCACCGGCGAGGCGATCGACGGCCAAAGCTTGTTCCCCTCGGGATTGAAACCTCCACACGACCAGACGACCTGGCCGTCGGCCGCGTCGTGAATCGTGATGTGCTCGGCGCCCCACACGAGAATCGATTCTTTTCCTTGAAACGGCAGGACCAGCGGAGTGGCGTAGCCCTGATCGCACTCCATCGGCGTTTTGTAGTTCCGCGCCACCTTCCAAGCGATCTCGCCGGTCGCCTTGTCGAATGCCGCCAGCCACGATTCGCCGTCGTGCATTCGCGCCATGACCACATGCGTGTCCGTGAGCACGGGCGAGACGCCATGGTCCCAGAACAGGTTTTCCTTGCCGAACCGCTCGACGAGATTCATCCTCCAGCGCACGGCGCCATCGAGCTCGACCGCCGCGAGCTCGCCGCTCTTGAAATAGACGAACACGGCCTCGCCATCGGTGACCGGTGAGGCGTTGCTGCCGGAGCCGTTGACGTGCTTGCCGGCGTCTTCCTTGCCGAACACGGCCCGCCACTTCTCGGCGCCGTGGAAGTCGTAGCACAAGAGGGCGTCGTTTCCTTCCACCGGCGCGGTGAGATAGATCAGCTCGTTATGCACGATCGGCGTCGAGCAGCCTTTGCCCGGGAGATCGGCGCGCCACAGATAGGTCTTGGCGTCGAACTTTACCGGATAGTCGCCGGCCTCGATGCTGCCGCTGGCCAGCGGCCCGCGCCAGGCGCGCCAATCGGCGTCGCCGGCGCCGAGCGCCGCGGGCAGCCCGAGGACGGAAAAACAGAGGGCGTTCAGGATAAAGCGCGACATGTTCGATCGAGATCCTGTGAAATGCACGTTCCCTCGCTGGCGCGTCGGGCTGGTATGCGGTAACGGCAATCGCCATAGGATACCGCGCCGAGCCAAGAAACGACATCGCCGCGCTTAAGGCGCGGCGATGGTCGATTCAGATTATGGTCGATTCAGATTTATGGTCGATTCAGATTTATGGTCGATTCAGATTGTAGTCAAGCGTGACACGCACTAGGGCGCCGGCGCGGGGGCCGGTTCGCTCGCGGGCGGTTCCGTCGCGGCCGGTTCCTTGGCGGGCGGCTCCGTCGCCGCGGGCTCAGTCGCGGCAGGCTCAGTCGCCGCCGGCTCAGTCGCGGCAGGCTCGGGCGAGGCAGGCTCAGTAGCAGCGGGCTCAGTGGCAGCCTCGGGCTGCTTTGCCGGCTCAGCCGCTTCCTTGTTCTCCTCGGTGGTCGGTTCCGACGTCTCAGGAACGGCCGGCGCGTCCGGCGTGCTCGACTCGGCGGGCGTGAGCTCGTCGGTCGGCTCACTGGCCGGCTCTTCGGAAATCATGGGGGCCGGATCGGCGTCGACATCGGGCGCGCCAACGGCGGCGTCGGCGGTCGCGTTCGGGTCGTCTTTCGCTTGCGGCGCTCCGCAACCAATAGCGAACAAGCCGAGAGCCGAGGTCAGCAGCAGGAAGCTCAACTTCTTCATTGTTTTCTCCTCTATTCTCCCTTTTCTCCCAAGGAATACGTAACTGGATTGCATCCTGAAAAAAACGAAACAGGGAAAAACGCGCCAGCGCGTTTTTCCCTGGCGTGATTCAACTCATGTTACGGCTCTAAGCGAACCGCGATTCGATGCGTAAAGCTCTTAAAAGCTTACGGTTTCTCGGCTTCGCCAGCGCCCGCGTCGGCAGCGCCTTCGGCCTTGTCGGCAGCGCCTTCGGCCTTGTCGGCAGCGCCCTCAGCCTTGTCAGCGGCGCCTTCGGCTTCCGCGGCGGCGTCTTCGGCCTTGTCGGCGGCGCCTTCAGCGCTGCTCGCCGAGGTGTCGGTTCCCTTGTCGGACGCGGTGTCCGTACCCCCGCAACCGATCACGAAGATTCCCATGGCCAAAAACATCGCGAGCGCAATCAACTTCTTCATTTCTATTTCCCTCTCATAGCGGATTGGGCGTCCACGGGAACACCCCGGGCCGCATATACGGTTGATGCGGCGTGTGGGCGGAATATTCCCGGAATTTTTGGAAGTTGCCGGTTTTCCGTTCAGTTGCCGGCAAAAACGGCGTAAAAGCCTATCTCGGCGGCGCTCGGCGGCAATCGACAACTGACAATCTGTCCACGAAACCATAGAATATTTTCCGCCGTTCGACGAAAAACCCGTCGGCGGGAATAATTTCCCACTCGGCGGGTTCAAGATACTGGCCACGCTCCCTATGGCGCAACCCCTCTCGGTGCTCGATATTCGAGAGCTGATCACGGCGCACCACGCGGCGATCTTTCGCTACGCGTTCCGCCTGACCGGCGCTCAGTCCGACGCCGAAGACTTGACGCAGCAGACCTTTTTGACGGCTCAGCAGAAGCTGCACCAGGTGCGCGACCCGCAAAAGTCGCTCTCGTGGCTGTATGCCGTGCTCAGGAGCTGTTACCTCAAGTCGAAGAGGAAACAATCGCCGCAACTGGCGGGAAACCTCGACCTCGATGTCGAAACCGTCGAGGGCGGCGAGCAAACGGCCCCCGCGCTGTTTGAGGCCGAACTCGACCGGCAAGCTGTAAAGAGCGCCGTCCAGGCGGCGGTCGACGAGCTGCCCGATGAGTTCAAGATCGTGGTTCTGATGTTTTACTTTGAAGAGCAATCGTATAAAGAGATAGCCGAGGAGCTCGACCTGCCGATCGGCACGGTGATGAGCCGCCTTTCGCGAGCGAAGGTTCGTTTGCGCGGCCAACTGGCGCAGCATCGGCCGCTCGTGCCGCTAGAGGCGACAAAAAAGGGCAGTCATTGAAGGCGACATGAACGGCAAGAACCAGGACCATCGACATTCTCACGAGCCTGGCGGCGCCGCGCGCTGGCGTGAGCTCGTCGAGTGCTGCCGTCCTGGATCCGACGATGCCTTCCAGCCGGCGCTGGTGGAACTCGCGCCCTTAGCCGATCAACTCGTCGCCGATCCGGCCGTTCAAGAGCTTTACGAACGCACTCAGCACGCCGACGCGACGGTGCGCGAGGCCATGCTCGATGTGCCGGTTCCCAGCGATTTGGCTGCCCGGTTGCTTGCCGCCATTTCCGAAGCCTCAATCGAAGCGGAATCCGCTGAACCGCCCGTGGTCGAAGTTCAACGACGCGAAGGCGTGCGGCGCTCGCGTTACTGGTGGTTGGGGGCGGCGCTTACCGCCGCTGCCTTGGTAATCGGCGTCGCCGCGTTTTTGGTGATCTCTTCAAAAACCCCGATCACCGGCGCCGACGTCGCCGCTCGCTCCGGCGATTGGCTTGCCGGCCTTCGCAGCACGCCAGAGGCGTGGAACGCGGATCTTTCCGCGGCGCCGCTGGAAACGTTACCAATCGATCGGCAATTGGCGTCCAAGGCGAAGCGCTGGCGAACGGCCGACAATGAGTTCGGCAAAGGCGCCGTTTACGATCTTCGTCGCCGCCAGCAAGATCCCTTGGCCGTGGTGTACGTTCTCAATCCCTCTCGGCGCCTCGATCAGCTTCCCAGTTCGCCGCCAGTCGCCAAGCCGCAGTTGCAAACGCATGGCTACGTGACCGGTGTGTGGGCCAGGTCGCCCGTTACACGCGACGGCAAATTATTGTACGTGCTCATCGTTGAAGGTTCGCACGAACGGTTCAAGGAGTTCGTGCGCCGGCCTAATCTGGCCTCGGCGTCGAAGCGAAACGGCCGCGCCGGAAACGTTCTTTACGTCGCTCGCCAGCGGGCGAGCTGATCTTCATCCAGCTCGACTCCTAGGCCGAAGCCGGCCGGAGCGCTTGCCGCCGCCGGTCCGAGCGCTAGCGGCTCGGTGAGCAGGTCGGCCTCGTGATAAAGAGGGCCAATCAAGTCGGCCGGAAAGGCGTCGCTGTCGACGGGCGAAAGCGCCAGCGCCACGTGCAGCATCGCCGCCGTGCCGATTCCCAGCTCGAGGTTGCTGCCGATGGCGCAGCGCATGCCGGCCGCCTGCGCGACGTGGACGATTTCCGCCGTCGCCGCGATTCCTCCGTGCTTGCCCGGATAGATGGCGAGCACGTCGACCGCGTCGTGGCGGGCCAGTCGCCAGGCGTCGGCGAGCGTGAACAGGCTTTCGTCGGCCATCAGCGGAATGTTCGTTTCCCGTCGCAAGCGGGCCATTGCCTCTGGATCTTCGGGGGCGATCGGCTGCTCGGCGACGATCACTCCCAACGGTTCGAGCCTTCGTAGCGTCTGCCGGGCAGCCGTGAAATCCCATCCGCAGTTGGCGTCGATCGTGATCGGCACGTTCGGCCCGGCGACTTCACGCACTGCCTGCACGCGGGCGACGTCTTCATCGGGAACGAGCCCGACCTTCACCTTGAGGCATTTCACGCCCCACTCAAGGAACTGCTCGGCCAGCGAGCGCACGCGATCGAGCTCGAAGGCCCCGATCACCATCTTGATCGGGGCCGCTTCCCGTACTTTTCCGCCCAAAAGCTGCGACACGCTCGCCCGGCACGATTTTCCCAAGATATCCCACAGCGCCATCTCGACGCCGGCCTTGGTGAACGGATTGAGCTTGATCGCCGTGTCGATCGTTTGCCGGGCGCGACTGATCTCGCGCGGATCGGCGCCGCAGAGCGACGGGGCGATGATCTGCTCGATCGCGTGGACGCAGCTTTGGCTTGTCTCGCCCGTCCAGCGCACGGCTACGGTCGCTTCGCCCAAACCGACGATTCCTTCGTCGGTGTGAACTTTGACCACGACATATTCCGATACGACGTGCTCGCCATGCGCCGTCTTCGTGGTCATGCCCTTTTTGAGCGGCACGCGCACAGGGATTGCTTCGATGCGGATGATTTTCAAGGTTTAGTACATCCGAAATGGTCTGAGGTAGCTGAATTCGCCAGAATTCCGGAATTCTGGCGAATTCCGCTACATTAGCGCCTGAGCCAGAAGATGACGTCGATGTTGGGAACCGCGACGCCGCTGCGCCGCAGCATATTGAGTAGCTGCGCCCGGTGGTGCGTTCCGTGTCCGCAAACCTGGATGATCGATTCCACTCGCGGAATGCGAATCGGCGGTCCACCAAACGACACAGCTTGCAGCTCGTTCGCCGATTCGCCGTTTTGTTCGGAGATGAACTGGCTGCGGCGAGCGATCGTGGCAGGCCACATCGCTTCGACTTGCGCAAACGTCGTCGTCTCCGGCAGGCGATCGAAATTGATCTGGCCGGCCGTCCAATTGTTGACCCAAAAACGCTCGGCGTCGAAGACGTGCAAGATCGTTTTGCGAATCGATCCCATACCCATGCCGAAATCGCGCTCGATCGCGTCAGTCGGTAGCGGGGCGGCTAGCTCGAACAGTTTTTGGTTGGCCCAGTCGTTGTATTCAAAATATCGTTCGATGAGCGGGCCGTTCCACTCCACCGCCGGGCTTTCGCCGCTGGCGATTTCCAGTCCGTAACGGCGCATTGTTTCGACCGTGGCTGCCTCTTGCCGAACGTAGGGCCTGGCCAGTCGATAGAAAAGGTAATCCAGCCCGACCGCCGCTTTGCGGTCGAACTGCTTCAAATAGTGCAGCGCCTGGGCGCGGTGGTGGATGCCGTGGTTGGCGACGTGCAGCGCAAGGTCCGACAGGCGGTTGGAATACGGATTTTGCTTCGAATCCTGAAAGTCGCACGTCCGCGACATCCCGTCGACCCGCTCGCGCTCGAAATACGCCTGTCTGTCCTGTTCGACGCGGGCCATCCGCGCGGCGATCTCCGCCAGAGGCAAGCCACCGGCGCTATAAGAAAAGGCGCGCCACGGCTTTCCGGTCCATCGCTCCAGCCAGATCTCCTCGGAAAATTGCATATGGAACAGCGTGTTCCGCAGCGACCCAAACCCGAGGTCCAGCGGACGATCTAACTGCTCGTCGGTCAACCCGTCGCACAGCGCGAGGACTTTATCCGTTGCCCAGCGATTGTGACGGTAGAGATCTTCGAGGATCGAGATTTGAGGCATGGTTAAACCACTTCGCCGGATTGCCTGGGGCGACCCTATCATAGCCGACCGAAATCGGTTGTCGCGGGTCGCGGTTCCCTGATCCCCCTAGCTTCGCGCCTCGCGACATTAGGGAGCGTTTGCGACTTCTTCTCTTGACCCCCACGCCGCTGGTTTGGTACTTACCGCCCGGCTCGCCGGTCATCACCGGCCGTGATGTCGCGCTGCGCACTTGTCTGGTTCATCCATTCGGCCGACGTTGGCCAGAGGACGAAATGCCCGATCCTTGCAGATTTGGTTGGAGCGGTCGGGCGCTGCCGTTGCTCGTGGCCTGCGCGTTCGCACTCTTGCTATGCGGTTGCCAGCAGGGCATGTATTCCGCGGCCAAGCTGCCGACCGCCTATGCCGCGCCGCCTCCTCGGGCGGCGAAGAATCTCGATCTTTCACGGCTCGCCCGGCACACGCTGGGGAACAACATCATCTATCCCGGCGATGTGATTCACGTGCTGGTGGCGACTCCGCTTGGCGCCGAAGGGCAACAAATCGACAACAAGCCGCTCGCCCTGCGCGTGACGGAAGACGGCTACGTTCACGATCCGGAAATCGGCCCGATTCAGGTCGCCGGCATGGAGCTTACCGCCGCCGAGGCGACGATTCGCGACGAAGCGATCAAGCGGGGAAAATACGTCGACCCAATCGTGACCGTCACGCTCGGCGAACGAAAGGCGAACCGGGTGACCGTGATGGGCGCCGTGACCAAGCCGGGCGAATACCAGTTGCCCGCCGCCGGCAGCGATTTGCTCGCCGCCCTCAGCGCGGCCGAAGGGCTGTCCGACCAGGCAGGCTCGGTCATTGAAATCCGCCATCCCGACACGCGCCCTGGCTGGGCGGCGAATTCGCGCGGGGGCAGCCGCGTCGTCCAGGCCGGCTATCGCGGCGAAGAGCAGGATCTCGATCAAAACCCGCCGCTTCAAGACGATCCGGGAAATGCAGATCCGGGAAGACGCTTCGTTCACGTCGACTTGCTCGAAGCGACGGCGGGCGCCGACTCGCCCGATTTGCACTTGGAAGACGGCTCGGCCGTGGTCGTGATGCGCAAGCCGGCGGAGTACGTGCAGGTGATGGGCCTGGTTCATCAAGGAGCGCAATATGAGATGCCGGTGGGGACCGACCTGCGAGTGCTCAACGCCATCGGCATGGCCGGCGGCGTGAGCATGTCGCTGGCGAACAAGATTCACATCTCGCGCAAATCGCCCGTCGATGGCAAAACGATCCTCATCGAAACATCGATTTCCGAAGCGAAACGTAATGACGCCGCGAATTTGCGACTCATGCCCGGCGACGTGGTGAGCGTCGAGGAGACTCCGCTGACGTTCACCGTGACCACCGTGCAAGGCCTGATTCGCTTCGCCGCCATTCCGCTGACTCCATAAAGCAGATTTTGAGCAAAGCCGAGTGTTTAGTTCGATCGCGTAGGGACCGCCTGCATGTATGACGACGCTCGCCCGGCGGGGCTGGGCCTGCCGACCGCTTCGGCTTCGCACCTGGTGCATGCCGTGCTGCACTTCCTGCGAGCCGTGCAGCGTCGGTGGGTGCTCGTCGCCGGCGCCACGGTCGTCGCTTTCGCGCTCGGCGCGGTCTATTTCCTCACCGCCACTCCACTCTACGAAGCGAAGACGCAAATCCTGCTGCTGCAGAGCGGGCGGGGAGTAATGAACGCCGACATCACGTCGGACGCCCAGGGCCTGAACCTCATTCCCACGTACGAGAAGCTGTTCACCAGCCACGTCGTGCTGGAACGGGCCTGCCAGACGCTCGCGCAAATGCCGCCCGCAGCGCGAATCGATCTCGACGGCGCTCCGCGCGAAATGTGGGCGAAGCAGCTAGCCAACCGGATTGTCGCCAAGGGCGTGCGGAACACCAACGTCATCGAGCTTTCTTACCGCTCGAAGGATCCGCGAGCGGGTGAATTCGTCGTTGGGGCGATCAAGGACGCCTATTTGGCGTTCATGGACGAAAACCACAAATCGGTCGCCCAGGAGATTCTCGATCTCTTGCAAACCGAGCGGCAGCGCGTCGAGGACAAGCTCTACGAGCGCGAAGCCGAGCTGCGGGAAACGCAGCACCGCCTGCGGACGATGGGCCTCACGGGCCAGGAAAAATCGAACGTCGTGCATCCGATCGTGCAGCGGGCGATCAAGGCCAACGACGCGCTCTACGCCGTGCAAGAGAAACGGCTGCAGCTCCAGGCCGCCATGCGAGCGCTCGACGCGGCGCGGAGAAACGGCGGCGACCTGCGGCAGCACCTGTCGGCCGTCGCGCCATACATCGGCGAGCACCTGATGCTCACCTCGCTGGGAATGAACGCCGAGGATTCTCGCGTGCTCGCCGACTTGAACCGGCAACTCTTCGACTATCGCAACGAGCTCTCCAGCCTGCAAGAGCACCTCGGGCCAAGGCACTCGCGCGTGCAGGCTCTGTCGCGAAAAATCCAGACCCTCGAGCACGACCTGGCCGGCTATTACGACGGCACGATCAATCCCCGGCTCAACGGCCTCAAGGATGGGGAACTCGCGCCGCTGATCACCAAGCTGGTGCAGAGCGAACTTGGCCGGCTTCAAGTGCAAGAGGCGGAAATGAGCCGCATGTACGCCGCCGCCGAGGCCGACGCCGTCGCCCTCTCCGACAGCGTGGCGGCGCTGGAGACGATCCAGCGCGACATCACGCTCCAGCAAAACATGCACGACTCGCTCGTCAGCCGTATCGCCACAATCGAGCTTCGCGAGGATTCGGGCGCCTTGCGAGTGGAAGTGATCTCCGCTCCCCGCGCCGACGACGTTCCCGTTTCACCGAAGCTCTCGCTGGTGGGCCTGGTGTGCCTGCTGCTGGGAATCGGCGGAGGCGGCGGCATCGTCTATGTGCTCGACGTGCTCGACGACCGCTTCCGCACGCCAGAGGAGCTCAAGGCCGAAGTGGGGGCGCCGCTGCTCGCCATGGTGCGGCAGATGGCGCCTACGCTCGACCTGGGAATCGATTCGCTGCGGGCCTGCGCGGCGCCGAATTCGCCGGAGTGCGAGGCGTTTCGCACGCTGCGCACGGCGCTCTCGTTCGCCGGCCGCGATCTCGACCGCGTGGCGATCACCAGCTCCGAGCCGAGCGACGGCAAAACGACCGTGCTCGCCAACCTCGGCGCCTCGTACGCCATGGCCGGCAAGCGCACCCTGCTCATCGACGCCGACCTTCGCCGGCCCGGCCTCTCGAAGCTGTTTCAAATGCGCGGATGCTCGGGGCTTTCGGACTTGCTGCGAGGCGAGGACGAAGTGGCCGCGATGTGCGCCCAGTGGGTTCGCAACACAGGGCTGGAAACGCTCGACGTGCTGCCGTGCGGTCCCAAGCCGGTCGATCCGGCGGAGCTGCTTTCCGGCGACCGGCTGGCCGAAGTGCTGGCGTGGGCCGAGAGCAATTACGACCAGGTGCTGATCGACTGCCCGCCGGTGCTGGCGGCGGCCGACGCGGCGCTGGTGGGCCGATCGGTCGACGGCGTGGTGCTCGTGGTGCAGCCTGAAAAGAACCACCGGCGCCTCGTTCTGCGGGCGGCCGAATCGCTGCGCTCGCTGGAAGTGAACCTCGTCGGCCTGGTGGCGAACAAGATCGGCACTGAATCGGGCGGCGCCTACGACACCTACGGTTACGGTTACGGCTATCACGAACAAGACGATGAAGGCGCTGAGATACTCCCGCTGGTCCGCGATAACGACGACGGCGAATATGACGAAGCCGAATACGGTGACGAGTACGGTGACGAATACGAAGTCGGACAGGAACACGCCGACGCCGATGAGTTCATTTATGGCGACGACGACGATCTGGATAACGAACCGCGAAGACGCGTTGCGTAGCACGTAGCAAGGAAGCAAACATGTTCGCCCAGGCGCTGCCCGGCCGTAAACGGGATTCCAAGATTGCTGATTCCACCGGTTGGAACTCCGGCGGCGATCGGCTTTTGCAAGCGGTCGATTTGGGGCTCGCCGCGGTGATTCTCGTCGCGCCGCTGTTTCTCGGCGGCAGGCATCCGGTCGGCCGGTTGGCGTTTGTGTCGCTGATTTGCTTCACGGCCTGCTGTTGGGCGCTGCGGCAGGCGCTTTCGCCAAACGCCCGCTGGCGACACACGGCGGCGCAGTGGTTGATCGCGGCCGGCGCGGTGCTGGTAATGCTGCAAATCGCGCCGCTGCCGCGGGGGATTATCGATTTAGCGTCGCCCGGCTTAAGGGAAAAGTTGCCGCTGTGGTCGGGCGATGGCGGTTCAATGGCAAGCCTCGGCCAGTGGCGACAAGTTTCGCTCGCGCCGATGGCGACGCGCGACGGCCTGGCCCTTTATGTGTCGTATGGCCTGTTGTTTCTCACCGTCGTGCAGCGCGTGCAGACTCGGCAAGACATCGAGCGGCTGCTCAAGCTCGTGGCGCTTTCGGCCGCCGGCATGGCTTTACTAGGGCTTACCCAATATCTACTGAGCAATGGCAAGTTCCTCTGGGTTTACGCCCACCCGTCGCGCGATACGAATACCGAGGCGCGCGGGGCATTCGACAACGAAAACCATTTTGCGCACTTTTTGGCGCTGGGCGTCGGGCCGCTGATCTGGTGGCTCTTATCGGTTTCCAAAAAGTCGGGCGAGCGGCGCTCCTTCGGTTCTCATGGCGGCGCCGATCGCGGCCAAGCGGCGAAAGTGGGCCTCGCGCTCGCACTGCTGACCGTCTCCGTCGCCGGCCTGATGAGCTTCTCGCGAGGAGGCGTCGCGGCGATCTTGCTCGCCGCGCTGGTGGCGCTCGTCGTTTTGGCGCGAGCGCGGCTCTTGGGATGGCAGGCGTTCGCCGCGCTGGCGGCGACCGGGGCGCTCGTCGTGGCGGCGCTGTGGGTGCATGGATATCAGCACCTGGCGAACGAAGTGCGCACCGTCACCGAAGGCTCGCTCGACACGCTCGACCGGGCCGGCTCGCGAAGGCACTTGTGGGCGGCCGACCTGGCGGCGGTGCAAGACTATTGGCTCATGGGCGCCGGCGTGGGAACACATGAAGAGGTCTATCCCACCTATTACGAAGAGCCGTCGGCCGTCGAGTACGAATACGCGGAAAGCGGATACTTGCAGGTGCTGGTGACCACCGGCGCCGCCGGCTTGCTCTTGACGGCCCTCGGGATCGGTTGTTGTCTGTTCTGGGCGGCCGGCGTTTTTCGCCAATCGCCCACGCGCGAAACCATCGCCTGCGCGGCGGCGCTCTGCGCGGGCCTGGTGGTGACCGTCGCCCATTCCGTCGTCGATTTCGTGTGGTTCATTCCGGCGTGCATCGCCCCCACGGCGATTCTCGCCGCCTGCCTCTGCCGGCTGAATCAAATCGCGGCGGTCGAGGACGGGCAAAGCGAAGCGGCTGGCGCCTCGAAATATGGAGGCCGTATGTGGCTTGCCCCGCGGCCGGTTTGGGCCGCCGTGTTCGCGACGCTGGTCGCCGCGAGCGGCCTGATCGTCTATCGCCGCATCGGCCCCGCACAAGCCGCGGGGCACTGGAATCAGTTCTATGCCTTGAACCTCGCCGCCAGCGCCTCGGATGACGACAACCGCCGCGGTTTGAGCGCCTCGTTCGGCGAGGTCAACCGCCTCGACCCAACGACGATTCAAACGCTCGCCGGCCATCTCGAAAAGACCCTCGCGGCCGACGACAAAAACGCCCGCGCCCACCTGCGGATGGCGAGCATTTGCATTCGCCGCTTTGAGCTGGCGCAATTGGAATCGGAAAACGCGATGGCGCTGAGCCAGATTCGCGACGCCGCGCTCGCTTCGCATTTTCCGACCCATCAGGCGCAAGATGACTGGCTCACGCGGGCAATCGGCGACAATCGCAAATTGCTAGACGAGGCGCTAGCACACGCCAGGCGGGCCGCCGAACTATGTCCGCTCCAAGGACGAGCCTACGTGTATCTCTCGCAGCTTGCATTTCTGGAAGGGCCGGAGCCCGAGCGAAAACGGGCTTACGTCGACCAGGCGCTCAAGGTCCGTCCCTATGCCGGCGAGGTGCTGATCGCCGCCGGCGCCGAGGCCATTTTCGAAGGCCGCCAAGAGGAGGCGCTGGCGCATTGGCGCAAGGCGTTTCATCAAGGCCCTTCGCACCAGCACCAGATCATGGACATCGTGGCGCTCACCGCGCCCGCTCAGTTCGTGTTCGAGCAGTTCCAGCCGGACATGAACGCCGCACTCTTGATCTGCAACCATTACGAACAGGTCGGCCTGGCGGAAGAGGCGCAGTATGCGGCGGCGCAGTATGCCGGTCTGATCGAGAAAGAAGCCCAGCAGCTTCCCGCCAACGAAGCCGCCGCGCTTTGGGAGAAGGCGCAAGTGGTATACACGCGGCTCGAAGCCTGGCCGCAAGCGCTCGCCTGCGCCGAGCAAGCCGCGCATCTTGAGCCGCAAGATTACGACAAGCGATTGGCTTACGGGCGTCTGCTCTTGCAAGAGGAGCGGTTCGACGACGCCGTCGAGGAGTTCCAGTGGTGCTTGCAGCGGCGGCCGAACGATCCCGGCCTGCAAGCGGCGCACACCCGCGCCCAGCAAGGCCGCTATCGTCGCGCGTCGAACGTGGCGCCGGCCGATTTCAACGAGCCGCTGAGATAAGAGTCAATCACCCTCGCTGACGCTTCGGGCTTCCATGCCGCGCGTCGATCATCGCCGACGTTCGAGCTACTATGTCGGAATGCTCACCGATCGGTTCGCCCCTGGCGCGATTGGACGTCTTTGCCAAAAAACGTTCATCGCCGGCGGCGAACATCATGAGGAAATCGGCTCGACGAACGACCGCGCGGGAGAACTGGTCGCCGCGGGCCTGGTGGAAACTCCGTTTCTCGTTTTGTGCGATCGGCAGACGGCCGGGCGCGGACGCGGCGCCAACGTTTGGTGGTCGTCGGCGGGCGCCCTTACTTTCACGCTCGTCATCGATCCACACGCGCTGAATCTGGCGCCGGCGAAGCTGGGGCTCGCCTCTCTCGCCACGGCGCTGGCCATCGCGAGCGCGGTTCGCCAATTGAACGCGGCGACGGCGCCGCGGCTCAAATGGCCGAACGACGTTTACCTGGCGGGGCGAAAACTGGCCGGCGTTCTCGTCGAGATTCCGCCGATGCGGCCCGAGAAGCTGGTGATCGGGGTGGGAATGAACGTCAACAACAGCTTCGCCGGCGCTGCGCGTGAAATGCGAGATAAGGCGGTTTCACTCGTTGAGGCAACGTCCATCGGCGTCGAGCTCGAGGCGCTGCTTGGCGAATTGATTCATGCCATCGATTTGAGACTGCGTGCGCTCGGGAACGACGCCGCGTCGATCGTCAACGAATTCCGCGAGAATTGCCTGCTCACCGGCAGGCCGGTGACCCTGCTAATGGCGGCGGGAACCGTTCGAGGAGAATGCCTCGGCATCGACGCCGAAGGCGCGCTGCGATTGGCGACGGAGAATGGAGAACAAAAGTATTTCGCCGGCGTCGTGAGTGAGTTTTGACATCGCGGCCTTTCGCAGAGCGAAAGGCGACAATGACTATCCCAATTCACGTTCGGCGGCGCGCTGTTGCGACGAATCGCCGCCAGCGGCGGTCAACTCATCGCGAAGGAGCAATTCCTTTCGCATGATGCGCACGCCCTCGGGCGCCTCGACGCCCAGACGCACCTTGCCTCCTTGAATCGAGAGCACGAGCAGGCGAATGTCGTCGCCGATGCAGATTTCCTCGTCCACCCTGCGGCTTAATACCAACATCGAAGAGTTCCCTTCTTGTGATGGATGAGCGACATCGCCCTCTGGGACGCCGTTCGCCTCCAGCGCGCTGTATCCCAATCATCCATTTATCGAAGGAAACGGTAGCGAGCAAGCTAGCATGCTGTCAATTCACAGCTAGCAGATCGTCCTAACCGCTGCCGAGTAAAAGACTTGCCACGAGCGCCGCCGCGTTTTGTATTGTGAAGATCGTGTCGATGAACGAAAAACGGGCCGATGGAACCCCCTTGGGTTGCCAGGCGACTCACTGTTTGCCCCATCGAGACCATTCCCCAAATTGCCGAAGGTGAGGTCATGCCACGCGCCACGACGATCTCAATCTGCGTTTTCGCCGCTGCCGCCCTTGGCGGCGCCTGCACGTTTGCCCAGCCGCTCGGCGTCGGCCCGGCGCCGGCGATCGCTCTGAATTCCGCCGTCGGCGGGTGGAGCATCTCCTTTTCCAACGGCGTCGTCGAGGCCTGCTACGTCGGCGCCGACGGCGCCGCCAGAGTCGAAGAGCCGCTGCGCCGTTCACCCGGCCGCGCGCAGGGTGATGACGATTCCTTCGTCATTGCCTTCGAAGACGATCGCACCGAACGCTGGACGCGCGTCGGGGGAAAAATGGTCGTCGAGCATTGGTGTCCCAGCGCCGCGTTTCCCGATGGCCCGCGCGTGCTCGGCATCGCCGAACGCGCCATGACGCCCTGAGAAATTCTCAGTTCATTCGGGCTCTTCCGAGGGTTCAGCCGGCTCGTCGTCTTCGTCGACAAAAGTCGCATCGCCTTCGAGGTCTTCGTCGTCCTGCTCGTCGTCGGAGAGATCGGCGAACTCCTGCTCGAGTTCGTCGTCGGACTCCTCTTCGAAGTCGTCGTCGAACTCGTCGTCGAAGTCGTCTTCGTCGAAGTCGTCGAACTCGCTGTCGGCCATCGGAACGACCCGCTCGGGCATTGTTGGGCGACGCGACGCCCGCGGAGGAATGACTGAAAAGTAACTAGCCGACCGACCGGCATTTGTCAAGGAAACGAAGTTCATCCCCCGAAGGCGTTCGCACAGCGCGCTCGCTCCAAGGAGTAACATGCCATTATGAACAAGGCGTTCGTTCGTGAACCCGACGCCGACGGCGACGCTCACTGCCCGCGCTGCGGAGCGCTGGGAGAGCCGGTGACGGCGGCGACGCTCGATGCGCGCGTTTCCCCGGCGGCTCGCCCGCGCATTGGCGCCGCCGCGTGGTATTGTGGATACGCCGGTTGCGACGTGGCCTATTTCAACGCCTTCGAAGCAATCGTGTCGGCCAACGAGCTGAACGGGCCGGCATATCCGAAATCGCCCGACGCGCCGATTTGCGCCTGTTTCGGATTCAGCATCGCCGACATCGAGGCCGACGCCGCCGACAGCGAACCGCGCCGTATCAGGGCGCTCTACGCCAAGTCAAAGACCGAAGCCGCCCGCTGCACCGTTCTCGCCGCCGACGGGAAGTGCTGCCTGAAGGAAGTGCAGCGGCTCTATCATCGGCTTCGCGAACCTTAGTTAGTGGGTGAGCGTATAGGCCAGCAGGTTGACGTTCACCTGGCGGGCGTTGAGGATTTCGTTGCCCCCACAGCAGCAGCAATTGCCGCCGGCCTTGCCGGTGTCGTTGAGGCCGTCGGGAGAGAAAACGAGCACGATCTTGCCGTCGATTTCGAGGCCTTCGAGGGTCGCTTGCTCGCGGCTCTTGCAGTCGAGGGCTGAGATATCGTAGACCGTGTGAAAGACCGGGTGGCTGAGATCGATCTTGTTCAGCTTGATTTCGGGAAACACGTCGGCGATCTCGCGGCGGAAGCATTCCACCCATGGCTGGCTGCTGCAACCGGCCGAGGCGACGACGAAGCCGCCCGCGGTGAGGTAGTTGCGCAAGTTCTCGCGCTGCTCGCTCGTCAACTCGAAGCTCCCCTCGCCAGTCATGATGGCGAATGGATGCCGATACAGATCGGCCGAGTCGAGCTTGACCTGCGTGAACTCCGCCTCGGCGACCACGTTCGTCTCGCGGCCGATCTGCGCCAGGAACTCAGCACTAAAGCAAACCGAAGTCTTGTTGTCGCCATATACCAAATTGGCGCAGGTGACGGTTCCCCGCCGTCCCGCGACGCCGGATAAGCCGTCGGCGGCGCGGGGCGCGCTCGCCGACATGAAAACCATGACGGCGACGATTGACACAAGCAGAATGCGGCGGGTCATCATTTGCGGACTCGCGTGTTTACGTAATCCGGCGACTGGCCGCATTATAACGCCTAGCTATCCACCTCGGTGGTGGTTTCCGACGCGAATTCCTCACCCTCGGCGGCGGCGACTGCTCGCGGACCGGCTTCATCGTAATAGCCCACGGCGGAGAGGATCTTTTCGCGCAGTTCGGCGGTCAGCACGGCATTTTCGATGAGGTGCTGGCGGGCCTTTTCCTTGCCCTGGCCGAGGTAGGCGTCGCCGTATTTGAACCACGCGCCGCTGCGCGTAATCACGCGGTTGGTCACGCCGAGGTCGATCAGGTCGCCCTCGTAGCTGATGCCGTTAGTGTGCATCATGTCGAACTCGGCCACGCGAAACGGAGGCGCTACCTTGTTCTTGACGACCTTCGCCTTGACCCGCTGGCCGACGACTTCTTCGCCGTCTTTCAACTGGCCGGTGCGGCGGACGTCGATGCGGCACGAGCTATAGAATTTGAGCGCCCGGCCGCCGGGAGTCGTCTCCGGGCTGCCGAACATCACGCCGATCTTTTCGCGAATCTGGTTGATGAAGATCACCGCCGTCTTGCTCTTGGCGATCGCGCCGGTGAGCTTTCGCATCGATTGGCTCATGAGTCGCGCCTGCAGGCCGACGTGCGTGTCGCCGATGTCGCCGTCGAGCTCCTGCTTGGGAATCAAGGCGGCGACCGAGTCGATCACGATCACGTCGACGGCGTTCGACTTCACCAGCATCTCGGTGATCTGCATCGCCTCTTCGCCGTTGTTCGGCTGGCTGACGAGCAAGGTGTCGAGCTCGACCCCGAGTTTCTTGGCCCAACTCGGGTCGAACGCGTGTTCGGCGTCGATGAAAGCGGCGACGCCGTTATTGTGCTTCTGCGCTTCGGCGACGACGTGCAGGGCAAGCGTCGTCTTGCCGCTCGATTCAGGTCCGAAGATTTCGATGATTCGCCCGCGCGGAATGCCTTGGCCGCCGAGCGCGATGTCGAGCGACAGGCTGCCGGTGGGGATGCCTTCAATCCGCCCGCGCTGATCGCTGCCCAGCGGCATGATGGCGCCGTCGCCGAACTGCTTCTCGATCTGCTGCAGGGTCGTTTTGAGGGTTTCGTTTTCCTGGAGCATCGCCGCGACGGCGGGCGAGAGCGCCTTCTTATCTGACTTTTCTGACTTGTCGTTCCTGGAAGACGTTTTCGAGGGTTTGTCTTTTTTCGCCATTGCCGCGCCGTTTTTGCTGAGGTTGGAAGAGCCGGGGGTGGATTTTTCGAGAGTCATGCCGCGCACTCCTGTTAAGAAAGAGGACGCCCGCCCGCAAAAGCAGGCGAGCGGCGGCGTTTCGGCCGCCGGGCATGAGTGTACAAATGCTCATTGTAGCCCGACGCCGCCGTCTGGCAACCAGGGTCTTTCGATTTCCACAAAATTCCCTGGCGACCCGCCGCTGCCTCTATTTATCGCCGGCGCAGCGACACGTTTGGTCATGCCGCAATAGAAAAAGTCGCCGACTCGAAAATCGATCTACAACCCCCGAATTACAATCAGCCGCCACACGCCGGGGCCATGCACGCCGGTGGTCAGCTCGAGTTCAATGTCGCCCGTTTTGCTTGGGCCGGTGATGAAGGTGACGTTGCTGGGGAAGTCGCCTCGTTCGCCCTCGCCGGCGCTTTGAGAACGAGGCAGGAACGCGGCCAGCTTCGCGAAGGCGTCAAAAAGATCGGGAACGATCTGGCTCTCGGCGACGAGCCCGACGTGCCAAGGCGGCAAGAGCGACGCGACGCGCTCTTGTCCGGGCCGAGAGCAAACCATGAGAGAACCGGTTTCCGCCACCGCCGCGTCGCAGCTCGTGATCCCGCAGGCCGCGTCGATCAACCGTCGCCGCTGCTCGTTTTCCGGCAGAGTCGCTAGCGCCTCGTGATCGATTCTTTCGACTCCCTTCAGCGCGAGCAACTCCGCGACTTGCAGCCGGTCGAGAACCTCATGCCGCCAGCAAAGGGCCGAAGCCGGCGCATGAGTATCCAGCAACTCGGCCAGCATCTGACGGGCCTTCTCGACTCCGCTGGCGATTTGCACCTCGCCGCCAACCGCCGTCGCTTCGGCCGCGAACGCTGCGCACAAGTCGTCGCTCACCGCGCCCGCGTAGCCCGTTCCCGCCGGTGGTTCGGATACGGAGACCCGATAGGCGCGACCGGCATGCGCCGCCTCGCGAACGCGAGCAAGAAATGATTCGCGAGACATGGGGAAGCTAGGAAGCTAGGAAGCTCAGAAGCTAGGAACACCACCACCAGTCCACAAGCTACTCGATCGACACGCAGCCAAACAAGCGGCCGAAGGCGTCGCATAACTTCTTGGCTTCTTAGCTTCCCAGCTTCCTCGCTGCCCGCTAATCCACGCCGGACTCGCTGAACTTCGTGTTGATCTGATCGTTCGAGTGGGTATACGTCTCTTTCACCGGGTTGCCCACGCCGCCGATCGAAGCCAGGCAGATTCCAATGATTAGGGCCAACATGACGGCGTACTCGACTGCCGTTGGACCATCTTCGCGAGCCAGAAAATTAAGGATGCGGTCCATACGACGCCTCTATCGCGTGGCCATGCGCGCCCGTTCTTCGAAGAGAACGCTCGCTCGAGTTGACGAAAAGCCTATCAGACGAGTGGGGATTTGCTGAACTCTACCTTGCGAATCCCCAAGTGGCAAATTTACTAACTGTGCAATACGCGCCCATCGACGTCGAGCGCCGCCTCGTGCAGCGCCTCCGCCAGCGTCGGATGCGCGTGGCACGAGCGGGCCAAATCCTCGCTGCTGGCGCCGAAATCGATCGCCACCGCCGCCTCGGCGATCAAATCGCCCGCCCGCGGGCCGAGAATGTGCACGCCCAGCAGCCGGTCGGTGGTCTTGTCGGCAAGCATCTTCACCAGGCCATCGGTTTGCCCCAACGCGCGGGCGCGGCCGTTGGCTCGAAAGGCGAATTTGCCGACGCGATATTCTGTTTGAGACTGTTGTAGGTCTTGTTCCGTCTTTCCCACCGAGGCGATTTCTGGATGCGTGTAAACGACGCCGGGAATCGCGTCGTAGTTGACGTGGCCGAAGCCGGTGACGATGCGTTCGACGCAGGCGACGCCCTCTTCCGACGCCTTATGGGCCAGCATTGGGCCGGCGATGCAATCGCCGATGGCGAACACGCCTGGCGCCGACGTGGCGAACGACTCATTCACCAGCACTCGACCTTGGGGGTCGAGCGCGACCCCGGCGGTTTCCAATCCCGCGTCGGCCGTATTGGCGCGTCGGCCAACGGCGACAAGCACCCGCTCGCATTCGATCGATTCGCCGCCGGCGAGCTTCAACCGCCCCTTCGCTTTATCCGCTCCCTCGACCTTCGAACCTAGACGAAAAATAACGCCTTGCTTTTCAAAAATCGACTTCGCGAGGTCGGCGATTTCGCCGTCCATTCCCGGTAAGATGCGATCGAGCGCCTCGACGACCGTCACCTCCGATCCGAGCCGCGACCAAACGGAGCCAAGCTCCAATCCGATATAACCGGCGCCGACGACGACCAGCTTTTTGGGAACCGACGGCCAAGACAGCGCCTGATCGCTGCCGCAAATGAATTCGCCGTCGATGCTAAGGCTTGGAATTGCCGCTGGCCGACTGCCCAGCGCGAGCACAATGTGCGTTGACGAGATTTCGCTCGATTTCTCGCCGGCAATGGCGATGCGGCCTTCTCCAACCAGCTTTCCGCGGCCGAGAATCCGTGTGATCTTGTGCTTCTTTAGTAAGCCATCGATGCCGCCGGTAAGCGACGAAACGATCTCCGTTTTCCGCTTGAGCATCGCCGCCAAATCGAGTTTGACCTCTTCGACGAGCACTCCATGCTTTTTCAGATCGTGGCGGGCCTCGGCGTATCGCTCGGATGACTCGAGGAGCGCCTTGCTGGGAATGCAGCCGACGCGCAGGCAAGTTCCTCCAAGCTGGCGGTTTTCGTCGATGCAAGCAACTTTTTGACCGAGTTGTGCTGCGCGAATGGCGGCCACGTAACCCCCTGGTCCCGCGCCCAAAACGATCAAATCGAAACGATCCATACGAAGCCGCTCAAATATGCTATGAGTTGAATAGGAATTCGCCTCGCTGCGCCGATTTCGGCCCGCCGGACGATGCGTTAGAAGACTAGTCGATTCGCGCGAAAACGGCGCGGGCGGATCGCCGTTTAGGCAATCCGCCTGTCTTCAACGACCAATTGGCACGCTTGCATTTCCTTTGAGCCTGCGATAGAAATGCCTTACACCTCTTGGACTTACCCCCCTTACATTCACGTCTCGATTTCGAAGAAGTCCGACACACCCCGCGCCGTGAGGCGCAGGTCAAAGACGCGCCGTCCATTACCTCTCGAAACGGCCCACGTCGGAAACGCCGAATAACGTCGGTCAGGAATTTATATGATGGCGAAGGTTGCATCGTCGAAAAAAGTCGCCGCCAGTCGCTCCAAGGCGACGCGGGTGATGGTGGTCGACGACCACCAGTTGGTTTGCCGCGGATTCGCCGATTTGATCTCCTCGGAAGCCGACATGAAGTTCGTGGGCGATGCCGCCGATTCGCGGCAAGCCCTCGAACTGCTCGAAGAGCAGCGGCCCGACGTGGCGATCGTCGATATCTCACTTCAAAACGGCAATGGCGTCGATCTCATCAAGGAGATCAAGAAACAGGCGCCAGACGTGAAAGTGCTCGTCGCCTCGATGCACGACGAAAGCATGTACGCCGAACGCGTGCTGCGGGCCGGCGCCGTTGGCTACATCAACAAGCGCGAAGCCCCGGACACGCTGCTGGCCGCCATTCGGCACGTGCTCGCCGGCGAGTTGCACTTCAGCCCCAAGCTCGCCGAACGCCTCGTGCGGCGCGGTCCCGAAGGCGAGCCGCCGACCATCCGCGGCTCGATCGAGCGGCTTTCGGCCCGCGAGCGCGAGATTTTCGAGATGGTCGGCAAGGGGCTGCCCACGCGGGAAATCGCGGTCCTTCTCGGCGTGAGCGTGAAGACGGTGGAGACGCACCGCGAGAACATCAAACGCAAGCTGCGCCTCAAAAGCTCGCTGGAGCTCGCCCGCCGCGCCATCGCCTGGGCGCTGGAAACGAACACGCCGCCGGCGTGAGCCTATCCGCCATGGCTCGTGAGTTCGCGCTAGTTGCCGTTGGCGGAGCGCTCGGGGCCGTGAGCCGTTTCGGCGTCACCGTGCTGGCGACTCGGCTGTTCGGCAAAGGTTTTCCCTGGGGAACGCTCGCGGTCAACGTCGCCGGCTGTTTTGTCATGGGCGTCGTTTTGTGGTTCATCCTGCAATTCGAAAAGACGCATGGCGGCGATCGTTCGCGACTGACGTTCCTGCAACACGGCGTAGCCATTGGATTCCTCGGCGGCCTGACCACCTTTTCCACGTTTGGCGCCGACACGGTGTCGGCATTCAATCACGGTCGCCCGCTCGTCGCCTGCGCCAACGTCATCGCCAACGTCGCCCTCTGCCTGGGCGCCGTTTGGGCCGGCATGGCGACGGCGCGACTGGCGTCGTAATACGGCGAACGAGCATTTGTAGGCGACTATAATGGCGCCATGAGAACTGTCGCCATCGCAGCACTCGCCGCTTTGTATGTCGCGCTGGGCATCGTCAGTGCGGCTCCGGCGCAAGACATCGCCCAGCTCGCGTTCGATAGCCCGACTCCTTACATGGTCGTGCAGCGGCGCGGGTTCGTTCCGCATCGCGCGGGGGCGAACGAGCCGGGCGGTCCGGTCCTCGGATTCGCGGATATCGCGCTCGCGGGCAAGTATTCGGGGCCGGCCGACGGAATCGGCGCTGAATTTCGCGCAGTTCCACTGCAGAATGCGCTGGGAAGCGGGGTCGACTGGTCGCCGCTGGAGGTGCATATCGAAGGCGGCGCGTTTCAGGCATCGGCGCGTACGCCGGCCGGCGGTTGGTATCGGCTGGAATTGCGTTTTCATAGAGGCGGCAAAATCGTGGCGGAAGGCGCCATCGAGCCGTTAGGCGTCGGCGAAGTATTTGTCATTGCCGGCCAGTCCTACGCTTCGAACTCCAACGACGAGCGCCTTGCCGTATCCTCGCGCGGAAGAGCCGTTGCCACTCGCGACTGGGAATCGAATACGTGGCGAATCGCCGACGATCCGCAGCCGACGCCCGATCGCAGCGACGGCGGATCGATTTGGCCGGCCGTGGGCGACTTGCTCGCTCCGCAGACCCGCACGCCAATCGGCTTCGCGAACGTCGTCGTCGGCGGCACGTCGACCGCGCAGTGGGCGCCGGGCGGCGATTTGCACAGGCGGCTCGTGGACGCCGGCTCGCGGCTGGGGCGCTTTCGCGCCGTGCTCTGGCAGCAAGGCGAGTCCGACGTGATCGCCAAGACGACGACCGCCGACTACGTGAACAACGTGCGACAGATTCGCGAGGCGGCCGCGAAGGCGTGGAAGTTCGAGCCGATATGGCTGCTCGCCCGCTCGACGCTCCATCCGACGGTGTATAACGACCCAGCCGGCGAAAGCCGAATTCGTCGCGGCATCGATGAACTGTGCCGCCTGCCCGGCTTTCGGCTCGGTCCGGATACCGACGCTTTAGCCGGCGAAAACCGTGGAGGCCCGACGTCGCGCCGGCACTTTTCGGCGATCGGCCAGCGGCGGGCGGCGGAACTATGGTTCGCCTCGATATGGAACGAATTGCAGCGCCCGCGCCCCGATCACGAAGCGGTCCTTCAGTCGCTGCCGGCATTACACCTTCGCGAATCCGCCTGGCGGTCGGCCGTCGTGCATCGCGAAAGCAGTGTGCTGATTCGGCAGACGCCGGAAGGGCCGGCGGTCGCGCGGCTGGCGTTTCCCGCCGCGCGCATTATTTCCGCGGCCTCCGCCGATGGCGGCCAGCACTTCGATGTCGCAAGTGATTTGGAATTGTCGGCCGACGGCAAGACGCTCACGTTTCAACGCGCCGATCCGATCGCTCCGATCGATGAGCGGGATTTCTTTCCGCCGGCGAACTCGCCGAATTCTTACAGCCACCGCGTCGGCCATCCGGATCAATTCGTGCTCTACCGGCCGGGGATTTGGTTTCATCAGCGAGACGTCGAGATTACCTACGCTCGCCGCGACGCGCCGGCGCCGGCGACCGCTCTTGCCGGCTCGTTGCCCAAGACTCTGGCGAGGCTTCGTTCCGGCGAACCGATCGCCATCGGCGTCAGCGGCGACAGCATCTCCACCGGTCTCGACGCCTCGGCGATGAGCTTCGCCGCGCCGATGCAGCCGGGTTGGCCCGATCTTGTGGCGGCGCAGCTTACCGAAGACTTTGGCGCCGATGTGACGCTTCACAACCGCGCGGTCGCCGGTTGGAGCATCACCAACGGCCTGGCCGACCTCGACAAGCTCTTGGAATCGAAGCCGAACCTCTTGATCGTCGCCTACGGCATGAACGATGTCGGCCGCCGCGATCCGGGCTGGTTCGGCGAGCAAGCGAAGACGCTCGTCGAGCGAGTACGCAAGTTCGATCCGGAAATCGAAATCATTCTGGTCGCGTCAATGCTCGGCAACGCCCAGTGGGTGCATACTCCGCGCGACATGTTCGGACCGTATCGCGACAAGCTCGTCGAGCTGGCCGGAGATGGCGTGACCGTCGCCGACGTGACCGAGGTGTGGCGCCTGCTACTGGAAAACAAGCACGACCTCGACCTTACCGGCAACGGCCTCAACCACCCCAACGACTTCGGCCATCGCCTCTACGCCCAGGCGATACTGGAACACCTTCCTTGTCGCCCATAGGGGTCCATTTTTGCACGATTCCGCCGGGGCCGATCACGGTGTAGAACAACTCCTCGACGCAACCGGGGCCGCGACCGAGCCGCGCAAGCGCAGAGACTTGCCGGCCGGCCGGTTTGGCCCAAGCTTCGATCGATTGGGCGAAAAAAAGCAAGATCGCCGCAGCCAGAAGTCGTCGTTTTCGATCCATCGCAGTTCTCGTGTGAGTAGGCGCAATTGAACGGCGCCCGCCGTGCTCCGCTTCCAAGCGGCGGGGGCTAATGTGAAACTCCACATCACCCGAGTTTGGCCGACAGCGGGAAGTGGTGATTCAAGTGTTTTTGTAAGGAAACAGGCTAAAATCTTGTCATGAGGGCCGGCCTCTGGTAACTTGCGGGCGCTGGCGCGCCTTGCCTTTTTCGAGGGCGGACTCATCATGAAATGCCGTAAGCCGTTCGCCTCCGTTCGCCGTCGTCTGGCCCCGAGCCACCAACTGGAAGCCCTTGAGCCGCGGCACTTTCTGGCCGCCGACGTGCTCGAAATTCCGCTCGTACCGGTGCTCGACCAGTTTGGCGGGCAGATCGGCAGCGTGCAGGCCTACGCCGACGCCGAAGAAACTCGCATCACTTTCGGCATCTACGACACCGGCGCCTCGGTGGTCAGCTTCTCGGCCGCCGATCAACTGTTGTTCGAGCTGCTCGACCATCCGATCCCAATCAAGGTCGCCGGCGGCGCCGAGGCCGACGCGATCGGCGGCTCGCTCGTGGGCGACGTTTCTCAGCCCGGCGACATCGTCGCCGACGGGCTGCACGCTATCACGATCGACGAGGGCACGCTCGAGGCGTTCATCGATTTCGACCACGCCGCGCACGTGAGCGGTGTGCAGGCGTTCGTCGGCACGACCGATGGCAGTCAGCTTTTGCCGACGATCACCGGCACGCCGGTCCATAACCCCTCGCCAACGCATCCAAGCGGCTCGGCGGCGCTCATCGACATGGATGCCTACGCGTTCGATTTCGGCGAGCTGTTTCCCGAAGTGCCCGAGTTCGAGGGGCTGATCGTCAATCTGCCCGACTTGGCGATCGTCGAGCCGAACACGACGATGGTCGTTCCGTCGGACGGCGTTACGGCGCCGGTGCGCATCCCGCTCGAAATGTGGGGCGTCGACAACCATCTCGATCCGGCCGACGACATCACCGCCTCGCCCAACCCGGTGCAAACGCAGGTCGATTTGCTTCACCTGGGGTCGTCGTCGCTCGATCGCACGCTGCTCTTCGACACCGGCGCAATGCTCAGCGTCGTTTCCACCGAGATCGCCGAGGATTTGGGACTCGATCTCGACAATCCGGAAACGACGATCAACGTGCAGGGCGCCGCCGGCAGCGTCGACGTGCCCGGCTACACGATCGACTCGCTCGAGCTGCCGCGCGACGACGACGGCGACGGTGCGATCGACGGCGTGCTGCGGTTCACCAGCGTGCCGATCTACGTGCTCGACCTCGTGCCCGGCATCGACGGCATCCTCGGGATGAACCTGTTCAACCTGGCCGACCAGATGCTGTTCGACCCGTTCGACTCGGGCGGCGCCTCGCTCACCGTCTCCTTCTTCACCGATCTCGTGCGCGACCTGCCCAGCGACGACGAGCTCGCCGCCGCCGATATGCTCGGCGACGCATTTCCCGCTTTCGCTGGCGCTGTCGGCGCGGGCGGAATTCCCACCTTCCAGTTCGACGGCGGCGCCCGTTGGAACAACCGCTTCCGCCCGCGCGATATCGACAATAGCGGCGAAGTGGTGAACGCCGACGCGCTGACGATCGTCGATTTGCTGCGCGACACGGGCGGCGGCGGCCCGCTGGCGAGCCTCGACTTGCCGCTGGTCGAGCAGGGCCTCTATCCCGACGTCAACGCCGACAACTACCTCTCCAATATCGACGCCTTCCTCGTTGTCAGCGCCGTTCGCAACGAGCAGCAGAACCGCGCCGCCGCTCGCTCGGCGCCGGCGAGTGGCTTCGCGCCGGCCGCCCTATCAATACCCATTGTGGCGACCGATCCGAGCGCCGTCGCCGCCGCCGGCGATTCGCCTGCGAGCGATGAGGGCGACGACTCGCACGACGAAGTCGACGAATCGCTGTGCGCCGCCGAAGACGCCCTCACTCACGCCTGGAGCGCGGCGGAGACGGCGATCGATCATTTGCTGAATCGATCCAGCCGGTTCGACGAGTTAATTTCGCACGTCGAACAGGCGATCGACGAGCTCCACGGGATGGCCGGCGCGCACAATCTCTCCGGGCTGTGCGAACTTTTCAACTCGCTCGGCGATGAACGGCCGCTCGACGTCGCCTAGAAATTGCTTCGCCTTGTAAGGTCAAAAGAGCGGCAAGCACAGACCAAGTCTTATCGATCTCGATTTTGGAATAGCCGACAGCAATCCACTACAATAGATGACGTGGCGAATTGAGCGCAATGCGGGAGTTCTCGCAAGCGCCGTTTACATACGGGTTTCAAGAAGAATGTCTACTGTCGCCAAGGCGCCTTTTCGCACGTTCGCCGAACTCCTTGACCGGTTAGGGCGCATACCACCGCATCGGATTCGAATGTCCCCTCCGCCGGGGACCGCCACGGAGCGCGATGTCTTGGAAATCGCCGCTCGCGAAAAAAAACTGTGTGAACTGGTCGACGGCGTGCTCGTGGAAAAGCCGATGGGCTACGGCGAATCGATTCTTGCGGTGTACATTGCCCGCATTCTTGGCGATTACGTGACGCGAAACAATCTCGGCCACGTCACTGGCGAACAGGGGATGATGCACTTGTCTCCCGCCCTGATACGGATACCCGATGTTGCTTTTGCCTCCTGGGATCGCTTTCCAAACCGCCGCTGGGATGGTGAACCGGTTCCCGATCTTGCTCCTGATTTGGCGGTCGAAGTGACCAGCGAATCAAACACCCCCGCCGAAATGGCAATCAAGGTCGAAGAATATTTCTCCGCCGGAGTGCGGACTGTTTGACTTGTCGATCCCGAGTCGCGCAGCGTCGTCGTCTTTGAGGGTCCGGAAACGTCAACGACTTTTCGACCGCCTCAATCACTAACCCGGATTATTCATGACCGTTGGAGTTTTTGCGGCGAGTGGGTTGAGGCGTGCATTTTGAGGTAGTCTGGCGCCGCGATCTTGAAGTAGCCGCGCACCGCCCCCCTCCCCCACGGTTGATCGTGGCGTTTCGGAACAGACGGAATTGCCGCGCGGGTTAGCTGGTGTTGCTTGCGACGAAGCGGCTCACCGCCGCGCAGACTTGTCGGTAGAAGTTCAGGTAGGGCCAAGCCCCGCTCAGCCGAACCCACACGCGGCGCGTCGAGGTCACAACCTCCGCGGCGACTTTGAACAACAGCATCCGCCAAGTGTTCGGCTGGCCTTCTCCCAGCGGATCGGCAAGGCGCCGTCGATTGAAGTAGCGTTTGCGATCCGAACCGCCAAGCTGGTTCGCCGGCAACGGCGCCGGCTGTGGCTGGTCGGCGACGCTTGCGGCGGCGGAGTCCGTCGGACACAGCGCGGGAGGTGGATCGGCCACGACGTGCCGCAGGCGCGCCAAGAGGTTCGCCGCCGCGCAGTGTAGATAGAGGCGAAAGTAGTTGGCCATGAAGCGGTGACAACTCAGCCGATCGGCGCGCAGCCCGCACTTCAACTCCTTGTTGCGGTTTTCGCTTTCGCCTCGTTCCGCGTATTCGTCGTAGGCCGCGCCGGGCAACACATAGCCGCCCGGCCGATTGGTGACAACCGCGCGTCGGTTCGTTCCTTGAGCGTTGGCCTCGCACTTGACCACCACCCATCGCGGCATAGGCCAACTTTCCGCCCGATACTCGAACGCCGTGAACAATCGCTGCGCTTGGCCAGGCTGCGTGTTGACGGCCGCCGCCTCTTCCGTCGGGGCCGCGGCAGGCGTGGCGTTTTGGCCGTCCGCTGGCTTTTCCAAGGTCGCCGCCGGCTGCGGTCGGGAGCTCTCCTCGAATCGTCGAACGGCCTCCTGCAAACGTTCCTCGCTACGGGCTTTGAGAACGGAGTTCATGCCCAGGCCGATCGTGTAGTCGATGCCGAGCCGCTCGCAACACTCATAAAAGGCGGGCGTGGCGAAGCCCGAATCGGCGCGGATCAGAATCCGCACCGCCGGCCAACGCTCCCGGATGCGCGCCACGAGCTTGGCCAAATCATCCTCCACTCCCAAGCCGGCCCGCGCTGTGCCGTACAGCAAGGCGGCCATCACCACCATGTCGTTCTCGGCGCATGTCAACACGCGCGGCAGGTATTGGTACTGCTCGTAGAACCCATGAAAGAAGGTAAGCTGCTGTTGGCCGTGAGTCGGATCATCGAACACGTCGACGTCGAAGGTGAGACGCGTCGGCGGCTTGGCGAAGGAATCCAAGAACTGCTCCAGCAGCACATCCTCGAGGCGAAACAGGGAGGCTGGTCCGATGGCGTTTTCGAATCGCGACAGGGTGGGCTGACTGGCCAGATCGGCGTCGTCCGGCAGGCGTCCCGCCAGCAGCTTGAAGACGGCGTCGCGACGCAGGGCGTCGTGATCGTTGCAGTCTTCGTATCCGGCGAGGATGCCGTAGATCCGACTTCGCGTCATCTCCAAGAAGGAGTGAGTCAGCCCGCCGCCGCGATCGTCGGCCAGCGACGCCGCGAACTGTTTAGTGAAACCCAGTGCTTCATCCAACTGCCGCACGGGAAGCAACCCCGCGTCGACGGACAATTGCGCCGCGACCGGTTCCACAACGATCGGCTTCGTGGCAAAATCCAATACCTCTTGCCAAACACACTGCCGATCCATCTTGGGCCTCCTTCGCGTCGTGGGAAGTTGTTGTTGCTTAACTTCTTAGATGCGCTGTGAGGCCCAAGAATTTCCTCTTAATCTGAATAATCCGGGCTAATCCTCGGCGCCGCATTGCCGGGCTTTTCGCTTTCGCTCTCCGAATTGTTTGCCGAGCTGGATCGTCACGGGTAAAAATTCCGATGAAGGTGATCATTCACCCTCGCGCCCGGCGCGCTGTCTGTTGAATTGCCGGCGCTGATATAATCAGCGACTATGCACGTTCTTGGCCTGGCGGCGATCGAATGGCGGCCGATTGCGTCGCCTTTGCAGATCGCGGCGGCGGCCATGCTGCTTGTCGGACTCGCCGTGTTCGCCTATTGGCGCTCGCTGCGCGGGCGGCGCCGGCTCGGCATTCTGCTTTTGGCGATGCGCATCGCGGCGATTGTCGCGGTGGCGATATTGCTGATGGGGCCGAGTCGCACGCCGCGTCAGGAGACGCAAGCGGTTCGCCCGCGCCTGGCGGTGCTCGTCGACACGTCGCAGTCGATGCTCACGCGCGATTGCGAGGGCAAGTCGCGCATCGACTGCGCCCTCGAGCGCTGGCTGTCGCCCAAGCAGCTCGAAGAGCTTGAAGCCGAGCATCAAGTGGAGATCTTGGCGTTCGATGAGAACGTGCGTCCTCTTTCGCGGGAGCAGATTCGTGGAAGAGGCGAAGCACTGGCGGCAGGGAAATCGACGGCGCTGGCCGAGAGCGTCTCCCAGGCCCTGTCGCGATTCACTTCCGGCGACCGTGGCGGCGCAATCCTTGTCTTGAGCGACGGCCGCGATTCCGAAGAGGCGCCGCCGGCGCCCGCGGCGTCGCGCGCGTCGGCGATGGAGCTGCCGATCTTCACCGTGCCGCTGGGCGGCGAGGGCGGCCGGCCCGACGTGGCGCTGCTCGCCACGCCGCTGCAGGAATATCTCTTGCCCGGCGAGCCGGGAGCGATTCTGGTTCGCGTTTATCAATCGGGCCTGCCTCGGGCAAGCGCAGTTTTAAAGCTCACGCAAGGCGGACGCACCGAGGAGACGCCCGTTTCCTTTAACGGCCAGGGGATGGTCGAGGCCCGGCTGGCGATCGAGCACGACGAGGAGGGGCTGTATGAATACGCCGTCGAGATTTCGCCTGTTCCAGGCGAGACGGAAACGACGAACAACCATCAGACCGTCTTCTGCCAGGTGCAAAAGCGGCGAATTCGCGTGCTGATCCTCGAAGGCCAGCCATATTGGGACAGCAAGTTTCTCGCGCAATCGCTGCGAAAAGACGAACGCATCGAGGTCTTGCAGATCACGCAACTTTCGCAATCGAAGAGCGAGACGATCGTCACCCGCTCGACGGGCGGCGCTCCCAAGATGCCCAAGACGGCTGAAGAATGGGCAGCTTACGACGTGGTGATTCTCGGGCAGGCGATGGAAAACGTCTTCGACGAGCAAACGGGAACGATGCTCGCCGGCTTTGTCGACCAAGGCGGACGGCTCGTGTTCGCACGCGGACGGTGCTACGACCCGCTCCAGCCGGGCGGGCGGGAGATCGGGCGGCAGATCGCGTCGATCGAGCCGGTTTCGTTCGCGCCCTCGGACTTGGGCGCCGGCGCCTCCGGCGATTGGAAGATCGCGCTCGCTCCTGCCGGCCGCACGAATCAGTGGCTATCGGTAGCCAAGATGGGCGTGGCGACCGAGCAGGCGCTGGCCCGGTTGCCGGGCTTCGAATCGGCGCCGGCGATCGCAGGCGAGAAGCCGGGCGCGATCGTGTTGGCGCGAGCCAGCGATGCAGGCGCCCCGTCGCGACAAGGTCAGCCGGCGCTGGTGACGATGAACGTGGGTCGGGGCGAGGTCGTCGGAGTGCTGGGCGACGGTTCGTGGCGGTGGAGCCTGCTCACTCCCGAGAACCGCGATTTGGCCGGTTTTTACGACGCCTTCTGGTCGAACCTCGTGCGCTGGCTGATGATGGGCGGCGACTTCCAGCCTGGAGAACAAGCGGCGCTGAACCTCAGCCGCACCAGTGCGCGGCTGGGGGATGCGATCACGATCGACGTCGCCTACAAGCACAGCCCAGAGGGCGGCGTTCCTCCCCGTTTGAGAATGACCGACGGCGGCGGCCGCGACTTTGAGATCGCATTGCGAAAGCTTCCCGGCCGCGAGCCGCGCTACCGGGCGGAATACGAGCCGGCGACGGTCGGCGTGCACCGGGTCGAACTGCTCTCGCCGGGAATGGTTCCCGAGCGACAAGAGCGGAAGTTCAATGTATACCACTTGAACTTCGAGCGCCTGAACGCCTCGGCCAACCCGATGGCGCTGCGGCTGTTGGCGGAAAACTCCGGCGGCGCCGTGCTCGAACAGAATCAAACGGATGAACTGATCGACATGCTGCGGCGGCGGCAGGCGGCAATGGTCGTTCCCCCATCGCCCGAATACACGTGGGATCGCTGGCCGTTCATGGCGCTGCTGCTCTGTTGGTGTGGGGCGGAATGGCTGCTGCGTCGGCGAGCCGATTTGATGTGAGGTATGGTTGAGGATGATCACTCGATCGCAATTTGCCTCTGCTCTAATTCTTTTGGGGCTATCCAACTCTTTCGCCGGCGAACCGCGCGGCCATCGCGTGCTCGTGGATTCAATTCACGCCAACAATTTTCTCTCGGCCGGGCTGACCGCCGATGGCTATTCGTATCACCAGCAGCAAGGGTTTCACCGGGCGTTCGAATATCTGAAAGAGCAGGGCGTTCAGGTCGACGAGATCGCCGACGGCCGGCTCGATGGCGAGCGGCTCAAGAACGCCAACCTGTTGTTCCTTAACCTCGTATCGGCGGAAAAGCCGCCGTTTCTCGTTTCCGAGATCGCGGCGATCAAAGCGTTTGTCGAAGGCGGCGGCGCGCTGCTGGTGATCACCGATCATTCCAACTGCTACTTCCACGCCCATCGGCTCGAGCCGCTGTTTACCGAGCTTGACATGGTGTCGTTTACCGACACGGCTTGCGACGTTGCACCTCATACGATCGGCGAAGGCAACGGCTGGCTGGCGATCACGCGCTTCAAGGAGCACCCGGTGACGCAAGGCCTCGCCTGTTTGGGCATGCAGACCGGCGGGCGGGTCGATCCACGATACGCTGTGGCGCACACCAGCGACGAATCGTGGGCCGATCGCTGGCATACGGGACCATATGGCGAAGAAAATTCGCCCGGGTTCTACGGAAACTTCGTCTACACCGTGGGTGAAGAGCGGGGGCCGCTGGGCGTCGTGCTGGCGAAGGATTTCGGCCGCGGGCGGATCGTGAACGTCGCCGATCAAAACATGCTCGGCGATCCATTTTTGAACTACGCCGATAATTACAAGTTGTGGCTGAATTCAATCGCTTGGCTGCTCGGCGACGAACGACTGGCCGATCCGCGACCCTATCTGTCGCGACGGGCCGATCGCGTGATGCTCCGCGAACGACCCGGCGCTGCCGTCTTCGGATCGAGCTCCACGGACGGATACCTGAATGCATTCATGCTGATTTCCCGGCGCCACTGGGCGTTCGCCGGCGATTTCGCCAGCGATGCGGTCGATGCCGGGAGCGGGCTGCTCGTCCTGGCGGATGACGACGTCGACCTTACCGCCGAGGAAGCAAAAAAAATCGCCGCGCATTTGAACGCCGGCGCTTTCCAGCACAGTGGGATCCGAAGCTTGGAATTCACGTGACTTGAAGTCGCGGC
>JADMIO011011083.1_pt1 | contig 70599 bp, 63 predicted proteins | sample 8958161 | NCBI WGS metagenome assembly JADMIO01 (sample SAMN16585339, study PRJNA669376) | soil metagenome | isolation source: Crop rotation soil | place: USA: Cullars Rotation, Alabama | collected 2011 | reverse complement strand
GCCGCGACTTCAAGTCACGTGAATTCCAAGCTTCGGATCCCACTGTGCTGGAAAGTTGCCACTCTTGCTGTAATGGTGCGCCAACTCGCTGCAATAGTCCTTCAGCCGGTCTGGAAACAGCGCCTCGATGGCCTGCGCCGTTCGCTCATGCAGCGCGCTGCGCTGGCCAGTGAGCAGGGAGTTACCCGCCACCTCCTGGGTAAGCGCATGTTTGAACGCATACTCCACCTCGGGGAATGCAGGCCGCTCATAAATGAAATCGCCCGCCTGGAGATCGGCCAGAAGCGGTCGCAGCTTGTCTTCGGGCGACGCCGAGACATGCTGGATCAGACCCAACGGTAGCTCTTTGCCGATGATCGCCATGGTTTGCAGCAATTCCTTCTGCGCGACGGGTAGGCGATCGATACGGGCGGCCAACACGCCCTGCACAGTGGTCGGAATATGAAGGGCCAACGGGGGCTTCTCAATCCGGTAGCTTCCGGGCTGCCCAAGCAGAACGCGCTCTTCAACCAGCGTCGGAACCACTTCCTCCATGAAGAATGGATTTCCCTCGGTCTTCGCCAGAATTAGCAGTTTCAGGGGCACGAGCGAGGGATGGTCCCCCAGCAGTGCCGTGAGCATCCCCTGAGCCTCGGCTTGGCCCAGCGGTTCCAGGTGCAGTTGGGTGTAGCCGGGCATGCGGGCCCAGTCATGCGCGTATTCCGGGCGGTAATTCACAAGCAGAAGCATCCTGGCGCCCGGTACATGCTCGATGAGGATATCCAGGAAAGCCTCGGTCTCACTGTCCAGCCATTGCAGGTCTTCGAACAGGACCATGAGAGGCTGATTCTGGCTCTCGCGTACCAGCAGCCGGGCAATGGCCTCAAAGGTGCGCTGGCGACGGATGGCGGAATCCATCGTGGGTAATGCCGAGCCCGGTTCGCTGATACCGAGCAAATAAAGCAGATAGGGCAGGTGGTCCTCCAACGTGCGATCCAGGGTCAGCAGCCTGCCGGTGACCCTCTCGCGATGCAGCCTTTCATCATCCTGGGCAGTGATCTGGAAATAGTTTTTCAACAGATCAATCAAAGGCAGATAGGGAAACGCCTTGCCGTGCGAAACGGAAAAGGTTTCGAGCACCATGCATTCCTGTTGCGGGCGCGCCTTGAATTCGTGGAACAGGCGCGACTTGCCGACGCCCGCCTCGCCCACCACCCCGACGATCTGCCCGTAACCCGCTTTGGTCGACTTCAGCGCCTCAAGCAGGCGCTCCAGTTCGGCCTGGCGGCCGACAAATCGCGCCAGACCGCGATGCGCTGCCACTTGCAGGCGTGTGCGCAACGCGCCGAGACCAAGCACCTCATACGCTGCGAGCGGCTCCCGGAGGCCTTTGACGTGCGTAGTCCCCAAGGTCTTGAACTCGAAATACCCCTCGGTTAGCTTATGGGTCGATTCGCTGACAAGAATGGACGACGGCATCGCAACGCCTTCCATCCGGGAGGCGATATGGATCGTGTGGCCCACCGGGTCATAGTCGGTGCGCAAATCGTCCTTGCGGATCGAACGCACCACCACTTCGCCGGTATGGACGCCAACCCGTATTTGCAGCGGAACCCCCTGCTCAAGGCGGACCCGGTCACCATGGCGGCGCATTGTTTCCTGCATACGCAGCGCTGCGTACAACGCGCGCAATGCGTGATCCTCGTGCGCAATCGGCGCGCCGAACAGTGCCAGGATGCCATCGCCGAGAGACTTGGCGACGTACCCCTCATAGTGATGCACGGCTTCCATCATCAGCGCGACGACCGGGTCGATGAGGCTGCGTGCCTCTTCAGGATCCAAGTCCTGAATCAACGCGGTGGAGCCAGCCATGTCGGCAAACAGGGCCGTAATGGTCTTGCGTTCGCCAGAGGTATCTCCGCGGGCTTCCATGGCCGCCTGTTCGGCCAGGATGCGCTCGGCTAAATGGGACGGGGTGTAAAGAATGGGGGCGGAGGAGGATGCCTGCGGCGAGTCGCTGACGCGCTCACCGCATGCATTGCAGAAGCGTGCCGTCGGATCCAGAGCATGGCCGCAGCGCCGGCAGATGCGTACCTCTACCAGCCGGTTACCGCACTGCTGGCAAAAATTGGCCCCGACGGCATTATCGAACCCACATCTTGCGCATTGCACCATGGGACCATCCTTCGGAGTTCCTTCAGTGAATTAGATGCCGCCGTGCCTTCCTTCGCAAGGCCGGGACATGAAACAAAAGGACGGTTCGTCGAAGAATCGTGGCCTTTCCGCGCCTATTTTGTTGGCTGCCTGCAGCGGGTTAGGTCGGCAGGCCAGCGGCGGCGAAGGGCGCGCATTACTCGTTGTTGGTCCAGCCGATCCGATGCCGTGCCTGCGTGGCCTCATGCCGCGCATCCTCTTCGCTATGCAAATACCCGCGGGTGGTGGCGATCCAGGAATGGCCGAAGTTGTCACGCACGTAACGCAGGTGCGCCTGCCGGTCGGTGATGTTCGAGCTCAGCCTTTCTTTCACGCAGTTGTAAGTAGCTAACGGCTTACATAAGAGTGGCCTACGTTGATCGTTACCATAAGCACCGTGTGGGTAAGGGCTTCGTTTCCTTTCGCCTCCAGCGACGCGCGAGAGGAGGCCATCACTATGGCTGGAAGAACGTCCGATGCTCGAGCAGCGGGCCGTTCTCGCCGTTGAGGTGCGTCGCTTCAAGTGTGCGAACGCCGGCTGCCTGCGTCGCACGTTTGCCGAGAACATCCACGCCTTGGCCGGTTGGCATCAACGTCGTACTCGATCGCAGGCTCGGGCGTTGTACGAACTGGCCACGCCCTCGGTGGTGAGGCGGCCGCCCGGCTCGCCAACGCCGACACCGTGCTGCGGGAGTTGCGCAGGGCATCCGGGTGCAAGTGCAAACCACGACCGCGAGTCGTCGGCATGGATGACTGGGCGATCGCGCGCGGTCACCAGTACGGAACGATCATCGTCGACCTGGAGCGACGTGAACCGATCGAAGTGTTTGCCGACAGGGAAGCCATTGCGGTAGCTGTGCCGATGCGTGCGCACCCATCGACACCGGCGAAGTCCGCGGCAGTTCGATCGATGGTTGAAGCGTCTGTCGCGCTGCGACGCTGCGGAGATGCGCAGTTTCGAGCAAAGCCTGCGCGCCGACTTACCCGCTGTGCGGGCGGCCTTCACGCTGCCATGGAGCAATTCAAGCTCCTTCAAGCGCCAAATGTATGGTCGCGCGAATATCGAGCTTCTGCGGCTGCGGGTATTGAAGCCGAACTGAACGACTGGCCTGTCTTGTCCTGCTGGCTAATGCGAGGCCGGTCCCGCCATCGCAGGCGGGTGAGACTGTGCGGCCGGCACAAGGCTGCCAGACTCGCCCACGTGGTCATCAAGAATAATGGTGGCGGGCGCCGGAGACGACCCGTTTCACGCTAAAAGATCCTTCAACGCGAGGTCGTCGTCACACAAATTGCGGAAGACCCACGATTATTTCTCTTCACGCCCTGGGACCGGTAAAGGTCCACACCCTACCTTTGTGGGGTATCGCCGCGAAAAGACTGGCGTGCAAGAGAATCGGTTGCTTCATACCTCAAAATGGGCACGCATTGCGTTAGTATTTCGCCGCAAGATGACGGCGGAATATTGGCTCATATGCAGAAAAAGCTAAGCCTGAAGCAGGCGGATGACTACGACTATCGCGTTGCAACGCTGTACGCTGCCAAAGCGGTGGTTGCCTATATGGACAGCGCGGAGCAATGCCAGCGCATTGGCAATGAACAAGGCGACGTGGACGAGTGGGATGACGTCGTCTTGCATGGGGCACGGGGCGTAACGATCCACTGTCAGGTGAAGCGACAGACGACCAATTTTTCAGATCAGGACCTCACGCGTGGGTTGAAGAGGAGGGGGCCAAATAAGAACCAAGACCAGAATCCATCGCCGCTCGACACCGCATTCGAAAAGCTGGGCGAACACTTCGCAAAGCCGGTCTCGGAACGGGGCGGCGCGAAGCGATTTCGCTTGGTCATTCCGAATGCCAATATTCAGATCAAGAAAGACCTGACAATCGTTCACCTCCGGAGCGTTTGCGCAGAGTGGAGTAAAGACGGCGCCAGCGTGGAAGCCTTTTCCACGGCGGGTGGTGTTACCGAAAAAGTTCGAACCTGGCTGTCTTCTTGGTGCGGCTTTGCGAGCGAGGAAGTGATGCTCGAATGTCTGCGCGCCTTGGAAGTCTGCGAGCATGGGGACGAGAGTCGCCTTGACCAAGACTGCTGCGACAGTCTGACAGATTGGTATTCGTCTCCGGACGACGTACGACGGGAGGTTCGGGATTTCCTTGTCAAGAATGCCTCCTCGGCGCAGTCCATTACGCCTCGTATGATTGCCTGTCAAATAGACCGGCACGTTCGCCCGAACAGGCGCGCCTGGGCACGCTACAACATGGCGAATTCTCTCGATTGGGAGGTCTCCGGCACGTTGTCGGGTCACGGCACGGACATTGAACTCCCGGAAGCCGTAGTCGACCGGCTGTGGGCGCCGGCGGAAGATCGTAGTTACGAACTGCAATTTGGTCATGGATGCCCTGGTGCCCCTGGCAATTCCTTGCAGTTTTCCCTCATGAGGCTCGCGTTGCACGTCGCGCAGGGCGTTGCAGTATCTGCTTCGGGCGTTGCTGGTTGGCACGCGATGGTTGCGCAGACCGTGCGGAGAACGCTTGGACAATCGGAAGACGAGCTCGCTGCGCTGAGATGGGGCACCTGGCACGAAGCCCCGACGCCGGCTGACCACCGCAGGCTACGGACGAGCTCGCACGTCGATCAAGAAGCCTCGAGGCTAGATGCGCGAATGAGTGCGCTGACCTGGAAACAGATCAAGAATCGAGTCGGCACGAAGATTGTACAGGGCCAACGCAACGAGGTCCGCGACGCTGTGGAAGCGCTCTGGAGCGATTGGCAAGCCAATATCGACTTGGACCCGTTGCTGCAGCAGGAGCTTGCGGCGGGGATGCTTCACGCCAACAGCGAGGGCAGTCTCACCATTGGCGCGCTGCGTTCGGGGCCGCGTACGGCTGGATTGATCGCCGACGCACTCATCATGCTCCTGCATCTCGCGGTGGCGTCCGACGGGCCGGACAGGAGCTGGCGACATTTTGGCGGTGACGTATCCGTAAGGACCGTGGCGTTGCTGTATTGGGCCGGACCGGGTCAGCAAGTCGAGCACGTGCGGCGATTCTTCGATGATGACGAAAGATCCGAGCGAGCGGAGTTTCTCGGCAAAGAAACTGCACGCGTGCTGGTGTTGCCGCAAGCTCGCCTGTCGGTGTCTGCGGTCTATGGCAAGACTCTGGCCGATGGCAGGGGCGGGGGCGACAGCATCGCGGACTCGCGCACGCCGACGTCGATTGTCACGCGTTCACATGAGTATCAGGATGCCCTCGGACAGAAGACCATTGCAAGCCTGAAGGAATTTCTTGTCAAGGCGCTGCAAGGTCGCGACGCGCAACGAACACAGCATATTAATACGCTTACGATGGGGAACTCCCATGCAAATTGATCAGTGGATCGCAAGCTGGCGCGACCTCGTCAATCCTCGCTTTGTATTTTGTGAGCCAACGAGTCGATCGGCCCACCTGGAAAGCCTCGCAGACGAAGGATTCTCCGGCCGCGTCCTGATGGTACGTCGTGCCGGCACGGAGCATAGGGGATTCCGCACGATTCTTGTGGCCCATGCCGATTCGCTCCACGCGTCGGGTGCCGCGCTCCATTGGGCGGCCGACGTCCGCGATGCATTGCCGGAGCCCGCAACCGCGGACATCTACCTTTTTCTGGAGATCGCGTCGGCGTCATTGGAGGATTGCCTCAGGCTCGAAGCGGACGATCAATACTGCAGAAAATACGTCAGGCGGCCGGAGGAAAGCGGTGAGGAGTTTTTGAAACGGACTTTCCTTGCAGCGCCGGTCGCCCCCCGACGAGTGGGCGAGATGGCAGATCCTCTCTCGGCGTCGCTCCTTCAAACGGCCGAGGTGCACCATTGGTTCTCCCCCGAGGAGCAGAAACATTGGCGTCAGGCCTTAATGTCTGGCGTTACAGGCACGGAGCTGGCGGCACGAATCCTCCAGAATGCCGCGGGAGCGGACGCATGACGGTCTTGAGGAAAGTTTCGCTTAGAAATATCAGGCGGTTTGCCGGGGATGTAACAGTACCGGTCTCCCCGCAGGCGACGATACTTCTGGCACCGAATGGTACGGGCAAGACCGCACTGTTCGAGGCAATCGAGTTGGCACTGACCGGCGCTGTGGCCCGTCTCGAGGAAGACATGTTCGCGCTTGTACGCGACGGCGAACAGCGCGCGGAAGTCTGTCTGGATTTTGGTGAGTTCGAGCATCGAGCTGCCGTAACGACGGATGGAACCCCAGTGCATTGGAGTGGACCATCTGCATTGCATGGGAAGTCGAATCCGGCAGATATTGGTTACTTGCTGCGCCTGACCCATCTGCTCGATCAGCGAGACAAGCACTGGTTCACTCAGGAGGATTCGTCGAGCGCCGGCGACCAACTGACCAGGCTGCCGATCGGCAAGGATGCCCAGCACGTACGCGGTTTGATTACGGGCTTGAAGCAAGCGGTGACCAGAGTGCGCGTTGAGCGGGAGGGGAAGGTTAACGAGGCGAAGGACTCTGTCCAGACCTGGAACGACCTGTTGCATCGACGGAACGAGGCCCGGGCACGGATCAGCGAGGAATTGCCGACGCTTGAGCAACTGGCGCAGGCGCTGCGACGGCATTCGGTAGACGAAATTAGCGCGGAGAATCTGGATGGTCTGGAAGCGGCCCAGGTCGTCTGCGCCAGTGACAGTCAGACGCGGTTGACCGGGCTGCGAGGGCAGTTCGCGGCATTGCAACAAATGGGGCTGACCTGCAATGCGTTCGCAGCGGCCGCAGCCAACGTAAGACAACTAGCGGCCTTGAAGGAGCAGCGCCAGCAGGCGCATGCGGAAGTGCAACGCACTCGGGACGCGGCGGCGGCCAAAGTCACGGAAGCCGCTGCCGCACACATCGAAGCCGATCTTGGCTTGCAGCGCGTCAAGGATGAGCGACGCCGGGTCGAGGAGAAAGATCGACTGCAACGCGGCCTTCAGACCGAGAACCAGGCATTGGTCGGCGAACGCCAGGTGCACGCCCAGTACACCGAGGCGCGAACGTCCGCTGCTGCGGCGCTAAAGCTGGCGGAAGATGCCGACGATGCGCACGCGCAGTGGACCACCGCTCGAACCGAATGGCAAGGCAAGGTGGGCGAGCTTGAAGAGGCAACACGCACGTGGTCGGACTGGCGCGCGGCCACAGAGCAGATTCTGGCATGCAACGCGCTCATCCTGACCCTTAATCAGGCAATCGTCGACCGCCAACAAGCCCTTGGCGAGAAGGAATCCGCGCACGAGCTGGCCCTTCAACTTGCCGCAGAGGCACGAGAGCGCCTGCAAACCTTGCAACACTCCAGCGACAGTGTGCGGGCAGCGGTGGCGGCGATCGCCGCAGATCTCCCGGATGAGCGCGGTGATTGTCCGGTTTGCGGGATCGACCATGGGACGATCGAGCTCAGACGGCGCATGGCGGATCAGTTGCGGGCGATCGATCCGGCGCTGCGCAGTCTGGCGGAGCACGAGCGTGAATGCCGGGAAGCGGTGGTGCAGGCTGACCGGCTAAAGGATGAGGCGGCGCAATCGCATCGTCAAAGCGTCGCGCAGCTTGCCGCCGCTACCAGTGACCGGGACGTGCTGCAGTCACGCGTCGACGCGGCGCGAAGGCTTCAACGCTTCGACGGAGCGGACCTTGAGGCGGCGAACGCACGGCTGGCCGCATGGGGTAAGGAGCTCGACGCAGTGAAGGAGGCGCTGGACGAGCGTTTCCAGCGGCTGGGACCACGGCCGACGGCCGAGGCGCTTGTGCAATGCCGCCAGCTCGCGCATAGCGCGGCCGGGAGCGAATCGGAAGCTGCGCAAGCCGTGCGTCAGCGCGAAGGCAGGGTCGCGATGCTGCAGCAAGAGCTGGACGCGTCCTTGCCTACGACGGTGCCGCAGCGCGCCTTGGAGGTGCTCATAGAGGAAACGACCACGCAGAGCACACTCGTGGATCGCAAGTTGCTCGAGCGGCAGCAAGCCGAAGCATTGGCCGACATCGAGGAAGCGAGTCTGCGCCAATCGCAGGTCCTCTTCGACGGCGCGCATGCGGAGTGGCAAGCTGCCGTCGATCGCATGCTGGATTGCCGCGAACGCTGGTCATCGCAACAACTGCCCGGCGAACCGGATCCGTCAGTACTAGCCAGAACATTGGCCGATCTTGAGTCGGCGATTTCGAGTGCGGAACGCGTCTCCGCCGAACTAGACCAGATTCGGCAGGACATCGCTCGCGTGCGCGGTGCGGTGGACTATCGGGCGACGCAGGCGACCATCGATGCGCAGAGGGGAGAGCGTAGCGAGGTCGAACATGGCACCCACCTGGTGCAACAACTCGATGCGGCGGCACTTGAACTTAGGCGTGTTGATGAAGGCAAGTCGACGTTGGATACGTTCTCGGCGGCACTGATCAGCGAAGTCGAGCAGATTCATGGACGGCTGCTCGATATCGAGCCGTTGTGGCAATCGCTCCTCGGTCGAATAGTTCGCGAGCCGAGATTCAGCCAGACCGGCCTTCAGTACCTTCGGCGCTATAACAAGCCGCATGCCCATGTGCAGGTACCGGTTGGCGGGCGAGACGCTCCGGCATACAAGGTGGCAAGTGAAGCGCAGAAGGCCGATCTGCAATTGTCATTCCTGTTGTCCATGGCACTGGTTCATCGCTGGTCGCCCTGGAAGGCCCTGTTGCTGGATGATCCCACGCAACATCATGACCTGGTGCATGCCTCGGCGGTCTTCGATGTGCTCCGGGACTATATCGTCGAACACGGCTTTCAAACCATCATGACGACACATGACGCCGTGCAAGCCCGCTTCTTCGCCCGCAAGCTCGAGAATGATGGCGTGCAGGTACAGTTGCTGACGCTCGCCCCGCTGGTTGGTGGCGTCAACGTGCAGCCGCTGGGAAGAGGTGCATAGCGGTGCCCGTTCCCCCGATAACTATTGGATGCGTTGAAACATGACGCTAGCCACTTTCCTATGGGATGCGCTAAGGAATCGCTGATTAAATCAGCGCGCGAGTCATCGAGGCGTTTGGTGAGCGCGTTGTCATAGGTGTGTCCATGATTCAGGTCCGGTGATGAAGCGACAGATCAGTTTTGCGGAAGCGGAAAGCCACGGTAAGAAGCGGGTGACGCGCCGCCAGCGATTTCTGACGGAGATGGAAAGCGTAGTGCCGTGGGCGCGGCTGATTGCGGCGGTCGAGCCGTACTACCCCAAGGGCAAACGTGGAAGACCGCCGATCGGCCTTGAGCGGATGCTGCGCATCTATTTCCTCCAGCAGTGGTATGGGCTGTCGGACGAGGCACTGGAAGACGCGCTGTACGACAGCATGGCGATGCGGGCGTTTGCCGGGATCGACTTGGCAGTAGAGGCGGTGCCAGACGCGACTACGCTGCTGAAGTTTCGCCGCTTGCTCGTCGCGCATGAGCTGACGCGAAAGCTGTTCGACGAAATCGGCGTCATGCTGTGCGAGCGGGGACTGATGATGAAGGAAGGCACTATCGTGGATGCCACCATCATCGAAGCGCCACCGTCGACCAAGAACAAGGAGAAGAGTCGCGATCCGGAGATGCATCAGGCCAAGAAAGGCAAAGCCTGGCATTTTGGAATGAAAGCCCATGTCGGCGTGGATGCGGCCTCTGGATTGGTACACAGCGTGGTAGGCACCGCGGCCAACGAGTCGGACGTGTCGCAGGCACATGCTTTGCTGCATGGCCACGAGGAGCATGCGTTTGGCGACGCTGGCTACACGGGCGTGGACAAACGCGAGGAGATGAAAGGCAAGACCGTGAAGTGGCAGGTTGCCGTCAAGCGCGGCAAGATCAAGTCGATGCGTGATGGAGCAGTCAAGGACCTGCTGATCGCCGTCGAGCGAGCCAAGGCCCAGATTCGGGCGCGGGTCGAGCATCCGTTCCATGTCGTCAAGAATCTGTTTGGGCATCGCAAGGTTCGCTACAAGGGTCTGGTCAAGAACACGGCGCAGTTGTTCAGCCTGTTTGGTCTGGCGAATCTGGTGTTCGCCAGGAAACTGTTACTGGCCTCAGAGGGAAGCAATCCGTCCTGAGCAGGAAAAGCGCGGCCGGGACAGGTGCAAAACGCGTGAAGGACGGCTTGAATTGGTCGTACTCTCCCGGATTGCGAAAGCCGAAGACCACGGCTTTCGCAACATCAACCGCAAACCTCATTGATCAGCGATTCCCTAACCGCTCCGACGAACGTACTTGGTGCCGCCGTCATCTCGGCGGTCGTGACGGGGGGCATCACGGTCTGGGCCAAGCGAAGCGAGAATCGCCACAAGGTGGAGGTCGACTATGAGTACGAGCAGCGTCGCAAGCTTCGAGCGCTGATTGGTCACTACCATGGTCGCCTCCTTCAGGCTGCGGAAAGTCTGAGTCATAGGATGGAAAACCTGTATGCTAACTATGACAAGCGGTGGCTCAATCGCGGCAGCAATGAAAAGGCCGGGTACTACCTGTCCAGCACGGTGTTCCGCTTCCTGAACGTATCGGCACTGATTCGGCAACTGGAATCAGAGGCGCTACTGTTGGACCCGAGGATTGCGAGCAAGCAGGATTTCACATTCCTCAGTTTTGTGGCAGCCCTACATTGGGTGATGACGGATGTGGCGCTGTTTGACGGGTTGGCCTACGACCCGTTTGACGAACGTGACCACTTCTTCTCGGACCATCTCCGACGCTACAGCAAGTGTTGTGTGGATGGCGGCCGGTTGCTGAGCTACGATGAATTCGAAGTCGGGCCTGCCACGACCAGCGCGCTGGATCCCGTGTTTGCGTTTTTCAGCGGACTGCATCGGGATGAAGCGCGTTACAGGTGGGACCGGATGGTGGCCATGCACCTGCTCTTGATGGCCTTCCTGAACGTCTTCGGCTACAAGCGCCAGCAATGTAACGCGGACGCGTTCGCCTATGCGGCGTCCATGGTGCAAAATCCTGGCGTACTGGCCAATCTCGTGAACTGGCTGCCGAGGCACGATCTGGCAACGACCAAGGCAGTACGTCAGATGGTAGAGAGCATTGCGCCGTACATGCCGGCCGGTTCCACCGTCCATCCAGCCGGATACCGGTGATCGTCATGCACGCGGGCCACGGACTCTCGGCGTCCGGACTGAGGTGCAACCAGGAGGCGACGTTGCCGCGGAGACCTGTGTTCATCGCGGCATCATTCCGGTGTCATGGCGGCCTTCAGAATCAGGGCGAATCGCTTCAGTGTGCAAGCGATGTCTAGGAGACGCAACGCCAAAAAATAGAAAATGCCGGCCACGACCGCGGCGGTGCACCACACCAGCGGCACCGTGCCGTCCCGTTGAAAGTCGGCCTGATCGCCTGCGGGGGTGCCATTCGGCCACCGTGTCGGGCCGCATCCGGGGCGAGGGTCAGGGACGCTACGTAGCGCCCGCGGTGCACCAAGCGGCGAGCGCGTCCAGCGGCGTGCTCAGTGATCCATCGGTGTAGAGGCGCATCGGGCGATGCTTGGCGGGCAAGTTTGCGTTCAGCATGGGGCGCCACGGTGATCGAGTGGGCCATCGGTAAGTTCGGCGGCGACGCGGGTTCCCCGATGCAGTCCATCAGCAGGCATAGATGAGTGTCGGGCGCGCCAGGCAGCGTCAAGGGGCGACATGAAGAGCCAGGATCCCGGCTGCCCGAGGTCCCGCAAGGAGGTCTTGGCTGCAGGGCGCGCGCAAGCAGTACGCGTCGTGTGGCGGGTCGGCATGGTGGCGTCAGCGGAAACGAGGCGCACGCAGTCTTACGTCGTTGCCGACAGTCCCTGACCGACCCACTGCGGTCACTGGACCGTGCGTTTCGCCAACGGCAGTTTCCTGGGCGAAGCGGTCGTCTGAATGGCAGATCGAGGCGACATCGCGCGGGTGGTCGCTGGAAGAACTTAGGTCCGCAGGAGACTTCGATCCTCTGCCGGCTGCCCCTCATCGCCGGTTTTCTGTCATTGCAATGGGGAAAGGCCGGCTGGGGCCCGGCATGTCGTGGCGCCGCCCTGGCTTAAGCGGGAAGTCGATGCGGGGCGGTCCGGCGAGCTTTCCGGGTACGATAAGGGCCTTCAGGTTGTGCTCTACCCCCTGTAATGTTGGGGTGATTCGACAGAACGAAGCTCAACGCTTTGATCGAGGAGGGAAAGCAGCTTGATCAGGCCAGATGAAACGAACGCGCCGGAAGCGGACGACGAGCTTGTCTATCCGCCTGCGTTGACGTTGCATGGCGGTGCCGAAGCGATGTTGACGTTCGCCCTGGACGGTAGCGGCGCGTTGCGCCACGTCGATGCGGTCCCCAACGGCAAGCAATGTGGTTGCATCTGCCCCGCCTGCAAAGAGCCACTGATCGCCCGCCAAGGAATCGTGCGCGCTCACTCGTTTGCGCACGACTCCGGTGCAGAATGTCGGTGGGCGCACGAGACTGTGCTTCATCACTTGGCCAAGGCACTGATTGCTAAACGAGGGGAGTTTGCCGTTCCGGGCGTTGACGTAGTAGTTGAGCGCCAGGGCCCGGTGATTCCAATCCGAGCCAGGGGATCACTGCCGGGTCGGACAATCTATCCGCAATCGGTCACCCTGGAGTGCTTGCTCTTTGACGTGCGGCCCGACGTGGTGATCACCTATGGTGACCGGTTGTTGCTCGTCGAGATTGCCGTGACCCATAAGGTTGGGCCTTCGAAGCTCGCCCGTCTGCGAGAACTCGGTCATGCGGCGATTGAGATCGATCTGAGTCGCGAGCGACCGGCGACCGTTGGGGAGCTAGCGGCGGTGCTATTCGGGGGTGATCCTCGCAAAAAGTGGCTGGTGAATCGAAAGCAAGACGAGCTTCTCGCACGTCTGGAAGCCCAATGCGAGGCGGAGTACCAAAAGCAACGGGAGGAGACACGAGCCTTCGAGGCAAGAGTCGCAGCACAGCGGTCCACGGAAGTCAGTGTTGTCCATCGTTTCCAAGCGCAGTCTGCCGAGACGCTGCGCGAAGCCGAACCATCATTGGCCGCACGTCCCCCATTGCGGGGCGTGCGGTACGCGGTTAGCGGAGGCGCGCTCGTCTTGTACAACGGTGCTGACAATTATCTCCGGATCGCCATCGAGGGAAATCCTGAAGCATTACGCGAAGTCGTTGAACGGCTGAGTTCCAGGACCGACGCAATCGGCTATGTCATCACGAAATCGGCATGGGCTCGACTGGTGAGCGAACAAAGTCATCGTTTTGGCACCATTACCAACAACTACGAGCTACCCAGTGACGGCCAGACGTGATTGGGATGCCAGGGGCATAAGGCTTCGTCTGCGAGAACGGGGGAAAGTACCTCTCGTGCACAAGGATGCGTTGCACGTGGGAGACGGTAGATACTCAGTGGAAGCTGTAGTCGATGAGCGTCTTACCTGCCATGAAACGCCCGTCGTTCGACGGCGCGCCAAGAACGATCGCGAACACCCTACGTGTCTTCCGACCGTCCACAGTGCGTTTTGCTGTGGCAGCAAGGCAATAGCCGGCCTTGGCGGTGTGCCCTGTCTTGAGTCCGTCCACAGTTGGGTCGTCTAGCATACGGTTCTTGTTGTGCTTCCTGAAGCTTCCATAACTGAAGTCGCGCTGCGCAGAGAAGGCCAGATAGACCGGGAAATCCTCCGTCAAGCGCATCGAGAGCTGGGCGATGTCACGGGCAGTGGAGTAATGACCCTGCGTCGTGACACCCGAAGGTGTGGCGAAGTGGCTCGAATTCAGCCCAAGTCTCTGGGCATGGTCATTCATCATCGTCAGAAAGGCCTCGTGCGATCCGGCGACAGTACGGGCAAGAACCAATGCCGCATCGTTTGCGGAGACGACGATGAGACCAGATAGTAAGTCCTGAATGCTGATCACTTGGCCGGCTTGGAGACGCATGCTCGCCTCGTCGCCTGCTACATGAGCAACATCGCCGGCCTCGACTCTGACTAACTGCTCCCACTTGATTGTCCCTCTTTTCAAGGCATCGAGTACGACATACGCCGTCATCATTTTGGTGAGAGAGGCGGGCTGTAGTCGTTCGTCGGCATTTTTCTCGAGCAACACTCGATGCGAATTGCCGTCTACCAAGATGTACGAGCGTGCGGTGATTTGTGGGGTCTGTGCAGCTTCTGCGCCGTGTACAAGGGCGCAGAGCGCAAAAATCCACGTGACGAGGAGCCTTGATTTGCGGATGGTTGGCATTAATGGACTGCTTTATTTTCAGGAAAGGACGCAGGGCTTCGATGAAACTGCTTGGAGGAGGCTATCGGTCAGTCGAGGACTGAGCAAGTTGAACACACCTCTTGGCGAGCACGTCCGTCGGGTCGACCAGAGCCACTGCCCCCTCTCCGACCTGGAAGCTCTCGGTTTGGGCAAAAATGAGGGGGAGCTCGGTACAACCAAGAATCTGAACTTTTGCATTTCGACTTTCTAAGTGTGAGATGGCTGTGCGCAGCAAATCCGCACAGCGCCCCTGTGTGCGGCCGGCCTTCACGCCGTCAGCGCCGTAGATGGCCTCCATGACCATCGCCTGAAATTCAGGGTCAGGTGTAATCAGTTCCAGTTGTCCAACCGCGGCCTCATGATAGACGCGGCTCTCCACGGTGCCAGAGGTGGCCAGGAGGCCAACCTTTGCTCCCTTTCCGTACTTGTCCACGATGTGCCTGACTGTTTCGGTCAGCATGTTCACAATCGGGACGGACAGATGCGGCTGGATGCGTTCAACATACGCATGCGCGGTATTGCAGGGTATCGCAATGGCATTCGCCCCTTCTGACTCCAGGCGCTTGCAGGTCGCATAGAGAGCAACGGTCGGGTCAGCCTCATGCCGAAGCAGATTGGCAGTTCGGTCCGGTATCTGGGGGTTCTGCTCGACGACCATCTTGATGTGGTCTTGGTCCTTAGCGGCGGTCGTGTTCTTCACGACCTTACCCATGAAGTCCACGGTTGCGGCCGGACCTACGCCACCGACGATGCCGAGCTTGAACGCGAGATTGACCTGCCCATCTGCCAGCGACGTTGCATAGTCGGCATAGACCTGGTTCACATCGACGATGGCGATGCCACGCCTCTGGAGTGCCGGGGTGACCAGGGAAAGCTCCGTCATTCCCGGAACAATCAAAAGGGCTCCGGAATCGACCAACTCCTGGCATGCCTGATGGATGTGCTCCAGACCGAGGCCTTCGGTGTTACCAGCCTTGATGCCGTCGACGCCGTACACTGCTTGCATGAGGGTGGCCTGTGTTGCTACGGTCGGATAGACGATCTCATAGCGCGGCCCGAACTGCTCCTCGAAGAGATTAGCGTGCCGAACATAATCCGAGGCCAAGACACCAATTCGCCCCCCATCGGGAAGCGCGTCGCTTAGCGCTTGCCCCAGTGCATCCATCATGTTCACGATGCGTACGGACAACTCCGCTTGAAGCTCTACGCGAAACGTGTGCGAGGCGAAGCAAGGCATCAGCACAGCATCCACCTTCCTGTTTTCGAAGGACTGGCAGGTCTTGAAGACGTAGAGCTTCCGCCCGGTCATACTGGCGTCGCGTGTGAGCGGCACTGCTACATCGCGAAACGGATGCTGCTCGAACAGGAAGTGGTAACGACCCTGGTCGGCCATAACCGTACGGCTCTTTACGAGTTTGAGGAACAGATCAGCCCCGGCAAGCGTCCCGAGGCCGCCGATGATTCCGAAGGTAAGGTCTTGCATAGTTGCTTCAATGGGTTCGTTACCGAGGCTGAATTCCGTATGGCCTCTTCAAGATTAGCTGATGGATCCCCGCTTGGTCGCTTGAATCGAGAGGGCGCCATCTGCTGCGACAACATCGTCTGCCTCGTCTGTCGCAGGTGACGCTTCGTTCTCAAGTGTGGCGACTACGGCCGTGGCGACACTGTTGCCCACGACGTTGGTGGCCGTTCTGCCCATGTCAAAGAACTGGTCGATGCCAATAATGAGTAGCAGACCTGCTTCCGGAAGATGGAACATGGGCAGGGTCGCCGCAACAACCACGAGCGACGCACGAGCGACGCCGGCCATTCCTTTGCTCGTCACCATCAGGACCAGAAGAATGGTCAGTTGTTGCATTAGCGTCAGTTCGATGTTGTACGCTTGGGCGATGAACATCACCGCGAACGCCTGGTACATCATCGAGCCGTCTAGGTTGAACGAGTATCCCAGAGGCAGGACAAAGCTCGAGACGCGCTTGGATACGCCGAAGCGTTCGAGAGCCGTGATGGTCTTGGGATATGCGGATTCACTGCTCGCGGTGGAAAAGGCCAGAAGGATGGGCTCACGAATGAGTTTGGCGAGTTGTCCCGTGCTGCGGCCAAGGAACAGAAAGCCTACGCCGAAGAGGATGGCCCACAGAATGGCGAGCCCAAGGTAGAACTCGCCAATCAGCTTGCCGTAGCTGACCAGGACACCGATGCCTTCCACTGTGATGGATGCCGCCATCGCCGCAAAGACGCCGACCGGAGCAAAGCGCATTACGTAATCCGTGATGCGAAACATGACCTTGGTCAGTTCCTCAATCGCATTGACGATAGTCGACTTGCCGCTACCCCTTACAAATGCCAAAGCCGAGCCAAAGAACAGGGAGAACACGAGAATCTGCAGGATCTCGTTGTTCGCCATGGCTTCAAAGATGCTCTTTGGGAACACATGGGTGATGAAACCCTTCAGGCTAAAGTCTCCGACCTTGAGGTTGGTTGCTGCGGCACCGGCTTCGGGCAGGGCAAGATTGAGATGCGCTCCTGGTTGGAACAGATTGACCAGAAGCATGCCGAGCGCCAGCGAGATGGCCGATGCAGAGACGAACCAGATCATGGCCCTTAGACCGATTCGGCCAACGGCACCACCGTCCGACATGCTCGCCAGCCCACCTACCAGGGTGGCGAAAACCAGCGGCGCGATGATCATCTTGATCATACGCAGAAAAATATCGGTGACGATGCCAAAGTAGCCGGCCATGTCTTTGGCGGCCTGAGCGTCCTTCGCCAAGGTGTGGCACAGCCATCCAACGGCAATGCCAGCGACCATTGCGACCACGATATGGGTGGTCAGTCGTTTCGTGTTCATTGTGTCCTCCACCTACAAATGGTGTGCTCGGAATCTCGTTGATGCCGGCGTTTTATTTATTGAAAGCAATCGGCGCGCGAGGCGACGTCAGGACTTCCGGCCGTAGAATCTCGCTGAGGGTGTCCGGGGAGAGCAAACCTCGCTCCAGGACGATGTCAGCTACTTTCCGCCCGGTTTCCAGCGCTTCTCTCGCGACCTCGGTGGAGTTGGCGTATCCAATGTAGGGGTTTAACGCGGTTACCAGCACGATGGAGCGGTCCAGCATGTCGCGCATGTGTTCGCGGTTCGCCGTAATGCCGCGCACGCATTTCTCTTCGAGCGTGGCGCAGGCTTGCGTCAGGTGGCTGATGCTTCGGAACAGCGAATAGGCTATGACCGGCTCAAACGCATTGAGCTGCAGTTGGCCAGCTTCGGCAGCCATGGTGATCGTCATGTCGTTGCCGATGACCTCAAAGGCCACTTGGTTCACGACTTCTGGGATCACAGGATTCACCTTCCCAGGCATGATGCTCGAGCCAGCCTGCACCGGAGGCAGATTGATTTCACCCAGGCCTGAACGCGGTCCACTGGATAGAAGTCGCAGGTCGTTGCATACCTTGGAAAGCTTGACGGCAATACGCTTGAGTACGCCCGAGAGCTGCACGAAGGACCCGCAGTCCTGTGTTGCTTCAATGAGGTAGGGCGCAGTATGAAGAGGCAAGCCGCTCACGGTGCACAGGTGCTTGCGCACGAGGACGGCATAGTCCGGATGGGCGTTGATGCCGGTCCCGATAGCGGTGGCCCCGAGGTTCATCTCGCTGATCAAAGGTAGTGCTTCTCCCAAGCGCTGACGGTCCTCGTTGAGCATGACAGCGTACGTGCCGAACTCTTGCCCAAGGGTCATTGGGACGGCATCCTGTAGCTGCGTACGTCCTACCTTGAGCATGTCGCGGAACTCGACCGACTTGCGCTCGAAAGCGGACTCGAGGAGTGCCATCTGGTCCAGCAGGCGCAGCACGCTGCGATAGGTGGCAATCTTCAACGCCGTCGGGTACACGTCGTTGGTCGATTGACTCATATTGACGTGTTCGTTCGGGTGAAGCACGTCGTATTCGCCGCGCTTCTGCCCCAAGACTTCCAGCGCCTTGTTACACACGACCTCATTGGCATTCATGTTGGTCGACGTACCGGCGCCGCCCTGGATAAGGTCTACGGCGAACTGGTCTGCGTGCTGGCCGGCGCGAATGGCTCTGCATGCCTCGACGATTGCGCTGCAGCGCTTCTCATCCAGCAGATCCAGTTCGCAGTTTGCCAGCGCTGCCGCCTCCTTGATATCGACCAAGGCGACAATCAGCTCTGGGTACTTCGAAATTGGGTCGCCAGAAATCGGAAAGTTTTCCAGCGCTCTCAGCGTGTGAATGCCGTAGTACGCGTCCGCCGGTACCTCGCGGTAGCCAAGCAAGTCATGCTCGCGCCGGGTTCCGTTGAAATTTTCTTGAATAGCCATCGCATCCCTCATCAATGCGCCGTGATTGCGCAATCGGATTCTAGGAGCGCAAGGGAATCCACTTGATGAGGATGTATGATCAAACTATTCCGTATCAGAATAGTTATTTAATGTGCGCCATACGCCATCCATTTCGTGGATTTTTGTGGCGTATAGGACATTCATAGTGAAATTTATCAGGTTTTACCACGAGGCAAATTTGTCTTCCTGGAGCGGTGACCTGCGGAATTGCGGAGACGTCATATGCAATTAAAGTGGATAGAAGACCTCTTGGCGATTGAGCAAACTCGAAGCTTCTCCAGGGCTTCAGAGCTCCGATTTGTTACGCAGTCGGCCCTATCCCGTCGGGTGAAGTCACTTGAAGATTGGGTCGGCGTTGAACTGGTGGACCGTGGCACCTACCCGATCGAGCTGACACCTGCCGGCCGTCGGTTCTGTGAGCAAAGCAAGGAATCAGTTGGCGCGTTGACGGACCTGCGGTCCGAATTGCGTCTGGAGGCCCGGATGCCAGGCCGGTCTATCCAGATTACCGCTGGCCATACGCTGTCGCTGACATTCTTGCCAAAATGGCTGAAGCAGTTTCACCAGCAAACAGGCGACTTCAACGCGCGGGTCGTGGCGGCCAACGTTCATGATGCGGTCGTGGCGCTCGCAGAGGGCAGTTGCGACTTGATGATCGGCTACCACCATCCGCTAGCGCCAATCCAGCTCGACCGGGACAAGTTTGTGAGCCTCACACTGGGCCGTGAGGACTTCATTCCCGTATCCGCACCCGATGATCGAGGGGGACCGCTATTTCCGCTGCCTGGCTCGCCAGATGCTCCGCTTCCATATCTCGCGTACACGGCCACGACCTTTATGGGCCGTGTGGTGGATGTGATTTTGAGCAGTGCCGACGCTCCATACCATCTGCGTAGTTGCTACGAGGCGGACATGGCGATGTTGTTGATGAAGATGGTAGTCGAGCGATATGGAATCGCGTGGCTACCAGTAAGCGCGGTTGCTGAGGAGATGGACGCGTGGCGTCTGGTTCCAGCGGGCGACGACGACTGGACGGCCCAGTTGGAGATCAGGTGTTACCGCGCGATTTCCAACGCCAACTCAACACTGCAGGACCTATGGCAGTCACTAGACGACACTGCTCCGGATGCGTTAATCGGAAATGAGTAATCTATGGCTGGCGCGAATCCACATAGTTCTATCGCTTTAGCGAGTTGCTGGAGCCGCTCCAGGATTGAGGTCAGGCTGCCTTCGCTCAGCAAAGTTAATCCTTCAGGACTTGGTCTCTGAGCACCGAGACAAACTTCAGCAGTATCTGATCCGTAAGCAGTCTTTTAACGACGCCCATCAGCGTTGAGGCGTGAGACGCAAGATTCAGAGGACTGCAGTAGGCATGTTCAACGGCAGCAACGCCATGTAGTCGTCTGCAGTCTGTGCGAGCGGGAGGCGCTGGAACAGCCAGGTCAGATAGCGATATGCCTCGATGCCATTGGCCCGGCAGGTCTCAATGAGCGAGTAGAGGTTCGCGCTGGCCTTTGCGCCGGCGACGGAGGTCGAGAACAGGAAGCTCTTGCGGCTAACCACGAATGGCCTGATCGCGTTTTCAACCGGGTTGGTGCTAATCGGCCAATCCCCATTCTCGACGTAGCGAACGAGCTTGGGCCACTGCCCATGCAGATATTGCAGCGCCTTTCCAAGCAGGCTGCCAGGCACTACGTTTGGCAACTCTTCGCGCAGCAGATTCTCGATGGCCGTCAGCACGCGTGCGCTGTAACGCCGACGCAGGCGCTGTCGCCGCGCTGACGGCCAGTCGGCCGATCGCGATTCCGCGGCGAACAACTTGCCGATGAGTTTGACGATGCGCGTGGCCGTCAACTGCGGCGTGCGCAGGGCCTTGGGCACAGCCTCCTCCGCCTTGATCACGGCACGCCGCGCGTGGGCCCAACAACCAAGGTGAATGAGCTGGTGCTCGATCGCCAAGCCGTTGTAAAGCTCGTAGCCATCGGTCATCAACGCCGCGCCTGGACGGATGCCAGCATAGATTTCCTTGGCGTGTTTGGCGCCGCGTCCCGACGCGTAGCTGAACAAGCGCACGGGCGGCCCGGAGCCGTTCATTTGCGCCTACATGTAACTCTTGGTCTGTGGCCGCCGTCCCGGCTCCTTCAAGACCTGGAGGACCGTCTCGTCGCCGTAGAGGATGTCAGACTCAAGCAGCGTGTCGCGCAGCAGGTTGATCACCGGCTGCACGGCCTGACCCACGCGCACCATGCCGGCGGCGATGGTATTCGCCGAGATGTCGCCGCCGAAGCGTCGCAGCAATGCGGCCTGGCGATACAGGGGCATACCGAACTGGTACTTGCCGGTGGCAATCCAAGCCAGTGCCGACTCGGTGAACAGGCCACGGGGAATGATACGCGGCGGGGCCGGCGTGACCTTGATGCCCAGATCGCAGCATGGGCAGGCGCGCTTGACGCGCTGGTGGTGGATGACACGGACCTGTTCCGGGATCACGTCCAGTTGTTCGCTGATCTCGACACCGATCTCGACCAGCGCGTGGCCATCGTTGGCACAGAAGCGCTCGGACTCGGGCAGGTCGTGGCGTACCACTTCGCGTGGCAGATTAGGATCGAGGGGCTTGCGACCACGCTTCTTGCGGGTGTGAGCGGCGATCTTCGTGCCGGGCACGTCTTCCTGTGCAGGCTGTGCGTTGGCGGTGAGTGCTTCGGCCTCGTTGAACAGCCCGAGCTGGTCCGCATCACGCGCTTCGCTCTTGGCGCCGAACAGTTCGCGCCGATAGGCACGCAGTCGTTCTTCTGCTAGATCGCGTTCCGCCTTTACCAGGCGCAACTCACCCTGAAGGACATCACGTTCGAGGCGAAGCTGGCGCGCTGCGTCGCGTTCTGCGAGCAGCTCCTCAAGTTCTTCAGCGGTGATCGTGACGTTAATGGGCATGGCGGGTTGGACCGACATGCCCATGCGAGAGTTCAACTCGTTCGCACGTAGATGCGTTGGGGATGCTTCTTGATGACTGCGATGTCGATGCCTTCCAGCAACCAGTGCAACTGCTCGACGGTGAGCTTGACGATGTCAGTTGCGTCGGGCCATGTAAACCTATCAACCTCCAGCCGCTTCATCATTACCCAGAAACCGTTGCGATCCCACGCAAGGATCTTGATCCGGTCGCGTCGGCGATTGCCAAACACGTACAGTGCCGACGACATCGGATTGAGCAACATCGCCTGCTCGACCAGGATCGACAGGCCATTGATGCCAACACGGAAATCTACGGGATCGCGATGCAGGAATACCTTCAGGCTGTCGTCGAACCGAAACATGGCATCCTCCCCAGCATCTGAATGATCGTCGCCAGTTCCTCAACGTGTGCCTCGCCCAGATCGAACTCGACCCCATTGGGAAGCCGCACATGCAAAGCAGCGGCCATTGCCTTGGGTTGTGGTGATGTCGCCAATGGCGCAGGTGCCGCGACGACCGGCACAAACGCAGCATGAGCCTTGCTTGCCAAGGCGTCGCTGGCAGGCTGGGCAGGGACTTCGATACAAACCTCGTCAAGGCTGCCCGCACTCGGTGCGTGGCCCTGCTGCGAAGGACCGGCCCAAGCCTGCTGCTCTCGTTCTATCAGATACCGTGCGATCCATTTGCGCAGCAGGTTGGCATTGACGCCGTAGGTCTGCGCCATCCGGGCGACCGATACGCCAGGCTTCAGGCAGGCCTCGACGAGCGCGCGTTTGCTTTGCTCGTCGAACTTGCGACGGCCATCCTTATGTGACTCAATGACTCTGAGTTCAGGGATCTTCTCTTCCATGGTAGGTGTCCACCTTGTTGTAGGTGGACACCATCATCCCTACTCATCAATCACTGTGGTAGGGCGTCGTTAAAAGACGGCTTACAGAACATCTACAACGTTGCGCCGCCGAAGCTGCGGGTTGGCCTCATGCTTCAGACCCCGGGCAATGAGTTCCCAATGGACCCGGAAGTGATCGAAGCGACCAAAGAGTGTGGCCGACTGGTTGCAGCACCAGGGATGCCAGTACACGTCGGTGGCCTTTAACGCTGTCGGGATGCGGGCGTGCGTCCCTCCATGGGTTCAGTAGGCGATGCCTACGACAACGCCATGTGTGAGTCCTTCTTCGCCACGCTCGAGTGCGAATTGCTGAACCGCTCGCACTCAGCAAGCGGCTTAGATCTGACTCCCGGTGGTCCAGCCGCAGGGGTTCACTCCAATCACAGGGCCAACTGGGTCACTTCTGGATGGAAATCAACAGGCTTGGACGCTACGACTACGACGGCTGCGTGGACGAACTCGACGGCAGCTGAACAACGCCGTCGAAGCAACATTCCTAAACGCTTACTTACTTGAGACAGGTAAGGGTATCTACCAATCGCTGTTCTTGCCAGTTGATCTAATATTCTCAAAATCAAACTGCAAATGATATAAATTATTCACGATGCGCGAGAAGAGACAGCGAGAGTGCGAGTCATCAAAACCAAGCTCGGCAAACCATGCCACTGACATAGATGAGAGCGCACCGCCGGTGCTTCCAATATCTGTTCGTATAAGCCAGTACCGGTTGTCGTTGACGAGGGCCCATCAAAAGATTGCTGACTTCGTGCAGGCTCACCCCTTGCGGGTCGCCACCATGCCAGTCGACCAACTCGCCAAAGAGTGCGGTGTGTCGATTGCGACAGCCAACCGATTCGCGAAGGCGATTGGTCTTGACGGATATGCACGAATGCGCTCTGACCTCGTACAGAGCTTCGCGTCGACACTCGCCCCGGTTGAAAAGTTGCGACTGAAGATCGATAGCCCGAGTACAACGCACGAAGTGTTCGCAGCGGCTTTGCAGGAAAGCGAGCGCAACATCGCAGCCACGCGCAATGCCCTTCGCGCCGCGGACTGCGATGCAGCAGTAACCGCTATTTTTGCCGCCCGACGCATCTACTTAGTTGGTTTCGGTGCCAGCGGTTGGCTCATTGGCCTGCTTCAGAGAGGCTTGGACGTTCAGTGCCAAGACGTGCGCTCGCTCTCGGGCGTTGCTGGCGCCTCCTACGGCGCGAGATTCTTGGCACAAATGGATCAAAGAGACTTGGTCATCGTTCTGTGCTTTCCGCGCTACCTAACAGACACGGTGATGATCGCAAAAGCGGCAAGCGAAAAGGGTGTGCCAATCCTTGCCCTCACCGATAGCCCTAGATCTCCATTGCAGCGTTTTGCATCCATCTGCCTGTATGCACAGACGGAGAATCACTACGCCCCAAACTCGGATTCAACAGCGCTGGCAATGATTGAGGCGCTTTGCAGTGCAGTCGCCCAAAGGGCCCAACGTCCAGTCATGGACTTGGTCGAGGTCACGGAAGCGGTGCTTCCTTGGCTATATCAGGGCCAGTCGAATCGTCTTGACCTTGGACCTCAGGACACGTCCCTCAAAACCCGCGTCAAGCGTCTACGGACGCGCCGCTAAGACAACTCATACACCATCCTGAATATCGCTATGTCTCTCAGCACTTCCATGCCTGTTATTGCCATACACGGGGGCGCTGGCGCCAAGACGCCAAATCTCATCCCCGAAGCTCGACAGCGCGCCTATCGTCAGGCCTTGCAAGATATCGTAGTTGCAGGGCAACGCGTGCTACTCGACGGAGGCAGCGCAGTTGACGCGGTTAGCTTAGCGGTATGCATGCTGGAAGACTGCGTGCTGTTCAACGCTGGCCGTGGTGCAGTCTATACAGCCGAAGAAACCCACGAACTCGATGCTGCGCTCATGGACGGCAGGACGCTATCGGCTGGCGCGATCACGGGTGTGAGTCGCGTGCGAAATCCAATCTTGGCAGCGCGGGCCGTGATGGAGAGGTCGAAGCATGTCTTGATGCACGGGGGAGGCGCCGAGCGGATCGCCGAGGCTGCAGGCCTCACGATGGTAGATCCCACGTATTTCGCAACGAAGGAGCGACTGGAACAGGTACGGTTGGCGAAGAAGTCGGAGGCCGGCACAGTTCTAGACCACGAGGGAGCGGCCGCAGTGACGGCTGAGGCCCTCGCGGCAACGGAAGCCAACAAGATGGGGACTGTCGGCGCAGTTGCCCTTGACATGCATGGGCACTTAGCCGCTGCTACTTCCACCGGTGGCATGACAAACAAACTATGTGGGCGCATCGGTGACAGCCCGCAAATAGGGGCTGGTACCTACGCCGATGATCGGTACGCAGCCGTCTCATGCACAGGCCATGGGGAAGCATTTATCCGGGTGAGCGCGGCGCACGATGTCTGCGCTCGCATGGCGTATGCGGGCGCGACTCTTGAGCAGGCCACCCGAGCCGTAGTCTTCACGTCGCTCCCTTCGGTTGGAGGTCGAGGGGGTCTTATCGCGGTCGATAAGGCAGGGAACGTTTGCCTACCTTACAACACACCCGGAATGTTTCGCGGGCACGTGCGCGGGACAGAAAACCCCGTGGTTGCTGTCTTCGCCGACTGAAAGAAGGTGCTTGAATGAGCTTCCCTGCTATCGAAGTTGCGGGTGCCAAACATGGCGTCCCCGCACAAGCGCCTGTTGCCTCAAACGGCGACTCGCGACAAGTCCTTTCAGTGCGAGACCTGACCGTGCGTTTCGCTAGTTCAGAGCGAAAAGTAGATGTAGTTCGCGATCTGAGTTTCAACGTGAGCAGAGGCGAAACCCTTGCGGTCGTGGGTGAGTCTGGTTCGGGCAAATCTGTGACGTCGCTGGCATTGATGCGTCTCATCGAACATGGTGGTGGCGAGATCTACAAAGGGGATATCGATCTGCGACGAAAGAGCGGTGAAGTCATCAATCTTGCGAAGGCGTCCAAAGCGACGATGCGCTCCGTGCGAGGTGCCGACATCGCAATGATCTTCCAGGAGCCGATGACGTCGCTCAATCCGGTGTTCACTGCCGGTGACCAAATCGCGGAGTCCATCCGATACCACCAGAACATGGACCATGCGGCCGCCCGTGCAGAGGCGTTGCGCATGCTTGACCTCGTACGCATTCCCGAGGCTAGAAACATGCTGAGCCGCTATCCCCATCAACTCTCCGGAGGGATGCGGCAGCGGGTCATGATCGCCATGGCGCTGTCCTGCAAACCTCAACTTCTGATCGCAGATGAGCCCACAACCGCCCTGGACGTCACTATTCAAGCACAGATATTGGGATTAATCCGGCTGCTGCAGGCAGAAATGGAGATGGGAGTGATCTTCATCAGCCATGACCTAGGTGTCGTGGCGGAAGTTGCAGACCGCATACTGGTGATGTACCGGGGCGAGAGAGCCGAGGAAAACATATCGGCCGAGATTTTCGGACAGCCGAAGCATCCTTATACCAAGGCGTTGCTCTCAGCCGTTCCCAAGCTTGGCTCAATGAACGGCTGGGAACTGCCGCGCCGCTTTGAGCTGATGCAGTCTGGCAACGATTCGCTGCAACAGGAGCCGAATGGCGGAGAACAACCTGCACCGGACGCCGCCGCACCTATTCTGCGGGTGAAGGATTTGGTGACGCGGTTCGACCTTCGCTCAGGAATTTTTAACAAGGTCACACGGCGAGTACACGCCGTGGAACGCGTCAGCTTCGAGTTGTACCCTGGCGAAACGCTTGCGCTCGTAGGCGAGTCTGGCTGCGGCAAATCGACCACCGGACGCTCACTGTTGCGTTTAGTGGAAAGTCAGTCTGGAGCCATAGAGTTCGACGGGCGCAATATTCTGTCGCTGCCCAGTGCCGAACTGCAGTCGCTGCGTCGGAACATTCAATTCATATTCCAAGATCCCTTTGCGTCGCTGGATCCCCGTCTCACGGTGGGCTTCTCCATCATGGAGCCACTGCTAGTGCATAAGATGGGCAGCCGAACAGAGATTCAGCACCGGGTCGATTGGCTTCTTGAGAGAGTAGGTCTTTCGAAAGCACACGGGCAAAGGTACCCACATGAGTTCTCCGGAGGCCAGCGTCAGCGAATCGCTATCGCTAGGGCTCTGGCCCTAGGGCCAAAAGTTGTGATTGCCGATGAGTCGGTATCAGCTCTGGATGTCTCCATCCAAGCGCAGATTGTGAACTTGATGATGGACTTGCAACGTGAGTTCCGCATCGCCTTTCTGTTTATTTCGCACGACATGGCAGTGGTTGAGCGCATCAGTCACCGCGTCGCTGTGATGTATCTCGGCCAGATTGTTGAAATCGGGCCGCGTCGCGCAGTGTTTGAGAACCCTCAGCATCCATACACGCGCAGGCTGATGAACGCGGTCCCCATAGCGGACCCTGCGCGCCGTCATTTAAAACGCACGTTGCTGGAGGGCGAGATTCCCAGCCCGATCCGCAGAGTGGGCGACGAGCCGTTAGTGGCCTGCCTCACAGAAGTCGGCCCCGGCCACTTTGTCGCGAGAAATGTACCGGCAAGTTGAAGGCAGCTACTTCTCACGTGCTACTCACAACAAAGGAGACCGGGGCCAATATATGAAATCAATCAAAATTCACCAATTCAGCTTTGTCGTTGCGCTCAGCACATCTTTCGCAGCAACGAGCGCATTTGCAGCAGGAACGTCAGTACTCGCCATGGGCAGCCAGCCGGAGACCCTTGATCCATGGAACACAAATCAGATCGTCACGCAAGCGGTCGCAAAGAGCTTCTACGAAGGCCTCTTCAGCTTCGACAAAGATTTGAAAGTGAAAAGCGCGCTGGCCACGAGCTACGATCTCAGTGCGGATCGAAAGGTTTACACGTTCAAACTTCGGCAGAACGTCAAGTTCCACGACGGCACGAAGTTTGATGCCGCGGCGGCGAAGGCCAATTTCGACCGGGTCATGAATCCGAAGAACCGCCTCCTGCGCGCCTCCATGGTAAGTCGGGTGGCTTCGGTGGATGTTGTGGATCCTCTAACGCTCCGCGTGATTCTCAAGGAACCGTTCGCGCCCTTCATCAACACCCTTGCACACCCCAGTGCGGTGATGATTTCACCGGCCGCAATCGACCAATACGGGAAGGACATTGGATTGCATCCTGTGGGCACAGGTCCGTTTCAGTTTGTCGAATGGAAGCAGACCGAAGCCGTCGTCGGCAAGAAGTTTGATGGCTACTGGAAGTCTGGTTATCCAAAGATCGACAGAATCACTTGGAAGCCGGTTCTTGAGAACAATACGCGTGCAGCCATGCTGCAGACCGGCGAGGCTGACTTCGTTTACCCATTGCCGTATGAGCAAGCTAGCTCTATCCAGAAGAACGCCAAGTTCGCAGTTGAGAGTATTCCGTCGATCCTCGTGCGGTTCTTGGCATTCAACATGCTTCAGAAGCCCTTCGATGACCCACGGGTGCGACAGGCTATTGGCTATGCCATCAACAAAGAGGCTCTCGCTAAAGTGGCTTTTGGCGGATTCGCCTTTCCGGCGCGGGGCTTCGTGCCCCAGGGAGTGAAGTACGCAGTTGCTTCTGAGCCAATTCCGTATAGCCTGCAGAAGGCGAAGGAGTTGTTAAAGGAGGCAGGGTATCCAAACGGGTTCGAAACGACGCTCTGGGGCGGATACAACGATACGACGACCCAGAAAGTGCTTCAGTTCTTGCAACAGCAGTTGATGCAGGTGGGGATTAAGGTGTCGGTGCAGGCGCTAGAACCTGGCCAACGGGTCGAACTCGTCGATTCGTGGGCGAATCCAAAAGCGGCGAAATGGCGCCTGTATCACATCGCCTGGTCGTCTTCTACTGGTGAGGCCGACTGGGCGTTGCGCCCGCTCTTTTCGACCGAGGGCTGGACGCCGAAGCTCGGCAACGTGTCGTTCTACAGCAATCAATTGGTTGACGAGTCGTTGGCCAAGGCCCTGGTGAGCGCGGACGAGTCGGAGAAGATTGCTCTGTACAAAACGGCACAAGAACAACTACTCAAGGACCTGCCGCGCATTCCACTGGTCACGCTCAAGCTGGTGTGGGCCCACAGCAAGCGACTGTCGGGTGTGTACGTGATGCCCGATGGCAGCTTCAACTTCGAAGAAATTGGCGTCAGGTAGCTGGCAAGGGGCCACCCTGGCCGCACCTTGCCACATGCTTAGGATTCTGTCGCGTCTTTTTGTCTATTTGCCTATTTGCCATGCCGTACTACTTCATAAAGCGTCTGCTTGGGCTTTTGCCAACGCTGCTGATTGTCTCAGTTCTGGTTTTTCTCTTTGTCCACATGCTTCCCGGAGACCCGGCACGGCTGGCAGCTGGTCAGGATGCTGACGAAGCTACAGTGGCCGCCGTTAGCCAGTCGCTCGGTCTTGACAAGCCCCTATATGAACAGTTCTTTGCCTTCTTTAGCAATCTGACCCAAGGGGATCTGGGTCATTCACTCCGCTCGCGTCGGCCGGTATCGACCGAGATTTCCGAGCGATTCTTGCCAACGCTGCTCCTGACGATCGCGAGCATGGCGTGGTCTGTGACCATCGGAATGACACTCGGCATCGTGTCAGCTGTTTACCGCAATCAATGGCCGGATCGAATTGGCATGACGCTGGCCGTTTCAGGAATTTCCTTTCCCGCATTTGCGTTGGGTATTCTGCTCATGCAAGTGTTCTCAGTCCATTTAGGTTGGCTACCAACAGTCGGTGCAGGGAGTTGGCAGCACTATATCCTTCCATCATTGACACTTGGCGCTGCGGTGGCGGCAATCATGGCGCGTTTTACGCGAGCCTCATTTGTTGAAGTTGTACAGGAAGACTTCGTACGTACGGCCAGAGCCAAAGGGCTCAACGAACAGACCGTTGTTCTTAAGCATTGCCTGCGCAATGCGTTGATTCCCGTCGTTACGATGATGGGCCTGCAATTCGGCTTCCTGCTCGGCGGCTCAATCGTTGTTGAATCGGTTTTCAATTGGCCAGGATTGGGGCGCTTGCTGATCGACTCGGTGAACATGCGCGACTATCCCGTCATCCAAGCACTGGTGCTACTGTTTTCCTTGGAATTCATTCTTATAAACCTGGTCGTCGATGTGCTTTACGGCCTTATCAACCCAACCATTCGGTACAAATAGCCGGAGACTTTGAAGTGTCCATCAATAGTTCCTCCTTAACGGATTCTGCATCTGTTGCTGCGCTCTCGCCTGTCGGCGACGATCGTGTGCGTACACCCTGGCGCGAATTCTGGCGTCGTTTCAAACGCCAACACGTAGCGCTTGCCGCGCTGGGCTTTGTGGTGTGTTTGATCGTATGTGCCGTGCTGGCCCCAGCGATTACCCCCTTCGACGCGGAGGGCTTCTTCGACTACGACCGATTGGCTGAGGGACCATCAGCCGTCCATTGGCTGGGGACTGACCCACTAGGGCGCGACATCTTCAGTCGAATCCTGATGGGCGCACGAATTTCGTTGGCTGCAGGATTTCTGTCCGTCCTTACCGGCTGTGCGGTTGGTACCACTCTTGGGCTGCTTGCCGGCTACTATGAAGGTTGGTGGGATCGGCTGACAATGCGGATTTCCGATGTGCTGCTAGCCTTCCCGGGTATTCTGCTGGCGCTTGGAGTGGTTGCCATTCTCGGAAGTAGCATGACGAATGTCGTGGTCGCGGTGGCGGTCTTCAGCATTCCGGCGTTCGCGCGCTTGGTTCGCGGCAACACGCTAGTCCTCAAACAGATGACCTACATCGAGGCGGCCAAAAGTATTGGCGCATCAGACCGTGTCATCTTGATGCGGCACATTCTGCCCGGAACCATCTCGTCCATCGTCGTTTACTTCACGATGCGGGTTGGTACGTCCATCATTACGGCAGCCAGCCTCTCCTTCCTGGGCATGGGTGCGCAGCCTCCAACGCCTGAGTGGGGCGCAATGTTGAACGAGGCCCGAGCTGACATCATGAATGCACCTCATGTAGCGCTGTTTCCTAGCCTTGCCATCTTCTTCACCGTATTGGCGTTCAATTTACTTGGTGATGGACTGCGCGATGCACTTGACCCAAAACTTCACAGGCAGGGTTGAGATGAACGTCATGGCACCTCAAGACGCTGTCTTGCACAAACCGCCCAGAATCGGATTGTTAGAACCAGGCGCGCTCAATTCCATAACAGATATTGCTGGCGTGCAGGTCGGCCAAATCACTCTTTCGGCGGGTGACGTGCAAACCGGTGTCACTGTGATAACCGCTCATGAGGGCGATCATTACCGTCAGAAAGTTCCTGCAGGTCTGGCTGTTTTGAATGGCTTTGGCAAGAGCGTGGGCCTAATTCAGCTTCAGGAGTTGGGGCAACTCGAAACCCCAATTGCCTTGACCAACACATTTTCGGTCAGCGCTGTGGCGCAGGCGCAGATTCGCGACTGTATCGCCAACAATCCAGAGGTCGGCCGGGGATGGCCCACCGTCAACCCGTTGGTCCTAGAGTGCAACGATGGTTTCCTCAACGACATTCAGCGGATGGCGGTCAGCGAAAACGACTATCGGGAAGCTAGGTCAAGGCTCAGTCGCGAGGTTGAACAGGGATCCGTCGGCGCCGGTAGAGGCATGTCGTGCTTCCAGCTGAAAGGCGGCATCGGTACCGCCTCGCGAAAAGCGGTTTTAGCATCAGGAGCGAATTTCACGGTTGGGGCGGCTGTGCTGGCCAACTTTGGACTTTTGCCTCATCTTCGTTGGAATGGGCGCACGCCCGGTCAACGTATCGCTGAATTGCTCGATGGTGCTGCCCGCGCCGAAGGGAGCAGCGTCGAGAAGGGCTCGATCATCGTGGTGTTGGCGACAGACGCCCCCCTTGATGGGCGTCAACTCAACCGTCTGGCTCTACGTGCAGGTGCTGGCTTGGCTCGCGTGGGCTCATCCTACGGCCACGGCAGCGGGGATATTGCTCTCGCGTTTTCCACTGGCTATCAACTTCCACTCCACCCTCAGATCCCGGCAACTTTCTACCAGCCTGTCCAAGAGATGTGCCTTGATGGTCTTTTTTACGCGGCGGCCGAAAGCGTGGAGCAAGCGATAGTCAATGCGCTATGGTATGCCCAGCCGGTTACGGGCAGGAACGGTCATCATCGATATTCACTCAGAGAACTATTGGAGCAGCTCCATAGTGAGGCAGTTCTTGGGTAGCAACTCCTAGCTGGCTACCGAAGTACGAAGCGTGCCGAAGTCATGCTGAGCACAGATAACGCCAGCTGTGTGAGAGCCGATCCTTGAGAGCAGTCGCTAGCTACGGCGAGTCTTCAGGACTACTTCAGCTACTCCGTCGTACCGGGAAACATCGAGCGTTTTGATACAGTCCGCCATCATGTGGAGACCAACGACTTCGACAGGGTGAGGATCAAGCGCAATTGGCGGCACTTGCGAATGCAGCCTCTGCACAGGTGCAAGAAGAACATTCAAAGTCTGCGCAGCAGTTGTCCGAACTGGAGCAGGCGCGTCAACAGCGGGATGCTGAATTTGCACAACAGTCGCCCGAAACGCGGAGATTGAGGGGCAGCGCCAGATAGAGCGAAGCCTAAACGACAAGCTTTGAATCGGTGGCGGCATCCTCGCTCCCATCTTCGCGGCATGGTTCTGGAACAAGTTCATCCGCAACCGATGCCCCAAGTGCAAGTCTACCGATTACGACACGACCAGCGTGGACGAAACAGATCGTTGGCGTGGAAAAGTGAACAGCATTCGCGTGGAAGGCGTACTCGCCACGCTTCGGCCACCATGTCAAGAAGCTCTACAGCTACCGTTGCCGTTCCTGGCAGACGGAATGGGCCGTAGAGAAAAAGGAGGAGTTGTGAAAATATATCGAACTGCGCTACTAGCGTCTGTTTTGTTTTCCGCGTTGGGGGCTACGCTCCATGCACAGACCTGCCCCGGGAAGCAATGGGACAAGGCGCCACCCGCTGTATCGGGCTGGAACCTTGGCAAGCTGGCGGAACTGGATGCGCTGCTCAAAACCCTGAACACCACCGCCCTGGTCGTCGTGCACCAAGGTAAGGTTGTCTACGAATACGGTCGCACCGCCAGTTCCTACAACATCCATTCGGCCCGCAAGAGCATCATGAGCATGCTCTACGGTATCGCCGCCAGCAAAGGCCAGGTCAGTATGTCAGCCACGGTCGGCGGCCTGGGCATTGACGACAACGGCGGACTGTCGGAGATTGAGAGGACCGCCACCATGCAGCAGTTGCTGGAAGCGCGTTCCTGCGTCTACCACGAGGCCGAATACGAAACCGAGCGCATGAAGTCCAAACGGCCTGTGCGCCATTCCTGCAAGCCCGGCGAGCAGTGGTACTACAACAACTGGGACTTCAACGCACTGGGCACGGCATACAAGATTCAAACCGGCAAAACCGTGTTCGAGGGCTTCGGCGCGGAGCTGGCCAAGCCCTTGGGCCTGGAGAACTTCAACCCGCTTTTCGACACACAGTTCGTCGGTGGCCCTACATCGCGCCACCCCGCCTATACCATTCGGTTGTCGGCGCACGACTTCGCCCGCATCGGCCTGCTCATGGGCCGGGGCGGCAACTGGTGCGGCCAACAGATCGTCCCCGCGCAATGGGTCGATGAAAGTACGACGACCATCTCGGCCACCGACCGGGGCGACTCCGTGGGCTACGGCTACCTATGGTGGACAAGCCCGAACAACGTCCAGTTCGGCAACGAGTTCGGCGGCAAGGTGTTCAGCGCACGCGGGCACCTGGGGCAGTACCTGGTAGTTGTTCCCGGTGATGATCTGGTGATCGCGCACCTCACCGATGGCGACGCCAAGGCCAAGCGCGAAGTGTCCTCAGCCGATTTCGGCCGGATCGTGAAGGCCGTGCTGGCGGCGAGGCCGGTTGCAGTTGCGCGAACGGCTCAAAATATGGAGTGATTCAGGAAGCGTCGTCGTTGGTGAGAAGGGGCCGTGAAAGCGGCTTCTGCACTGGCGTGTTCGCTCTGGCACTCATATGCCATGCCGAAGGCGCCTTGTTCAAACCCGGCCATCCTGAATGTCCCTTCGACGAGCGGATTGTGTCAATGATCTGCTCGAAGTATCGCGATTCCTGGCACGAGCGCGCATCAAGCGGATCGCAACGCCGATGCGTTGTTCCATTGTACATACCGACGAGGATTCGTATGTTTCATTGGTAACTGTTATAGATCGAATGTTTCTTATGGCGTAAATTTGCGTCCCGGGGGCAAGTCGCCGTCTGCGCAATGGGGACCAGAACAAGCGAACTGTCTGGCCTACAAGAAGAACTTTGAGGAGAAACGTTATGAAACTAAAGCTGCTGGCAATTTCGGCCGCAACGCTGGTTGTTACCAACGCCTACGCGCAATCGAGCGTCACGCTGTATGGAGTTGCCGATGCGGGCATCGAATATCTGAATCATGCTGTTGCTTCGACCGGTACTGTCGCCCCGGGTGCGAAGGGTAACAATCTATGGGCCCTGCAGTCAGGCAATCTGTCTGGTTCACGCTGGGGGTTGCGAGGCGTTGAAGACTTGGGTGGTGGCCTGAAAAGTATCTTCTTGCTGGAGAGTGGCTTTGCCATCGACGCCGGTACGTCGAGCCAAGGAAGCCGCTTATTCGGCCGGGGCGCGTACGTCGGTCTGCAGAGCGCGGTGGGGCAGGTGACTTTGGGTCGCCACACTACGCCGTTCTTTGATTTTGGCGGAAAGTACGATCCACTTTGGATTATCAGTCGCTACTCCAGCGCTGCGCAGGACCCCTTCATGGGTTCGGCTCGCGCGGACAACTCGATCAAGTATCAGGGGACGTTCGGCGAATTGAGTCTGACTGGTTTGTACAGCTTCAACATGAACAACCAGGAAGTTCCTGGCAACTTCACCAACGGTCGTGAGTACTCTGTCTCAGCGAGCTATGCTGTCGGTCGACTTTCGGTTGGAGCGGTTTATGACCAGACAAATAAGTCGTCTGCAACCGCACTGACGACGAATAGCTTTGTTCGCCGGTCCGCTCTGGCTGCTACTTACGACTTCGGCCAGGTCACGCTCTCTACCGGTTACCGTTACGCACATGCTTTCAACGGCGCCATCCTGCCTGGCGTAACGCGAAAAGACACGGTGTCCAACTTTGCTTGGGCCGGTATTGGCTACCAGGCGACACCAGCCTTGTTGCTGACAAGCGCTGCGTACTATCAGAATCTGCGTAGCGCAAACGCAGGGAATCCTTGGCAGTTCGTTACACAAGCTTCCTACGCCCTATCCAAGCGTACTGATCTGTATGCTACCGTTTCGTATGTCCTGAACAAGGGCAAATCGAATCTCGGGGTCAATGGATTCAATGATCAGCAGGGAACGAGTAACGAGGCCGTACAGCCGGGCGCAAATCAGTTTGGCGCTGTAATGGGCGTTCGTCACAAGTTCTGAACATCGCGAGAGCCAGAGAACCGGAGGCATTATCCCGGCGAGGCCCCACGCGGCGGTGTGGGGTCTGGTGCATATACCACACGGCAGTCGTAGAACGAAGCAATTCTGTCACTCCGGAATCGTAGAACAAAGCCATTCTGTTACTCCAGAATCTGCCTGGAAGTCGCGTCGTATATGGAGGTCCGGCCGATGAATTGACACTATTGCTTGCACTCTGCGCGAAGCAAAATCGTCAATTCGCATTAGTCCGGATTCATATCGTCAATTGGCGTCCTAGACTTCGAATCCCGGTAACTGCTCAATAACCCGGGGCAACACAGACTGGGTCAATCGGGATGGGTGCGGAACGACGTCGTGGCAAGCTGCAGCGAGTTTCGCTTGTAAACGCTGGGTGGAGATGTTAACTTTCGCGGCGCCGCTAACACCAAGCGAGGTTGCCCGCTGATGAGCATTTCCAAGACATTGACACTGCCAGACATCCCGCGAGAAGGATTGACGCCTAAGGAACTCGAGGTGTTGGCATGGGCTGAGGAATTGGTCGATATGGCCAATGGCTTGCAGCGAGAGAATGAGGAGCTGGCACAGGAGCTGGCTAAGCTGAGAAGAGCTGCAAAGCGCGCGTAGAGTGCCTGCGGCCGTGAAGAAGAGGCTTGTAGCCCCGTACATTGCGCAGGCCGAGCTCACGCCGGCAGTGCTGAAGGTGCTGGCCTGGGCGGAAGGTTTGGTCGAACTCATCCACCGCCTGGTGGAGGAAAAGGGACATGCGAAGGACGAAGTCGCGGTGCTCAAGGGGGAGAAGAAGCGCCCGACATTCAAGCCAAGCCGTATGCATGAGGAGGCCGGCAAAGCCAGCGGGTCTGATCAGCGGCAGGACAAGCAAGTCCGGCGACGCGGTTCACCAGCCAGGAGCAAGACGGGGAAGCTGAAGATCGATTGCGAGCAAGTCATCCAGCCGAGCGAGCCGATCCCCCCTGGCTCGCGGTTCAAAGGCTACCGAGATTTCGTAGTGCAGGATCTCATGATCGGCACGCACAATACGCGCTACCGGCTTGCACGCTGGCAGACGCCAGACGGTCAGGCGCTGACCGGGCAGCTCCCCAAGGCCGTTGATGGCAGCCACTTTGGCGCGACCTTGGTCAGTTACGTGCTGTACCAGTACCACCATTGCCACGCCACTCAGCCGCTGCTGTGCGAGCAACTGCGGGAATGGGGCATCGAGATTTCGTCCGGGCAGATGAATGCGCTGCTACAGCAGGACAAGGAGCGATTCCATGACGAGAAAGACGGCCTGCTGTCGGCGGGTCTGGCGCTCTCGGCATATGTGACGGTCGACGATACTGGCACGCGGCATCAGGGCCGCAACGGCTATGTCACCCACATCGGTAACGAGCACTTCGCCTGGTTCAAAAGCACGAACTCGAAGAGTCGCATCAATTTCCTCGAGCTGCTCGCAGCGGGACATGGCTACCAGATCAACGACGAGGCCATCGCCTACATGAAGGAGCGGGAACTGCCGCAGGCGTTCCTGGATGTGCTGCGTCAGCACGAGCGCGCGAGCTTTGCCGATCAGAATGCGTGGCTATCTCACCTGGACAGCCTGGGCATGGACGTTGCCCGTCATCGGAACATCGCCACCGAAGGGGCGTTACTGGGCTGCCTGAAGCGGCGAGGCATCGCCCAGGATCTGGCCATCATCAGCGATGATGCGGGACAGTTCAATGTGCTGGTTCACGGGCTATGCTGGGTACACGCCGAGCGTCTCGTGCACAAGCTGCTGCCGCTCAATGACCTGCACCGCGAGGATATTGCCCGCGTGCGCGCAGAGATCTGGTCGTTCTATGCGGATCTGAAGGAGTACAAGCTGCATCCGACCAGCCAACGCAAATGCGAGCTGCAAGAACGCTTTGACGCGGTCTTCATACAGAAGACCCGCTACGCGACGCTTGACCGCTTGCTCAGGCGCATTCACAAGAACAAGTCCGAGTTACTGCTGGTGCTGGAACGCCCCGAAGTGCCACTGCATACCAATGGCAGTGAACGGGACATTCGCGATCACGTGAAAAAGCAGAAGATCAGTGGTGGCACGCGCAGCGAACTCGGTCGTCAATGCCGCGACACCTTCTCGAGCTTGAAGAAGACCTGTCGGAAACTGAGAATCTCCTTCTGGAATTACCTGACCGACCGCATCTCATACACCAATCACATCCCCCTGCTGCCGCATATCCTCGAGCAGCGCATCCCCATCTCTGCTTGAGCAGCAGGCCTATCTTTGCCCCGGGTTATTGAGCAGTTACGAATCCCGCTCGTAAGGCATTGATCTCATGGAAGATTCTCTGCATATAGCGGAGCCGGTTGCGCTCGTCCGCCCGCGCGGTGCGCACCGCTTCGAAGCCTTCAGTCCGAAGCTGAAGCGGCGGCTGACTTTCTACCGACGCTGTGCGCTCGACCAATGGGTCTTGATTGAATCCGATCCGGCAATCGGCCACTTTTGTGAACGCCCTGGGTTCATTCAGTTTCGAGAGAGGCGGCACTTAGCAGACTTCCTGGTCTCGTACTCCGATCGTCAGGAGTTGATCCTGCTGCCGGATCCACTGATCGATGAAGAAGCGAAGGAGGGCCTCGAATTGAACGCTGATGCGCTCAATGTCCGGTTGGTCGACGCAGCCGAACACGCCGCTTCACGCGTCTGGATCGAAAACTGGCTGCGTATGCTGCCGAGTATCGTAGCCACGCAAGGTCTCGTATCGGAGTCATTGCTTGATGCGGTCGAGCGCTTTGTCGCCAGTCCAAAGGTAACCGTCAGCGTAACCCGTGTTGACCTGGGAGTACTGCTCAGGCAGGTCATTGACGTTGTGATGGCTGCGGATGCTATGGCATCACGGCGGACGATCTGATGTCAGAACTGATAGCCTCTGTCATGCCAGTACTGCCAATCGGCAATGGCCTGCCGCGTCATCTCGTCGCTCGCCAGTGGCACGAGTTGCGCAAGTGGGGCAGCAAGCTTGCGCTTGTTCCATCGTATCCACACGAAGGCTTCAGACTCGCACACGTCCTCGGGAGCCATTGCGATTACCTGAACCCGGTCGCCGGGGCTGAGCGGCGAAGTTGGCGATCTCTTGCGAACCTCAGCTTCAAACGGAACGGTGAGTTGCTCCTCGAGGTAGTAGTACCACGCCATCGAACGCTCCTCTGAACCGTAAGCATCGACGACTATTTCCATCGTGATTCGCTCTTCACGATCTGGATCGGACTTGGGTCTAGGCATGCTTATCGTGTGAATGGCAAAGCAATCAGAGATCGACGACCTTGCGCAGTAGCGCGAAGGAGACACGCCAGTGACCTTCGTTCGGGTCGCACTCAATGGAGGCGGTCTTCTGGTTGATGCGCACGATGGTGCCGATGCGCTCGCCCAGCGTCGAACGGCACAGCCGCCAGCTGGTTGTCGCCATGAAGGCCGAAAAGCGAGTTGTCGCGTTGCTGCCTGAATTGCTGCAGTGAGAAAGCTTCAGTCGTGAGAGACGAAACCGGCACAGCGCACGCAGCGTACCAACATTACTACGAAAACGTACCCGGGTCTCCCGCACTTTGTGTGACGGCCCAGTCTGGGCTTGATTTCCGGCCGGTTTGGCCGTACGTTGATCGTTACCATGAGGCAAGTTCTCGGTGGGATCGATCGTATTCTCGCCCGTGCGGGCAAGCGCTTCGTCTCCAGCGATGCGTGCGGGGAGACTATTACTGTCGAAGCCTGCAGTATGGTTCGCGCGGCACGTTGTCCTGACTGCCATCATTGGAGTCACCGACTCCACGGCCGCTATGTGCGCAAGCTGGAAGAACGTCCGATGCTCGAGCAGCGGGTCGTTCTCGCTATTGAGGTGCGTCGCTTCAAGTGTACGTACGCCAATTGCCCCCGTCGTACGTTTGTCGAGAACATCCACGCCTTGGCGGGCCAGTATCAACGTCGTACGCGATCGCAGGCTCGCGCTTTGCACGCGCTGGGCTACGCCCTCGGTGGTGAGGCGGCCGCCCGGCTTGCTAACGCCTTGGGCTTGCGCACCAGTGCCGACACCGTGCTGCGGGAGTTGCGAAGAGCGTTTGGGCGAAAACGCAAACCACGCCCCCGGGTCGTCGGCATCGATGACTGGGCGTTCGCGCGCGGTCGCCAGTACGGAACGATCATCGTCGATCTGGAGCGACGTGAGCCGATCGAGGTGTTCGCCGGTAGGGACGCCATTGCGGTGGCTGCGTGGATGCGTGTGCACCCCTCGATCGAGATCGTCGCCAGGGACCGGGCCGGGGCCTATTCCGAGGCGGTCGACCTCGCGCTGCCGGCGGCCAAGCAAGTCTCGGATCGCTGGCATCTGCTGAGCAACCTGCGCGACAACGTCGAGAGGCTGCTTTACCGACTCGGGCCACAACTGCGCCAAGCCGCGCAGCAAGTCGAGGTCGGTAGGGCGACCCTGGGCCGGCAGGGCGGCGGACTACGCCGCTTCAACTCCCTCAGGTCATGGGAGCGTCTGAGCGATCAGCGACGCGCCACGCGGCTGGCGTTGTACGAGCGAGTGATGGCGCTACGTGCGCAGGGCGGCTCGATCAAAGGAATCGCGCGCGAACTCTCAATCAGCCAAGCGAGCGTGCAGAAGTACGTCCACGCGGGGGCATTCCCCGAGCGCGCACCCAAGGCGCGGGGTCCGACGCCTTTGGATCGCTATCGTGACTATATCGAGGAACGAATCGCCGAGGGCTGTCGCTTTCCTGAACTAATCTGGCAAGAACTCAAGCAGCGCGGCTATAAGGGCAGTCCCGCCACCGTGCAGAGTTGCATGGCCCGCCTTCTCTTTCCGCTGGGCAAGACACCGCATGTCCAGAAGCCCGTCCAAACGATGCCAATTCCATCGGCCCGGCGTGTGTTCGGATGGCTTGTCGGATGGAGAAAGCTCGCCGTCGAGGAGCCAAAAAGCGCGGACCACGTGCGCTTCGTGCAGGCGCTGTGCAAGATCGAACCTGTGGTGGGCGAGGTCCGCAGTCTCGCGCGCGAGTTTCTGGGGATCATGCACCGGCGAAGTGTGCAACATTTCGATCGATGGTTGAAACGTCTGTCGTGCTGCGACGCTGCGGAAATGCGTGGGTTCGCGCAAAGCCTGCGTGCCGACTTACCGGCTGTACGGGCGGCCTTCAGGCTGCCATGGAGCAATGGCCAGACCGAGGGTCATGTCAACCGGCTCAAGCTCCTCAAGCGGCAAATGTATGGCCGCGCGAATGTCGAGCTTCTGCGGTTGCGGGTGTTGAAACCGAGCTAAATTGGCCTGCCTTGTCATATTGGAATCGCTTAGTCCGGTCGCGATCGCAGGCGTGAAGTGTAGTAATTGCGGGTCTCCCGCACTTTCGGCCGAGTCGAGGGCTTGTTTTCGGGCCGATTTGGCCTTACGTTGATCGTTACCATGAGGCAAGTTCTTGGTGGGATTGATCGTATTCTCGCCCGTGTGGGTAAGCGCGTCGTCTCCAGCGACGTGCAAGGGGAGACCATTACTGTCGAAGCCTGTAGTACGGTTCGCGCGGCCCCTTGTCCTGCCTGCCATCGTTGGAGTCACCGAATCCACGGCCGCTATGTGCGCAGGCTGGAAGAACGTCCGGCGCTCGAGCAGCGTGTCGTTCTCGTTATTGAGGTACGTCGCTTCAAGTGTATGAACGCCAACTGCCCTCGTCGTACGTTTGCCGAGAACATCCACGCCCTGGCCGGTCGGTATCAACGTCGTACGCGATCGCAGGCACGGGCACTGTACGCGCTGGGCCACGCCCTCGGTGGTGAGGCGGCCGCCCGGCTTGCTGACGCCTTGGGCTTGCGCACCAGTGCCGACACCGTGCTGCGGGAGTTGCGAAGAGCTTCCGGGCGCAAACGCAAACCACGCCCGCGGGTCGTCGGCATCGATGACTGGGCGATCGCGCGCGGTCACCAGTACGGAACAATCATCGTCGATTTGGAGCGACGTGAGCCAATCGAACTGTTCGCCGGCAGGGAAGCCATTGCGGTGGCTGCGTGGATGCGTGCGCACCCCTCGATCGAAATCGTCGCCAGGGACCGGGCCGGGGTCTATTCCGAAGCGGTCGCCCTCGCGCTGCCGGCAGCCAAACAAGTCTCGGATCGCTGGCATCTGCTAAGCAACCTGCGCGACAACGTCGAGAGGCTGCTTTACCGACTCGGGCCACAACTGCGTCAAGCCGCGCAACAAGTCGAGGTCGGTAGCGTGACCCTGGGCCGGCAGGGGGTGCTGGGCCGCAACTCACTCCGGTCGCGGCAGCGTCTGAGCGATCGGCGACGCGCGACGCGGCTGGCGCTGTACGAGCGAGTGATAGCGCTACGTGCGCAGGGCGGCACGTTCAATGGAATCGCACGCGAACTCTCAATCAGCAAAGCAACCGTGCAGAAGTTCGTCCACGCGGGGGCATTCCCCGAGCGCACGCCCTGGGCTCGGGGTCCGACGCCTTTGGATCCCTATCGCGACTATATCGAAGAACGAATCGCCCAGGGCTGTCGCTTTCCTGCGCTGATTTTGCAAGAACTCAAGCAACGAGGCTATAAGGGAAGTGCCGCCAGCGTGCAGAGTTGCGTGACCCGCCTTCTCTTTCCGCAGGGCAAGGCACCGCTTGTCCAAGTACCCGTGCGTACGATGCCGTGCCCGTCGGCTCGGCGCGTATTCGGATGGCTTGTCGGATGGAGAAAGCTCGCTGTCGAGGAGCCAAAGAGCGCGGACCACGTGCGCTTCGTGCAGGCGCTGTGCAAGATCGAACCCGTGGTCGGCGAGGTCCGCAGCCTCGCGCGAGAGTTTCTCGGACTCATGCATCGGCGAAGTGTGCAACATTTCGATCGATGGTTTAAACGTCTGTCGTGCTGCGACGCTGCGGAAATGCGTGGGTTCGCGCAAAGCCTGCGCGCCGACTTACCGGCTGTACGGGCGGCCTTCAGGCTGCCATGGAGCAACGGCCAGACCGAGGGTCATGTCAACCGGCTCAAGCTCCTCAAGCGCCAAATGTATGGCCGCGCGAATATCGAACTTCTGCGGCTGCGCGTGTTGAAGCCGAACTGAATGGCCGGCCTGCTCCACTGCTGCACCCGTTAGTCCGGTCGCCATCGCAGGCGCGTGAGTTCGTGCGTCCGGGAAGTGGCTGGCGGGCTCGCCCACGTTAATCAGAAAGAGGAATGGTGGGTAGTGAGGCGGGAAAGACGACAGCAACGTCCTCCACACGAGTTTTCCGTCGTCACACAAATTGCGGAAGACTACAGTTCACGCTGCGGTCGCGATCCGCCGAGGCGGGAGGCGACCATTCCATCTACAGTTCACGCTGCAAGAGCCGAGTAGGGCCCAACTCAATCGGGCGTGAGGTGTAAAAAAGATGTGCCCCTTATCAGGGATTTCACCTCACGGGATCTGACTGTCTTGTCGCTACGGCCAGTAGACCACCGACCGCGCTACTACCTTAGTTGCGGCTCTTGTCGACCAACCTATTGGCCTTTATCCAAGGCATCATCGCGCGCAGCTTTTCGCCCACCACCTCGATCTGGTGCTCGCCGTTCAGGCGGCGGCGCGATGACAGGGTTGTCGCGCCAGCCTTGCTTTCCAGCAGGAAGCTCTTCGCATATTCGCCGGTCTGGATGTCCTTCAGGACTGCCTTCATCGCTTGCTTCGTGTCGTTGGTCACGATGCGCGGGCCGGTGACGTACTCGCCGTATTCCGCGTTGTTCGAGATCGAGTAGTTCATGTTGGCGATGCCGCCTTCATAGATCAGGTCGACAATCAGCTTCAGCTCGTGCAGACACTCGAAGTAGGCCATTTCCGGCGCGTAGCCGCCTTCCACCAGCGTCTCGAAGCCGGCCTTGATCAGCCCGACTGTGCCGCCGCACAGCACAACCTGCTCGCCGAACAGGTCGGTCTCGGTTTCTGCGCGGAAGTTGGTCTCAATGATGCCGGCCTTGCCGCCGCCGTTGGCGATGGCATACGACAGGGCCAGATCACGTGCCTTGCCGCTTGGGTCCTGATACACAGCCACCAGATGAGGCACGCCACCACCCTCGGCGTAAGTGCTACGCACGGTGTGGCCGGGTGCCTTTGGGGCAACCATCCATACGTCCAAGTCGGCGCGGGGCAGCACGATGCCGTAGTGCACGTTGAAGCCGTGGGCGAAGACCAGCGAAGCGCCTTCCTCGATATTGGGGTCTACGTCGTTCTTGTAGACGTCTGCCATCTGCTCATCGGGCAGCAGCATCACGACGACGTCCGCCTGCGCCACGGCATCGGCCACCGCGGCGACCTTCAGGCCGGCCTTCTCGACCTTGGGCCAGGAGGCGCCGCCCTTACGCAGGCCGACCACGACGTTCACACCACTGTCGCGCAGATTCTGCGCGTGCGCATGCCCTTGCGAGCCGTAGCCAATGATCGCGACGGTCTTGCCCTTGATGAGGCTCAGATCGCCATCCTTGTCGTAAAAGACTTTCATGAAAACTCCTATTGGGTTGTTGAGTGGGAGATGTCACGCCACAACGTGGCGTTGATAAAGAGGGCGCGCGCTGCTCGGAGCGCGCGTTTCGCCTAGATGCGAGAAATGACTTTGAGCGGCTGTGCAGAGCCCCACAATAGCGGGGTAACCTGCGCCGCTGTGGCATCTACTGCCGCGCCAAAGCTTGCAACCAGCACGGATGCGGGAGAGACGAGCAAGTTCGTCGTTAATCAGTGAATAGTGGAGGGCAACCGTACTTCCCAAACGGGGCCGGATTACCCTTCACCACTCGCTACGACAAGTGCTGCTGCACCGCTATACGAAGCGTGTCAGTGCATTCTGGAATTTCAAGCTGGTTCAGCGGAATTAGTAGGCGCCGCTCGGGGAGCAATGACATACTTTTCTTCCAGAGCGATCTACCCCCAGCTGTCAGACTGAGCGTGCCAAGAGCTTCACGATCAACGCGGACCTGCAGGTACTCCATCCCTTGCGTCGACATCGGCAACACCAGTCGCTGGGGCATCACAAGCTTGATGCCGTCTGCACGCTCGATAAGCATCGTCCGGTTCGTATAGGGAATATTGCCGGCCAAGTCGTCAGCGACAAAAGTGCCGATGCGTCGACCTTCCCGGAACGACCAGCCTGCAGTTTCCAGCGGTCTCAAGACGTTGCCTGCAGCGTAGTATGTCGAGTCCGAACATCTCCCGAACTGGTCGACCTGCGGACCCTTCGTGCCCGTGTCCAGTATGAGATGGCTGTTTCGCACCAGCGTCGCCTCAGGCGTGAACCGACCCGTAAACAAAACACCATCGCACTCGACTCGTCGAACGGAGCCATCGTGCATTCGCAGTCGGACGGACTCCACCCTCTTGGTGCCACAGATCTCCTCGAGGTGCGTGTCGTAGTGAACCGGGATCCCACACATCCCCGGTAACATTGCGAACGGCTTGTACGTGGTCGGCCTGTCATTCTCCTCGATGATGCCGACCGGCTTGATTCCGGCTTTCATACAGGTCAGCACGGCAGAGATAGCGACCAGTTCGGTACCGACGATTAGAGGACGATGGAACGGAATCAGGTTTCGCAGATAGACGAATGCCTGGAGCGCACCAGTGTTGAGGACACCGATTGGGCGGTCGCCCGAGACTAAACGTGCGGACCGGGGGGTCTCACGAACACCTGTGGCAAGGATGATTCGCTTGGCTTTTGCGGTCGTTCGTCCGTGTGCGTCGACGATCTGCAGCTGCGCATCAGGTTCCATTCGCACGACGGTCGTGCCCGTATAGAGCTGCACGCCATGTTCCTTGGCATAGCGGGCGAGGCGTGCAGCATACGCTGGCCCCGTATAAATACGGCCGAACTCCCTCATCCCAAACGGCGGATGTCCGCAGTGTCGCGGCACGCCGCCGACGACTGGCTCGCGTTCAATAATTGCGACCCTAGATACCCCTCGTTTGCGCAGCTCTACCGCGGCGGCAATACCCGATGGTCCCCCGCCAATGACGATAACATCCGCCTCGATTGCATTACTCATGACTCACTCCAACCGAGAGCGGGTATTCAAAGCGCCCTGCAGTAATCTCAGCAACACGTGCGCTGCAATAGAAGCCCTGGCAACGCCCCATGCAGGCTCGGGTACGGCGCCGCAAGCCACCGAAATCACGGGCTGGTACGCTGCTTTCCAAAGCCGCCACAATCTCCCGACGGGTCACAAGCTCGCAGTGACAGACGATTTCATTGTCACCGGGATACTCCCAGTCACGCGTTCGATGCTCCGACAGGTTCGACATCTGTGGCCAGCTCGGATTTGAAAGCGATACATGACGCAGGCCCGCGCTGCTATAAAGCTTGAATGCATGCTGCGCCAACCCCAACGCCGCGGTCAGGCCGGTCGAACGGATTCCGCCAAGCGCGATGTACCCGCACTCTGCTTCCATATGGACGCGGTATTCCTTCTTCTCGGTGGCGGGGCGAAGGCCCGCATAGATTGCATTGACCGGGATATTTGCCAACGCGGGGACGAGTTCGGCTGCCTTGGCAACCAGTCCCTTCAGCGCCGCCTCGTCAACACCTGCGTGGGCTCGGTCGTCCTGCTCTTCCGCGGTCGGACCAACCAGCACATTTCCAAAGGCAGTTCTGACGACCACGACGCCTTTTGTCCGCTCCGTCGGTACAGGTAGGAGAATCGTGCGAATGACCGAAGCGGCCGGCTTGTCGAACACGACAAATTGCCCCTTCCGAGGTCGGATCTGAAACGATGCAGTGCCCAAAAACGCCCGTTCGACATCATCGCCAAACAGCCCGGCACAGTTAATGACGAATGACGTACGAAACTCGCCCTTGGTAGTTTGAATCTGCCACTCGTTACCGATTCGGGTAGCTGCCGTCACTTCGGCATCGAACACGGTATGCGCGCCGTTCTGAACCGCCTGCGTAAGGTATCCAAGTGGTGCTGACCAGGGGTCAATCACATGTTCGCCAGGTACGAGAAGACCTGCCTTGACCGCCGGATTAATGTGCGGCTCCCGTTGCAGAATCTCCTCGCTAGTCACACGGCGCACGTCACCAACACCGTTCTGACGGGCTTGCGCCTCAATCGCGTCTAGTTTGGCAACTTCTTCGTCATTCCATGCCGCGACCACTGCGCCCGTCTCGAGAATCGCGAGATTCACTTTTGGGGCAATCGCCATGTATTCCTCATAGCCCGCCTGCATGCAAGCGACCTCGAGGCTTCCAGGTGGCGCGTCGAAGCCAGTGTGCAAGATAGCGCTGTTTCCTTTGCTTGCGCCGGACAGGATATCTGCCCCTTTCTCCAGCAGGAGCACACGGGCGCCTTCAAGCGTAAAGCGCCGTGCCACGGCACAACCTACTACGCCAGCGCCAATGACGACGACGTCAAACAGCCCAGCTGGATGATTTCCCACAGCAAACCTCGACAATCTCTCTTAATTGACTGAACGGTAATTAAAAATGCCCGAACAGTCAATCGGGTGGGTGGAATCTTAGGGAAACTACCGAATTGAGAGGGGGGACGTGGTCATCGGTCGCCATTGGGTGTCATTTAGGTCACAATTGGTGGTGCCAACCGCCCGATTGCCCACTTTCTTGAGTCTGCCGAAGCAAACTGGAACAAGTGTGTCCTTGACAGGTGCATTGAAACCTCCTGCATCCCTTGGTCCGAGTCGGTGATCGTAGCGACGCAATTCCGCCAAGTTGTCACGGATGGTTCCCTTGTGGAGGGCGCGGAGAACCACCTCCGCACTTGGCCATCCGAATCACGCGTCACAGGCTATGAATGACTTATAAGACGCTTTACAGGCTAAAAGTGATGCTAGCAGCCCAGATCCTTTGATGAGGTGCCTGCCCGTATGGGTTGTGGCGAGGTCGCCGACCCATAAGAACGCTGCCTAACCGGTCACATTTAATCCGGCGACTTGGCTCATTCGGTCACAGTGTCGGTAGTTTCCCTACTTATATTGACTGTATGGTCGCATCAAACTACCGTTCAGTCATTGATGGCCAATTGACGACGTGCGTTGCGGAAATTCTCCCGACGGTCGTCATTGGTGCAGGTATGTCGTGCCACCGCATGGTGCTTAACTGGACAGTGCGGCGACAGGCGCGCCAGAGGTAGCGGGTCTCCTTTTTCGCATCGTCCAGCCCTCGAGGGGGACATGCGCTTCTTGAGCCCGATGCCGCCCTGTTCGATGTGCCCTACATTCTTCAGGAACCACGTGAAAATGAAATTCTCGGCTATTCAATTGAATTCGCAGGACGACAAGAGCTTCAACTGCGCGGAGGCCGAGCGCCGCATCCGCGCAGCCGCCGCCGATGGGGCCGAGCTGATTGTGCTACCCGAATATTTTGCCTGTCTGAGTGGCGACGACGATTTCCAGCGTCGTAGTGGCGAGTCGCTTCCCGATGGCGCCATTTTCCAATGGCTTGGACGCCTCGCGAGGGAGTTGGGGGTCTACTTGCACGCGGGCAGCGTAGTGGAATGTGAGGGCTCAGATCGCTACAACACCACGGTGGTCTTCGGCAAAGACGGCGAGATGTTGGCCCGGTACAGGAAGATTCACCTGTTTGATGTCGAAGTCCCGGGTGGCATCACCTATCTCGAGTCCGCCCGTGTTGGCCGTGGCCAGGACGTCGTCACATATAAAGCAGGGCCCTTCACCGTCGGCTGCGCAATCTGCTACGACATCCGCTTCCCCGAGCTATTTCGAAAGCTCGTCGATGCAGGCTGCGACGTCATCATTCTTCCTGCAGCCTTCACCCTGCAAACTGGAAAGGACCACTGGGACGTACTCGTACGAGCCCGTGCTATCGAGTGTCAGTCGTACGTCATCGCATGCAACCAGGTGTCGACGCATGCGGGCGGGACCAAATCCTCGTGGGGGCACAGCATGATTGTTGACCCTTGGGGCACCGTTGTCGCGCAGGCCTCCGAAACCGTCGGAGCAGTGACGTGTGCCCTCGACAAGAACTACGTCGCCTCGGTGCGTCAGAACATGCCAATCGCCAATCATCACGTTCTCACCTGAGATTTGCACGGTCGCACGTCATTTAATGACAACAATGAATTTCAGGAAGCATGCTTAAGCGACTCTCCAGTAGCAAGCGCCTGCCTGATATCACGGGTGTGAGTGAGGTAATGCGCGCCAAGTTTCTGTGACGAAGGCGCGCATTAGCGGATCTCGTCGAATCAGTGGCTTAGAGGAGAAATTAACGATGGTCTCAACGTCGAATTCGGGTGGAAGTGTTGTGGACGTGCCGTTGCACGACGCCAAGGAGGCGGAATCAGCCGCCTTCAAAAAGGTAGCATTTCGATTGATGCCTATTCTGTTTGTTGCCTACGTCCTTTCCTATCTGGACCGGGTCAATATTGGATACGCAAAGCTGCAATTTAATGCGGATCTGGGATTCTCGGATACCGTGTATGGCCTCGGTGCGGGGATATTCTTCATTGGGTACATGATTTTCGAAGTCCCGAGTAACATGCTGCTCGAAAGAGTGGGTGCACGCGCGACGATCAGCAGAATCATGATTCTTTGGGGAATCGCGTCGGCTAGCATGATGTTCATTCAGTCGGCAAACAGCTTCTATGTGATGCGCTTCATTCTCGGCGCAGCTGAGGCTGGCCTGGTGCCGGGAGTTGTCCTCTATCTGACTTACTGGTTCCCCCAGCACTGGCGTGCTCGCATGTTTGCATTGTTCCTCGCTGCCATTCCGGTATCTGGAATCATTGGCGCACCGTTATCTGGATACCTGATGACGACGCTGGAGAACACGCACGGTATGCGCGGATGGCAATGGATGTTTCTGATTGAAGGTGTGCCGTCCGTCCTCTTCGGCATCGCAACGTATTACTTGCTCCCGAACCGACCAGCAACGGCTCGCTGGCTCACACAGACCGAAAAGGACACTATCGCGAACGCCCTGGCATCAGAGGGTAAGCGTTCAGTGGATGCCAGCAAGGCGACGATCATGTCCGGTCGGTTCGTGTTGCTGACCTGCATCTACCTATGCTTGTCGGTCGGGAATGTAGGCTACTCATTCTGGTTGCCGCAAATCATTAAGGACCTCGGAGTCACCAGTCTGATTACCAACGGCTTGATGACGACCATTCCCTACGCGGTTGCCGGAGTTGGCATGATTATTATGGGCCTGTCTTCGGACCGAAGCCGTGAGCGCCGCTGGCATTACTCCGTCAACTCGCTGCTTGGCATGATCGGGATTGTGATTTGCGTCATGAACTCGAGCAATCTCAACATCGCTATTGCCGGCCTGTCACTGTCCTATCTTGGAATTCTCTCGTGTTACGGCATTTTCTGGTCTTCGGTGACGTCGATCCTGCGTGAGGATAAAGCTGCCGTCGGAATCGCTTTGATTAACTCAATTGTTAGCATCGCGAGCTTTTCGACCCCGTTCGGCCTCGGCGCGATACGAGACGCAACACATAGCGTCAACATCGGTCTGTACGTAATCGCGGTCTTCCTGACTATCGGTGCATCACTGGTTTTGTTTTTGCCGAAGAAGACGTAGTAGGACAGTCGTTTCTGGCAGTATCGTTTAGATAAAAATACAAATGAAATAGGTGAGGGCAGGCTACCACACGTCTGCCCCTCGCTTCTCGATTCTCGGTTGGTCTCGATTCTACTTATTTTAAAAGTAAGAAAATGAGGTTGCCGCGTGCGCCACGACTACGTGCGCAATTAAAAAAAGGAACTCCATGTTTAATGTCCAACCTATGCCGGCACAGATTCCGGTCGAGATCATTGCCCTTCTGGAACGAGTCGAGACAGCGACCGTTGGGCATTTCTACCATGACGGCTTCGTGGACCGCTCGATCCAGGCGCTGACGCCGGGCAAGCGGGTGGCTGGGACGGCAATTACCGTGCGCACGCCCCATATCGACTCGGCGGTGCTGCACTACGCGATTAGTCTCGCACGCCCTGGTGACGTTATCGTCGTCGACCGCTGCGGCGATGACCGGCACGCATGCTGGGGTGGTGGTGTGACTCACGCAATGAAGCTGGCGGGCGTCGCCGCGGGCGTGATCGACGGGCCGGCAACCGATGCGAGTGAGATCCGCCGGCTCGACTTCCCTCTATGGAGCCGCGGTGTTTCGCCGATTACCACCAAGATCCTGGGGATCGAAGGCGCACTGAACGTGCCGGTAAGCGTCGGCGGACAGACGATTGAGCCTGGCGACGCAGTACTGTGCGACGAAAGTGGTGTGCTCGTTCTCAAGCCGGAAGCTGCGCGCGCAGTGGCTGAGCGGGCTATCGGAATGCAAGATGCTGAACTCCTAATGATTGAACGACTGCGCGCAGGAGAGCGCATCGCGGACATCAGCGGAGCAACCGCAATGGTGGAAGCCAAGCTTCTGGGCTGACCGAACCACTTCACTAAGCGCGGCATCGCCCGCCCAAAATAGAACGGGATGTAACACCATGACCAGCGAATTCGAACCAATGTTGATCTCGCGACGTGCAGTCCTGTCAGGGCTCGGCGCTGCGGCGCTTGCAGTGACCTTGACGCACCGCAGCGCGTTCGCGGCTTCTCGGACAAGCCTCACCTATGGCCTTTCGGGTTATCCGCCAAACCTGCGCCCTTGGGAGAACGTGGGTGCGGCAGCCGGCGCGGTGAAGCTGATGCTGTTCCGCGGACTGCTTGGCTACGACGGTGCCGGCAACCTTCAGGGTGAGCTAGCGGAGAGTTGGAGACTCGATGGCGAGCAGGCCTATCTGTTCTCGCTGCGTCGGGACGCCATGTTCCACAACGGTGACCCCGTTACCTCGGCCGACATTCGCTACTCGCTCGAACAAATGATGGCGCCGAACTCAACGGCATTTGTGCGTCAGGACCTTGGAGTTATCCAGAAGATCGAGACGCCGGACGCGAAGACAGTGCGGCTCGTTCTGAAGGAGCCGAGCGCCACGCTGCCATACATCCTGGCGAGCTTTAATGCACCGATGATCTCCGCGAAGTCGACGTCCGATAGTCCTATCGGTGCCGGGCCGTTCAAGCTGAAGTCGGTAGAGAAGGGCTCGTTCATCGAGGTCGAGCGCTTCGACAAATTCTATAAGCACGGCAAGCCGGCGTTAAAGACCATCCGCTTCGTAGTTTATGCCGACGAAACGCTTCGCCTAGCCGCGCTCGAAGCTGGCGACCTGGACATCATCGAGTACGTACCATGGCAGAGCATCGACCGCGTGGCACGAGATCCCAAGCTCGCGCTTGAGACGACGAACGGCCCGTTCATGTTCGTTCTCTTCAATACTACCAAGGGTCCATTTGCCGACGCGAGGGTTCGGCGCGCAGTTGGCTACGCCATCAATCGTCGCGCCGTAATCAGCGCCGCCTTTGCGGGCAAGGGTGAGGAATTGCTCGGTCTTCCGGTCCCGGCCGGTTCGCCTTTCGCCGGCGACGACAAGTCGAATTGTTGGACCTATGATCCCGCGAAGGCAAAGCAACTCCTGGCCGCCGCAGGCTATAAAGGCGGATTCTCCACAACGCTCCTAAGCACGGCTCAATACGGCATGCACAAGAGCACTGCCGAAGTGGTTCAACAGAACCTGGCTGCCGTCGGCATTATGGCCGAGCTCAAGCTCCCCGATTTCGGGACTCGCGTCCAGCTTGGTACCAAGGGTCAGTACGATATCGCCGTGCACGGCTCATCCGGCGACTACAACGACCCGGATTCGCTGTCCCCCTTCATTGGTTCGGGGTCGCCAAATCATCTGCGTTCCTTTGGCTTCAAGAGCGAGCGGATCGACGCTCTGCTGGGACGCGGTCGCCGCGAACTGAATAAGGCGAAGCGCGCTGCCATCTATGCCGAATTGCGTGCCGCATTCTTCGACGAGGTGCCTCTCGTCGGCATTAATTGGCGCACGCAGGCGTACGCTCGTAAGGTCGAGGTGAAGGGCTTCCATAACCTCCCGGGCTTCCTGAACGTCTCGTCGCCCTACACGCTCGACGATGTTGTAATTGGCTGAGAGCTTTAATGATGATTAAGTATGTTCTCAGCCGCATTGCTGTATCTGCCGCGTTGATTCTGGCCGTGTGCGCAATCGTCTTCATGATGTTGCACATTGTCCCAGGAGATCCGGCCGAACTGCTCCTGTCGAGTGGGGGCAGCGCGCCATCGGCCGACAGCGTCGCCGAGCTTAGGCAAAGGATGAAGCTGGACCGGCCGCTACCGGTCCAGTTCGCCGACTTCGTTGTCGGGCTATCCAAGGGAGACCTCGGGCGCTCGCTGGTCGATGACGAGCCGGTTCTGTCGAACATCATGCTCCGTTTGCCGCGTACCCTGGAGCTCATCGCGGCCGCTGCGCTGCTGGCGATAGTGGTAGGCATTCCTGCAGGGACCCTGGCGGGTATCCGCAGGCGCGGTCCTGTCAATCGCATCTCTTCCGTCACCAGCGCGCTGGCGCTTTCGGTTCCGGTCTTCGTCATCGGCACCGTGCTGATCTTCATCTTCTCTCAGACTCTTCAACTCTTGCCTGCCGGCGGCCATGTGCCGCTCGAGCTTTCCTTTGGGCGCCATCTCGCTAGCCTGGCGATGCCCGCACTGACCATCGCGATCGGTCTCGGCGCGGTTGTCTTTCGCATGACACGAGCGGCTGTCATGGAGGCGCTGCAACACGAATGGGTCCGTACTGCACGGGCGAAGGGCGTTGCCGAACGCAACGTGATCCTACGCCACGTTCTCCGCAATGCACTCGGTCCGGTCGTAACCATATTTGGCCTTCAGCTCGGCGGCCTGCTCGGCGGCACTGTCCTGGTTGAGTATGTTTTCAATTGGCCGGGCCTGAGCGGATTCTTGGTGAATGCCGTCGAGCAGCGCGACTACCCCGAAGTTCAAGGGATCGTGCTGGTCATCTCCGTTCTTTTCATCCTGCTTAATCTCGTGACCGATCTGATCCGCAGCGGCCTCGACCCGCGCGTCAAGAAGGGGTGAACCGTGGCTAATGTTTCCTTTAGGCTTCCATTGCGTTACCGCCCCCTTCTTGCGCCATCAATCGCACTTGCCGGACTAGTGTCGCTCATTCTGGCAGCCCCCATTCTCTCCGGACACGATCCGATTGCCATGGATATCAGCAGTCGTCTTGCACCGGCTGGTGCCGAGCACTTGCTTGGCCAAGACGAATTCGGCCGCGATATCTGGAGCCGGTTGCTTTACGGTGGGCGTGTTTCGCTGCTTGTCGCACTGATCTCCGCTATGGCGGCGGGGGTGCTCGGCACCGCGCTAGGTATCGTGGGAGGCTACTTCCGCGGCGTGGCTGAAATGGTTACGTTGCGGTTGGCCGATCTGGTTATTTCCTTTCCGCCGATCCTGCTTGCGCTATTGGTCGTCACGCTGCTCGGTCCGGGCACGGGCACACTGATAGGAGTCTTGGCAGTACTGTATGCCCCTGGGTTTGCCCGCGTCGCCTACGGCGAGACGCTTAGCGTTGCTTCGCGCGAGTTCGTCGAGGCCTCTCGGGCGCTAGGAACGAGCGACCGCAGCATTATGCTGCGCACGATCCTACCCAACATCGCTGGCCCGCTTGTCGTGCAGTTTTCACTGACGGTCGCCGCCGCTATCGTGATTGAGTCGGGACTCAGTTTCCTTGGCCTGGGTGTCGTGCCGCCTGAGCCTTCGTGGGGACTGATGATTCGTGGTGCGCGCACTTTCATGAACCAAGCGCCGACGATGCTTTTCTACCCCTGCTTCGCGTTGGTTGCGACCATTTTCATTATCAACCAACTCTGCGACGCACTGCGCGATGTCCTGGATCCAAAGGGGGCTGCATTGGCATCGCTGCCAGCGCTGTTGTGGCCAGTTCGCGGTGGTCGCCATGCGGTGGTAAAGGCCGAGCCGTCGGCGCCGCTGCTCTCGGTGCAGGACGTCTCGGTCGAAATCGGAGACGCTCGCGCAACTGAGCAGGTCAGCTTCGATATTCGTTCCGGTGAAACACTGGCCGTAGTCGGCGAATCTGGCTCCGGCAAGTCGCTCATGAGCTTGGCCATTCTTGGTTTGCTGCCCGAAATCGCGAGGGTTGCCGATGGGCGATTGCTGTTCTCGGACCGCGACGGTTCCCGGTACGACCTCACACGGCTTGGTGTTGAGAAGATGGAGAACGTTCGTGGCGCCCAGATATCGATGATCTTCCAGGAGCCCATGACGAGCCTCAACCCGGTCTACACGATTGGCGAGCAGATCGTGGAAATAGTGGAGAAGCACACGTCGATGCGCGGAAGCAAGGCGTGGGCACATGCAGTCGAGATGCTCCGGCAGGTCGGCATCACGGATCCGGAGGCGCGCGCGCGGGACTACCCTCACCAACTTTCAGGAGGCATGCGTCAGCGCGCGATGATTGCAATGGCGCTGTCCTGCTCACCCTCGCTCCTGATTGCAGATGAACCGACGACAGCACTCGACGTAACCGTACAGGCTGAGATTCTGGAACTGTTGGGGAAACTCAAGCGCGGCAACGATGGTCAGGGCATGAGCATGCTGTTCATCAGCCATAACCTTGGCGTCGTGGCCGACATTGCCGATCGCGTCGTCGTGATGTACGCAGGTCGCATTGTTGAGGAAGCACCCGCCAGAACCATCTTCGCCAACGCTCGCCACCCCTATACGCGAGGTCTCCTTGCCGGCATGCCGGAGGGCGCCAATGCGATTCATCGCAGTGGCACTAAACGACCTCGCCTACAAGCGATCCCTGGCTCTCCGCCAGGGCTGAAGGAACGGCCCACCGGCTGCAAGTTCCAGCAGCGCTGCCCGTTGGCTAACCCTGATTGCGCGCTCGCCGAGCCGAAACTGTTGACTGTTGGCGACGACTCGAATCATCAGGTTCGCTGTATCCGAGTGGACGCAGCATGAAGACTACTCCCACTATGCTCGAAGTAGACAGCCTCACCAAGGAATTCCCAGCACGTTCAGACGGCCTGTTCTCGCTGAACCGCCGCTCGGTCAAGGCAGTAACGGACGTGAGCTTCGGTGTCAATCGCGGCGAGGTGCTTGGTCTGGTTGGAGAGTCAGGCTCTGGCAAGTCGACGGTAGGGCGAACGGTGCTAGGTCTGACCAAGGCAACTTCAGGGTCCGTTCGATTCGAGGGCACCGACGTCATGGCAGCACGCGGTGAGGAGGCCCGTGCGCTCCGCCGCCGCATGCAGATTATTTTCCAGGATCCGTTTTCCAGCCTGGATCCAAGGCGAACCGTGGAGTCGATCATAGGCGAAGCGCTTGACGTACGCCGGATACCGCGCGGCCAGGAGCGCAGAGATAAGACTGCGGCACTGCTAAACAAGGTCGGCCTGTCGCCGGATCACATGGCCCGCTATCCCCACGAATTCTCCGGCGGGCAGCGCCAGCGGATCGGCATTGCGCGGGCGCTTGCGGTCGAACCGTCCTTCATCGTGGCTGACGAGGCGGTGTCGGCCCTTGACGTTTCCGTGCAGGCCCAGGTCGTCAATTTGCTCTCGGATCTGCAAGAGGAGTTCAACCTCTCTCTGCTTTTCATTTCGCACGATCTCGGAGTGGTCGAGTTCATCTCCGATCGCGTGATGGTGCTCTATCTTGGCCGCGTGATGGAGGTCGGTCCGGCCAAGGAGCTCTACCAGGCTCCGAAACACCCCTACACCGCCGCGCTGCTCTCGGCTGCGCCCACGCTTGATAAGGCAGGAAAGCAGTTCCGAATTCGCCTTGAGGGGGAGATCCCAAGTCCCTTGTCGCCTCCGTCGGGCTGCGTCTTCCGTACCCGCTGTCCTTTCGCAACCAAAGACTGCGCCAGTGTCGTCCCACCCCTCGTCTCGGTCGGCGAGCGGCACGAAAGCGCCTGTATCAGACACCACGTCCTTTGAGCATGATGGATACCAACATGAATACCTTGCACAGCACCAAGATCAGAATGGCGGAACTGACTTCCGGCGAAGCGCGGCCGATCTACGCAAGTAATCCGGTCGTCCTTTTGCCTATGGGTAGTCTCGAGGACCAGGGTCCGCACGCACCGATGGGCGATTATCTTTGTGCTGCGCGCGTCGCCGAGCTTATCGCAGAGCGGGCTAATGCCGACGGCGTGCCAACATTGGTCGCGCCTGTCCTGCCCTTCGGCGGAGCCGATTTCTTTGGCACGATGCCAGGCGGCATCACACTTTCGCAGGCAACACTGCTCTCAGTGCTGCGCGACATGCTCGCTTGCCTGCTACGGCACGGACTAACGCGTATCGTCATCGTGAATGGACATGGCGGCAACGGCCATGCCATCCATCAGATTACCCAGGAGGTCTATCTGCAGCAAGGCGTCCTGGTGCCCAGCCTCTATCTCTGGCAAATCGGCTACCGACTTCTGCCGACGCTGCTCGGCGAGGAAACGGCTAAAAAAGTTTCGGGGCATGGGGGAGATCCTCTGAGCAGCGTTGCAATGCATCTTTTCCCGAATCTCATCCGCACAGATCTCGTCCCCGGCCCCTCGGCACGCTGCAAGGTGATGGGTCTCGACGTCACCGGTTTCGCCACAATCGGCTTTGAGGGCGTCGACATCCAAGTGCCCCTCGAGCTAGATGAAATCGCGCCGAATGGCGTGTTTGGCGCGGATTCCCGGCTGTGCTCAGCAGAAACGGGGGAGCGCTTGACCCGTGAGATTGTTCGCATTTGTGCGCGCTTTATTGCGCACCATGCCGAGCATTCTTCCAAGCACAAAAAAGCCAATCAACTATGAGGACATTGGTCCCTATCGCCTTGCTGAGCTTGCTCATCTCGACGACTGCGACTGTTTAGCCGGTCTTCATCATCGGCGGCTAGTGCGACCTTCAGTGCTTTTGTGAGCGCGGACAGGTCGCGATGGCGGGATGGTCCAAGACTCTTTTGCTTGCGACTCGCTCCGGAGGGGGCACGACCATGTGGTTGTGCCTGGCCGGATAGGGTCCGCTCGCCCCGAGTTTCTGATTTCGCTAGAGGCAAGCGTGAGGGGCATGACGCTGAGGTACAGGCTGATGGCGTGCCTAACGGATTTTACCGCCGCGACGCTCGCGATGATTTTGCTGATGAATGGAGCTCACGACGCCTGGATTTTGCGTCACCTCTTATCTCTGGCTCGCAACAAGTTGTAGGGCGCGGCCTCATGGTTTGCACCTCTCCAGCTCGTGAGAGGAGGGTTTAAAGCTGCGCAGGCAGGCCAGTGTCCCGGCGATGCGTCCATGAGCGTCGGACAGCGAATAGCACCGTTCAATTGAATCAACCGGGGATGCCCCAACCCCGCTGAAGTAATGGTCGGAATTATTTGGGGAGACACATTTGCACCGCATACGGGAGGACCAAAATGAAAAAACTATTGATCGCTGCAGCCGCGAGCGCGGCATTTAGCGGGGTAGCCCACGCACAAACCGCCTTTACCATCTACGGGATTCTCGATACCGCAATTCGCTATACGTCCAACGAGGACGCAGCGGGGCACAGTAAGGTCCAGTTGGGAGACGGCGCGCTCTACGGTAGTCGCTTGGGTCTGCGCGGCACTGAGGATCTCGGTGGTGGCAACCAGGCGCAGTTCACACTGGAAAGTGGATTCGGGCCCGACACGGGTGTGTTGCAACAAGGTGGGCGCCTGTTTGGGCGTCAGGCCTATGTTGGACTGGGGGGGAATTACGGCACGATCCTCCTCGGCCGGCAGCAGACTGTAGCCCACGATATGATGTCAAGCCTGGATGTGGCGGGTTTCACCGGCATCGCCTTCATCGCGTACGAAAGTGGCAACTTTACCGGTCTGCGTTACGACAACACGCTCAAGTACATCAACAAACTCGGCCCCGTGACAATTTCCGCCGGACACACGTTTGGCGAAGCGCCGGGCAGCTTCAAGACCGGCTCGGCTGACGCCGCAAGTTTGGCTTACGAGTCGGGCGCATTCCGTGTTGGCACTGTCTACCAAGTCACGCAAAACGTCTCGTCCACGTATTTCAACGCGGTTCCGGCCTCTCTGGCCAGTAAGCAGACAATGTTCGGAGTGGGCGGCTCATATCAATGGGGGCCGGCGAAGCTGTTCACGTCTTACACGCACAACCGATTGAATGTGGCGGATTACACCAACGACACCGTGGCTGTGGGGGTTAACTATCAACTGTCGCCGACGATTAGGTTGATTAGCTCCGTGCATTACGACTGGCTCAAGCACTTGGACACGAGCGGCAAACGACTGACCAGCTATGCGGTGCTTGACTATTCCTTCAGTAAGCGCACCGCTGCATACGTCGAAGTGGAGTACACACGGCTTAAAGATGCTTGGGCCGTGCTTAACTCTAATAGCGGAACCGGCATAAGCACGTATGGCTTGGGAAGCCGGACTGGAGTCATGGTGGGCATGCGTCACTTCTTCTGAACGTCGGTTTCATAAAGACGATTGAGCCTGCTGCCACGTGTTCGAGCAGATCAGGCAGCAACCGAATTTAAGGAAGCGTCGTGGATGTCTCCACGGCGCTCAAACGAATACGACGGGAGCGATACAGCCAGGCATCAGCGCGGTCGACTACCAAACGGTACTTGCCCAGACCACTGACATGGTTCGCTGGAGCGCCTGGCAGTGTTGCTACGAATTCGGAATTCACGTTCAACGATGCACGCGCCCAGTTGAATACCCCACATCGGTTCATACGCCACGGAGCGGTCAGCGATTGAGAAGCTAAGGTCGGTTAGGACGCCCGCTGGCGGGTTGGTCGCAAAGCGCGGCGTCCTTGCCGCTGAGATGCCAATGGGGTAGGGGGCTTCAAGTTAAAGCGCCATGGCAGGCCGCTTGGAGAGCCACAGGCGTAATTTCGTGCCAACGTCTCAGCTAGCTTGCCGTCAAGGAAAGCAAATCTCTTCGGCCTGAGGAAGGATGAACCCCACTCGTCGGCGAAACGCCAAGCCTCCTGGGCTTGCTGCAGTGATTTAGGCCTGGGCGGTCGCGAGACCACGAGAGAGAGTCGCCTGCGTTCCAACGACCCAATATCCCCGAGTAGTCACAAATGTAACCCTCGGGCTAATGCTATTCGGTGGAGTTGGGGGGGGCAGAGTGACGCGACACGAGCGAGGGTGATCATCGGGGAATGGCTTCCCAATCGCTCCCAGACGCCTTCGTCCGGGGCCCTCGGCGAGGTCCAATCACTATGGAGCTTCATCCGCAATGATGACCTCGACGCCAGCAATAGAGAGAGCGTTTGCAAGCGTCGCGTCTTCGGGCATGGAATTGGTGACCAAGCGCTTGATTCCAGCCAGCGGACTCCATGGGAACAGTGCGTCGCGGCCGAGCTTCGAGGCGTCGGCGAGGACCGTGACGGACCGGGTATGCTGTGCCATTGCCCTTGCAACGTCTGACTCCTCCAGGGCGAAGTCCATTACTCCTACCGGTGAGACGGCGCCGACTGTCAATACAGCATGGTCGGTTCGAAAATGGGAAATCTGCTCAAGCACAAAGCTGCCAACGTTCTGGCTAGACTCTTCTCGATACTCGCCACCGAGGAGAAACACTTTGTTCTTGCCACGGCCCAGACCGATCACGCGAGCGATAGACGCGGAATTGGTAATGATGGTGAGGCCCGTAGCGTCCGCGATTGCCTCAGCAAACGCCAGGGTCGTTGTTCCCGTGTCAATGAACAACGACTCGCCAGGCCTAAATAGCTGTGCCGCACGTCGGGCGATACCCATCTTCTGAAGGGTGCCTTCTCCCATGCGTATTTCGAAGGGACTCTCGCTGTTGGTCTCTGGCAGAACAGCGCTCCCGTGAACTTTTCGGATGCGTCCCTCTTCCGCCAAGCCGGAAAGGTCGCGTCGCACAGTTTCCTTCGACGCACCGAGCTTGCTTGACAAGTCCTCCACAGAAACACGCTGGTGTTCACGGACCAATCGGACGATTTCTTCTCGGCGGCTGGAAGGTTTCATTCTTGTGGAGATGCCTAGTGGTTGATTGGGCAGGCTACTCGGTGAAGATGCCTGTCGCGACGGACACGATGCCGAATTCTACCGCGAAGGACCATAATTGCGTGCCTTCAGCTTGGGCGCTCCGCCAGCCGGCGCGGCCGCCGTCAAGGCAGTGAGTCCTCTCCTAGCGGGCGGCCGCGGCCTCAAATCGTCAGAAGGTCGATTCGACTTCGCTCCACAGGTGCACCGGACGACCGCGGTCCTGGAAGTACTTGATTTCTCGCGCCACGCCGGAGCTTTCCTGCCAGCCGGGGGCATCGACGACAATGAGCTCTTCCATCGCGTCCATGAACACCTCATCCACCGGAGCCCAGACCTTGCCGATAGCAGCCTTGTCCAAGTCGGTGAGCTGCGCGTTGATGGGGTGCGACATCGACACTTGGCTGAACACAGCGCTGCCGGCCCGCACGATGTGTGAGGCTACCTTGTTGGACAGTTCGAAACGCTGCTCGACAACTTCCTTGTCGTTGTGGCCGTAGGGACAGGCCAAGAAGATTTTTCGCATAGGTTTACTCCAGCCCGCCGAGGGGCTTGTTGAACAAATCAGTGGTGGGGGTAGGCGCTCAGTCGCGCCAACCCCTTGCGCGGTCAATGGCCGAGACGAAGCGCTGCCGGTCCTCCGTAGAGACCAGCGAGTTGGGACGGAACGTGGTGAACGACCCGCGCAGTCCCTTCACGTCCACGCCGCAAAGTCCCGCCAGGCCAAGGGCGCTGAGCTCATACATCGAAGGCACGGCTACGTCCCGCTGGCAGGCCGACGCCAAGAACCGCGCGAAGTAGCGGCTCTGCGACAGGCCTCCGTCGATGGAAATGACGTCACCAAGAGGGCAGGCCTGCGCAGCTGTGTCAATGAGACCTGCCGTCAGCATGGCCACGCCTTCCAGCACGGCACGCACCAAATCGCGCCGGCCCGTTGCGTGGTCCATGCCAATAAAGAGTGGCGCTGCTGTACGGTCCCAATGCGGCGCAGCCAATCCGGATAGGGCAGGAACGAACACGATGCCCCGGCTGAGGGCCGTGGGGCCTTCAAATTCGTTCAGTTCCTCTAGTGCAGAGTACAGGCCCAGTGACCGCGCCCATTCGATCGCCGCTCCCGCGTCGTAGACGCCACCTTCGATGGCATAAACCGGCAGTTCGCCCTTCATCTGCCATGCGATGGTCGGGAGAAGCTCCTTCGAGTCTGGCCGTGACCGCCCAGACACGGCCAGGAAGAATGCGCCGGTTCCGAAAGTAATCTTGCTGTCGCCGGGCTCTCTGCAGCTGTGGCCATATAGTGCAGCTTGCTGATCCACGATGGATGCAACCACTGGCACATTACCGACAGTGCCGAATCCGTTGTTCACCGGGACGATTCGAGGCAGGCATTCGATGGGTACGCCGTGAAGGTCGCACATCTCTTGGCTCCACTCGAGCTTCTCCAGATCCATCAGACCTGTACGCGCGGCGGTTGCAACGTCCGTCAGGAACTCTCCAGTTAGCCTTTGCAGGAAGAAGGCATCCGTTGTTCCAAGGTGCAATCGCTTGGCCGCATGCGCTTCCGCGACCGCCGGTACGTTCTTCAATAGCCAGGCAAGCTTGCTAGCGGAGAAGTATGGGTCAAGTGGCAGGCCGGTGATGGCGCGCGACCGCGCGTCGGCATTGCGGCCCAGTGCCTTCAGGGCGTCTGCGGTGCGAGCGTCTTGCCACACGATGACTGGCGACAGCGCGTGACCCGATTGCGCGTCCCAGGCCAAGCAGCTCTCGCCCTGGTTGCCGATGGCGATGGCATCGACAGGTCCGGCACTCTCCAACACCGCTTCGATATTGTGCAGCAGCTCCTCTGGATCGTGCTCAACCCGGGCTGCTTCGGAGTGGTACTGGGCATGGCGTCGGGCCGATGCCAAGCGTACTCCTTGTTCGTCGACCACGAGGCATCGCGTCGAGGTTGTTCCCTGGTCAATTGCGGCGACGCGCATCACGCGTTCTCCTGGAAAACAAATGAAATCTGGCTAGCATCAGTCACGCCGGCGGGTATCGGCACGAGGATGCGCCGCTCGGGCAGCCATTCCGCGGTCTTCTGCCATACTGTCCAGCCATCCAACATCAGCGCGATGCTACCCACGGCCCGTCGTGTCATCCGCAACTGGAAATGTCGGAATGAGCTGGTCTCCAGCTCATCTCCGGTGGTAATGAATCCGGGCACGACTAGCTTGATGGGGTCGCTGAATCTAACACGAACGTGCGTCCGTACAGGCGCCGGTTGCGCAAGACTGCGAGCCACGGCTCTGCCCACGGCACGGCCCTCCCGGAATGCCCAGCCGCCGGTCTCGACGGCGCGCAGCACGTTCCCCGCCGCATAGTAGATGCGGTTCTCGAGGCTGCCGTATTGGTCGACGACCGGTGCGCCGGAGTAGGGATGAACCCTCAAGTTTGAAAGCATGTGAAGCGATGCTTCAGGCGTGAAACGACCCGTGAACAAGACACCGTCGCACTCGATATCGGTAATCTTGTCGCCGCAGCGAAGGGTGACCGCCTCTACACGCTCGCGCCCTTTGATGTCGACTACCTCGGCGCTCTTATAGAACGGGATGCCCAGCATTTTGGGAAGCCACGTCAGCGGTCTCTTTGCGGTCGCGCGATCGTTGGATTCCACAACCGCGACTGGCCTAGCGCCGTGAGACACGGAGGTCAGAATGGCGGACAGGGACACTAACTCGGATCCAACGATTACCGGCTTGCGGAAGGGCAGGAGTCCGTGGAACGCAACATAGGCCTGCAGCGTCCCCGTGGTCAACACGCCGATGGGCCGGTCGCCGGTGACCAGGCGCGCAGACCGAGGTGCCTCGCGCGCACCCGTGCACGTGATGATGCGCTGGCCCTTCAAGGTGGAGACCCCGTTAGGACTGCTTACCAGCAGCTCGCCGTCATCCCCAAGACGCACCACTGAGTGGGACGTTCGAATATCGACGCCTGCTTCGGCGGCTTCCTTCTGAAGTCTGCGGCCGTAGCGTGCGCCAATGTAGACGCGCCCGAACTCGAGCATGCCGAAAGGTGAGTGGCTGCAGTGGCGTGTTGCTCCGCCCAGCTCCGGTTCTCGGTCCAGCAGCACGACATCCTTCACGCCGCGTCGTCGCAGTTCGACGGCTGCTGCCACACCCGAAGGGCCGCCGCCTACGACGATAACGTCATGGGTCTTGCTCATCGCGAGTCCTCCTTTTGGTCGGCTGCCAACGGGACCGCCAGTTTGTCCTTAGTCAGTTCTGCAAGGCGCGCATTGCAATAGAAGCCTTGGCAGCGCCCCATGCCTGCGCGGGTGCGTCGGCGCAGACCACCGAAGTCGCCAGGAGGGACAGCACTGGTCAGCGCCCTTTCGATTTCGCGTTTGGTGACGAGTTCGCAGTGACAAATAACTTCGCCATGGTTGGGCTCCTGCCAATCACGCTTGCGGCACTCCGCCAAGTTCGGCATCTGGACCATAGGCGCCGTCGGCTGTGGCTTGTCAATGGTCGCGAACTCTGAATGCAGTTTAAATGCATGCTGGGCCAATCCGAGGGCAGAGCTCAACCCAGTGGAACGGATACCCCCTAGTGTGATGGCTCGCTTCTCCGCGTGGGTGAAGATCCTGTAGCCCTTTTGCTCGGTGGCGGGTCGCAAGCCTGCGTAGACTGCTGTTACGGGAATCGACTCGAGCGCCGGAACGATTTCGGAGGCCTTGCTCAGCAACATCTTGAGGGTGTCGTGTTCAACCGTTGCTCGGATTCGATCATCCTGGTCTTCGGCAGTGGGGCCGACCAGCACATTGCCGAAAGCGGTCGGGCACACAACGATGCCCTTAGTAATCTCGGTAGGGACCGGGAGGATGATGCGCGGTACATAGTGCGCCGCGGCTTTGTCGAGAACGATGAACTGCCCCTTGCGCGGTTTGACTTGGAAGCTGGTATCAAAGCCCAGTCGCTCGTCGACAACATCTCCGAAGAGGCCGGCAGCGTTTACAACGGTGCTTGCCTCAACGACCCCAGATGTCGTTTCGAGGTGCCAGGTCCCTGCAAAAGTGCCCTTCAGGACCTCGCTTCTTCGTAAGAACACGCAGCCGAGAGCCACAGCTTGGGTGAGGTAGGCCAGCGGCGCGGACCAGGGATCAATCACATGCTCGTCAACCACCTCCAAGGCCTGCACCAATCGGTCTGAAAGATGAGGCATGGATGCCTTGGCCTCCGGAGCGCTCAACATCTTTAGGTTCTGCACCCCATTGCGCCGCCCCTGCCTTTCGATGCCAGCCAGTTTCTCGGCTTGGCGCGCGTCCCATGCGCACACTAAGGCGCCAGTCTGGACAAGGGGCAAGTTGAGCTCACTTGCGATACGCAGGTATTCGTCGCGCCCCGATTGCACGAGCTCGTGCTCCAAGCTATCCACTGGTGCGTCGAATCCAGTGTGCAAGATGGCGCTATTGGCCTTTGAGGCGCCGGATAGTAGGTCAGCCCCTTTCTCGATGACCACGACCCGCGCGCCGGCCAACGCGAACCGGCGCGCGACGGCGCATCCGACCACCCCCGCACCAATGACGGCGACGTCGAACAGCCCTCTGGCCGCGCTTGCTCCCAGAGGGCTGCTGAAACCATCACCCGTCACTAAGAATTCGGTCATTCCCTGCTACTTAAACGCGATATATGACCGAATGATATAGGTAGAATGCCCGAATGAACAACCTCGGGAAGACCCTTGGGCATCGCGTAGGCTCGAAAACCTAACTCCGGCGTCGCCTCGTGCCGCTTAGCCCGTTCTCAGTTGACCAAACCAAGCCGAACCCTTGGTGATTTCCGGCTCCTAGCCGCGGATGCTTTCAGACATTGTTTCTGGTGATCCGAGGTGTACCGCGCGGTAGCATTTTACATTGCCTCCTTGTCATCTAACTAAAATAGCCAATTCGGGCATATAAATGTGACCGTACGGGCAAATACGGCTTACGTGTTTGCGGATTGTGGGCAAAAATGTGCGTAATTAGTAGCGATGCTTTTTATTTCCTGCCCGTACGGCCACCACGGAGGTTCTGTGAGTAAGCAACTGAGCGAAATGGATGCAGTGGCCAGCGCGGAGCTGGTGGCACGCGGTGAAGTGAGCGCCGTGGAGATTGTCGAAGCCGCCATCGACCGCCTTGGACAAGTCAACGGCGACATCCATGCAGTCATCCATCCGCGCTTTGAGCAGGCGCTGGAAGAGGCGAGGGCCGCGCAGACCAGCACAGCTCGTTTTCGTGGTGTCTCCATCGTCGTTAAGGACCTTGATGGCATTGGCAGACGAGCCCTACCACGGCGGAATGAAGTTCCTCAAAGAGCTGGGCTGGAAGGAGAGTCAGGACTCGACCCTCTTCCGTCTCCTGAAAGAGGCTGGCTTCATCATCATCGGAAAGACCAAGACTCCCGAGTTGGGCACGATGACCACGACAGAGCCGCTGGCCTACGGTCGTAGCGAAAATAAATTTGTCACCGGGGTATCCGGCTGGAGTCCTTGCCGCGGAGCGTTAAAAACCTTGGGGATTCGAAGGCAGGGTGCCTAGGATTCCGGCAGATCACATCCGCCGGAGATCACGATGAAAATCACCGTTCGCGTTGAGGTCACCACGGATTATGGCGAGTCTGCCACATTTGAGATCTGCGATATTGACCGTCCTTATCGCGAACTCGACCCGGCGAAAGTCAGAACCCCAAGGTTTTTAACGCTCCCCCCGAATCCTCGTGAGGTAGCGGCCGTGGTAACGAGTCGCTGTCGGATCATCTCGAGTCGCGGTCAGTCGTCCTGGCGCTACGCCTTGGCACGAGCGAGGTTTGACGCTGGCGTCGACGGTTTTCTGACCCTGAGCAGTCTGTCGTTCGCAGAAAACTGAGCGGCTCGGTTTGATCATTCAACCGGCCGCCCGGTCCAGACCAGAACTCAGATCGAGCGACCCCGCCAAAAAGCGGCACGGGTTAGCGTCTGGCGCTCACGTTTGATCCGTGCAAAGTTGGCGGGCTTGCGCCTCATTACAGAAAACCTACGTTACGCAATGCCTCCTCGGCGACCTCATGGTCCTGGGCAGAGGTGCCCCCGGAGATACCGATGCCGCCCACCAAACGCCCTTGATGAAGGATGGGTACACCACCGCCCACCGGCATCATGCGCGGATGGTGCGCCAGCGGCGCCACGGCGGGCTCGGCCATGTACTGGTTCCATTGATGCGTGGTCATGCAGAACGAGGCGGCGGTCCAGGCCTTGTCGATCGCCACGCCTGCAGTCAGGAACGGGGCGGTGTCCGCGCGCTCGAAGGCGCGCAGGTGGCCTCCTGCATCGGTAATGGCGATGGTCGCGGCGAACCCGCGCGCTGCACTGGCGCGACGCGCCTCCGCCAGCAAGGTTTGCGCGGCTTCCAGGCTGATCGTTGCGGTGGTGACGACAGGGGATGTCATGGTGGGTTCCTTGTGGCTCAGGGATTAGCGACTACGACTTTGCCGATCATGTTGCCGGCTTCGACCAGCGCATGCGCCTCGATCAAGCCCGCAGCGTTGATGCCATCAATGCGCTGGGTCAGGGTGTGCTTGATGTCGCCGCGATCGACCAGTTCGGCCACGCGGCGCAGCAAGGCGTGTTGTCGGGCGATGGTGTCGGTGGTGAACTTGGCGCGGGTGAACATCAGTTCCCAGTGAATCGAAATGGATTTCCGCTTGAACGGTCCGATGTCCAAATTCACCGGGTCGTCGATGAGGGCGAATTGCCCCTCGGGGCGCAGCACAGCGGCGATCTGCGGCACGTAGAGGGCGCTCTGGTTCAAGCCGACCACATGGGTGACGTGTTCGATGCCGAGCGCTGCCAATTGAGGCGCCCAGGGTTGGCGGTGATCAATGACGTGGTGCGCGCCATGCGCCAACACCCATTCACGGGTTTCCGGCCGCGCAGCCGTGCCGATAACGGTCATCCCCGTCAGCGTGCGCGCCAGTTGGGTCAGGATGGAGCCGACGCCACCGGCAGCTCCGGTGATCAGCAGTACGTTGTTGTCGGTCGGATCGGCAGCCTGAACACGGAGACGGTCAAACAGCAATTCCCAGGCCGTGATCGCTGTCAGCGGCAGCGATGCGGCTTGCGCGAAATCGAGCGATGCCGGCATGGGACCGACGATGCGTTCGTCCACGGCATGCAGTTCGCTGTTGCTGCCCGGTCGCGTAATGTCCCCGGCATACCAGACACGGTCACCTGGCTTGAAGCGCGTGGCCAACGGTCCGGTAGCGCGGACGATTCCCGCTGCGTCCCAGCCGGCGATACGCGCGCGTCCCTCCGGAATGTCTCCGCGCCGCCGGATTTTGGTATCGACCGGGTTGACGGACACCGCTTTGACTTCCACCAGCAGGTCGTGGTCACGAAGTTCAGGCGTCGGCAACTCGATGTCTTGTAGCGCCTGCGGATGGCCGATGGGGTGGTTCTGATAGAAGCCGATGGCTTTCATACAAGTGCTCTCCAGGGAATGCATGAAGGCCATGGTATCTTTCCGCAATATGCAGATAAACAGGCGACACGCCCAAACACTTTCGGCATTCCAATGAAAATCATCCGCCTCGATGACGTGCAAATCTTCGTGCACACGGCCGACGCTGGCAGCTTCTCGGAGGCGGCACGCCAACTGAACATCGCGCCAGGGCAGGCAAGTGCGTCCGTGCAGCGGCTCGAAAAGGCGCTGGACGCCCGCCTGTTCACACGCTCCACGCGCAGCATGCAGCTATCGGAGGCTGGGGAGCGCTACCTGCCGCATGCGCGGACCATGGTTGGCGCGCGGGAGCAAGGCGAACAGGCCCTGGCCGGCGGTCGGGAAACACTATCCGGTCCGCTGCGGCTATCTGCTCCGTCCGATTTCGGGAGAAATCTGCTCCTGCCGTGGCTCGACGTTTTTCAGCACCAGCACCCCGGTTTATCGCTGCACTTGAAATTGAGCGACCGGGCGGCCGATCTTATCCGCCAGCCGCTGGATTTCGCCGTGCGCTACGGGGCACTGCCGGATTCATCTCTTCTGGCCATCAAATTGCTCGACCACAACCGACGAGCGTTGTGCGCTGCACCGTCGTACATCGAACAACATGGCGCGCCGGCCAAAGTCGATGACCTGCGGCGACACAACTGCCTTCGGTATATCTGGAGCGAGCAGATCCATGAACGCTGGCGCTTTACCCCACCCGGCGGCGACCGCACCGTGGCAGTCACAGGGAATCGCGTCAGCGACGATGCCGATGCGGTGCGTCGCTGGGCGATCGCTGGCGAAGGCCTGATCTATAAATCGCGACTGGATCTCGTCAACGACCTGAAGACCGGACGATTGGTAGAGATCTTTCCGCAGGATTATGGCGAGCCAGCGCCACTGCATTTGATTTGCGCTCACCGTGCGCAACTGACGCCCGCAATTAAAGCGCTGAGTGCCTTCCTACGGGAACGCTGCATCGCCCTGCTTGCAAGCTACTCCACGGAAGGCTCGCCATCCGAGTAACGCAGTGCCACTGACTCCGCTGGGCGAACCCGGAACTTGGGGACGGCCCGTCGGCGCAAATGCCTCAAGCCATTCCGGTTGCCAGTAGCCAGCTTCGCACTCGTGTTGCCGAATTTCACTAGCCGGGGCGACAGACCACTGAGGCTGATTGCCGCCCCAAGCGGCGGCCGCTTGACCTTGGATCCCCGCCGTTCATGCGGTAGTTCCCGCCCCGTGGTTTCCTGGGCATGAGGTCAAGCTATATTTCTGACTCTATACAGTCCAGGACCTCATGATGATCACACTGAAACAAATTGAGGCTTTCCGCGCCGTGATGCTCGGGAACAGCATGACGGAGGCCGCAAAGATGCTGTTCGTGACGCAGTCTGCGGTGAGCAAGATCATGCGGGAATTCGAGGAGGAAATCGGCTTCGAGCTGTTCTCGCGGCGCAAGGGCGGGCTGCTGCCGACGGCCGCCGCGAAGGCGCTGTACGTGGAAGTCGAAAGAGTGTTCGTGGGTCTTGATCAGGTCGTGCGCACCGCAGAGCGCATTCGCCTTGGGCAGGAAGGCCGGCTGAGGATCGTGGCAATGTCGACCGTGTCGTGCGGCTTCCTGCAGTCCGTGATCGCAGCGTTCCGGGAGCAGCACCCGAAGGTCGCTGTCTCGATCGAGACCTACAACTCGCACGAAGTGATCAACCTGGTGGCCTCGGGTCTTTTCGACCTGGGTTTTGCAACCAGCCCGGTGGATACCGACAAGGTCGTCGCAGAATCGGTTTGGAAAGTCCGGTGCGTTTGCATCTTGCCGCCTCAGCATCGTCTGGCGAAGAAACGCACCGTTACGCCAGCAGATCTCCGGGATGAAGACTTCATCTCCCTTGGGTCCAGCAATACGACCCGGCTGGCCATCGATAGCGTCTTCCGGTCGGAAAACGTGCATCGCAAGACCGAGATGGACGCCACTTGGTCCATCGCCGTCAGCTCGATGGTATCGAGTGATCTCGGGGTGTCGGTTATCGATCCCTTTACCGCGCAGGTCGCAAAGCAGTGCGGATGCGTCGTGCGCCCATTCTCCCCACCGATCGACTATTCATTCGCACTCCTGCGCCCCCAGGGCGCGCCCGCCAATGCGCTGGTTGACGCGCTCATTCAGGCCGTTCAGCGGCACCTCGTCAAGCTGAAGCTCATCGGCGCCGACCGGCAAGCGCAGTAGTCGCGGAGCGCGCTCGTCGATGCATACAGCCGCAGAGCCGGAATAAAACATGAGGTAATGGAATCTGTTCATGACAACATGTTCCTTGACCACCATTTGCACGTCCGCCTCTCGCTCGCGGGACGGTCTTTGCTGATGCTTTCCTGCTGCGTCGGGCCATCGGCAACCTGATCTCGAATGCAGTGCGTTATTCCCCGCCGGGGGCTCAGATCGGGCTGTCAGCACGCCAGCTTGAGGGCGAGGCTAGAATCGAAGTCAGCAATCTAGGCCCGGGAATTGCGCCCGAGCATCTGCCAAAACTGTTCGACCGTTTCTTTCGCGGCGATCCGGCGCGTGCCAATTCGCTTGAGTCTTCGGGCATTGGACTGGCCATCGTGAAGACCATCATGGATCTTCACCACGGCACCGTGCAGGCGGAATCGACGCCTGGAGGAATGACCATCTTTCGACTGGTCTTTCCTGAGAGCCCGGCGTCTCAATAAGCCGGATTTTCAGCCTTGCGGCGGCTGATGCGCACCGTCCAGGTAAGGATCCCGCGCATTGTTGTTGGCACCATCCGTGAAGGGATCGCGTTGACGGTGCACCTGATCGGCGCTGCCCGACTCAAATGCAGTAGCGGAAGGATCGGATACCGCCGATGCGAACTGCGCGGCGGAACCCAGCGCCGTGGCAAGCACGGCGGCAATGATGAGTCGATGAGATGATTTCATGGTGTTCTCCTGACTGTTTCCCGGCGAGCGAATGTCTTGCCGTGGAAATGAGTCTAGAAGGGGGATACCGACCAAATGCCGGCAGGATGATGACAACTTTGTCATCATCCTGCCGGCCGCTTATCGGGTTCCCTCACTTTCAGTGATGGACGCGCTTGATTGCCGGCCGATCTTGCCTACGTTTCAAGTTCTCGGTGGGATCGATCGTTTTCTCGCCCCTTTCCAGCACATTGGGATCCTAAGCTTAGAATTCCACGTGGACAAGTTGTCGC
>JADMIO011116441.1_pt1 | contig 70603 bp, 70 predicted proteins | sample 8958161 | NCBI WGS metagenome assembly JADMIO01 (sample SAMN16585339, study PRJNA669376) | soil metagenome | isolation source: Crop rotation soil | place: USA: Cullars Rotation, Alabama | collected 2011 | reverse complement strand
CGCGACAACTTGTCCACGTGGAATTCTAAGCTTAGGATCCCAATGTGCTGGAAAGCGGTGTTGTAGAGCTGGTTGGCGAGCGCCATGCCGCCCGCCGCCGGCACGTTCTGCACGACGATCGCCGGATTGCCGGGCATGTGCCGGCCGATGTGGCGCGCGAGCGCCCGGACGTAGATGTCGTAGCCGCCGCCCGCAGCGTTCGGTACGCCGATCGTGAGCTTGTGAGCCTTGTAGAAGGCGTCCGCGTCCTCGGCGTTGGCCGCCGACGGGCCGACAGCACCGAACAGGACGGCGGCCAGAATTCCGAGGCCGACGTGGCGGCCGACGTGACGGCCGATTTGGCGAAGGACACGCGTTCGACGCGTGACGATGCTGCGAACCATGGCGTTTCCTTTCGTCTTGTTGATCGTCGGCCGCTTGATTTGCGGCTCTCGCGCTACTCCATCATCTTGTTGATCTTGATCGCAACGTCTTGCGGCAGCTTCAGCGTTTCCTGCACCAGCGCGTCGAGTTCTTCGCCGGTGCCGGGATCGACCATCATCTTGCGCTTGTCGGCCGCCGCCAGGAAGTCCTTGTCCTGCAGCATCTCCGAAAACGCCTTGCGCAGCGCGGTCAGTCGCTCGGCGGGCACGCCCGGCGTGGTGATGATGGAACGTCCGAATTCGCCGGTCGAGGCCGCCGCACGCAGGACCACGCGGCCTTCGTCGCTGGTCGCAAGCTCCGGCAAAGTCGGTACGTTCGGGATCAGCCGGTGGCGCTTCAGCGAGGCCTGATAGAGGATCACGGCCTCGCCCTTGTTCACCCAGCCGGGATGGCTCACCAGCATGCCCGGAAGCCCGTAGGCGCCGACGATGTCGACTTCGCCGCGCTCCATCGCCAGCAGGATGTCGTTCGTCCCCTTGTAGCCGCGCACCAGCTTGAACTTGGTGCCGCCATAGGCGTTCAACGCCGCCGGGAACAGCACGGTGGTCGAGCCGCCGCCGGAGGCGCCGACGTTGTATTCCTTCTTGCGGGCGTCCTCGACCGACTTGATGCCGCTCTTCGCCAGCGCCGCGCCGGTGTCCACGTTGGTCACGACGCGGCCGAGATAATGAAACTTCGTGATGTCGAGCTTGGTGGTCTTGTTGGTCATGCTGTCGAGCGCCAGCGTCTGCGCCAGGCTGCCGAACACGGTGCCGTCCTTCGGCGCCACCTCGTTCATGTACTTGGCTGCCACGAAGCTGCCGCCGCCCGGCATGTTCTGCGGCACGATCGTCGGATTGCCGGGGATGTGCCGCGGCAGGAATTCCGCGACCAGCCGGCCATAGAGGTCGTAGCCGCCGCCCGGGCCGTAGCCGATCAGCATGCGTAGCGATTTGCCCTTGTAGAAATCCGCAATCGGATCCGCGTTTGCGGCCGTCAAAGGTGCGAGCAGGATCGCAGCGGAAGTCAACAGCCGGGCAATCCGGTTCATCTTGGACACTCCTTGCTTCGTTATTCGCGCGCATACGAAAGCGAGCGGACGAGGCGGTTATCCCGGCCCGCATCGCATTCGCGTATTGGCTTTCAATGCATGTGACCGGCGCATGAAGCGTCGGTCACAGCAGGTATCCGGTCGGGCCCGCACGAACGCTGCGGGCCGGAAGTCCTCAGCCCGCGTTCGCGCGCAGCTTCTGGGTCTCGGCCTTGAACAGGTTGTTCAGGCAGTACTCGGCGAGATCGATGCCGGTCGGGAACCAGAGTTTGCCGCCCGACTTCTCCCGCATGTACTTCAGGATGCCGCGCAAGGCGAGCGTGCGGCCCGGCCGTCCGATGATGTACGGGTGCATCGTGAACGGGATGTATTTCGGACCGAATTCCGACTCCGCCCACATCTCGTCGAAGTACGCCTTCCAGGTCTCGAGCCCGTGGTACGGATTGCCGTATTCGCCGTGCCGGTGGCCGAACAGCGTGCCGTCGCCAAACGGCTGCCGCGGCAGCTCGACCATGACCTTGCCGTTGTGCTCCCAGAGGTAGGGCAGCTCGTCATGGAACGAGTTGGTGTTGAAGGTGAAGCCGTTCTCGATCAGGAGCTCGATGGTGTTCGTGCTCTGGGTGCAGGAGCGCCAGCCCATCGGCCGCCGGCCCGTACGCTGCTGGATCATGGCGATGGCCTTCTTCATCACCACGTCTTCTTCGTCGCGCTTGAGGTAGCGGGCGATCTCGTGATTGTAACCGTGGCCTTCCACCACATGGCCGTGGTCGAGGATGGCCTTGACGGCTTCCGGATAACGCTCCGCGATGGCGCCGCAGGTCAGGAACGTCGCCTTGACGTTCTCTTCCTTCAGGACGCGCAGCAGCCGGTAGATCGCGTGGTGCGGGCCGTACTCGCCCTGGCTCCAGCTTTCGTAATTCAGGATGCCGTTCTTGTCCGGCTTGACGTCCTCGCCGCCCTGGAAATCGAACGTCAGAAAGACGCAGGCGCGCTCGCCGTTCGGCCAGCGGATGAGGTCGTCGTAGTGATATTCCTTGAGCATGGGGCTTCCTCGCTGTGTTAGCCGGCGTCGGATCACAACCGACAGCTTGCCGCTATATTAGGCCGCCGGGCCGGGATTCGGTAGCATGCATCTCAGAACAACTGTTGTTCCTGGGATGGCTCCGGGCCGGCCGGAGGACCCGCGTTAAGGTCTGGAAAGTCAAAGGGTTATTGGCAGCCGCCCAGGCTGCGAAGAGCAGATGACGATGCCATGACGCTGCCACCCCGCGAAGCCCGCAAGGGCCGAGAGATATCCCTGACGGCGGCGCTGAGAGACTTGAACAAGCTCAACGCCTTCGTGCGCGTGGCGGAGCGCAGAAGTTTCACGAAAGCGGCCGCCGATCTGCGCACGACACCGTCGGTCATCAGCAAGCACATGAAGGAACTCGAAGCAGCGCTGGGCTTCAGCCTGTTCAATCGTTCGACGCACGGCCTCGTGCTCACCGATGCGGGCGAGGGGTTGTTTCAGAATTCCCTTCAGATGCTTGCGAGGCTCGATGACTATGTGGTCGAGACGCGCAACCTGCAGAAGGCCCCCTACGGAACGCTGCGCATCCAGATGTCCGCGGACTACGCCGAGCACGTTCTCGCGCCTTTGCTGCCAAAATTCGTGCAGCGCTATCCGGGCCTGCGCATTCATCTTTTTGTCGCATCAGACACGGGCGATGTCGCCGAAGAGGGCTTTGACGTCATTGTTACAAACAGGAAGCCGTCCCTGCCGGGGCTGATCGATCAGGACCTCGGGGCCGTCAGGCACGTGATCTGCGCTTCCCCGAAATATTTCCAGCGCTTCGGCCGCCCGAAGAAGCCGCAGGACCTTCGCGAGCACAGTTGCCTCGTGAACCTGCTGTCGCCCTCGAAAGGCTGGCCGTTTCAAGACGGATCGACGCAGTTTCATGTGGACGTGAAAGGTGCATTCTCGGCCAACAGCTCCGGCGTCCTGATCCAGATGGCTTTGCAGGGGCAGGGTATTGTCCGGGTCCCGCATTACGCGGTCAAAGCGCAGCTCGCCGACAAGGCGCTGCAAGCGCTCTTCGAAGGCGTGACCGCCTCCCCGGAGCACATGCGGGCCTATTTCTCGAAGGCGAAGCATCTGCCGGCCAAGACGACCGACTTCATCGATTTCCTGCGAACGTCGGTGGCGCGCCGCGGCTAGACCCGCGGCTAGACGGAGGTGTGCTCGACCCCTTCGCGGACCTTGAGGGACTCGGCCGCAGCCTCGTGGAAACTGACGTTCTGCGGCAGCACGATCGAGGCCGAGCGCACCGCGTGCGTCGCCGGATCAAGCCCGTCTACGGCTTCCCCATTCGCTGCCGCCAGCGCCGCCTTGCGCAGCCGGATGCGCGCCATGATCACGCCGTTGTCGGTCGAGGTGAGGTTCTCCTTGGAGCGGTCCTGGATCGGCCCCATGCTCTCCTGGATGCAGGAGTCCTGCATGGCGATGGTCCGCACGCCGCAATAGGTCTCCTTCGCCCTCTGGGCGGCGCGATCCATCAGGTAGTCGTTGTCCTTGTTGATCGTCGGCCGGAACGTGCCGGGAATGAGACTCACGTGGATGCCGCCGCCGTTGCGCATCACGTGGTTCTCGTGCTCGGTCAGCGCCCGCGTCGGATGATGCGTGAAGCACCACGACCAGCAGCTCTCGTCGTCGATCGGCACCCAGGCGTGGCCGTTGAGCGCGTTGTCGCCGTAGGGCGGGATCATGGTGTGGAACGGCATGATCCACTGCGTGATGCGCCAGTAATAGTGGCCTTCCTGCGCCGGACGGCGCACGCCGATCACCATGCCGCCGGCGCTCTCGATCACCTCGAAGGCCACGTCGGTCTTGGTCGTGAGCTCCGCGCCCTTGCTGACGTGCAGCGAGTCGCTCTTGAGGTCGTAGCGATGCAGGAACGAGACGTGGGCGGAATCGATGCCGCCTTCCATCGCCTGCAGCCAGTTGCACTCCTGCAGTCGTTTCGACACGTAGCGCGACGCCCGCGGCACGTTCGCCCATTCGAACCCCGGCAGCGGCGGCTGCAGCTCGGGCGGCCCCATATAGGCCCAGATCACGTCGCCGAGTTCGACGCACGGATACGACTTGAGCTTGATCTTCTGGCAGAATCCCGATTCAGCCGGCTCCGACGGCACGTCGATGCACTGGCCGGTGTGGTCATATTTCCAGCCGTGATAGGGGCAGCGCAGCCCGTTCTCCTCGTTGCGGCCGAACCACAGCGACACGCCGCGATGCGCGCAGAATTCGTCGACCAGCGCGATCCGCCCCTGCGTGTCGCGGAACGCGAGCAGCCGCTCGGACAGGAGCTTCACGCGCACCGGGGGGCACTCGGGCTCCGGGATTTCCGATGCCAGCAGGGCCGGAATCCAGTAGCGCCGGAACAGGTCGCCCATCGGCGTGCCCGGTCCCGTCTGGGTGAGGAAATCGTTGAGTTCGCGCGTGGTCATCGGGCGGGCTTTCCCAATATCGTCATGGCCGGGCTTGTCCCGGCCATCCCGATGAACAAGGCACGCCTGTGCTCCATCAATCGGGATGCCCGGGACAAGCCCGGGCATGACAGGGAAAATGGCGTTCGATCTTACTCCGGCTTGAAATTCATCGCTACGCCGTTGATGCAATAGCGCAGGTGCGTCGGGGGAGGCCCGTCGTCGAAGACATGGCCGAGATGGCTGCCGCAGCGGCTGCAATGCACCTCGGTGCGCACCATGCCATAGCTGGAATCGTTCGTCGTCTCGACCGAGCCCTTCACCGGATCGTTGAAGCTCGGCCAGCCGGTGCCGCTCTCGAACTTGCGCTGGGACACGAACAACGGCTGCCCGCAGCCCACGCAGGAGAAGGTGCCGGCCCGTTTCTCGTAGTTGAGCGCACAGCTACCGGGCGCCTCGGTGCCGTGCCCACGCATCACGTCGTACTGCTCCGGAGTCAGCAGCTTCCGCCACTCCGCGTCGGTGTGGGTCACTTCGTATTGCTTGGTGTCCATGCTCCAGCCCTCAGGTTACCAGCGCGGATGCCGCAGCCGCGGACGCAGGAAACTCGCGATCACCGCAACCACGATCAGCAAGGCGACCACCGGCAGCGCGATCAGCACCGCACCGAGAAACAGCGCGAGCACGGCGGCCACGATGAAGCCGAACACAAGCGCGAAGCCGAACATGCTGAACGGCCCGAGCCGTGTGACATAGACGCGGTGGGCGCCCTGCTGCGATTCCCACTGCATCCGGCTCCGGCCGGAGCGGTCCGGCGGAAGGATCTCCGGCTCGACACGGGGCGTTTCGGGCGTCAAAGGCGAGCGGCTCATGATGTGCCTCGCAATTGTGCTGTGCCCCTCAAATAGGAGCGGCGATACGCCCTTACAACCGCGCGTCTTCGGGAAGGTTCAGGCCGCCGCCAGCAGCCTGCCGTGGTTCCTGATCGGCTTCCAGTCGTTGAGAAGGTGCAGGATATCCCAGAGCTGCGCGGTCTGGTTGCAGATCGTGGGCTTGCCGAATTCCTCTTCCAGCCGCTCGGCGACCGGCTCTGCCAGCCAGCTCCCGCCGCCAAGATAGACCGCGTCGCAATCCGGATTGTCGCGGAACGCCTGGCGTCCGAGTTCGTAGGCGAGCTGCATGTGGTCGCCCGATTCGATCTTCTGGAATTCGGAGGGCTTGAGCTCCTTGGTGGCGGTGCCGGTCACGGTGATGCCCTCGCGCGCCATGAAGTCGGCCAGTGTCCTGTTCATGGCATCCGACCACTTGTTGACCAGCACCATCTTCTTCACGCCGAGGTGGCGCGCCGCCCGCCCGACCGCCAGCACGGTGGAGGAGGCGGGCAGGCCGGTGTGCTTCTTCATGAAATCGATCATGCGGTCGTGCGCCTCGATGCCGATCAGGATCGGCAGCGGCGTGCCGCTCTGCACGACCAGGTTCACGCCGCGCTCCATCAGCTTGTCGAGATTGGCTGCAAGCGGCTTGAACAGGGCGCGCTCGACATCGGTGGCGGAAAACTCCGCCAAGCCGATCGGGATCATCACCTGCATGATCCCGGGCGGTGCGATCCGGTAGAACTCGTAGGCCGCGCTGTCGATGATCGATAGCGGCGACAGGATGCCAACCTTGTGCCTGGGCAAGTGACCTTCGAACATGATTTCTGGCTCCGCACGCTGTCGATCGGGAAGCCATTTGGCCACGGCGGCTTGCCTTCGATCAAGCCCTCGTATCTGCTGGCGGCCGACCCGTGCGTTGCAAGGACATGACGGCGTGATTGCGCCCCTCGACGAAATCAGCATGCCGATGCGCCGGCTCGGCGACTACGTGGCCGCTGCAACATCGCGCCCGCTCCCGGCGGCGGTGGTCGCCAAGGCCCGCCACCACATCCTCGATACCGTTGCCGCCATGGTTTCAGGTTCGCAGCTTCCGGCGGGCATCATGGCGATCGGCTATGCGGCGTCGCTCGGTGGCACCCCGGAGTCTTCGGTGGTCGGAGCAGACCTGAATACCTCGGCGGTCGTGGCGGCGCTGGCGAACGGCATGCTGGCGCACGCCGACGAGACCGACGATTCGCACGCACCCTCGCGCACCCATCCCGGCTGTGCGGTCGTGCCGGCGGCGCTTGCGGTCGCCGAACGAAATCAGTCGTCAGGCGAGCGGTTCGTGCGCGCGGTCGTTCTCGGCTACGACGTCTGCGCGCGGGTGAACGAGGCGCTCGGAGCCGACGGCTTCGCCGCGGCCGGCCGCAGCACCCACAGCGTCGGCGGTACCTTCGGCGCCGGCGCGGCTGCCGCTGCGCTCCTTGATTTCGACGCCGTAAGGGTGCGTCATCTCCTGTCCTACTGTGCACAGCAGGCGTCCGGCGTCGGCTGCAACGTGCGCGACAGCGACCACATCGAGAAGGCATTCGATTTTGGCGGCATGCCGGCGCGCAACGGCGTTGCGGCCGCGACCATGGTCGCGCACGGCTTCACCGGTGTGGACGATGTCTTCAGCGGCGAGCGCAATTTCTTCGAGGCCTATGCCGCGAACGCCGATCCCGCGCACCTCGCCGAGGATCTCGGCGAGCGCCACGACATCCTCGGAACCAACATCAAGAAATGGTCGGTCGGCTCGCCGGCGCAGTCGGCGCTCGATGCGCTGACGCATCTGATGGACGGCGCAAGTCCCGCGTTGCGCGACATCGAGACCGTGACCGTTCATCTGCCGGCGCGGTCGGCGCGCACGGTCGACAACGCGCCGATGCCGGACATCAACGTGCAGCATCTCGTCGCGCTCCTGCTGGTCGATGGCGCGCTAACCTTCCACTCGGTGCACGATCGCGATCGCATGAACGATCCGGCCGTCCTCGCTGCCAGGGCCAAGGTCGTGCTGGTGCCGAGCCAGGAGCTGATGGCGGCGCGCCCGCCACGCCAGGCCATCGTGCAGATTGCGATGCGCGACGGACGCTGCCTCTCGCATCGCACCGTCGCGGTGCGCGGCACTGCGGCCAACCCGATGACGACCGCGGAGGTCGAGGCCAAGGCGCTCGACCTGATGACCGGCGTGATCGGCGCCGAGCGCGCGCGTGCACTGGTCGAGGCCTGCCGCGGGATCGAGGGCCTGCATGACATGCGCGAGTTGCGCCGCTTCTGGCAGTCGTCCGCGCAACGGGAACGGATCGCCTGATGCTGCTTCTGTCGAACGACGACGTCGCGGCCGCGCTCGACATCCAGGACTGTCTCGCGACGATGGAGGATGCTTATCGCGCGCTCGGTCAAAATCGCGGCGCCAGCGGCGTACGCTCGGAGATTCTGGCACCGAGTGCCCGCGCGGACGGCCTCTATTCGCTGCTGACCATGGCGGGGGTAGCACCGGAGCTCGGCGTCGGCGCGGTGCGCATCAATTCTGACATCCTCACCTGGCCGCAGACGGCTCAGGGCTTGAAGCGGGTCAAGGTGCCGGCCGCGCCCGGCGGGCGTTACGTCGGGCTGGTGCTGCTCTTCGACGTCGCGACCGGCGAGCCGCTTGCGGTCTATCCGGACGGCGTCGTGCAACGCATGCGCGTTGCGGCCACCTGCGGGCTTGCGGCCAAATATCTGGCACGGGCGGACGCGCGGGTCGCAGCCCTCATCGGCACCGGCTGGCAGGCTGGCGGGCAGGCGATGGCGATCGCGGCGGTACGGCCGATCGAGCGCATCCTGTGCCATGGGCCCGATCCTGCGCGCCGGCAGGCGTTCGCGCGGCAGATGACCGAGCAGCTCGGCATCGAAGTGACCGCAGTCGCGAGCGCGCACGAAGCCGTACAAGGCGCCGACGTGGTGATGTGTGCCACCAGCAGCATGCGGCCTGTGGTCGCGGCCGACTGGATCGCGCCCGGGACGCATGTTTCAAGCCTCAAGCGCCTGGAGCTCGACGCCTCGGTTGCCGCCGTCGCCGACCTGGTTGTGACGCATGTGCGCGAGTCTCCCGTCGAGATCATGCGCACGGCCGGCGCCGATCTCGCGCGCGACACGCAGGCCGAGAAGGACGAGTTGAGCGCCGCGATCAGGCAGGACGAATTGCCGGACCTCGCCGATCTCGTGCTCGGCCGGTGTTCCGGCCGCCGCTCTGACCGCGACATTACGCTGTTCGTCAACTACATGGGCACCGGCTATCAATTCGCGGTGACCGGTTCTTTGATCTGGCGCCGCGCGCGGGAGCGCGGCCTCGGCCGCATGCTGGATACCGATTGGTTCACCAGTGAGGTACCCTCTTGAGCCCCGCGTCGAGATGCGCCACTGAACTGGCAGGAGGAGACGCCATGACGTTGCTGCCGCGATCCTGTCTCTTCGCCGTGTCGCTTGTGCTCGTCCTGCTCGGCCTCTCGCCTTCGGGCCACGCGCAGGATGAATTCTACAAGGGCCGCACCCTGACGTTCATCGTCCCCACCGCCACCGGCGGCGGTTACGATGCCTACAGCCGGCTGATCGCGCGCCACATCGTGAACCACCTTCCGGGGCAGCCCTCGGTAGTGGTGCAGAACATGCCGGGCGCCGCCGGCGTCCGTGCGGCCAACTATCTCTACAACGTCGCGCCTAAGGACGGGTCGGTCATCGGCATGATGGACCAGGCGATCTACCTCGATCAGATCCTCGGGACGCCGGGTCTCGCCGCCGACGCGGTCAAGCTCAACTGGATCGGCCGCATCATCAGCAACAGCGCCGTGCTCTATGCGTGGCATACGGCCGCGGTGAAGACGATCGAAGACGCCTTCACCCATCAACTGATCGTTTCGACCTCGGGTTCGGCCTCCAAGCTCAACTGGACGGTCCTCAACAACTTGGTCGGGACCAAATTCAAGATCATCACCGGCTACAAGGGCACCAACGACAGCCGGATGGCGATGCTGCGGGGCGAGGTCGAGGCGCTGAGCCAGCCCTGGCAGGTGCTGAAGGTGGACGGCGACCATCTGCTGCGCGACAAGAAGATCAACCTGCTGCTTCAGACCGGCGCCCACAAGCATCCCGACCTGCCCCAGGTGCCGCGCATGATCGACCTGGCCCGCGGCCCGGAGGACAAGGCGCTGCTCGAGCTGTTCGCGTCGCCCTCGACCATCGGCCGCGCGGTGGCGTCGCCACCGGGCATTCCCACCGAGCGGGTGGCTGCGCTGCGGCAGGCCTTCATGGCGGCGATTCATGATCCGGCGCTGAACGAGGACGCGAAGCGGCTCAAGCTCGATCTCGATCCGCTCGATGGCGCGGAATTGCAAAAGGGCATCGCCGGCAGCGGCGGAGTGTCCGCTGCGCTGGTCGCGCGGGCGCGCGCCGTCGCCGAACGCTAGTTCTCCGCCACCGCCGAGCGGCCGGCCAGCCGTCCGAACACCGCGTTGCGGGTCTGGCCGGTGAACGACGGATAGTTGTGGAAGAACAGGCCGACGATGTCGCCTGACGCGAACAGGCCCTTGATCGGCTGATCCAGCGTGCTCATCACCTGCGCGCTGCGGTTCACCTCGACGCCGCCGAACGTGAAGGTGATGCCGCCGGTCACCGGATAGGCGCGGAACGGCGGCTGCTCGATGCGGTTCGCCCAGTTCGATTTCGGGACGGCGAGGCCGACCGTCGCCTTGCCGTCGGGCCGGCGTGGATCGAACGGCTTGTCGTCGGGCACCGCACCGTTGAACTCCGCAATCGTATGTGTGAGCACGGCTGGCTCGATCCCGATCTTCGCCGCCAGCTCCGCGATCGTGCCGGCTTCCACATATGTCGCCTTGTGATGCGGATAGCGCAGGCAGGCGAGCCCCTTCTGATCGTAGATCTGGAAGGCGCGCGCGCCGGGCTGGCCAAGCACCGCGCGGCCGGTCTTGGCATACGTATAGGAGTGTTGCGCCTCGCCTTCGTCGAAGAAGCGCAGCCCCAGCGCGTTCACGCTGATGCCGAACGGATAATCGTAGCGGCTCTGCGTATTGCCGCGGCCGTCTTCGTGCTGCGGCGTCTCGAAGTCGGGCGCATTGGCGTCGATCGGCGACATGTGGCCGGACTGCCAGTGGCCGGCCGGCCGCGCACCAAGGTCGAGCAGGAGCCGCAGCACCTCGCCGGTATCGTGCCGCGAGCCACGCACCTTCATCATGTCGGTGTTGCCGGCGAGGTAGCGTGCCCGCATCTCGGGATTGGCCTGGAAGCCGCCGGCACACGCGATCACCGCCTTGGCCTTGAGTTCATAGCGGCCGTCCGGTCCGCTGACGCTCACGCCCTCCACGCGGCGCAGGTCGCCGTGTACCGCGCAGACCGGTGACTCGAACCTGATCTCGACGCCAAGTCCCTCCGCGATGCGCCGCCACTGGGTGAGCTGGCCGATGCCGCCGCCCGCGACGTGGATCGCAATGCCGCGTTCGAAATAGCGCTTGCCGTCGACCTTGGCGTGCTCCTTCAGCGGCTCCCATTTGATGCCGACGTCGCGCATCCAGCGCACCGCGGCATTGGATTCCTCGACCAGCGTATGCGCGAGCGCGCGATCCATGCGCCCCTGGGTCATGCGGTCGATGTCGTTCATGAAATCGGCGGCGCTATAGGCTCCGATCACCATCGTGGCGAACAGCGCATCGTCCACGTCCGGGATGAATTCCCGGATTTCCTGGGCGCCCGCGTGCACGAAGCGGAAGCCGGTGCCGGAATAGCGCGCGTTGCCGCCGTATTCGGCTTCCGGCGCTTTCTCCAGCATGACCACGCGCCCGGCGCCGGCCTCGCGCGCCGCGACCGCGGCCTCGAAGGCCGCGCTGCCGCCGCCGATTACGATGATGTCGCAGGTCTCGACGCGCGCCACGCTCTATTCCCTGGCCTTGATCCCGGTGAACGCGAGATACTCCCGCACGACCGGCTCCGGGACGCCGAACAGCTTCTGCGCGATCAGCTTCTGCAGCGCGTCGCCGCCGATGGCGCGTCCGACCGGCAGGCCGCGCCGGTCTGCCTCCTCACGATATTCCTTGTCGTCCATCAGCCGCAGATAGGACTTGCGCAGGATGTCGAGCCGGTCAGCCGGAATCACCGGCGGTCCGAGCAGCGGCAGTCCGATCTGGCTCGGCGTCGTCACCAGCGCGAGCAGCGCCCTGGTCTTGTCGTCGGTGACGACATCGGAGAGCAGCGGCACGTTCGGATAGAAATCATAAGATTGCACGAGTGGCTTCACGAAGCCCGACGTGATCATGTCGGGCCGCGAGTTCGCCACGCTGCCTTCGTGCGAGAACAGGCCGTCGACCTCGCCGCGCTCCATCGCGATCAGCACCTCGTGGAAGCCGCCATAGCCGGTGACGACCTTGAGCGGCCAGTGCTCATAGCTCGCGAGCACCTTCGGCGCGACCGCGTTCTCGGAGCGCGCGTTGAGCGCGCCGATCACGATCTCTCTTTTGGAGGCCTTGAGCTCGGCCAGCGACGTGATGCCGGTGGTCTTGCTCAGCCAAAGCGCGTTGACGGCGCTGCCCGCGGCGCCCACGTAGGAGAACTTGGTCAGGTCGTAGCTGATGTTCTTCTGCGGCACGACGTTACTGAGCAGAAACCCGCTGCGCCCCGGCATTCCGAGCGTCAATCCATCGGCCGCGGCAACGCTGTAGAGGTGATTGCCGAGGATGATGCCGCCGGCGCCCTGCATGTTCTTGCCGACGACGGTTGGATGGCCGGGGATGTATTTCGAGAAGTATTTGGCGAGGATGCGCATCTCGCCGTCGACGCCGCCGCCGGGCGGAAAGCCCGCAACGATCGTCAGCGTCTTGCCGGCGTAGAAATCATCGTCGGCCTGCCCGGCGCCGGGCGCCGACAGAGCGGCGACCAGCGTCAGCGCGATGATGCGCGCGATGTGCCGCATCACGCCGGCGTCTTCTCGGAGACCTTTTTCTTCTCGCGGTCGGCGGCGAATTCCACGTCGTCGTAGCCGTGCACGGAAATGTCGAACAGGTTGCCGTCCGGGTCCATGGCGCGGTGTTCGGCAAACGGCCGCGTGGAAGGGCGCCCGGTCATCGGTTCATCCCACTTTGCGAGCCGCTTCTCGATGTCCTCGAGATCGTCGACCTGGAAGCCGAAATGATTGATGCCGCTCGGCGCCGCTTCGCCGCGGTTGCGCAGGATCGCGAGCGTCAGATAGCCGTCGCTCATGTAGCGGGCGCCGCTGCGCTCGGAATGGATGCACTTCATCCCGAAGACTTCCTCGTAGAACTTGGCGAGCCGCTCCGGGTCCTTGGTCTTGATGGCGAGATGGCGAATCTTCGGCATGCGCTTGCTCCGCTATTTGTTGATTGTCCGGCGAATGGTACGAAACCGACCTTGTGCCGTCAAACCGATGCACGATGACAAATTCCGCATTTGCCATCGGTGCAAAGCGCCTTAGTGTGCATCCACCGAGATGGTTGGCGAGGGGAGGGACCCGATGGCGTCGTACTGGCCCACGTTGGGCAAATATGTCGAAGGCCTCGACAGGGCCGGAAAACTGGTGCGCATCACGACGCCGGTCAACAAGGACACCGAGCTGCATCCGCTCGTGCGCCTGCAATTCCGCGGGCTGCCGGAGAGCCAGCGCAAGGCCTTCCTGTTCGAGAATGTGACCGACACGCGCGGCCGCAGCCACGACATTCCGGTGCTGGTCGGCGCGCTCGCCGGGTCGGCCGAGATTTATGCGCTCGGCATGGGCTGCGCCATCGATGACATCCCCGGCGTCTGGCGCGACGCGCTGCAAAATCCGCTCACGCCGACGCCGGTGAAAAGCGCGCCGTGCCAGGAGGTTGTCATCACCGGCGACGAGCTCACGCGCGACGGCGGCGGACTCGGCCGGCTGCCGATCCCGATCTCGACCCCCGGCTTCGACAATGCACCCTACACGACGGCCTCGCACTGGGTGTCGAAGGACCCCGACACCGGTCTGCACAACCTCGGCAACTACCGCGGCATGGTGAAGGCGGAGAACCGCATCGGCGTCCTTTCCGGCATGCTCGGCGTGGGGCTACGCGAGCACGTCGACCGCTGGCGCGCCAAGGGCATCGAGCGGATGCCGGCGGCCATCGTCATCGGCGCGCCGCCGCACGTCACCTATACGGCGGTCACGCGCATTCCCAACGACATGTGCGAATACGACGTCGCCGGCGCGATGTCGGGCCGTCCGCTCGAGGTGGTGCGCTGTGTGACCCAGGACCTGATGGTCCCGGCCGAGTCCGAGATCGTGATCGAGGGATCGATCCCGACGGCTATCCTCGAGATGGAGGGTGCCTTCGGCGAGTTCCCCGGCTATATGGCGCAGCGCGACTACAGCTTCTTCATGGATGTCTCGGCCATCACCATGAAGACCAAGCCGATCTATCTGTCGATTCTGAGCCAGCTGCCGCCGAGCGAGAGCTCGAAGATGCGCCATATCGGCCGTGCCGCGGCTTCGCACAAGCTCCTGCGCGACAACGGCTTCGACAACGTCAGCCAGGTCGAATACCTCGAATGCGCGGGCGCCAATGCCATCGTCGTGGTCAAGATCAAGAAGCGTACGCCCGACGACGCCAAGAATGCGCTGCGGCTCCTGGCGCAGAAGTTCATCGGCAAGATTGCGATCGCGGTCGACGACGACATCAACGTGCGCGACGCCGAGAACATCCTGTGGGCGGTGGCCTACCGCTCGCAGCCCTATCGTGACGCCGAGATCGTGGAGGCGCCACTGTTCGCGCTCGACCCCTCGGTCGCGCCGCCCGACCAGTCGCGCGGGCTGACCAGCGGCAAGCCGGCGCGCTCGACCGCGGTCCTGATCGACGCCACCATGCCGTGGGGTTACCCGCCGCTTTCACTGCCGAAGCGCCAATACATGGAGCGTGCGATCGAGATGTGGCGCGACCTGCAGCTGCCCTCGCTCAATCTCAAGGATCCGTGGTGGGGCTATTCGCTCGGCCACTGGACCACCGAGGAGGAAAAAGAGGCGGATCTCGCCGTCCAGGGCCGCCACTACGAGACCGGCGAGAAGCAGACCAAGACGCGCCGTCCATTCTCGCAGTAGCAACGCCACTCCGGCCTCATCCTGAGGAGGCTGCGAAGCAGCCGTGCGACGCTCCTCACCATGAGGAGATAGATACGAAGGAACTGAGGGATGGTCGAAATCAGCGTCCCGGCCGGCAAGTATATGGTCGATTCCTATCTCGACTGGAGCGCCAGAGAGGGCGTCCCGGTCCACGAAGGCTTCGGCCTCGACCTCAACGCGGTAGAGACCGCGCCGTGGCGGCGCTTCGGCGTCGATGGGGCGATCATCCACGTCAAGGGTCGTGGCGACGCCATGACGGTCCTGTTGCTCGATCTCCCACCGGGCGGACAGACCATCCCGCAAAAGCACATCTTCGAGGCGGCGTTCTACGCGCTCTCGGGCAACGGCAGCGCGCTCGTCGAACGCCACACCGGCGAGCGGCACCAGTTCGAATGGGGATCTGCGAGCGTGTTCGCCCCGCCGCTCAACACCCGTTACCAGCTCTTCAACACCTCCGGCCGCGAGCGTGCCCGCATGGCAATGTCGTGCAATCTTCCGGCGGTTCTCAACCTCTTCCACAACGAGCGCTTTGTGTTCGACAATCCCGCCGTCTTTGCCGAGCGCGAGGGAACGCAGAGCCATTTCCAGGGCGAAGGCGATTTCATCCCGGTCAAGCCCGGCAAGCACATGTGGGAGACGAACTTCCTTCCCGACGCGCGCCGCTTCAAGCTGCACGAGTGGGGCGCGCGCGGTGCCGGCGCCGCCCACATCCAGCTCATCCTCGCCGACGGCGTGCTGCATTCGCATATCTCGGAGATGCCGGTCGGCACCTACAAGAAGGCGCACCGCCATGCGCCGGACGTTCACATCTACATCATCTCCGGCGAAGGCTATTCGCTGTTCTGGTACGAGCGGGACCGGGATTTCCTGCGCATCGACTGGCGTCCCGGCTGGGTGCTGGCGCCGGGCGACATGCAGTTCCACCAGCATTTCAACGCCGGCGCTGAGCCGGTGCGCTACATCGCCTTCACGCAAGGGAGCGTGCGCTATCCGATCACCGCGCACATGCGGCGCGTCTACGCCAAGGTCGACGTCGACGTGAAGCAGGGCGGCAACCAGATCGAATATCCGGATCAGGATCCGCGAATCCACGCGATGTTCGTCGAGGAGTTGGCGAAGAAGGGCCTTTCGTCCAGCATGCGCCCGTTCGCCGCCGCCGTCGCGCCCTGACGTCCGGTCGGGCCGCGGCTGATCCCGGCTTGCGCCGCCGCTCGACCCTTGTAGTCTACCGATATCCCGCGTGGAGAAAACAAACATGCACGACGTCACCGGCTCCCACTGGCACGAACCGGAAGGCACCAAGAACGCCGGTTATGGCGAGTGGAAACGCCCCAACACCGCCTATGACGACTTCATGGAGGCGCAGGGCATCCCGATCTACCGCGGCATCGGCGTGCGGCGGGTGCAGGACCTTCCGTTGCAGCCGTGGAAGCGCATGGGTGGACGCGGCACCTTCATTCAGCTCTACGGCACCGAGGGTCTGTGGGGCTGCTATGTGGTCGAGGTGCCGGGCAGGGGCGCGCTCAACCCCGAGCGGCACATGTATGAAGAGGTGTTCCTCGTGGTCGAGGGTCGCGGCACCACGGAGATCTGGACCGACGATCCCAGGCAAGTGCGCAGCTTCGAGTGGCAGGCTGGCTCCATGTTCTCGGTGCCGCTCAACACCAATCACCGCATCATCAATGCCGCGTCGAGCCCGGCGCTGCTGCTGGCCGCGACGACGGCGCCCAACGTGATCAATCTGTTCCGCCAGACCGATTGGATCTTCAACTGCCCGCTCACGATCGGCGAGCGTTACGACGGCAGCGAGAATTATTTCAAGCCCAAGGACGACGTCGCCGCTGATCCGCTGCGCGGGCTTGCCATGCGCACCACGAATCTCATCCCCGACATCTTCAACGCCGAGCTCTATCTCGATAACCGCCGCTCGGAGGGCTACAAGCGCATGGAGCCCAACATGGCGGGCAACGTGTTCTACCAGTTCATCGGCGAATACCTGACGGGGCAGTACTCCAAGGCGCACGCCCACGCCTCCGCCGCCGTGCTCGTGTGCATCGGCGGCACCGGCTACACCTATACGTGGCCGCGCTCCCTCGGGCTCACGCCGTGGAAGGACGGCAAGGCCGACCAGGTGCTGCGGCAGGATTACGAGCCGGTCGGCATGGTCACGGCGGCGCCGTTCGGAGGCGACTGGTTCCACGCTCATTTCGGCACCAGCGTGAAGCCGCTGCGTCTGATCGGCTGGTACGGCCCAAACAACCACCGCGCCCACAAACCCGGCCGCCCCGGCGAGAAGGCGATCGACGAGGGGGCCATCGACATCCGCGACGGCGGCACCGCGATTCCCTACTGGGACGAGGACCCGTTCATCCGCGAGGAATACGAGGCGATCCTGAAGCAGAACGGCGTGCCGTCCAGCATGCACGGCACGCTTTACGTCGATCCGCTCGAGACCTGACACGGAGAAGCGCCATGCGAAGGTCGTCACGACGCCGCCGGTTGATTGCAGCAGCGGCCGCAGTGGCGGCGGTTTCGCTGCCGGCGCACGCGCAGGACGCACAGACGTTCTACGCCGGCAAGACCATCAAGCTCATCGTCGGGCTGCCACCCGGCGGCGGCGCCGACGCCTACGCACGCCTGGTGCAGCGCCATCTCGCCCGCCACATCCCCGGCATGCCGACCATCGTCGCGCAGAACATGCCGGGCGCGGGCTCGCTGCGCTCGGTGATGGCGCTCGGCTCGGGCCCCGATGACGGTACGGTGATGGCGCATTTCTCCTCCGGCCTTCTCACCGAGGCGATCACCGCGCCCGACAAAGTGAAGGTCGATTTCCGCACCCAGGCCTGGATCGGCAATGTCAGCGAGGACGTCCGCGTGTGCTACCTGCGCAGCGCCATCGGCGTGCGCACCTGGGCCGACATGATGGCGCGCGACCAGGTCGTGTTCGGCGGGAGCGCCGCCGGCAACGCCGGCAATGTGGATACCATGGTGCTGCGCAACCTGCTGGGCGTGAAGGTGAAGCTGGTTTCCGGCTATGCCGGCAGCGCCGCCAAGCGGATGGCGGTGGAGAGTGGGGAGATCGACGGCGATTGCGGTGGCTGGACCTCCGTGCCGCCGCACTGGCTGAGCGATCACAAGATCAACGTGATGATCCGCCTGTCGCCGACGCTGGTCGCGGGCATGGACAAGGCCGTGCCGTTTGGCGGCGAGCTCGTGAAGAACGCCGACGAGCGGCGGGTCTACGACTTTCTCACTGCGCCGGAACGGCTCGGCCGGCTGTTCGTCATGTCTGGCAAGACGCCGCCGGACCGGGTGGCCGTGCTGCGCAAGGCTTTCGACGCCATGGTGGCCGACCCGGCTTTCCTGGGTGAGGCGCAGAAGCTCAAGCTCATCGTCACGCCGATGACCGGCGACCAGGTCACGCGTGATGTGGCGACGCTCTACGCGACGCCTCCGGACCTGGTCGCAAAAGCCAAGGCCATTACCGGCGAGTAGAGGGCCGGCGGGCGGCTATTTCGCCTTGATGCCGGCGCTGGTGATGACCTCGCGCCATTTGGCGATCTCGGCGCGGATGTGCTCGCGCAATGCCTGCGACGTCCCCGGCTCGGGGACCACGCCCTGCTTGTTCAGGGCCGACTTCACGACGGGATCGTTGAGCACGGCGACGACTTCGCGGTTGAGGCGATCGACGATGGCGGGCGGGGTCGCCGCCGGCGCGATGATCGCCTGCCACAGCGTCGACTCGTAGCCGGTCAGCCCGGCCTGCTCCATGGTCGGCACGTCGGGCAGGACATCGCTGCGTTCCTTGCCGGTCACCGCAAGGGCGCGGATCTTGCCATCCCGGATGTTGGGCAGCGAGGGCGGGATGGTGCCGAACTGCATGTCGACGCGCCCGCCGATCAGGTCGAGCGTCGACTGCGCGGTTCCGCGATAGGGGACGTGCGTCAGCTCGATCTTGCCGAGATATTCGAACAGCGCGCCGGAGAGGTGCGCCAGCGTCGCCGGTCCCGCCGAAGCGAACGTGTATTTCTTGGGTGCGGCCTTCGCGAGCGCGATCAGCTCCTGCACGGTCTTGGCCGGCAGGCCGGGGTAGCTCGCCAGCACGAACGGCGAGCTGCCGATCATCGAAATGGACGCCAGGTCCTTGACCGGATCGTAGCTGGTGATGCCGAAGCTGGCGGAGACCGCAACCGTGCTGGTGTTGGCGAGCCCGATCGTATAGCCGTCGCCCTCCGCGCGCGCGACCGCTTCGGTGCCCAGCGTGCCGCTGGCGCCGACCCGGTTCTCGACCACCAGCTGCTGCCTGAACCGTTCGCCGAGCTTCTGCGCGACGATGCGCGCGACCGTGTCGGAGCTCGAGCCCGGCGTGAACGGCACGATCAGATGGATCGGCTTCGTCGGCCAGTTTTGCGCGGCGGCCGGACTTGTCACCAGCGCCGCTACGATCAGAAATGCAATGCGCGTCATGTCAGCCCCTCTGCCCAAATCGGTCTACTGAATCTGTTCTGCCTCGCGCAGGCTCTCGATCAGCGAGGTGCGCAGCAGGAAGGCGCGCGCGAGCTTCGGATCCTCGGAGGTGCGGTGCAACTGTTCATGGTTCTTCCTGCGCACCGCCGGATCCTTTTCCGCCAGCACCCGCTTGTTGCGGATGGTCTCGGCCTGGGTGTGCTGGAGCGCGACGTGGCGGCGCTGGCGCTCGTAGCGGTCGAGCACCTCGTCGCCCGTCTCCCTGCGCATGATGCTGGTGAGCTTGTCGGCGAGATTGAAGGCGTCGTGGATGCCGGAATTCATGCCCATGGCGCCGATCGGCGAGTTCACGTGTGCGGAGTCGCCGGCAAGGATTGCCCGCCCCACACGAAATTTCTTTGCGACACGTTGATGCACCACATAGAGATTGCTGCCGACGATGTCGTAGTCGCGCCCGGTCGGGATGAACTTCTGCAGCCGCGCCTGCAAAGCCTCCGGCCGCGTCAGCGCGGTCTCATCCTCGTTCGGCTCGGTCGGGAAATGCACGCGCCAGCGATCGGGCGGACCCTTCCAGTGGAACAGGTTCGACCACTCGTCCGGATCGGAAATGTAGTTGCGCTCGGTATAGCCGTGCCTGGTGAAGTCGTAGGCGACCTCGATGTTCAAGGTGCGGTCGGGATAGGTGAAGCCCTCGAACTCGATGCCCAGGTCCTTGCGAACGATGCTGCGCGCGCCTTCGCCGCTGACGATGTAGGCGCCGCGGATCGTCTCTGTCTCACCGGCCGCGTTGACCACGTGGGCGGTCACGCCGTCGGCGTCCTGCTGGAAGCTGGTAAAGGTCGTCTTCAGCCGCAGCTCGATCAATGGCTGCGCTTTCGCGAGCTTGAGCGCCTCCTCCACGATCTTGATGCGCTCGCATTGCAGCACGTAGGGAAAGCGCGTGTCGTCCTTGAGATGGATGTGGTCGAACTCGGCGATGCGCTTGCCTTCATGCCGGTCCCAGTAGTGGAACCTGGGCGCGATGATGCCGCGCGGCTCGATCTTCTCGTAGAGCCCGATGCGCTCGAACAACTCGAGCGTGGCGGGGTGATTGGTGCCGGCGCGTGGCACCTGTTCCAGGAAGTTGTCGTCGCCAAGTGTTTCGATCAGGCAGACGGCGATCCCCTCCTGCGCCAACGCCAGCGAGAGGCAAAGGCCCACCGGCCCCGCGCCGATAACGATAATGCGGTCAGATGCGCTCATGATCTTGTCATTCCGGGGCGCCGCGGAACGGCGAGCCCCCGGGGTCCATGCTGCAATTTTCTCGAAATGGCGCCGCGCAAGCGGCAGGGGCGGGATATGGATTCCGGGCGCGCATCTCGGACGCGCCCCGGAAGCACATCACCCGTCAAACCTTCGCCGGTTCCTTCGCCACCACCTCCTTGGAGGCGCCGACCCAGCCCTTGTGGGTGAGGTCGAACACGATCCCGGCGGTCGGGTCCTTGTACTTGGCCTCGTAATACGAGTTGGGGGAGGTCGGCCGGCCTTCGAGATACTTGCCGCCGGCGTCCAGCACCTTCTTTTCCGACTCGTCGAGGTCATCGACCCACATGCCAAAGTGATAGAGCCCGGCCTTCTCGTGTGGCTCCACCTTCAGGAGCGCGATATTGATCACGCCGTCCGACAGGTAGATGCCCCGGCGTGCCGTACCCGCGCGCTTGAGGTCGAACGCGGCCTCGAAGAATTTGGCGGAGGCCTCCGGATCGGGAACGAGCAACGCGATGTGACGCATCTTGGCCATGATCTGCCTTTCCTTGCTTCAAAGAGGGGCTGGCGGCGAGTATAGGGCCTCGCTCACGCGCTTCCACTCAAAAAGCAAGCCGTCAGCCAGCCGGTCCTCTGCCGTGCCCTCTACCGGGGCGTGGTGACCTCGAGTGCGCGCTGGATGATCGGCGCGGGGAGGGCATAAGTCTCCTTGAGGTGCACGTCGATCTCGTGGGCGGTGTAGAGGTTGATATCGCGATTGGCCTTGCGCGCGGCCGCCAGGAATTCCGGGTCCTTGGCGGTGGCATCGAAGGCATCCCGCAGCGCCTTGAGCCGGTCGGCGGGGACGGCCGGTGGTGCCACGAATGCCCGCGACATCAAGAGGCTCGCCAGAATCAGGCGGACGACCTGCCGGTCCTTGGGGTCGGTGACGAGGTCGAAGACGGAGGGGATGCCCCTTGCCGTGGCATCGGGGTCGCGGCCGAACTGGACGAACGTGTTGACCAGCTTGTCGGTGACGAACTGCGGCCGGTCAGCCTTCATGCAGGTCCAGCACCAGCCCACATAGCCGTCGAGCTCGCCACGCTCGAGTGCAAGCGTGATGTCGTTCGAGCCGCGATAGCCGCGGATCGGCACGAGCTTGGTCCCGACCATGTCGTTGAGGATCTGCGCATAGAGCTCGCCGCCGCTGGAGGCGCCGCCCGATCCGTAGCGCATCGGCCGCTGCTTGATGTCCGCGATCGTCTTGAAGCCCGTGGTGTGCCAGGCGATGCCGATCGGGGTGAACTGCTCCAGGCTGCCGAGCCAGCTCATCTTGGCGGCCTCGAATTTGGATGCGGCCTTCTCCTGCGGCGAGCCGATCAGCGGCGAGAAGGCCGCGTTCGCGGACGGGATGCCGAACGTCAGCCCGTCGCGCGGCGCCACCGACCACAGGTAGTTCATCAGCGTGAGCGAGCCGGCGCCCGGCATGTGCTTGACGATCACGCTCGGATTGCCGGGGATGTGCTTCTTGATGTGTGGCGCCAGAAGCTGCGCATAGGCATCGTAGCCGCCGCCGGGCCCGTAGCCGACCAGGATCGTGACGGTCTTGCCGTGAAAGAAGTCCGCAACCGGGTCGGCCTGCGCAGCGGGTGCAGCCAGCACGCCCGCCACGATCAACGCAGTGCGTAGCCACATCGGAATGCTCATGGCGTCCTCCCGCATCGTCTATCCTTCGCCCCACACCTCGCGTAACACTGCCACGATGCGGGCGAGCTTGCGAAAGCCCGGACCGGCGCCGTTAGCGGGGAGCCGACACCGCCAGCGCACGCTGGATGATGTCGCCGGGCAGCGCGTAACTCTCCTTGAGCAGCGTGTCGATCTCGTTTGCCGTGTACACGCTGATGACGCGGTGGGCCTTCTCTGCGGCAGCCAGGAAAGCCGGGTCCTTGGCGGCAGCCTCGAAGGCGCCGCGCAGCGCATTAAGTCGCTCGGCCGGTACGCCGGGCGGCGCCACGAATGGCCGCGACATTGCGAGGTTGGCCAAGATCAGCCGCACCACCTGCTTCTCCCTCGGATCGGAGACCAGATCGACCGCCGAGGGAATCTTGAGCGCGTCGGCCTCCGCTTCGTGGCCGAACTGCACGAACACGTTGACCAGCTTGTCGTTGAGGTATTGCGGCTTGTCCGCCTTCATACAGGTCCAGCACCAGCCGACGAAGCCGTCGATCTCGCCGCGCTCCATGGCGAGCGTGATCTCGGTCGAGCCGCGATAGCCCTTGATCGGCACGAGCTTGGTACCCAGCATGTCGTTGAGCACCTGCGCGAACAGCTCGCCGCCGCTCGACGCGCCGCTCGATCCGAACCGCAGGGTCTTCTGCTTGACGTCGGCGATGGTCTTGATGCTGGTTGTATGCCAGGCGATGCCGATCGGAGTGAACTGCTCAAGGCTGCCGAGCCAGCCCATCTTGGCGGCATCGAATTTCGCCGCGGCCTTCTCGTTCGGCGTTCCGATCAGCGGCGAGAACGCGGCGCTCGACGCTGGAATACCGAACACGGTGCCGTCGGGCGGCGCCACCGACCACAGATAGTTCATGAGCGTCAGCGATCCCGCGCCCGGCATGTGCTTGACGATCACGGCCGGATTGCCGGGGATGTGGCGCCTGATGTGTGGAGCGAGAAGCTGCGCGTAGGCGTCGTAGCCGCCGCCCGGGCCGAACCCGACCAGGATGGTCACGGTCTTGCCGGTATAGAAATCCGCGACCGGATCAGCCTGCCCGCCTTGTGGGGACAGGAGTGCGATCAGCAATACGGCCTTGTACAGCCAACGTGCCATGGCGCGATCTCCAGACGTTCCGCCCGCTCGCCTCCTAGTCACCCCACACCTCGCGCGACACTTCCACGATGCGCGCGAGCTTCGCCCGCTCGATCTTCTCGTCGACCTCCACGTGCTGGGTGGCGCTGGTGGAGAAGCCGCATTGCGGGCTCAGTGCGAGCTGTTCGAGCTTGATGTAACGGCTCGCTTCCTCGATCCGTCGCTTGAGCTGTTCGGCCGCTTCGAGCTCCGCAATCTTGGTCGCAACCAGCCCCAGAACCACGAATTTCCCGGATGGGACCGCCTGCAACGGTTCGAACCCGCCCGAGCGCGCGTTGTCGTATTCCAGGAAGTAGATGTTCACCTTCATGTCGTTGAACAGCGGCTCCGCGATCGGATCGTAGCCGACATCGGCCTGCCAGTTCGGGTTCTGGCTGCGGCAGATGTGAACGCCGACCGTCATCCCGCCGGGAGCGCCGGCCACCACGGCATTGACCACGCCGATATAGGTCTTGAGCAGGTCGCTCCAGTCGTCGCCGCGTTCCTTCAGCAATTGCCGCACGCGCGGATCGCCGAGCTTGACCAGCGAGGTCTCGTCGATCTGCAGGTAGGTGCAACCGGCTTCGGCGAGCGAGCGCATTTCCTGATGGTAGGCGGCGACCAGATCGGACCAGAACCGGTCGAGGTCCGGATAGGCATCGGGGCTGATGTGCTGGCGGCCGGCGCGATAGTGGATGTAACAGGGGCCGGGCAGGGTGATCTTGGCGGTGCGGGTCGTCACCGATTTGAGGAAACGGAAATCGTTGGCGTTCTGCGGCCCCTTCCAGGCGATGCGGTCGACCACCTGCGGGATGCGCTGTGCCATGCGGTGACCGTGGGTCTGCGACTTCGTGAAGCCCTGGTCTTCGGTCAGCGCAACCGAGATGCCGCTGATCCCCGAGATGGTGAAGCTGTCCGAATAGGTCCCGCGCCGGAACTCGCCGTCGGTGACGACCTTGAGGCCGGTCTCCTCCTGCAACTTGACGACGTTGCGGATGGCGCCGTTCTCGGCCTCGGTCAGCGCCGCGCGGTCGAGGCGGCCGGCGGCGTGCTCCTTGCGGGCGCGCAACAACTCGGGTGGGCGAATGAGGCTTCCGATGTGCTCGGCGCGGAACGGTGGTGTCATGTGACCCGTTTCCTCTGTTTCGTCGTGTCTTAGTACGCTTGCGGCATCTGCGCCAGACCGACGCCGCGCGCTTGTCGAGGTCACTATTCCCGGATAGGTATGACGAGACCCATCACAGCAACGGCCCACTATCCGCCCAACGGCGTGGGCAGCGCGACGAGGGAGATTGAGCCATGAATGTGCATGCCCAGTTCAAAGGCCAGATGCTGATCGGCGGCGAGATGGTCTCCGGCGAGGCCAACAAATGGATCGAGTCGGTCAATCCCGCGAACGAGGAAAAGATCGGTGAATTTCCTGCCGGCGATGCGGCCGACGTCAACAAGGCGGTCGCTGCCGCGGAGAAGGCGCAACCCGCCTGGGCCGCGCTCGATATCACGGAGCGCGGAAAATATCTCAAGCAGATGGCCAAGCGCATCCGCGAGCGCGGCGAGGAACTGCTTCACACCGAGGTGATGGACACCGGAAACACCATCTCGAAAATGAAGGGCGACATCGAGCAATCCGCCGGACAGCTCGAATGGTACACCGGACTTGCCATCGAGATGAAAGGCGAGACCATCCCGGCCAGCGCGAAGAATCTGCATATCACGGTGCGCCAGCCTTTCGGCGTCACAGCGCGCATCGTGCCGTTCAACCATCCGCTGAGCTTCGCGGCGCGCGGTCTTGCCGGTCCGCTGATCGCAGGCAACACCGCGATCATCAAGCCGCCGGAGACGAGTTCGCTGTCGGCTACGCTGCTCGGAGAGATCTGCAAGGAGGTTCTGCCGCCCGGCGTCGCCAATATCGTCAGCGGCAACGGCAGTCCGGCCGGCGAGGCGATCGTCAAGCATCCGAAGATCAAGCGCATTGCCTTCACCGGCTCGGTGCCGACCGGCATGGCGATCCAGCGCGCGGCCGCCGAAGGCGGCATCAAGTCGCTGTCGCTCGAGTTGGGCGGCAAGAATCCGTTTATCGTCTGGCCGGATTCCGATCCCGACAAGGTCGCGGATGCGGCGATCAACGGCATGAACTTCGCATGGTCGGGACAGTCCTGCGGCTCGACCAGCCGGCTGATGCTGCACGAGGACCTCTACAAGAAAGTGCTCGACCGGGTCACCGATCGCGTCGCAGCGATCAAGCTCGGCGATCCGATGGATCCGAAATCGCAAATGGGGCCGGTGAACTCCAAGCGCCACATGGACCGCGTCAACATGATGATCAAGTCGGGCATCGACGACGGCGCCAGGTTGATGTTCGGCGGCAAGCGGCCACCCGGCAAGCAGTTCGAGCGCGGCTACTGGGTCGAGCCGACAGTATTCGGCGACGTCCACCCGCAGATGAAGATCGCGCGCGAGGAAATCTTCGGACCGGTGATTTCCGTGTTCTCATGGCGCGATGAGGACGCCATCATCGAGCTTGCCAATTCGCTCGAATACGGGCTCACCGCGGCGGTGTGGACCAACGACATCAAGCGCGCCATCAAGGCCGCGCACCGCGTGCAATCCGGCTGCGTCTGGATCAACGGGGTCGGCAACTACTTCAAGGGCACGCCCTACGGCGGCTTGAAGAACTCGGGCATCGGCAAGGAGAGCTGCCTCGCCGAACTGCTCAGCTACACCGAGGAGAAAGCGATCCAGATCATTCTGTGATCGGATCGTGACGGGCAGGCGTGCGCCGCGGCACCGATCAGCCGCGCACGCCTACCCGACTTTCTCCCACATCTGGGTGTAGATGCTGTCCTGCCCGTCTGCGGTATTGCGCGCGGGCTCGGTCCGGAGCGTCAGCCGTCGTCCGTCGATGGCGAAGGACCGCACCTGCCGCGTTCCGGTCCAGCTCTCGTTCCACGACATGTCGACATCGATCGTGATCTTGTCGCCGTCGACCGCGTAGCGCCCCGCAAAGGCGACAAGGCCGCTGAACAGCCGGATCATCTCCTGATCAGTGGGAAATGTCTCGGCCGGCGCCTTGCGGTCGAGCGGCGCGACGATCGTCATCACCCGGTTGCCGGGCGCGAAGTTGAGATACCCGGTGCGCGGACGTTCCGGCGCCGGCTTGCCGCTCGGCACCAGCTGCCGGCTCAACGACACGAGCTTCCACGTCCCGATCAACTGCCGCTCGATCGTGGCTGCGTGCCGCTGCTGCATACCGCGCCCCCTTGTGCCGATGGGAGCAACAAATCATCCCGCCCGCAATGGCCGCTGTGAGCAACTTGAGGCGGCTCCCGCATTGACGCGCAAAATTCGCCCTGCGTACACTGCGGCACAACAAATCCTGGGAGGAAACGCCGTGATGCACAAAGCCGCCGGCATGTTGTCGCTGCCGCTGCTGCCCGTCCTGTTCATTGCTCTGGCGGTCGCCTTCGCCGCCCCGGCGCAGGCGCAGAAGGAGATCACGCTCAACTCGTTCAAGAGCTCGACGCTTTTGCCGATCTGGGTGGCGCAGAAGCAGGGCTTCTTCGACAAGCAGGGCATCACGATCAAGAACGTCTACACGCCGAACTCGGTCGACCAGATGGTCGGCCTGATCGAAGGCAAGTTCGACATGGTCACCACCGCGCTCGACAACGTCATCGCCTATGACGAAGGCGAAGGCTCGCCGAAGGCGCCGAAGACCGCCGATCTCATCGCCGTCATGGGCGGCACCAACGGGGCGCTCAGGCTGGTCGCGCGCCCGGAGATCAAGTCGATCAAGGAGCTCAAGGGCCGCGACCTCGCCGTCGACGCGGTCTCCACCGGCTATTCCTTCGTGCTGCAGGAAATCCTGGCCAAGAACGGCCTCACGCCCGCCGACTACAAGCTCGTTCCCTTCGGCAACACCGGCGCCCGCTTCACGGCCATGAAGGACAACAAGGCCGTCGCCGGGCTATTGGCTCCGCCGGTGTCCCAGGCCGCCGCGGCGCAGGGCTTCACCAGTCTTGCCGACGCGGCCGAGGTGCTGGGCGGCTACCAGGGAACGGTCGTCGCGACCCGCCGCGACTTTGCCAAGAGCAACGCGCAGACCGTGGTCGGTTTCATCCGCGCCTATCGGCAGGGGCTGGAATGGCTCAAGGCGCCCGCCAACAAGCAGGCGGCGATCGAGATCCTGCGCGCCGAGTTTACCGGCCTCTCTCCGGCGGCCGGCGAGCAGGCCTATACCTTCCTGGTTGGCAGTCCGAAGGGCTTCGATCCGGGCGGCAAGATCGATCCCGCCGGCGCCCGCCATGTCCTCGAGCTGCGCCGCCAGTACGGGCCGAAGGGCAAGGCCGCAACCCCGGTCGGGCACTTCTTTGACGAGACCTGGTTCGAGCAGGCGGCGAAATAGCCCGGCGCACTCCGGCCTGCGACGATCGGAAGCTCCTGGCGCGCACGGTCCACGATCTCCAGGCCGTCCTCCATGGCGCGGAGTCCGGTGTCGCATTGCGTTTGGGGCGATTTTGCCGGACACTCCGCGGCAGGCGGATACACCAAAAAAACTGACGCCTGAGCGGGTTTGTGAGGAAACGCATGGCTGAGGCCGTCCCTGCAATCGTGGCTGAAGGCGCCAGCAAGCTGTTCCTCGACGGCGCCGTCGTCGCCTTCCACCAGTTGTCGCTCAGCGTGATGCGCGACGAGATCATGTGCGTGGTCGGCCCCTCGGGCTGTGGCAAGACCACGCTGCTGCGCTGCATCGCCGGCCTCACCGATCTCAGCACCGGCCGTATCCTGGTCCACGGCAAGCCGGTCGAAGGCCGGCCGCCCGACAGCGTCGCCATGGTGTTCCAGCATTTCGGGCTGCTGCCCTGGAAGACCGTGTTCGAGAACGCCGCCTTCGGCCTGGCGATGGCCGGCGTCGGACGCGACAAGATCAAGGAACGCGTCGAGCACTATCTCGAGCTCGTCGGCCTGACCGGCTTTGAAAAGCACTATCCCTATCAGCTGTCCGGCGGCATGCAGCAGCGTGTCGGCCTGGTGCGCGCGCTCGCGATGAACCCCTCCGTGATGCTGATGGACGAACCGTTCGCCGCCCTCGACGCGCAGACGCGCGAGGTCCTCCAGGAGGAGCTGCTCGCGCTGATGCAGCGTCCCGACGAGCGCAAGACCATGGTGTTCATCACCCATTCGATCGACGAGGCGATCGTGCTCGGCGACCGCATCGCAGTGATGAGCGCGCGCCCCGGCCGCATCAAGGAAGTGCTCGACATGCCGTTCGGGCGGCCGCGCGACGTCGATGCCGTGCGCTCCGACCCGCGCTTCGCCGAAATCCGTTTGCACATCTGGCGCCAGCTCCACTCGGCGCGGCCGCGGCAGACCAGGGCCCCGAGGGAGGTTGCGTGACGACAATCGACCAGACTCGGGTCGACCAGGCTCGCCCGATGCAGACCGAGGCCGGCGACCTGTCCGACGATCAGGCGCGCGCCGAGCGCGTCGCGGCCTCGCGCCGGCACCGCAAGCAGGCGCTCAATCTCGCCATCCGCCTGATCTCGCTTACGATCGCGCTGGTGGCCTGGCAGATGGTCGGCGCCCGCATCGATCCGATCCTGTTCACGACCCCGACCGCCGTGGCGATCGCCGCCGTCGACATGATCCGCAGCGGCGAACTGTGGACCTACCTGTGGCCGAGCCTCGCGGTGTTCGCCGTGGGCCTTACGCTTGCGGCCGTCGGCGGCATCGCGGTCGGCCTCCTGCTGGCGCGCTACTGGGTGCTCGACGTGGCGCTCGGCGTCTACATCACGTTTCTCTATTCGATTCCCTCGGTCGCGCTGGTTCCGCTGATCGTGCTGTGGGCCGGTTTCGAGAGCACGGCGAAGATCATCATCCTGTTCCTGTTCGCCTTCTTCCCGATGGCGATCAACACGTTCCAGGGTGTGAAGGCCGTCGATCCCAAGCTGCTCGAGGTCGGCCGTGCGTTCCGCTGCTCCGAAGGCCAATTGTGGACGAACATCGTGCTGCCCGCCGCGTTGCCGTTCATCGTCACCGGCCTGCGGCTGGCCGTCGGCCGCGGGCTGATCGGCATGGTGCTTGCCGACCTCTACACTGCGATCTCCGGCATCGGGTACCTGATCGTGCGGACCGCTTCCACATACCAGGTCGACAAGATGTTCGTGCCGATCGTGACCCTCGGGCTCCTCGGGGTCTCGCTGACCGCGCTGCTGCGCGTGGCCGAAAAGCATGTGGCGCCGTGGACCGCCGCCTCCGACGAAGATTGACGCTGCCATCGCAACGAGAAAGGTAACAAGCCATGTTGCAAGGTCTCCGTGGTTTTTCCGCCTGGGTGCTGCCGCTCGCCGGTGCCTGCATCGCGCTGGGCGCGAGCGATGCATCCGCGCAGAACTGCACCGCCATGCGCAAGATCAACATCGGCGTATCGGTGGCACCGCCGAACGTGGTGCACACCTCGCCCTACGTCGCCAAGGCGCTCGGGTTCTTCGCCAAACGCTGCATCGACGCCAACATCATCCAGTTCGAGGGTGGCCAGTCCGCCACGTCCAACGCCGCCGCCGTGCAGGGCTCGGCGATCGTGGCGGTGAGCGACGTGGCGGTCGGCCGCGGCGCCAAGGTGCAGCAGTTCTGGGGCCTCGCTCCGATCATGCCGCAGGCCTACATGACCTCGCCGAGCGTCAAGACCGCGGCCGACCTCAAGGGCAAGCGGCTCTCCGCCACCGGCGGCGGCGTCGGCGGCTTCAACTGGCGCATGGGGCGCGAGGTGCTCAAGTCTGCCGGCCTCACCGTGGACGATGCGCAGTTCATCCCCTCGGCCACGGCCGGCCGGTTGCCCGGGTTGATTGCCGGCCAGATCGACGGCGTCGCGCTGCATCCTGAGGACGTGTTTCTGGCCAAGAAACAGAAGCCCGACCTCAATCTGCTGGTGCAGCTCGCCGATCTGATGCCGAACTACCAGTTCAACTCCTACGGCGCCTCGCTCGACTGGATCGCGCGCGACCGCGCACTCTTGCGCGACACCGCCGCGGCGATGATCGAAGCCAACCGCGCCATCTACCGCGAAAAGGCCAAGGTCGTGCCGATCATCATGGAAGCGACGCGCAAGCCGAAGGAGGCGGTCGAGTACGCGATCGACGTGGAGACCAAGCACTGCGTCTGGTCGGTCAACGGCGGCTTCGATCCCAAGCGCACCGAGTGGTCGATCGAGAACAGCATCGCCAACGGCGACATCGAGAAGGACAAGAAGCCGCCGGTCGAACGCGTCGCCAATCTCGCGCTGGCCAAGGAGGCCGTGGACGCCGCCGGCGGTCCGGTCACCATCGGAAACTGCAAGCTTTAAGCAATCTGTAGGGTGGGCAAAGGCGCGTCTTCGCGCCGTGCCCACGCGCGTTTCATAAAACCCGTCGAGGTAACCCATGAACGTCAACATCACGCCGCCGCGCATCGGGCCGCAGACCTGGGAGGTCGTGCGCAGCAAGCTCGACCAGTCGCTGCCGTTCGCCAACATGCGCGACACGCCGTATTACCGTGACGCCATCTACGAGCAGTTCTCCGCCAGGGAGTACGCCCGCCGTTACGCCGCGGTGCGTGACAAGATGCGCGAGCACAAGCTCGACTGCCTGATCGTGCCGGGTGGGCCCAGCCACTGGAGTTTCGGCGGCGGCATGCTCTGGCTCACCGGCCATTGGGAGTGGCACGCGTTGTGCTGCTATGTGCTGGTGCCGCTCGATGGCGAGCCGACGCTGATCTACTCGATGGGCGGCACCCACGCCGAGGCCGTTCGCCGCAACGTCGAGGTCGCGGTCAAGGATGTGCGCCACAGCCGCAACGGCCGCTACGCCGACATCATGGTGGAACGCCTGCGCGAACTGAAGCTGGAGAAGGGCCGCATCGGCTTGATGGAGATCGACCCGCGCCACAAGGACTACCTGCCGGTCAACCAGTACAACGTGCTGCGGCACAACCTGCCCGACGCCGAACTGGTGTTCACCGAGGGCTTCCTGCACGAGCTGCTGGTCATCCACAGCGCCGAGGAGCTCGACTGCGTGCGCAAGGCCGGCAAGCTGTGCGAGAACGCGATGAACGCCATGATCGCGCGCGCCAAGCCCGGTACGAAGGAGTACGAGCTGCGTGCCGCTGCCGGTGCCGCCATCCTCGACGGCGGTGGCGACATCGACTTCCTCATCATCGGCTCGACCCCGATGGACAACCCGGCGCTCATCTTCGGCAACCCGCGTCCCTCGGGACGCGTGCTGAAGAAGGGCGACATCATCAACATGGAGCTTGCCGCGGGCTATCGTGGCTACTCGGCCCAGATCGGCTCGCCGATCTGCCTCGGCCAACCGACCGACATGGTCCGCAACTTCTGGAACGACATCACGCTGCCGGGCTACAAGAAGATCGTCGCCGAGATCGCGCCCGGCAAGCCGGCCGAGGCCATGCGCACGGCCTCGAAATTCTTCCGCGACAACGGGATGCAGTCGCGCCCGACCCAGTGCCACGGCATCGACCTCGTCACCGATAGCCCGCATGTCACGGCGGAGCACGTCGGCGGCGTCGAGATCGACAAGGTGCTCAAGCCCGGCATGATCATCATGGCGGAGCCCAATCCGATCACGCCCGACGGCAACTTCGGCATCTTCCTCGGCCATACCTTCATCGTGACCGACAAGGGTCATGAGGTGGTCGACAACTTCCCGCTGGAGATCGCTGTCGCCAAGGGCTGACGGCCGCCTCTATTGCGAGCCGGTTTTCGTTTCAGCTGGCTGCCACAGCGCCGTGCGCCAGCGGGCGCCGATGATGATCGAGCAGACAAGGCCGACGACGGCGTAGAGCGTCGCCGTTGCGCCAAAGCCGATGTGCTCGATCAGGGCGCCGGCCGTGACCAGCCCGATCGGCAGGCTGTAGATCGCAAGCATGCGCACGCCCATGACGCGGCCGCGGAACGGGGCGCTCGAGGTCTGCATCAGGATGACCGCCAGCGACACCATGGTCAGGCTCTGCGCGATGCCGGCAAAGAGGAGGCTCGCCACGCCGCCGCGGAGGCTCTCCATTTGCGCGTACACCAGCAGCAGCGCATACCACAGCGCAGCCGTGAAGATGATGATGCGCTCGAGCCGCATCTGGCTGCCCACCATGCTGAGCACGAACGAGCCGAGCAGCGCGCCGGTCGATAGCCCCGCGACCAGGTAGCTCAATCCTGTCTGGTCGACGCGGTACACCTCCTTGGCGACGTAGGGCAGCAGGCCGTTGACCAGCGGGAACGCGGTCAGGTTCAGCAGGAAGACCAGCCACATCACCGCCATCAGGCGCCGCGTGGACCAGACATAGGCGATGCCCTGCGTGAGATCGCGCCAGGGTGACGAGCGCGGCCCGCCGGCGGACCCGGCGCTGTTCGGATGATGGATCTCGTCGCGCGCGATCCCGAGCGTTAGCAGCGCGCTGGTGGCGTAGAGCGTCACGACCACGAGATAGGCCGGCCCGATGCCGTAGGCGACGAACAGGCCGGCGCCGGCGAGCGCCCCCATGATGCGCGCGGAATCGAGCGTCGTGCGCGAGATGCTCATCGCCCCGACCAGGTATTCGGGCGGCATGGTGGCCGCCGTCAGCGCGCCGCGCACGCCCTGGTCGGACGGTCGCACCAGACCCTGCAGGCCTGAAAGGATGAACACGTACACCGGCGACAACACGCCGGTGAAGGCCAGCGTACCCATGATCGCCGCCAGCACGGCGTAGAAGCCGCGCATCATGGCGAGGAGAAAGCGCTGACCGATGCGGTCGCCCAGCACGCCCATCATCGGCGCGATCAGGGTGCCGAGGAAGTTCAATGCCCCGAACAGCGTGAGCATCACCACCGAGTCGGTCTGGACCAGCACGTACCAGCCCAGGATGAGCGTTTCCATCTCGAACGCCCACGACGTCACGAGGTCGGCCGGCCATTGGAAGCGGAAGGTGCGGACCCGGAAGGGCGCAAACGCTGAAAGCCGCGGCATGGTTGTTATGATGCGTTGCCGCGGTTCATGCCGGCAGGATGCCTTTTTGCGGCAGCAGCAGCAAGGCCCGGCATCCCGCCATTGGGGGTGGCAAGCGTGCGTGATTCATGCTCTGACATGGCAAGGCTGATCGCAGCAAATTTCCCCGGAAGTCCTCCATGCCCCCTGCCGCCGAGACCATTCTGCCCGCCAATGCGCTGCGCTCGTTCATGAACGACGCGTTGTGCGCCTGCGGCCTGCCCGAGGCCGACGCCGGCATCGTCGCGGACGCCATGCTCGACGCCGACGTCACCGGCATCGACACCCACGGCATCTTCCGGCTGCCCGGCTATGTGCGCAACCTCAAGCGCGGCCACGTCAATCCGCATGCAAACATCCGCGTCATCGAGCGCAGCGCGGCGACCGCGCTGGTCGATGGCGACAACGGCATGGGCCATCTGGTCATGACCTTCGCCGCCAACCTCGCCGTCGAGATCGCGCGCGAGGCCGGTGTTGCCTGGGTGGGTGTGCGGCGCTCCAATCATTCCGGCGCCGGCGCGACCTACGTCAGCATTCCGCTCGAAGCCGGCATGGTCGGTATTTACACCGCGGTGTCGGGCTCGAATTTCATGGCGCCGTGGGGCGGCGCCGAGCCGCTGCTCGGCACCAATCCGATCGCAGTCGCGATTCCGTCCGGCGAGGAGGCGCCGGTGGTGCTCGACATCGCCACCTCCGTCGCTTCCAACGGCGCTATCCGCACCTATGCCGCGCAAGGCCGACCGTTGCCGGAAGGCTGGGTGATGAGCCGCGAGGATGGCAAGCCGATCACCGACGGCAAGCGGCTCGCCGAAGGCATGTTCGTGCCGGTCGGCGACTACAAGGGCTCAGGTCTTGCGCTCATCCTCGGGCTCCTGGGCGGTCCGCTCAACCGCGCGGCTTTCGGGCGCGACGTGAAGGATTCCAACAGCGATCTGGCGCGCGAGACCAACACCGGCCATTTCCTGATCGCGCTCGACGTGTCGAAGTTCCTGCCGCTCGATGCGTTCAAGGCCGAGATCGACCGCCATGTGCAGGACCTGTCGTCCTCGAAGCCGCTTCCCGGTTTCGACAAGGTCCATATTCCCGGTCAGGGCCGCATCGCGCGCCGCGCCGAACGCATGAAGGCCGGCGTGCCGCTCGCCGCCGGGCTCATCAAGCAGCTCGACGAGGTCGCGAAGTCGCTCGCGATCACGCCGATTGCTGCCCGCTCATGATACGGTATGTGTGTGTCCCGGGCGCAGCGCAGCACCTCTTGTGGTGCGCTGCAGAACCGGGACCGTAAAGGATCCGGAGCCTGGACGGTCCCGGATCAGCAGTGCACCGCTTCGCAAGAGCTTCGCGCTGCACTGCATCCGGGACACGAGGGCGAGATGACCGCCGCCGATACCAACCCGTCTGCGCAAGGCTCCCCGTTCTGGCGGTTCTCACTGGCGTTCTATCGCCAGTCGGGCGTCGCCGACGCCTGCATCGCGTTGCAGGAGGGTTCCGGCGTCGACGTCAACCTGCTGCTGTTCCTCCTGTGGCACGCCACGCAGAAGCGCGTGCTGTCGCAACCCGATGTCGCCGCGCTCGAAGCCAGGATCGCCGCGTGGCGCGAGGCCACCGTCGTCCCGCTGCGCAACATCCGCCGCGCGCTGAAGTCGCCGCCGGCGCTGGTCGTGCCTGCAACCGCGGAGGCTTTCCGCACCCGCATCAAGGCAGTCGAGCTCGAGGCCGAGCGGTTGCAGCAGGAGGCGATGTTCGAGCTGGCGCGCCCCGCGCTGCTCGGCGCTGAAGCGGCCTCGGCCGCCGACGCCGCCCGCGCCAATGTTGCCGCCTACGAGGCCGTGCTGGCGGCCCCGTTCGACCGGGCCGCCGTCGATGCGACGCTCGCCGCATTCACGAAGATGAATTCAAAGGGGGATTGACCCATGGACAAGGAGACTTACGACCGCGGCCTCGCCATGCGCCGCAAGGTGCTGGGCGACGCCTATGTCGACCGCGCGCTCGCCAACGTCGACGATTTCAACCGCGACTTCCAGCGCATCGTCACCCAGTACGGCTGGGGCGAGACCTGGGGCGACCCCACGCTCACGCCGCGCGAGCGCTCGATCCTCAACCTCGGCATGATCGCGGCGCTCGGCAAGATGCAGGAGTTCGAGACCCATTTCCGTGGCGCCATCCGCAACGGCCTGACAGCGGACGAGCTCCGTGCCGTCCTCACCCACATTGCCGCCTATTGCGGCCTGCCAATCGGCGTCGACTGCTTCCGCACGGGGGCGAAGGTGCTCGGCGAGGGCAAGGCCGGCTCGTGAATCCGGCGGCGCCGCAGCAGCGGCACTTTCCGTTTTTTCCCAAGTCCCGGTTGGGCAGGGTTAATCCCACGTTATCAAGGTGTTGGATATTTTCGCTGGAGTGGTCTTGAATGTGCCTTGATCCTGCGCGATTTCGATCAGGGATTACACGGCTTTCCACGGTTTTGGGGGAGGGGGAATGTTTCGGCGCGCGGGTGCTGCTGTCACCGTTGTTCTGATCGCGCTTGCCGGTTCCATGGGAACCGCGCCGGCCCAGTTGCTGCCGCGTCCTGTGCAGCAGGTTCTGCCGCCGCCCTTCCGTGCGCCTCCGGCAGAGATCGATACCGACGAGGTCCCGCCCTACGACGTCCGCCCGAACGACCGTTATTCGCAGCCGCAGCCGTATGAGCCCGACCAGTACGGCGCGCAGGGCGGCCAGATCGAATCCCGTGCTCTGCCGCCCCCTCCGGGAAGCTACGACAATCCGCCGCCGCCACCCGCGACCTATGGCAGTCCGGGCCCGGCGTATGAGCCGGCCGATCCGCGCTACCGTCGGCCCAACTATGCCGTGCAGGAGCCGCCCGCGTCGCAGCAGCAGCCCTCGCATGGCTTCTTGCCCAATCCGCTCGACATATTCCGCCCGCCGATGTCGATCGGGCCCGAGCACGAGCAGGCAGTCGCCGCGCTGCCGCCTGAGGATCGTCCCGAGACCGGGCCGGTGAAAGAGCTGCCGCCGCAGTTCCGTCGCACCATGGTCGACTACCGCACCAAGGAGCCGGTCGGCACCATCATCATCGACACGCCGAATACCTATCTCTACCTGGTACTCGGCAACGGCAAGGCGATGCGCTACGGCATCGGCGTCGGTCGTGAAGGCTTCACCTGGACCGGCGTCGAGCGCATCTCCAGGATGGCCGAGTGGCCGGACTGGCATCCGCCCGCGGAGATGATCGAGCGCCAGCCCTACCTGCCGCGCTTCATGGCGGGCGGGCCGGGCAACCCGCTCGGCGCCCGCGCGCTCTATCTCGGCAAGACGCTCTACCGCATCCATGGCACCAACCAGCCCTCGACCATTGGCACCTTCGTGTCGTCCGGCTGCATCCGGCTCACCAATGAGGACGTTGCGGACCTCTACACCCGCGTCCAGGTCGGAAGCCGCGTGGTCGTGCTGCCGGGCGGCAAGCCTCCGGCGACCGCCTCGGTCACGCCGCAGGCGGAGCCCGCGGGTCCGTACAATCCGCTGGCGCCGCGCACGCGCTGAGCGGCGGCGCACCCCGGCAAGCCTGGTCCGCATCCGCTACCATCGCCGTCCTGCATCGCCGTCTTGCGACCTATGTGATCTGGTTCACACGTCGCGCAGCCGGCCTGTGCTATCCTGTCGACTTGAAGCGGGTGTGGTGCCGCTTTCGAGCGGTGACAGGAGCTTGGTGCAGGTGGGACGGACGCAGGTGGGACGGGCCCTTGGACGGCGCGAGTTCATCACGTATCTCGGCAGCGCGGCCGTTGCGTGGGCCGGTGGGCTCCCTCCCGCGCTGGCACAGGCCTCGCCGCGACGCCTCGCCGTCCTGATATCGCTCAAGGAAGGCGACGCGATCGGCAGCGCCGACGTGGCGGCCCTGCGCGAAGGTCTCAAGGACCTGGGCTGGATCGAGGGCCGCAACCTCATCACCGACATCAGGTGGGGGGGCGAGGTCGGTCAATTGCCGGCCCTGGCGCGCGACCTGCTTGCGCAACGCCCCGAGGTGGTGCTGGTCCGTTCCACGCCTGCGGTCAACGCCATCATCGGCGAGTCGCGCGCGGTGCCGATCGTGTTCACGCAGGTCGCCGATCCGATCGGCGTCGGCTTCGTGACAAGCTTGGCGCGGCCGGGCGGCAATATCACCGGCTTCGCCAACTACGAATTCTCGGTCGCCGGCAAATGGCTCGACATGCTCAGGGAGAGCAAACCCAGCGTCGAGCGGGTTGCGTTCATGTTCAATCCGGTTACCGCACCCTATTCAGGACTGTTCCTGAAAGTGATGGAAGCCGCGGCGCCCGGCCTGGCAATCGAGGTCTATCCCGCGCCCGTTCGCGATGAGGCCGAGATCGAGGCGGCTATCAATGCGCTGGCGCAGCGGCCGAATGGTGGCCTGATCGTCTGCCCGGACACGTTTCTCGTCGGCCATCGCCAGCCCATCATCGCGTTGGCGTCGCGCCATCGTTTGCCGGGGGTCTATCCCAACCTGTCCTTTGCCACCGAAGGCGGATTGATCGCTTATGCGGTCGACACCAAGGACATCTACCGGCGCGCGGCCCTCTACGTCGATCGCATCCTCAAGGGCACGCCCCCGGCCGATCTGCCGGTGCAGCTTCCGACGCGGTTCGAGATGATCGTGAACCTCAACGCCGCCAAATCGCTCGGCCTCACCATTCCGCCTGGTCTCCTGATCGCGGCCGACCAGGTGATCGAATGATCGCTTGCGGGCTGCGACGCTGCACTCCCTTTAGGACGCGCGGGATCATACGCCGCGATTTCATCACGCTTCTCGGCGGCGCGGTGGCGGGCGTCACCGTGCCGCTCGCGGTGCGCGCGCAACCAGCGGGCAAGCTTCCGACCATCGGATACCTGGGCGCCAATACGGCTCCGGCCCAGAGCCGATGGACTGCTGCCTTCGTGCAGCGGCTGCGCGAACTCCATTGGATTGAAGGTCGTACCGTTGCGATCGAATACCGCTGGGCGGAAGGGCGGAGCGAGCGGTATGCAGAGATCGTGGCCGAGTTGGTCCGGCTCAAGGTTGATGTCATTCTCACGTCAGGAAACGCCCCGTCCGTTGTGGCGAAGCGGGCGACAGAGGTCATCCCTGTCGTCTTTGCGGCGGCAGCGGACCCGGTCGGCACCGGCCTTGTCGCAAGTCTGGCGCGACCGAGTGGCAACGTCACCGGCCTGTCCCTCCAGCACACCGATCTCGCCGGCAAGCGACTCGAGCTCCTGCGCGAGGTTGTCCCCAACCTCCGCCAAGTGGCGATCATGGCCAACATCGGCACTCCCAGCGCCGTGCTCGAGATGGCCGAGGTTCAGGTAGCGGCACGCACCCTCGGCCTTGAGGTCGTCATGCGCGAAATCCGGCAGGCGGAGGATATCGCGCCCGCCTTCGAGGGGCTCAAGGCCGGCGTAGATGCGCTCTACGTGGTTGGCGACCCGCTCGTAACCACCAACCGAATAAGCATCAATACCATGGCGGCCGCTGCGCGATTGCCGACGATGCACGCCTTCCGCGAATACGTGCAGGCAGCAGGTCTGATGTCGTATGGAGCAAACTTCCCGGACCTGTTTCGGCGCGCCGGTGACTATGTCGACAAGATTCTGCGCGGGGCGAAGCCGGCTGACCTTCCGGTCGAACAGCCGACCAAGTTCGATCTCGTGATCAATCTCAAGACCGCCAAGGCGCTTGGGCTGACGATACCCGAGGCGTTCCTGCTGCGCGCCGACGAGGTGATCGAATGAATGGTCGCTGAAGCACGTCCAAGGGAATCGGCGACCCGGATAAGGTCTCATGCACATCAGCCTGACGGATGTTATCGGCTACGCTGCAGCGCTTGCCACGCTCGGCACCTATTCGATGCGGACAATGATCCCGCTCCGCATGTGCGGCATCTGCGCAAACGTCCTGTTCATCGCCTTCGGCTACCTCAGCGCGACCTATCCGACCTTGATGCTGCATCTGGTGCTGCTGCCGCTCAATTCCGTGCGGCTCTACCAGATGCTGCAATTGACCAGGCGCGTGATCGAGGCGAGCCACGGCGATCTCAACATGGACTGGCTTAAGCCGTTCATGACTTCCCAGCGCGTGGCAGCCGGTAAGGTTCTGTTCCGCAAGGGCGATCCGGCGAACGAAATGTTCTATGTCGTGTCGGGCCGCTTTCTGCTCCGGGAGATGGGTCTGGAGATCGCGGAAGGCGCGGTTGTCGGCGAGCTCGGGTTTCTCTCGCCGGACCACGCGCGCACCCGCACGCTCGAATGCGTGAGCGATGGCGTTGTGCTGCGCATCAGTTATGACCAGATGAAGCAGCTCTATTTCCAGAACCCGAAATTCGGCTTCTACCTTCTGCGGCTCACCAGCCAGCGCCTGTTTGGCAACATCGCGACGCTCGAATCGGAACTGGCTGCCCGCCCGCCCGCCGGGTGACGAGCCCGCGCTATTCTCCGACCTTGAGATATTTGCGCATTGCCTCGATCGCCTCCGGCGGCTGGTTGATCATGGCGTTGAAGCCTTTGGTCACTTCGCCTGCAGGGATGTGGCGGATGTCGATGCGCGCCTTTTGGGTCTCGGCAAGGAAATCCGCGTCGACAGCCACATGGGCCAGCGCCTCCCGCAGCGCCGCCACCCGGTCGGCCGGCGTGCCCGGCCGCACCGCGAACGGCCGCCCGATCGCGAGCGGGGTACCGCGCATCACCATCAGCGAGCGGCCAAGCTCGCTCGTCGCCAGGTCCTCGTCCACCGGCAGGTTGTCGAGCCCCGGCACCGGCGCGCGGCTCGAACGCACCATGAGACGCACGATGCCCTGTTCGGCGGCGAGCCGCATGGTGGTGGCCATCGAGGTCCAGGCATCGGCCTCCTTGCGTTCGAGCGCGAGCCGGATATCCGCGTTCGCGGCATAGCCCGACACCAGCCTGAAGGGCGCGCCGGCAAATTCCTTGAGCAGCAGTGGCACGTCGTGCGCGTTCGATCCCGGGCCGGTGGTGCCCGCGATCAGTTCCTGCTTTGCGGCCTTGAGCTCGGCGAAGGTCCGGTAGGGCAGGTCGGGACGGATACCCAGGATCGCCGCTTCCGCCCCGGTCGAGCCGAGCCACTCGAACCTGCGCACGTCGAAGCGCACCGCCGGCACTTTCGCGAGCTGCGCCATGGCGACCTGCGGATTGGCGGCGAGGATGGTCAGGCCGTCGGGCTCGGCGACGTTGAACACGTAGTTGGTCGCATTGAGATGGGCGCCGCCGGGCATCGGCTTGATCACTACGGTGGGATTGCCGGGGATGTGCGCGCCCATGTGGCGGCTGACGAGCTGTGCGGCGATCGACAGGCTGCCGGTCAGGCGCGAGCCGATCAGGATGGTGACGGTCTTGCCTTTGTAGAAATCGGCCTGGGCGAAGGCCGGCGGAGGCGCCAGCAGAAGCGCGGCGAGAACGGCGAGCGGCGTCTTTCTCACGGATTCCTCCCGGTCGTTTGTCGTGTTTTTTGGAATTTTACGACATTCCGACTGGCGTGCGCGGCAAAAAAATGGCCCCCGCTTTCGCGGGGGCCATGACGGCCGATTGTTCGCGGCCGGCTATTTCTCCGACAGCAGATACTTGTGCATCGCATCCAGCACGCTCTGCGGCTGGTTGATCATCTCGTTGAAGCTCTTGGCCACGTCCGGCCCCGAGATGTAGTGGATGTCGATCTGCGCCTTCTTCGCCTCTTCCTGGAGTTTCGGGTCGGCGATGGTCTTCTGGAGCGCGTCACGCAGCATCGCCACGCGTTCCGGCGGCGTGCCCGGCCGCACCGCGAAGGCGCGTCCGATCGAGAGTGGAATGCCGCGGATCGCCATCAGCGACTTGCCGACCGGATCGGTGGTGAGACTCTCGTCGACCGGCAGATCGTTGAATCCCTCCACCGGCGCACGTGCGCGCACCAGCGCCCGCACCGCGCCGCGCTGGATGCCATTCTTGATGGTCGATGCGAGCGCCGCCCAGACGTCGGCCTCCTTGCGCTCGACGGCCAGCAGGATATCGCTGTTGGCCGAATAGCCCTTCACGATGCGGAATTTGGCGTGGGCGAATTCCTTCAGCAGCAGCGGCATGTCGTAGGCGTTGGAGCCGGGGCCGGTCGCACCCACGACCAGTTCATGACCGGACTTCATGAATTCATCCCAGGTCTTGTAGGGAAGGTCGGCCCGGAACGCGAGCATCGCGCCGTCGGGGCCGGAAGAGCCGAGCCACTCGAACTTGGTGACGTCGAAGCGGACCTGCGGCACCTTGGCGAGCTGCGACATGGCCACGTTCGGATTGGCGGCGAGGATAGTCAGGCCGTCGGCATCGGCGACGTTGTAGATCTGGTTGGTCGCGTTCATGTGCGCGGCGCCGGGCTGCTGCCGGAACACCACGGTCGGGTTGCCGGGAATGTGTTGCCCGAGGTGATGGGCGACGAGCTGGGCGGCAACCGCGAGACTGCCGGTCTTGGCCCCGATCACCACCGAAACGGTCTTGCCCTTGTAGAAGCTGTCCTGCGCGCGGACGGCTCCGATGGCCAACGACAGGATCGTCGCGGCAACGACGACGGCAAACACGCAAACTCGTCTCATGAACGCCTCCCTTGCATCATTGCAAATCCGGCCGAAGGCTTAGCATGCGGCGGGGCGCCGGCCCATCCCTCTGCGGCAAGTGACCACGCTCACATTGGTTTTCAGGGCGTGAACCGCCCTCCAATCATGGGTGCGCTGACGCCGTGGCCGGGCAGGTCCCAAACCCCCGCGCCGCCAGGGTTCTTGTCGGCGCCGATATTGGCGTCGATCACGCACGGCTTGCCACTCGCGATTGCAGCGCGCACTGCGTCGGCCAGATCGGCCGGGCGCTCGACGCTCACGCCGTTAATGCCGGCCGAGCGCGCCATGGCTGCAAAGTCCGGGTTATAGGGCGCGCCGGTCTGCGGATGCCTGAAATCGGTCGCAAGCTCGCGCCCGCCGAGGTAGCCGCGCTGCAGGCCGCGGATCGAGGCATAGGCATAGTTGTTCCAGACCACCCAGACCACCGGCAAGTCGTATTCGACGGCGGTGCCGAGCACGCTGGCGTGCATGAAGAAGGCGCCATCGCCGACGACGCCGACGCATGGACGACCGGGTGCCGCGAGTTTGGCGCCCAGCACGCCGGCGACGCCGAACCCCATCGGCCCGAAGCCCATGGAACCGATCAGCGAGTCAGGACGCCTGGGCTTGCAGAATTGCAGCAACCAGTTGTGGTGCACGCCGATGTCGCTCACGAGGATCGCGTCCTCGGGCAGCGCCCGATCGATCTCATAGGCGGCGCGCTGCGGATTGATCGGCGTGGCGTCGTCCTTGAAGCCCGGCGCGACCAGCGCGTCCCATTCCTTGCGATAGCCGTCGATCGCGTTGAGCCAGCTCGCGCGTGCGGGCGCGCGGGCGCTGACGTCCTTGCGGCGGTCGAGCTCGGCCAGCACCTGGCGCAGGAAAGTGCGCACGTCAGCCATCAGCCCAAGCGCGACCGGATAGTTGCGCGCGATCTCCTCCGGATCGATGTCGACGTGGATCAGTTTCGTCGGCGGGATGGTGAAGGAGTAGCCCGGAATCCAGGACGAGGACGTGCGGTCGTCGAAGCGCACGCCGAGCGCCAGCAAGACGTCTGCCTGCCGCGTCGCGTGGTTGGCCTGATAGACGCCACCCCGCGACACAAGGCCGAGCGCGAGCGGATGATCGGACGGCATGGCGCCGAGTCCGCTGGCCGACGAGGCGACCGGAATGCGTAACCCCTCCGCCAGCGCCACCAAGTCGTCCGCCGCGCCTGCATAGCGCACGCCCTGACCGACCAGGATCACCGGCCGCTCGGCGGCGAGCAGCATGTCGACCGCCTTGGTGACGCCGTCGGGATCGGCGCCGCAGCGCGAGGAGATGTTGGCGCTCCACGCCTGCGGGTCGGGCGTCTCCTCGGCGGCGGCTTCCTTGAAGATGTCGAACGGCACGTCGAGCACCACCGGCCCCGGGCGGCCGGTGACCATGGTCTTCCAGGCCTGGCGCATCATCAGCGACACCTGATCGCCGCGTGTCGGCTGGAACACCTTCTTGCACAGCGCCTGCACGGTCGAGGGGAAGTCGGCCTGGTAGTGCCGGTAGAGCTCCTGGAAGGCGCCGCGGTTGAACTGGCTGGTCGGCACGTTGCCGGTGATCGCCATGAACGGCACCGAGTCGAGATAGGCGTTGGCGAGCGCGATCGGCAGGTTGACCGAGCCCGGCCCGCAGGACGTGAAGGTCGCGACCGGCTTGCCGGCGACGCGGTAGTAGACGTCGGCCATGAAGCCCGCGACGGTCTCATGGTGCGTTGAGATGGTGGTGATGTCGCTCTTGCGTTCGAACAGCGCGTCGAGAAGCCCGATGTTGCCGTGTCCGCACAGCCCGAACACGTAGGGCACCTTCTCGCGCACGAGATAGTCGACGATGAGCTGTCCGCCGTTGAGGATATTGCTGGTCATTATGGGCCGGTCACACACAACGCCGCGAGGTCCGTGTCGAGCCCGGTCAGCCATTGAATGGGACCGGATTTCAGCGCCATCTCGCGGCTGTAGCTTTGGTTCAGCGCCCGCTGCACGAGGTCGGTCAGCTCCAGGTAGCGCTGCAGCGCCGGTGATGTGCTGGCTGTGATGTAGGCCTCGAGCTTTTCGCTGATCTCGTCGCTGGGATCGGCGCGCAGAAGCTTCTCGTCTCCCGACGCCATCGGGCCGATCGGGCGTGCGAGCTTGATCCGCAGGATCAGGGCATAACGGTCGACATTCTCGACGACCAGGCCTGCTGCGCCCGCCAGCACCATCGGCTGCGCCATCGCAACATAGCGGCGCACGGCCGGGTCATTGCGAAGACGCCGACGCTCGTCATCGGCATTCGGCACGCCATCGGCCACGAGCTTGGCAAAAAGCATGGTGCGATCGTAGATGTCGCCGATCTTCTCAAACATCTGCCGGCCCCTGCGCTGCAAAATGCCGCGCGCCCGCTCGGCGATCTGGTCCTTTGTGGCTGCGGCAGTCGTCCGGCATTGCGGGTCGGCGCTCTCGCCGATGACGGTCGCGAATTCGGCGGCCAGCAGGCGCCCGTAGGGCTGCGAGAATGCAGCCTCTGCCAGCGCACCAGCGGCCGGATCGACATAGTTGAGGGGCAGCGGGACGTCGAATCGCGTCTGCGCCGCCGCCATTTGCGGGGCGGCCGTAGCGACCCACGCGGCCGCGAGCACAAACGCAATCCGCCATCCAGCGAACGACCGACGCACGTGCATCTCCGTCCTCAGCCCGCCACCACCCGCACCGGCTTGCCGTCGAGGAAGCCGCGGATGTCCTCGACCATGCCGGCGAAATACTGCGCGTAGTTCTGCTGCGACACGTAACCGAGGTGCGGCGTCAGCGTCACGTTGTCCATCTTGCGGTAGGGATGGTCGAGCGGCAGCGGCTCCACGTCGAAGACATCGAAGCCGGCGCCCGCGATCTTCCTGCTGCGCAGAACGTCGAGCAGCGCGGCCTGGTCGACGATCGGGCCGCGCGAGGTGTTGACGAGCAGCGCCGAAGGCTTGAGCAGCGCCAGCTCCTTGGCGCCGAGGAGACCGCGCGACTTCGGCGTCAGCGGGATGTGGATGCTGACGATGTCGGACTGCTTCAGCAGGTCTTCCTTTGTCGCCGCGTACTCGAATCCCGCCTTGGCGGCGCGTTCCGGCGTGATGTTGGCGCTCCACGCCACGACCTTCATGCGGAAGGCTTTCGCCACCTCGCCGACCCGCGTGCCGAGCTTGCCGAGCCCGATGATGCCGAGCGTCATGCCCTCCACGTCCGGCCCGAGCGTGGTCTGCCACGGCGCGCCGGATTTCAGCCGGTTGTTCTCGTAGCCGACCTTGCGGGTCAGCTCGATGATATGGCCCCAGGCGATGACCGCGGTCGGGTTGCCGAAGCTTGGCGTGCCGCACACCATGATGCCCTTCGCCTTGGCCGCCTCGACGTCGATGCCGCGGTTCACCATGCCGGTGGTGATGAGCAGCTTGAGCTTGGGCAGTTTCTCGATCAGGTCTTTCGGAAACGGGGTGCGTTCGCGCATCGCGCAGATGATCTCGAAATTCGCCAGCGTGCGTGCGATCGCGGCATTGTCGAAGCCGAGGTGCTCGGTGAACACCTTGATGTCGAGGTCGCCCTTGACCTTCGACCAGTCGGCCATCGTGAGCGCCACGTTCTGGTAGTCGTCGAGAATTGCGCAGCGGTGCGTTGCCATGTCGTCTTTCCCTGTCACGTCTCCAGCAGGCGGATCGGCTTGCCGTCGAGGAATGCACGGATGTCCTCGACCACGCCGCCATAGCTGGCCCGGAAATTCTCCTGCGTCACATAACCCAGATGCGGCGAAAGCACCACGTTGTCGAGCGTGCGCAGCGGATGCCCGACCGGCAGCGGCTCTTGGTCGAACACGTCGAGCCCGGCCCCCGCGATCCGCCGCACCTGCAGCGATTCGATCAGCGCGGCCTCGTCCACGATCGGCCCGCGCGCGGTGTTGACCAGATACGCCGTCGGCTTCATCAGCGCGAATTCCCTGGCGCCGATCAGCCCGCGACTGCGCGCGCTCGACACGACGTGGATGGACACCACGTCGGCCTGCCGCAGCAGCTCATCCTTTGTGCCGGCGAAGCCTACGCCCGCCTCCTTGCAGCGCTCCGCCGTGAGGTTCTGGCTCCACGCGATCACGGCCATGCCCATGGCCGCGCCAATACGCGCGACGCGCGCACCGAGCTTGCCGAGGCCGATCACGCCCAGCGTCTTGCCCTCGAGATCGGGGCCGATGGTGCTCTGCCAGAACGCGCCCTGGTGGAGCCGTTCGCTCTCCTGCCCGATGTGGCGGGTCAGTTCGAGCATCAGCCCGATGGCGATCAGAGCGGTCGGATTGCCGGCGGTCGGGGTGTTGCAGACCGTGATGCCCCGTTCCTTCGCTGCCGCCACGTCGAGCGAGGGATTGCGGGCGCCGGTGGTGACGATCAGCCTGAGGTCAGGGAGCGCCTCGATCACCGCGCGCGGGAAGGCGGTGCGCTCGCGGGTGAGCACCACGATGGAGTAGCCTTGCAGCTTGCGGACGGTCTCGTCGGGCGTCCCGAGCGGCCGGTTGAACACCGTGATGTCGACCTCGCCGGCGAGCCCCGACCAGTCGGCCATTTTCAGCGCCACGTCCTGGTAGTCGTCGAGGACGGCGCAGCGATGTTTGGTGGCAGGAGGTGGCAAGGGCTCAGGTCCGGAGGGGAGGGAGCCCTAGCAAACGCGAATCCGGCCGTCGCCGCAATGGGCGCAGGCCACGCGTCAGATCAGCCGCAAGTCAGGAAATCCGGCGGAAGCCGTCAGGTGTTCAGCGGGCCCGCACCCGCACCAGTGCCGGGATGGCATCACTGACGGACGCCGCCGACGCGGGGTTGTGCTTGGCGTGCCACTTCGGGCCCGGGCCGCGCATGTAGTGGAGTTCCGGCCGGTAAGGATCGAAGGCTCGGGTCAGGGTGCGAACCATGTCGGCGAGGTCCGCGGCGATACCGCCCGCCTTGCGGCGGTCCGTCATCCTCGAAGCTGCCCTTCTGATCGTGCCCATGACGCTGTCCTGGCTTTGTCCGGGTGTCGCCGGTGCTCCCGGCTTGCCCCTTGGTCGAACCAAGATACGTGCCGGTTCACTATACGGATGCTGGCGCGGAATTTGTTAAAAACTGTTACAGTCTTCTGTTGAGACTGCGGTTTTTCCGATCAGTGTTGCCAGAAGGTTACGCGGATCTGCGACACGAGCCTGTGATGGCGGTCACAGATTGCACCTTTGTAATGATCGGACGCGCCCCGACTGTGATCTTGCCCCCGTCCTGTGTCCCCGCTACATGAGGCGCGATCCCCGAAACCGGTGTCCCGGCCAACGCGCCTCGTTGTGACCTTGGCTGCGACTCCAGACATTTGTGAGGCAAGGCCGCATGGCCCGTCAGTTCATCTATCACATGCAGGGCCTGTCCAAGGTCTATCCCGGGAACCGCAAGGTGCTCGAGGACATCCACCTGTCGTTCTATCCGGACGCCAAGATCGGGGTGCTGGGCGTCAACGGCGCCGGCAAGTCGACCCTGCTGCGGATCATGGCCGGGCTCGACACTGAGTTCACGGGTGAGGCCTGGGCGGCCGAGGGCGCCCGCGTCGGCTACCTGCCGCAGGAACCCCAGCTCGACCCGGCAAAATCCGTGCGCGAGAACGTCATGGAGGGGGTCGCCACCAAGAAGGCGCTGCTCGACCGCTATAACGAGATCGCCGCCAACTACTCGGACGAGACTGCCGAGGAGATGGCGAAATTGCAGGACGAGATCGACAGCAAGAACCTCTGGGAACTCGACGCCCAGGTCGATCTCGCCATGGAGGCGCTACGCTGCCCGCCGGATGATGCCGATGTCCCGAAGCTCTCCGGCGGTGAGCGGCGCCGGGTGGCGCTCTGCCGGCTTCTCCTGGAGGCCCCCGACCTGCTGCTGCTCGACGAGCCCACCAACCACCTCGACGCCGAGTCGGTGTCCTGGCTGGAGGGCCACCTGCGCAACTATCCCGGCGCCATCCTGATCGTCACCCACGACCGCTACTTCCTCGACAACGTCACCGGCTGGATCCTGGAGCTCGACCGCGGCCGCGGCATTCCCTACCAGGGCAACTACACGGCCTGGCTCGGCCAGAAGCAGAAGCGGCTCGAGCAGGAGGGCCGCGAGGAGGAGGCGCGCCAGCGCACCCTCGCCCGCGAACAGGAATGGATTTCGGCCTCGCCGCGCGCCCGCCAGGCCAAGTCGAAGGCGCGCTACCAGCGCTACGAGGAGCTGGTCAAACAGGCGGCCGAGCAGAAGACCCAGACCGCGCAGATCGTCATCCCGGTGACCGAGCGGCTCGGCCAGAATGTCGTCGACTTCGAGGGCCTCAAGAAGGGCTTCGGCGACAACCTGCTGATCGACGACCTGACCTTCAAGCTGCCGCCCGGCGGCATCGTGGGCGTAATCGGCCCGAACGGCGCCGGCAAGACCACGCTGTTCCGCATGATCTCCGGGCAGGACAAGCCGGACAACGGCAGCATCACGGTCGGCGAGTCGGTCCAGCTCGGCTACGTCGACCAGTCGCGCGACAGTCTCGACGGCTCAAAGAACGTCTGGGAGGAGATCTCCGGCGGCCTCGACCAGCTCCAGCTCGGCAAGCGCGAGGTGAATTCGCGGGGCTACGTCTCGGCGTTCAACTTCAAGGGCGCCGATCAGCAGAAGAAGGTCGGCCAGCTCTCCGGGGGCGAGCGCAATCGCGTGCACCTCGCCAAGATGCTCAAGTCCGGCGCCAACCTGCTTCTGCTCGACGAGCCCACCAACGACCTCGACGTCGACACGCTACGTGCGCTCGAGGAGGCGCTGGAGGATTTCGCCGGCTGCGCCGTCATCATCAGCCACGACCGCTGGTTCCTCGACCGGATCGCGACCCACATCCTCGCTTTCGAGGGCGACAGCCATGTCGAGTGGTTCGAAGGCAACTTCCAGGACTACGAGGCCGACAAGATGCGCCGTCTCGGCGTCGATTCCACCATTCCGACGCGGATCAAGTACAAGAAATTCTCGCGCTAGCTGTCGTTCCGGGGGCGCGCTGCGGGCGCAAACCCGGTATCCACCTTGTTGACGCGAGTGTTCGATTCCGGATCGCCGCTGTCGCGGCGTCCGGAATGACGGGAAGAGGGATCAATCGTCATCGTCGCTGTGGTGACGATGGCGGCGCCGGCGGCGCCTGGGCCTGTCGTCATCGTCATCCTCGTCCTTCGAGGCCGCCACCAGTGACGCCACCGGCTTTGCGAGCGGAAGCACGACTTCGCTTTCGACCGACCACATCTCTTCGAGGTCCGGCGCGATGTCGCCGTTGTCGGTGAAGGTTTCGCGCAGCGCCGGCGTCGTCATCTTGATCCTGGTCCCCTGGACGTGGTTCCACTCGGCGCGATTGCAGGGGCCGTAGGCGCCGAACACGCCGTGAGAGGCCGCGATCTCGTGGAAGCGCTTGGCCTGCGCCGAGCAGGGCGGGCCGATCCCGTTGATGTCGGCGGCGAGGCCCACGCCGTGCAGCGAGTTGCGCTTGTCGGCGAACCCGCCGATGCCGAGCCGCGGCGGCCGGCATCCCGAGAACACGGCGGCCTCGGGGAATCCTTGCTGGCGCGCATCGCGAATGGTGGCGGCGAGATTGAACGCAAACTGCGGATGGAAGCATGCGATGGATTTCTCGCGACCGAGGATCGTGATCGAACCGCCCGCATACGACGTCTCTGCGAGATAGGCCTTCGCCGCCGCGATGGCATCGATCGGCTCGGATTCAGGCGCGGTCACATCGTGCTTCACGGTGTGGGGCCGTTGTTCCTTGATGCGGGGCGAGGTGATGGCCGGCGGATGAATATCCTCGGCCGGAATGCTCTCGATCACGATCTTCGGCATCGCGTCGACGATCATCCAGCGTGCCGGCGGCTGCGGGTAGGGCGACGACAGCGCAATGGCGATCGAGCTCGCCATGGCGACGATCGTTGCTGCAATCCCCAGCGGCACATGCAGGACAGGCTTGGTCGCGGCGAGAATGGCTCGCATGCAGATTTCCCTTGTGTGTTTCTGATCACGAAGCCGCGGCTTCGTTAACGCCGTCGAACCATGGCTTCGGTGCGATAATGTGACGTCGTTCACCACATATGTGGCGGTTGTGCCTTGTTATCGCTTCAAAGGAGATGACGACGAGAGCGATCCGCGCGTCGGCCGCGCCGCTGCCGGAATCTCGGGAGGCTGGCGGGGGACGTCACCAGTCAGTGCGACTGCCGCCTCGGCCCCACGAGAATATCGTTGTCGACAAGAGCGAAGGATTGCTCGCTCTCCGACGCGGTCTGCATCCACAATTTGGCCATGTCGATCATGATCTGCCGCGTCTGTGCATCTCGCGCCATCTCGGACGCTTGCAGACACTTCATGGCGAAATCTCGATAATCTTTCGGAGAGGGACAGAATGCCATGCACGCCTCCGCCATCGGAGGCTAACCTAGCACCGACAGTGATGTTCCGAAATCCGTTCGGTTGCCGGGAATTGCGCGTGGCCGGCATGTACGGGGTATGCCTTGCGCTTTCAACGCAACGTGACGGGGGTGACTCGGCGCGCCCATGCCGAATCGCGTAGAACACGCGGCGCATTCTCGGGCGCACGTCCGTCCAGTCGGAGATTCCCCCATGTCGATGGCGCCTGAAACTCCGCTCCCTCCCGCAGGAGAGCGCCGCCGTCTACGGCCGCTGCCCACGCTCATCTTCGGCTCGCGCTGGCTGCAGCTTCCGCTCTATGTCGGCCTGATCGTCGCGCAAGGCGTTTATGTCATCCTGTTCCTGAAGGAGCTCTGGCATCTTATCCTGCATTCGGTCTCCTTCGGCGAGCAGGAGATCATGCTGGTGGTGCTGGGGCTGATCGACGTGGTGATGATCAGCAACCTGCTGGTGATGGTGATCGTCGGCGGCTACGAGACCTTCGTCTCGCGGCTCGATCTCGAAGGGCATCCCGATCAGCCGGAGTGGCTGAGCCACGTCAATGCCAGCGTGCTCAAGATCAAGCTCGCGATGGCGATCATCGGCATTTCCTCCATTCACCTGCTGCGCACGTTCATCGAGGCAGGCGGGCTCGGCACCACGCGCACCGCCTATACCGAGGCCGGCGTGATGTGGCAGATGTTCATCCATCTCGCCTTCATCGTGTCGGCGATCGGCATCGCCTGGGTCGACCGCATCAGCCAGCCGCTCAGCGATCAGCACCAGAGCGTGCGGCGTCGCCATGCCACGCAGCCGAGCCATTCGTGATGAGCGAGCCCGCCAACACGCGCGCTGCTGCGGACGACTGGTCCGCGCAGCAGTACCTCAAGTTCGAGGACGAGCGCACCCGTCCGCCCCGCGACCTCATTGCGCAGGTGCCGCTCGCGCGGGCCGCGCGCGTGTTCGACCTGGGCTGCGGTCCGGGCAATTCGACCGAGCTTCTGATCGAACGCTTTCCCGATGCCGAGGTGACGGGGCTCGACTCCTCGCCCGACATGCTGCGGCAGGCACGCGAGCGCCTTCCGAAGTGCGCCTTCATCGAGGCCGACCTCGCGACGTGGAGCCCGCCGGCGCGCACCGATCTTCTCTTCGCCAATGCCGTATTCCAGTGGGTGCCGGATCATCCCGCGGTGTTGCGCCGGCTCCTGCGCGCGCTGCCGGAGGGTGGCGTCCTGGCGGTGCAGATGCCTGACAACACCAGCGAGCCTGCGCTCGCGCTCCAGCGCGAGGTCGCGCGCAATGGCCCGTGGATCAAGGAGCTGGCTGCGCCGGCCTCCGCCCGCGACGATCTACCAACGCCGGCGGACTATTACGACCTGCTGCGGCCGGTCTGTTCGCGCCTCGACATCTGGCACACGGTCTACAACCACGTCATGAGCGGGCCGGGGGCCATCGTCGAATGGTTCAAGGGCTCCTCCTTGCGCCCCTTCGTGTCGGCGCTGGAGGGCGAGAAGCGCGGTGGCTTCGTCGCCGCCTACACCAGCGCGATCGCCAAGGCCTACCCGCCGCGCTTCGACGGCAAGGTGCTCCTGCGCTTCCCGCGCCTATTCATCGTCGCGGTGCGTTAGGGCGTGGCCCATGAGGGGGGCGCACAGCTAAGCTATCCGGAGTGACTGACGCAGGAGAGGCCCCATGTTCAAGAAGCTATGGAAGAAGTGGACCATCGATAAGCCTGCGGCGTTCGGCGATTTGCTGTGGGAGGTCTTCGTCGTTCAATTTGCCGCGTTGCTGGACCGGCTGACGATCAGGAAAATCATTGCAATCATCCCGGGCGTCATTTTGATCCTGGCTTACGCCCATCAAATTCCCCTTCCTCCTGAATTGATGCTGGTGGGCGATGTGTTGGCCTACATCGATATCTTTTCGGTGATACTGCTGCTCAGCATCCTGAGCCAAGTCTCGGCCTCCTGGCTTTTCGCAAGACGGGTAGCAGAACGAACCGTCAAATTGGCGCATAAAGCCGTTGTTGGCGTGCAGCGTTTCGTTTTGCACTGGCAGCGTGAAAGCAAAGTGAGAGGTCGGAAGCGATTGACCGATCGCCCCAAACGCGATGACGAATATCCGATGTCTGCAGGTATCGCCTGGGCCTGATGCGCTAGGGTCCGTACTCAATAAGGATTCCAGCGCGGCGTGAGTTGTGATTCAAGGCTCTCGATTCGAGGAGGCCTTGATGAGGAAGCAACTCTATTGGCTGAGCGACTCCGAGTGGGAGAAGCTTGAGCCTTTACTTCCGCGCGGACGACGCGGTGCGCATCGGGTGGACGACCGCCGCGTGATTAGCGGCATCCTGCACATGCTGCGTTCGGGGGCGCGCTGGCGAGATTGCCCGCCGGAATACGGGCCGTACACAACGATCTACAACCGCTTCAATCGGTGGAGCCGGCAAGGCATCTGGTTTGAGATGTTCGAGGCTTTGACCGGTTCGACCGGTATCATTGGCACGGTGGCGATCGACAGCACGCATATCAAAGCTCACCGCTCGGCGGCCGGCGGAAAAGGGGGGCCTTCCGCCAGGCCATCGGCCGCTCGCGCGGCGGTCGCACGACGAAAATCCACGCTTTAACTGATGCTGAAGGCAAACCCAGAGCCCTCCTGCTGTCACCCGGCCATATCAACGACATCACGCTGGCACCGGCCCTCGTTGCTGCCGCAGGCCCCATCAAACGGCTGATCGCCGACAAAGCCTACGACGCCAACAGCCTGCGCAACCTGCTCGCAGAGCAAAAAGCCAAGGCGGTGATCCCTTCGACCGCCAGCCGCAATCAGCCGATTCCCTACAACAGGGCAGCCTACCGCCAGCGCAACGTCATCGAGCGGATGTTCGCTCGGCTCAAGGACTTTCGCCGAGTGGCCACCCGCTACGACAAGCTCGCCCGTAACTTCCTGGCTGGCGCACTCATCGTCGCCACCGTAGTTTGGTGGATCAATTGAGTCCGGACCCTAGGGGCGGTTGTATCCGGGATCGTTACCGCCACTCTGCTTCGGAAAGAGACGGATAAGCGTTCCGGATACGAGCTGCGCGGGACACGCTCAGCCTTCGCTGCGCACGCGCACCTTGCTGGCGATCGGGCCGGTATCGCCGCTGTCCTCGACATAGTGGACCTGGTCGCCCCGTTCGAGCCTCTCGAATTCGCCGGAAAGGAGCGCGTTGCGGTGAAAGTAGAGCAGGCTGCCCTCCTTGGTCATGACGAAGCCGAAGTCGCCGGCCGGATCAATCTCGGCGATCTGGCCGAGCGACTGGTTCTCTGAATCGTGGTGGGCATCCTTGCTGCGCCCGTCACGCCTCTCCTTGAGGTCGAGCAGCCGCCGCTCTGCCACGCGGAACGCCTCGTTGATGGCGTTGTGCAGGTCGGGCCGCTGGAACTTGCGCTGCAGGTGGTCGGGCTCGTGGCTGACGACCAGGTCCTTGCCGCCGGGGATGCCCATCTCGATGCGCACCACCGGCGGGATCGTCCCGTTCGAGTTGTTGGCGCGCTGGTCGATACGGATGCGGCAGGAGGTCAGGCGATCGTAGAGCTTCTCGAGGTCGGCCACCCGTGCGCGGACTTCCTGTTCCGCCCAGTCGGAATGTTCGATATTGTGAAAGGCGATCTCCAGCGGCACCTGCATGGTCGCGACTCCCTACCTTTGGCGCATTTCTTCGTTGTATTAACGCCGGTCCGACACGAATCGTTGCAGGCACCGAGATCGGCAGCGGGAGCCCTTGGGAATGCGCAAAGCCCATCATGAACCACGACGGCTGACCTGGCTGTGGGGGATTGCCCTCATCGGTCTTTGGGCACTGCCGGTGACCGAGGGGCGGGCGGCCGACGCGGCCTTCCACCGCTGGCTCGAAGGCGTGTGGCCGGAGGCGCAGAAGCTCGGCGTCTCGCGCGCGACCTTCGAGGCTGCGACGCGTTCGCTCGAGCCCGACCTCACGCTCCCCGACCTCGACCTGCCGGGCAAGAAGGGTGCGCCGCCCCGGGGGCAGGCCGAGTTCGTGCAGACGCCGGCCGACTACATCAAGGAGAGCAACATTTCGCGGCTCGCCGGCGAGGCCCGCAAGCTGCGCGACAAGCATCGCGCGACGCTCGCCGCGATCGAGCAGAAGTACGGCGTGCCGGGCAACGTGCTGCTGGCGATCTGGGGGCGCGAGACTGCGTTTGGCAGCTACAAGCTGCCCAAGAACGCGATCACGGTGCTGGCGACCCAGGCCTATTACGGCCGCCGCAAGGATTTCTTCCGCAATGAGCTGGTCCATGCGCTCAAGATGCTGGAGGACAGGGAGGTCAAGCTCGCCGACATGCGCAGCTCCTGGGGCGGCGCCATGGGCCTCACCCAGTTCCTGCCGTCGGAGTTCTACAAGTATGCGGTCGACTTCGACGGCGACGGCAAGAAGGACATCTGGCATTCGGTGCCTGACGCGCTCGCTTCGGCGGCGCAGCAGCTCGTCGGCAAGGGCTGGAAGCGCGGCGTGCATTGGGCCTACGAGGTGCATGCGCCCCGGAATGTCGACTGCACCATGGGCGTGCCTGATGTCACCCGTCCGGTCGGCGAGTGGCTCAGGGCAGGCTACACGGTGGCCCATGGCCGCAAGCCCGGTGCGGCCGAGTTCGCCGAGCCGGCGTCACTCCTGCTGCCGGAGGGCACCTATGGACCCGCCTTCCTCACGCTCAAGAACTACTACGTGATCAAGGAATACAATTTCTCCGACCTCTACGTGCTGTTCGTCGGCCACCTGAGCGAGCGCATCGGCGATTCGCGCGGTTTCGAGACGCCGTGGAGCAAGAACAAGCAGCTGCGCACGCACGATGTCGAGGCGATGCAGCGCACGTTGACGAAGCTCGGGCTCTACAAGGACAAGATCGACGGCAAGGCCGGCATGCTCACGCGTTCGGCGCTGGGTGCCTACCAGAAGGACAACGGCCTCAAGGTCGATTGCTGGCCGACCGCGGCGGTGCTCGCGCACATGCAGGGCAAGGCGGGGCGCAATTGATCGCCGAACCTGCTGGCGCTGGACGCGGCTGAAATCAAGAAAAACCCGGCGGGGCTCGCGCTCCCGCCGGGTCTGAACTCTCTGCAAGCCGGGCCGGCACGCGGGCCGGCGTCAGATCGAATCCCTTACGGGCAGACCTGCACGGCGTCGCCGGTGTAACCGATCACGCGGCCGCGACGGTCGTAGATCGGCTCGGCCGCCCAATAGCAGCCGGCGCGGTAGACCGGCTGGCCGTAGCCTTCATAGACCACGTAGCCGCGTGGACGTGTGGCAAGGATCGAGCCGAGCGCGAGACCACCGATGACCCCGCCGACAATGGCCGGGCCGACCCAGCCGCCGCCGCGACCGCCACGACGCCAGCGCTGGGCGTCAGCGTCCGACGCCGCCATCGCCAGCGTGCCGGCGATGACCGTAATGGCAGTCAATGCAGTGAAAGCCTTTTTCATATCAATCTCCTCGAGGAGCGCCGGGCGGAAGGCCCAGCGCGGGGCGGGTGCCATTGGCCAAATGGTCCCGGATACACGCAGATTATCCTGACTAATTTGACCGAATTTGGGTGGTGAAACGCAACACAGTGGGAAAAGTCCGTTGCGCATCAATGATATCGTGGCCGCCGGTGAACGCCAGATGAACGACAAGGGCTGGCCGCCTCGTTGTTCACGCGACCCATTGCCGCCAGCGCCGGCAATTTGACCGCGCCGGACATGCGGGCTACCACACCCCGGAAACGCGCGGAATCCCATGTCGTTCAATACCTTCGGCCATCTTTTCCGGGTCACGACCTTTGGCGAGAGCCACGGGAGCGCGATCGGCTGCGTGGTCGATGGCTGCCCGGCCGGCATTCTACTGACCGAAGCCGATATTCAGCCCTATCTCGACAAGCGGCGGCCCGGGCAGTCGCGCTTCACGACGCAGCGGCAGGAGCCCGACCAGGTCCGTATCCTCTCGGGTGTGTTCGCCGACGAGCTCACCGGCGCCCAGGTGACCACCGGCACCCCCATCGGGCTCCTGATCGACAACGTCGACCAGCGCTCAAAGGATTATTCCGATATCAGGGACAGGTATCGCCCCGGGCACGCCGACTACACCTACGATGTCAAATACGGATTGCGCGACTACCGCGGCGGCGGCCGCCAGTCTGCGCGCGAAACCGCGATGCGGGTCGCCGCCGGCGCCGTCGCGCGCAAGATCATGCCGGGCATGACCGTGCGCGGCGCGCTCATCCAGATGGGGCCGGAATCAATCGACCGCGCGCGCTGGGACTGGGAGGAGGTCGGGCGCAATCCCTTCTTCTGTCCGGATGCGCAGAAGGCCAAATTCTTCGAGGGCTATCTCGACCAGATCCGCAAGCGCGGCTCGTCCGTCGGGGCTGTCATCGAGGTGGTGGCGGACGGCGTACCCGCCGGCCTTGGCGCGCCGGTCTACGGCAAGCTCGACGGCGACCTCGCGTCGGCGCTGATGAGCATCAACGCCGTCAAGGGCGTCGAGATCGGCGCCGGGATGAGGGCGGCTGCCCTCACCGGCGAGGAGAACTCCGACGAAATCCGCATGGGCAATGACGGCAAGCCGGTGTTTCTCTCCAACAATGCCGGCGGTATCCTCGGCGGCATCTCCACCGGCCAGCAGATCGTGGCGCGCTTTGCGGTCAAGCCGACATCGTCGATCCTCAATCCACGCCGCACCATCGACCGCTATGGCAACGAGACCGAGATTTCGACCAAGGGGCGTCACGATCCCTGTGTCGGCATCCGGGCGGTGCCGATCGGCGAGGCGATGGTGGCGTGCGTGATTGCGGACCACTATCTGCGACAGCGCGGACAAATGGGCGATGGCCCGGCCTGGCCGTTCAAGCGGCCCGGCAGTTGAGGAACAGGACGTGGACGACACCTATCAACGCGTCGAAGCCGTGGTTGCCGCCTTCGCCAGGGGCGAAATCGTTGTCGTCGCTGACGACGACGATCGCGAAAACGAGGGCGATCTGTTCGTCTCGGCGTCGCTGTGCACGTCCGAGAAGATGGCGTTCATCATCCGCAACACCTCCGGCATCGTATGTGCGCCGCTGGCGCCGGAGGAGGCCAAGCGGCTGCATCTCGATCCGATGGTGGCGCTCAACGACGCGCCGCTCGGCACCGCCTTCACGGTATCGGTCGACGTGCGCCACGGGCTCACCACCGGCATTTCGGCCGAAGAACGTTGCAACACCGTGCGCGCGCTTGCGAACGGCAACAGCGGCGCCGCCGATTTCGTGCGGCCCGGCCACGTCTTTCCCCTGGTCGCCAAGGAGGGTGGGGTGCTGATGCGGTCCGGTCACACCGAGGCCTGCATCGACCTGTGCCGCCTTGCCGGGCTTGCGCCGGTCGGTGTGCTCGCCGAGCTGATGAATGACGACGGCACGGTCATGCGGGGAGCGGCGGTGGCCACCTTTGCCGAAAAGCACAAGCTGATGCGCATCTCGATCGCCGACCTGATCGCCTACCGGCAGGTACGCGACAAGCTGGTCAAGCGCATCCGCGAATTTCCGGTGAAGAGCGAGATCGGCATGCTCACCGGCTACGCCTACGTCACGCCGTTCGACAACGTCCATCACATGGCGTTCGTACACGGCAAGATCGGCGACGGCCGTGATGTGCTGGCGCGGCTGCACCGCCCTGACATCATCCGCGATGTGTTCGGTGGCGCCAATCCGGTGCACGCGGTGCTGCGCAAGTTCAAGGCCGAGGGACGCGGCGTGCTGATCTACCTGCGCGACGGCGCAGTCGGCGTGCCGACGCACGAAATCCCGCAGGCGGGCTCCACCAACTCCGAAGCCGCGCGTTCGCGCCAGTGGCGCGAGATCGGGCTCGGTGCGCAGATCCTCAAGGACCTCGGCATCTCGTCGATCCGCCTTCTGACCTCGCGCAAGCTGACCTATGTCGGTCTCGCCGGCTTCGGCATCGAGATCGTGTCGACGCAGAGCCTCGCCGACTAGACCAGGGACGTCAGCGGACCCAGCCAAGGCATGTCCATGCTCATCGGCGTCCCCAGGGAGATCAAGGACAACGAATACCGCGTCGGGCTCGTGCCCTCGACGGTGCGCGAGCTGACCGCGAAGGGCCACAAGGTCCTGGTCGAGAACGGCGCCGGCATCGGCGCGGGCCTCACCGATGCCGATTATCAGGCCGCCGGCGCCGATATCGCCGGCGATGCCGACACCATCTTTGCGCGCGCCGAGATGATCGTGAAGGTGAAGGAGCCGCTGCCGGCCGAGCGCGGCAAGCTCCGGCCCGGACAAATCCTGTTCACCTACCTGCATCTGGCGCCCGATCGTGCGCAGACCGAGGCGCTCATCGCGGCGGGCGTGACCGCAATCGCCTACGAGACGGTCACGAGCGCGCAGGGCACCCTGCCGCTGCTCACGCCGATGTCGGAAGTCGCCGGCCGCATGGCGCCGCACGTGGGCGCGCGCTGCCTCGAAAAGGAGAACGGCGGGCGCGGCGTCCTTCTCGGCGGTGTGCCCGGCGTGCCGCCGGCGGACGTGGTCGTGCTCGGCGGCGGCGTCGCCGGCACCCACGCGGCGATGATCAGCGCCGGCATGGGCGCGACTGTGCACGTCGTCGATCGCAACCCCGAGGCGTTGCGGCGCATCGCCAACCAGCTTGGTGAGCGCGTGCGCACCATATTCTCCACCCGCGACGCCATCGAGGCGCTGTGCCGGCGCGCCGACCTCGTCATCGGCACCGTGCTGCTCCCCGGCGCCGCGGCGCCGAAGCTGATCTCGGCGGAGACCGTGAAGGCGATGAAGCCCGGCTCGGTGATCGTCGACGTGGCGATCGACCAGGGCGGCTGTGCCGAGACCTCGCGGCCGACCACGCATTCGAACCCGACCTACGTGGTGGACGAGGTCGTGCATTACTGCGTGACCAACATGCCGGGGGCGGTCGCGCGCACCTCGACCTTCGCGCTCAACAATGTGACGCTGCCGTTCGTGCTCACGCTGGCCGAGGAGGGTGCTCGCCGCGCCCTCGGCGAGGACGCGCATCTGCGCAACGGCTTGAACGTGTACGACGGCATGGTGACCCATCGCGCGGTGGCCGACGCCCTGAAGCTGAAGTTCACGCCGGCGGAAGCCGCATTGCGATTGTGACCAAAGGCACAGGAGCCGGCCTTTCCCCGGCCTTTATCGCGTGCCACCATTCGGGAATCGCAGGGACTGGGAGGCAGGGATGCGCTTTCGGTTTTTGATGGTTGGGCTGCTGGTCGCGATTGCCGCTGCCATTGCCGGTATCGGCTGGAACCGCGTCAATGCTGCGCCGACGCGTGGTCCGCTGCTGGCCGACACGCGCGCCAGCGCGGTGCCGGTCGACACCGAACTGGTGCTGGCGGTCGACGTCTCCTATTCCATGGATCCGGAAGAGCAGCAGTTGCAGCGCGAAGGCTACATCGCCGCGCTGACCTCGCGCGAATTCATGCAGGCGCTGCGCGGCGGCATGCACGCCAAGGTGGCGGTCACCTATTTCGAATGGGCCGGTCCCTTCGACCAGCGCATCGTCGTGCCATGGCGGCTGATCGACGGTCCGGAAAGCGCCGACGGGGTCGCCAACGAGATCGCCCGCACGACCTACCGGCGCGCCTCGCGGACCTCGATTTCCAGCGCCCTGCAGTTCGCCAAGCCGCTGTTCGACGCCTCGGGCTTCAACGGCATCCGCCGGGTGATCGACGTGTCGGGCGACGGCGCCAACAACAGCGGCCAGCCGGTGGTGATGGTGCGCGACGACGTGGTCGCCTCCGGCATCACCATCAACGGGCTGCCGATCCTGCTCAAGCGGCCGAACACCTTCACCATGGATATCGAGAACCTCGACATCTATTACGAGGATTGCGTCATCGGCGGGCCGGGCGCTTTCATTGTCCCGATCCACAACCGCGATCAATTCAGGGAAGCGATCCGCACCAAGCTGGTGCTCGAGGTCGCCGGGCGGGTGCCGAAAAATCAGATCGTCCCCGCGCAGGCGCGCCAGCCGCGAATCTCCTGCATGATCGGCGAGCAGATGTGGCGCGACCGCTGGGGTCGGTAGTCTGCTTCAGCGCTCGAATTTCGCCACCAACTCCACGTGCGGCGAGTATCGGAACTGATCGACCGGCGTCACGCGCGTGAGCCGGTAGCCGCCATCGACCAGGATGCGCGCATCGCGTGCGAACGTCCCGCGGTCGCATGAGACGGCGACGACCATCGGCACGGTCGAGGCGGCAAGCTCGCGCGCCTGTGCCTGCGCCCCCTGACGTGGCGGATCGAACACCACGCAGTCGAATGGCTTGAGCTCGGCCGGAATGAGCGGCCGCCGGAACAGGTCGCGTGCCTGTGCGTCCACCGGCCGGAGACCCTGCGTGGTCTCGGCGGCGCGCCTGAGCGCTGCGATGGCGCCGGCGTTGCTGTCGGCCGCCATGACCCGCGCGCGTTCGGCGAGCCGCAGCGCAAAGGGTCCGACGCCCGCGCACAGGTCGACAACTCTCGCTGCCTTGCCACAGTGCTCGCTGACGAGCCCGGCGAGCGCGGCCTCGCCCGCAGCGGTCGGCTGAAGGAACGCACCCGGCGGCAGCGCCACGCGCGCGCGACCCATCGTCACCGTCGGCACCGCACGCTGCACGATCAGCTCACCGTGCCGCGTCAGCCGCGCCAGACGGTGGCGCTCGGCAAGCTGCGCAAGCTCGGCGGTGCGCGCCGGGTTCAACGGGCCTGAGCCGCGGACGTCGACATCGAGGCCGGCTTCGCTCGCAGTCGTCTGGATGTCGAGCGGCTTTCCCATCTGCGCCAGCGCCTCGGCGATCGCCCAGGCGGCTGCGAGCGCGCCGGCAAGCCCGGGCGCGAGGATCGGACAGCGGTCGATCGCCACGATCTCGTGCGCCTTGAGCGCCGCAAAGCCGACCTCGACGATGTCGCGCCGTCCGCGCCCGGCGCGGCGCGCATGGAAGACCGCACGGCGGCGGCCATCGCCGTGTCCGTCGGCCACCTCGTCGACCGGCGTGTTGAGCCCGGCCTGCGCCAGCGCCTCGACCACCAGCGCGCGTTTCCATTCACGGTAGTGCGCGCCATCCCAGTGCTGGAGCGCACAGCCACCGCAGATGCCGAAGTGCGGACAGATCGGTGCGATTCGCTCCGGGCTGGCGGCCTCAATGCGGAGCAGGTGCCGCCGGTCCGGATGGCCGGGCCAGGGCTCGACCTCGGCGGTTTCGCCCGGCAGCGCATAGGGAATGTATACCGGGCCCGTGGGCGTATCCGTAATGCCGTCGCCGCGGGCACCAAGCCGGGTGATGGCGAGGCGCTCAACCACGGCGCGCCCCGAGCAGGAATTCACGGTTGCCGTCGCCGCCCACGATCGAAGAGGAGATGGTACCCACGACGTGGCAGCCGAGCGAATGCACCACCACGGCGATGTCGGCGCAGACGGCATCGTGCATGGCCGGGTCGCGCACCACGCCCTTCTTGAGGCCGCGGCCGCCGGTCTCGAACTGCGGCTTGATCAGCACGACCAGCGTCACGCGCCGGGCCGCCAGCGCGAGCGCTGCCGGAAGGACGTGCTTGAGCGAAATGAAGCTCACGTCGATGGTGACGAAATCGGCCGGTTCGCCAAGCTGCGCCGGGTCGAGCCGGCGGATGTCGGTGGTCTCGATCGACACCACCTCGGGCCTGCTGCGCAGGCGCGGATGGAGCTGGTCGCGGCCGACATCGACGGCGTATACGCGCCGTGCGCCACGCGTGACCAGCACCTCGGTGAAGCCGCCGGTGGACGCGCCCACGTCGAGACAGACCGCCCCCGCCGGATCAAAGCCGAAATGGTCGAGCGCGGCAGCAAGCTTCACGCCCCCGCGTGACACCCACGGATGCGCCGGCGCCGTCGTGAGCGCGGCATCGACGGCGATCTCGTCCGAGGGCCTGCAGACGGCGACGCCGTCCGCGCTCACGCCACCGGCGAGGATCGCAGCCTGCGCCTTGGCGCGGCTCTCGAACAGGCCGCGATCGACGAGCAGGAGGTCGGCGCGTTTGCGGATTGCCATGGGCTTGAACTAGCAACGTAAGGCGTTCGGCGCGAGGGCCATGGTTAAGGTCGCGCTAACTGGGTGTGAACGATGAGGTAACAAGAACGGCCTATGGTTGCAGCGACTGTCCGGCGAGCGCGGGGACTCGCCGATGGGGGAACCGATGCGGGACCGCCGTTCATCAACGCGCCAGAAAAGCTTCCTGCAAGGGCGCATCTACTACAACAATCGGCGCTCCAGCGTCGATTGCCTGGTGCGCGATATTTCCGACACCGGCGCCAAGCTGGTGTTCTCCAGCGCCGTCACCATCCCCGATGTGGTCGAGATCTATCTGTCCAACAAGGAGGAGGTTCGTCGCGCCCGGGTGCAGTGGCGGCGTGGCGACGAGGTCGGCATCGACTTCATCTTCGAGAATGGCGCCGATGCGGTCGCGGCCCCGGCCGATATCCTCGGCCGCGTGCTCAAGCTCGAAAGCGAATGCGCCTCGCTCAAGCGCACGGTGCGCGACCTGCGGGCGGAATTGCGCAAGCTGACCGCCAGCGAAACCGCCTAGGCTCGTTTCCCTGCCGTGGCGGGTTGCGTGGAACCCGCCGGCTCTCCCGCGTGTTGTACCGGCGGGCGCCCCGGGAGGCAGTAACGGGCCATGGCTCCGCGCGCGAATTGGAAAGGCTACCTGAAACTCTCCCTGGTGTCGTGCGAGGTGGCGCTGTTTCCGGCGACGACCACGCGCGAGCGCGTGCATTTCAACATCATCAATCGCGAGACCGGCAACCGCGTGCGCTATGACGTGGTCGATGCTGAGACCGGCAAGGAGGTCCCGCGCGAAGATCGCATCAAGGGCTACAAGGTCGGCAAGGACGAATACGTCCTGCTCGAGGAAGAAGAGATCGACGACGTCGCGCTCGAAAGCACCCACACCATCGAGATCGAGAGCTTCGTCCCGCGCAAGGACGTGGACGAGATCTACCTCGACGAATCCTATTATATCGTGCCGCAGGACAAGGTCGGTGCCGAGGCGTTCGCGGTCATCCGCGATGCGATGGAGGCGAAGAAGCTGGTCGGCCTGGCGCGTGTCGTGCTCTACCGGCGCGAGCGGCTGCTGATGCTGGAGCCGCGCGGCAAGGGAATCGTCGCCACCATGCTGCGCTACACCAACGAGGTGCGCGACGAGGACGATTATTTCGATGATATTCCCGATCCGAGGATTCCCAAGGATATGCTCGAGCTGGCCGAGCACATGCTGGCAAGCAAGAAGGGCAAGTTCGACCCTTCGAAATTCGAGGATCGCTACGACGACGCACTTAAGAAGGTGATCGCGGCCAAGAAGGCGGGCAAGAAGCCGCCGCGCGCGCCGGAGCCGCAGCCGAGCAACGTGATCAACCTGATGGACGCGCTTCGCCGCAGTGTGAAGGCAGGGCGGGGCGGCTCGTCGTCGTCCCGCGGCCATGGTAGAAAGAGCGCGCACAAGCGGGCTGCGCCCAAGGGAACGAACACCCGGCGCGCGCACGCCCGGCGCAAGAAGCTCAAGCGCGCGAGCTAGTCGTGGGACTTCAGGTCTATCGCCGGAAACGAAAGTTCGACGTGACGCCCGAGCCGCGCGGTCGCGCGGCGCGCAAGAAGGGCAATCAGTTCGTCATCCAGAAGCACGCCGCGACGCGCCTGCACTATGATCTCCGGCTCGAGCTCGATGGGGTCATGTTGAGCTGGGCGGTCACGCGCGGCCCGAGCCTCGTTCCCGGCGAGAAGCGGCTCGCGGTGCACGTCGAGGACCATCCGATCGAGTACAACAAGTTCGAAGGCACCATTCCCAAGGGCCAGTACGGCGGCGGCACGGTGATGATCTGGGACCGCGGGCGCTGGCAGCCGGAAGGCGATCCGCACTTCGGCCTCAAGAAGGGCCACCTCTCTTTCACCCTGGAAGGCGAAAAGCTGCACGGCGGCTGGCATCTCGTGCGCCTGCGCGGACGGCCCGGCGAGAAGCGGGAGAACTGGCTGCTGATCAAGGCGCACGACGAATGGCAGCGCGGGGAGGGGGATGCCGACGTTCTGGAGGAGATGCCGGATTCGGTCGTGAGCGGGCGCTCGATTCCCGAGATCGCCGAGGGCAAGGGCCGCAAGCGGGTCTGGCAGTCGAACCGGAGCGTGAAGGAAAACGTGCGGGCCGGGGCGACGCGGGGAGGCGGCTCGACCGCGAAGACACGCAAGGCGAGTTCGCGGGAAAAGAAGGCCAAGGGCAAGACCAGGAAGGCAAAGGCCGGAGCGAAAAAGAAATCACGCGGCGTGCCGTTGCCGGATTTCGTGCCGCCCTCGCTCGCGACGTTGCGAGCGACGCCGCCGAGCGGGCCCGGATGGGTGCACGAGATCAAGTTCGACGGCTATCGCATGCAGGCGCGGCTCGATGACGGCGAGGTTGCGCTCCTCACCCGCAAGGGTCTCGACTGGAGCGAGAAATTCTCGGCCGTAGCAGAGCGGGTGGCGGAACTGCCGGCAGAAACCGCGCTGCTCGATGGCGAGATCGTGGTCGAGGACGTGCGCGGGGTCGCAAACTTCTCCATGCTTCAGGAGACGCTCAAGAATGGGGCGCAGGATCGCTTCATCTACTACCTCTTCGACCTTCTCCATCTCGACGGCGTCGACCTGCGCGACCGGCCGCTGGTCGAGCGCAAGGCCATGCTGAAACGGTTGCTGACAGCGGCGAACGATCCGGGACTGCGCTACAGCGAGCATTTCGATGAGGACGGCTCGGTCTTTCTGGAGCACGCCTGCCACCTGAAGCTCGAAGGCATCGTGTCGAAGCGCAGCGACTCGCCCTACCGGCCGGGGCGCTCGGACAATTTCATCAAAGCCAAATGCGCCGACGCGCAGGAGTTCGTGGTCGGCGGCTATTCGCCCTCGACAGTGCAGCCGAAGGCGATCGGCGCGCTGGTGGTCGGCTATTACGATAACGGCAAGCTCGTCTATGCCGGACGCATCGGTACCGGCTACACGCAGGCGATTGCACGCGATCTGTGGAGGCGGCTCAACCCGCTGGAGACCGGCAAGCCGCAGTTCGACGCGATCCCGCCGGAAGAGCGCCGCCGTCGCGACGTCAACTGGGTGGAGCCGAAGCTCGTCATCGAGTCGCAGTTCCGCGGCTGGACCAGCGATCTCCTGCTGCGCCAGGCCGCGTTCAAGGGTGTGCGCGAGGACAAACCCGCGAAAGAGGTGGTGCGCGAGCTGCCGGCCGCCGGCGGACGTACGCACGATGAGGATGACCGCGACGCTCCGCGGATCGCGGCGGAGGCATCGAAATCCATGGCGAAGAAATCCAAGCGGATCAGCAAGCCGGCCAGAACCTCCAAGGCCAAAGCGCGGTCGTCGAGCCAGGATGACGATGTCCACTTCACCCATCCCGATCGTGTGTACTGGGCGGATGTCGGCGTCACCAAGCAGGACCTCGCCGACTACTATCGCGGCGTCTGGACGTTCATGGCGCCGCAGGTTGTCGGCCGGCCCCTCAGCCTGTTGCGCTGCCCGGAAGGGACCAAGGGCGAATGCTTCTTCCAGAAGCACGCCTCTGCCGGAATCGACGATGCGAACCTGCACACCGTCATCGACAGCAAGAAGCGCCAGATCATCGCGGTCGACGACCTCGACGGGCTGCTTTCGCTGGTGCAGGCGGGCGTGCTCGAAGTCCACGTGCGCGGCTCGATGATCGACCGGCTCGATCGCTGCGACCGCATCGTCTTCGATCTCGATCCGGGCGAGGGTGTCGGCTGGGGGGATATCGTCGCGGCCGCGCGCGACGTGCGAACGCGGCTTGAGGCGATCGATCTCGAAAGCTTCGTCAAGCTCTCCGGCGGCAAGGGCCTGCACGTGGTGGTGCCGATCGCGCCCGTGGACTGGGAGACCACCAAGACGTTCGTGCAGGCTTTCGCGCAGGCGATGGCGGCGGACGAGCCGGAACGCTACATCGCCACGATGACCAAGGCGGCGCGCGGCGGAAAGATATTCGTCGATTACCTGCGCAATTCGCTGGAGCAGACTGCGGTCGCGGCCTATTCGACCCGCGCGCGCGCCGGCGCCCCGGTGTCCGCGCCGGTGTCGTGGCAGGAGCTCGGCCGCACCAAGGGCGGCAACCAGTACACCCTGCAAAACCTGTCGCAGCGCCTCGGCAAGCTCAGGACCGATCCCTGGAAGGACATCGCGCGGGTGAAGCAACGGCTTCCCGATCTCAAGACCCTGCGCAAGCGCGGCTGACCGCGCCGTCGCTGTCCGGGCCATGGGAACCCACGCCGCCCTTCGCTCGTTCTTGCCGGCGAGGCAACGGAGGCGAGCATGTTCAAATACGCGTTGATTTTCCTGATTATTTCTGTGATCGCCGGCGCAATCGGGCTCACAAACGTCTCGCAGATCGCGAAGCGGATCTCGCTGGTGCTTTTTGCCCTGTTCTTCCTCGGCTTTCTGGCGCTGCTCGGATTTGCCTATCTGCTTGGCGAAGCCTTCAGTGCCGGCGCGCGCGCCATGCTGATCGCGGCGATTCTCACGGCCTGATGGCCCTCCTCAATCCGGCAGCGGGATGAACTCGCGGTCGTCGCCCGGCACCGTATCGAAGCGACGCGCCTTCCAGTCTGCCTTGGCCTGCTCGATGCGGTCCTTCCGCGAGGACACGAAATTCCACCAGATGTGGCGCGGGCCATCCATGGCCGCGCCCCCGAGCAGGGCCACGCGCGCCTCGCTCGCGGCGGTGACCGTGATCGCGTCGCGCGGCCGCAGCACCAGAAGCTGCCCGGCGGCGAAACGATCCCCGGCGATGTCGACCTCGCCGGAGACGATGTAGATCGCGCGCTCCTCTGTCTCGGTGTCGATCGGCAGTACGGTGCCGGGCGCCAGCGTCACGTCGGCGAAGATCGTGTCGGACAGCGTCGGCACGGGCGAACGCGCGCCGTAGAGCGCGCCGAGAACGACACGCACGCTCTTGCCATCCTCAACTACAACCGGAAGGTCGGTCTGGCCGTGATGAGCGAAGCTGGCGTCGATCTCCTCGTCACCTTTCGGCATGGCCAGCCAGCATTGCAGCCCGTGCAGCCGTTCGTTGCCGGCGCGGTGGTCCGGCGCCGTGCGTTCCGAATGGACGATGCCACGGCCCGCCGTCATCAGGTTTACGTCGCCCGGATGGATCGCCACCGCCGAGCCCAGGCTGTCGCGATGCATGATCTCGCCGTCGAACAGGAAGGTGACGGTGGACAGACCAATATGCGGGTGAGGGCGCACGTCGATGCCCTTGCCGGCGCTGAACACGGCCGGGCCGAAATGATCGAAGAAGATGAACGGCCCGACCATGCGGCGCTTCGTGTGCGGCAGCGCCCGGCGCACCGTAAGATCGCCGAGGTCGACGCTGCGAGGCACGATCATCTGTTCGATGGCCTCGCAGGCGGGCCCATCGCCAGGGGAGGGGTCCTTGCCGGGAAAGAAACTCATGCGACCGTCTCCTGCATTTCGAAATGCCGTGCTCTCGTTCTTGTCACCGCAATATGGCGATTCAGTGCGGCTCCTGCCGCGGCGGGCGCTGGAGTCGTGCGACCAGCCACAACAGCGCGCCACTTGGCATGAGGGAACTTGCGCCGGCAATGATCCGGTCCATCACCCGCGGGATGACGAGCCGTTTGCCGGACTTGAATCCGCGCCATCCGGCGGCCGCGACATCCGCCACGTTGGCGCGCGGCGCGAGCTTGAACAGGCGGGTCTTGCCCACTGTGGCGCGCTCGAAGAAAGGGGTGCGTACCACCCCGGGCGCAAGGCAGGTCACGGTCACGCCGCTGCCGGCAAGCTCGGTCGCGAGCGCGGCCGAAAACGAGTTCACATACGCCTTCGATGCATAATAGAGCGCCATGTTGGGCCCGGGCACGTAGCCGGTGACCGAGCCGAGATTGATGACGCCGCCACGGCGGCGCGCGATCATTCCGGGCAGCATCCGCAACGTCAGTTCGGTGAGCACGCGGATGTTGACGTCGATCAGCTCGATCTCCTCGGCCCGCGCGATCTCGGCCGCGGGGCCGAACAGGCCGAAGCCCGCACTGTTGATCAGCACGTCGCAATGGAGGCCGCGCGCGGCGAGCGCGCTTTCGACGCGCGCGGGCGCCTCGCGCGAGGTCAAGTCCACGCACAGCGCTTCGGCATCGGCGCTGCCGGCGCGCAACTCGGCGACGGCTTCATCGAGCGCCGCCTCTGTTCTGTCGACCAGCAGCATGAACGCGCCATCCCGCGCCGCCAGCCGGGCCAGTTCGCGCCCGATCCCGGAAGCCGCGCCGGTCACGACGATGGCAGGCTTCATGGCGCGCACACGCTCATGAGCGCGCCCTCATCTCGCCGCAGCGGCGGTCATTTTCAGGTGACGTCGAGCGGCTCGGTACCGCCCGGCTTGCCGGCGGCGTCGAGCGTGATCTTCTCGACGCGCGCTTCGGCCTGGCGCAGCAGCTCCTCGCAGCGCCGCTTGAGCGCCTCGCCCCGCTCGTAGATGGCGACCGATTCCTCGAGCGGGACCTTGCCCTCTTCCAGCCGCTTGACGATGGATTCGAGCTCCTCGATTGCGCGCTCGAAGGGCAGGCGCTTGACGTCGGAATGGGTGTTGTTCTCAGCCATGATCGGTATCCGCTTGGAACAAGGGCGTTTGTGAGTCGCGCCCATTCTATGTCGGTTCGGCGGCCTCTCCTAACTCCGCATCAGGGCGTCGACATGGGCGGAGACCGAATTCGCCAGCCCCTGAAGGTCGTAACCCCCTTCGAGCACCGACACCACGCGGCCGCCCGCGCACTGGTCGGCGATCTCCATCAGGGCCGCGGTCGCCCAGTCAAAATCCGGTTCGAGCAGATTGAGATTGGCGAGCGGGTCGCGCGCGTGCGCGTCGAAGCCGGCCGAGATGATGAGCAGCTCCGGCTTGAATTCCCTGAGCCGCGGCAGGATGCGGGTCTCGACCGCGTTGCGGAACTCGCGCCCGCCATCGCCGGGCGCCAGCGGCGCGTTCACGATGGTGCCGTGCTCGCCGCTTTCGCTGACCGCGCCGGTGCCGGGATAGAGCGGCATCTGATGGGTCGAGCAGTACATCACCGTCGGATCGGACCAGAAAATCTCCTGCGAGCCGTTGCCGTGGTGCACGTCGAAGTCGACGATGGCGACGCGGCCGGCGCCATGCTGGTCCTGCGCGTGTCGCGCCGCGATGGCGACGTTGTTGAACAGGCAGAAGCCCATCGGTCGGGCGGTCTCGGCATGATGCCCGGGTGGGCGAACCGCCACGAAGGCATTCTTTGCCGTGCCGGTCATCACCGCATCGACCGCCGACAACGCGCCGCCGGCCCCGCGCAACGCCGCCTCGAAGCTGCCGGGCGACATCGAGGTGTCGGCATCGAGCTGCACCCGCCCGGTCTTTGGCGTTGCGTCGCGCACTGCCTCGACATAGTCCATCGGATGGCAGCGGGCGATGCTGTCGAACGACGCTTGCGGCGCTTCGGCGCGCGCGAGCATCTGGAACCGCTCGTCGTCGAGCGCCTCGTTCACCGCACGCAGGCGGTCCGGGCGCTCGGGATGGCCGGCCGGGGTGAGATGGTCGAGACAGGCCTTGTGGGTGATGAAAAGCGTGGCCATCGCGAAGGTTTACCCGCTTGGGATCGGAAGGTCCACCTTGCTTGCTTCCGCTAGGCCAGCGCGGCGTCGGCGTTGTTGATGCTGTCGGCGCCCTCGACCACGGCGCGTTCGAGGCCCGTTGACGCGATCGCGATGTGTTCGGCGAAGAACCGTGCCAGCGCGATCCGCGCCGCTGAAGCGCTGTCGGCGCCGAGGCGCCCGGCCACCAGGGCCTCCCGGGCGATCAGGGTCCCGCCGACCGCGCCCGCGAACAGCCGCAGATAGGGCGTCGCACCGGCAAGCGCCTGCTCGGGCCGTGACTCGAGCCGGTCGAGCAGCCAGGCGCTGGTTCGCTCGACGCCGTCCACTTTCCAGCACAGTGGGATCCGAAGCTTGGAATTCACGTGACTTGAAGTCGCGGC
>JADMIO011006364.1_pt1 | contig 70614 bp, 68 predicted proteins | sample 8958161 | NCBI WGS metagenome assembly JADMIO01 (sample SAMN16585339, study PRJNA669376) | soil metagenome | isolation source: Crop rotation soil | place: USA: Cullars Rotation, Alabama | collected 2011 | reverse complement strand
GCCGCGACTTCAAGTCACGTGAATTCCAAGCTTCGGATCCCACTGTGCTGGAAAGGAGCAACCAACCGGCCCTACCCCAATTAGGTCGGTTGCCTCATTCTGTAACCTGCCTTATTCTTCCTCTCAGCCATAAGTGGCGTCAATCTTTGGCTATAACAACATGAAGACCCAATCCAAATCACTCTTCGCCGCAGGCATTTTTTGCGCCCTTCTCTCGGCCGGCTGTTCCTCCATGACCCCCGGCGACGTCCGCCGCGTCCAGCCCACCTCCGACCAGCCCTACGCCGGCAACGTCTACCTGCTTCGCGGCTTCATCGGCATCTGGTCCTACGGCATCAACGACATCGGCAAAAAAATCGCCGACGCCGGCGTCCGCGCCAGCATCTATCAGGAAAATCAATGGGGCGATGTCTGCGACGCCATCATTCAGCGCTACAAAGACACGCCCAACCACGAGCCGCTGATCGTCATCGGCCACTCCTACGGCGCTGACGACGCGTTGAAAATGGCCAAGAAACTGAGAGAGCACAACATCACGATTGATCTTGTCATCACGCTCGACCCCGTCACTCCGCCCAAAGTCCCCACCAATATCGGCCTCTGTTACAACATCTATCAGCCCGGCATGCTCGACATGCTGCCCTTTTTCCGCGGCGTGAAGCTCGACGCCGAGGATCCGCGTAATTTGCAGAACGTGAACATCCGCGGCGAGCGTCGAGATCTTCTCGAGCCCGGCACCGATCATTTCAACATCGAAAAGAACCGGCTGATTCACGACGAGATCGTCAAGAAGGTCAAGGAATTCTGCCCCCCGCGCGCCCAATGGGTCGCGGCCCATCAGCCGCAAAATCTAACCGCCGCCGCCAAAGCGCCGGCCGGCGTGCAGACCCTCAGCAACGTCTCCGCCGCCGCCTCTGGCAATTCACGTCCGCACCCCACAGAATGACCGTCCGCTAATGGTTCATTCGCTCCCGGACCTCCTTGCCGCAATTCTCATCACCGCCTATTGGGCCCGCGCCCTGCGCCTCGCATACAAAATGCGCAAACAAACCGGCATCGCCGCCAACTGGACTCCACCGGAAGCCCTCGGCCGACGCCTGCGAATGATCTGGCGCCCGCTGGTTCTTTTCTGGATCGTCCATCTTTTCATCAACGCCTTCACCGGCGAATCTCATCTCCCCCGCCTCTTCAAACCTCTCGCCCACAACGCAATCCTCGCCTGGACCTGTGTCATCATCATCGCCGCAGGCGTCGCCGCCACACTTGTCTGCTGGAAGCGCATGGGCAAATCCTGGCGCATGGGCATCAACCCCGATGAAAAAACCCAGCTCATCATCACCGGCCCCTACGCCTACATTCGCCACCCCATTTACGCCATTCAATCACTGATGATCCTCGCGACGATGGCTCTCCTCCCCTCCCCACTCATGCTCGCCGCCGGAATTCTCATGCTCGCCTTCCTCCAGTGGGAAGCCCGTCGCGAAGAAAAATATCTCGTCGTCCACCACGGCAACAGCTACGTCGAATACTGCCAGCGCACCGGCGGGTTTCTCCCGCGCTCAATTCGGGCCTATTCGCCCCGCCTGAATTCTCTTTAATGCCCAAACTCACATCGATCCGAAATTCCCCACAGTCAACCATTCGCGGACTTGAATCGCTCCCTTTATAATGCATGCTTAGGACGGCACTGCGTAGCGGGCCCGATACGCCGGTCATGATGACAGCAACCATAAACGTCTTTCAGCGACTGGCCAGGCAATGGGATGCCATGCATCCCTATAACGCCGCGCAGATTCTCAAAATCGAAGGCACCCCCTCCCCCGCCGCTCTCCAGAATGCATGGCACGACGCCCTCAACGACCTGGGCCTCGGCCGCGTCCGCATGGGTGGCAACAATTCCTATTCCTTCGAATGCCTCAACGGAGAGATGAGCCTCTATGGCGTCCGCGTCGTCCCGCCCGGCACTTCCCTTGAAGACTACATCTCCGAGCAGCTCAATCGCCGCTTCGATAATCCCGCCGAGCCCCCCTTCCGTCCCTTCGTGCTCATGGGCAACGGCTTCTATTACGCCGGCGTGGTCTATCACCACTGGATCGCCGACAGCGTCTCCATCCGCACCGTCCTCCGCGAATGGTTCGTGCGACTCTACGATGAAAAAAATTCTCACCGCCAGGCCGTCCATCTGGCCAACGGCGGCTACCGAAAATTCTTCAGCATCCTCCGCAGCGGCGCTGCCATGGGCCAGGGACTGCTCACCGCAACCCGCTGGGCCTCGAGCATGCGCCAGGCTCGCCGCGTCGAAGAGCGCAACGGCCAGGATCTTTCCGTGCGCTTCGCCATCCGCTCATTGCCGGAAAACTGGGTGGATGATGTCCTCGCCGGCGCGCGTCAGCGCGGCGTAACCCTCAACGACGTCTTCATGGCCGGCCTGGCCCAGGTTTGCGACCAATACGTTCCGCTAAAGCATCGCCCGCGCCGCCACAGCGTCGCCCTCGGTTCGATCGTCGATCTTCGCCCCTATTGCGGCCAGGCCATCAACGAAGCCTTCGGCCTGTTCCTGGGCTTCACCAACGTCGTCGCCCGCCCCACCGACCTCCGCGACCCCGAGCGACTCATCAAAATCGTCGCCCGGCAAAATCAACAACAGAAAACCGTCGGCATTCCCCAGGCCAGCGCCATGCGCATGCTCGTTGGAGTCGCCGCCGGAAAACTGATGAAACCGGAGCGCATGCTCCACTTCTATCAAAAACATTTGCCCCTTGCCGGCGGCATCTCCAACGTCAACATGAACCGCTCCTGGGCCACCGCCTATCACCCCCGCCCCTTGATGGATTACATCCGCGTCTCCCCCACCGGCCCGATGATGCCCCTGGTCTTTGCCACCACCACCCTCGGCCACAGCTTCCACTTCGCCCTCACTTATCGGCCTTCGGTCGTCCCCGTCGATCAGATCGAGGCCATGTCGCGAATGTACATCGACGCCCTCACGGCCTACCGGGCCTAATTCTCGTCAAATTAATAACTTACCGACCGGCCAATCGGCACTAACGCACGGGAAAACCGCCTGTCTGCCCTCTACAGGGCCGTTGAGTCCGCCCCCCGCGCGGCTATACTGCCCCATTAAGGAGTTCAGGCTATGAAACTCACCGCCGTTGTCGCTTTCCTGTCGTTGGGCCTGGCCGCACCGAGGCTGTTGCCCGCCGTTCCCTTTGCGCCACCCCATGCCGCTCCTCTCGCTCGCGATGATGAGCGCGACAAGGACAAAGAAAAAGACAAAAAGGAAGATCCTCGCAAAGACCCGCGCCCCGTGAGGAAACCCGAGCCCGCGCCGATCAAAAAGCCGGTCGATGACAAGCGCGTCCGCCCCGTCGAAAAAACTCCCGAGCGCGATGCGCGCGTCCGTCCCGTGGACAAAACACCCGACAAAACTCCCGATCGCGACGACAAGCGCCTCCGCCCCACTGAAACCAAAACCATCGACTCCAAAACCACCATCGAAGAAAAACGCATCCGCCCCGGCGAAACCAAAACCACCATCGACAGCAAAACCGTCGAAGAAAAACGCGTCCGTCCCACAGACATCCGCGACACGCGCGAGCGCGACACCCGCTCCACCGAGCGCGACACCAGGGTCGTCAACAAAACCGAAGTGAACAAAAAGGTCGTCAACACGACAGTAGTGAACAAAAAAGTCGTCAACACCACCGTTGTCAATCGCACTGTCATCAACGAAACCCGCGTCAACCGCCGCTTTGTCGAGCGCAGCTATTACTCCCAGCCGGCTTTTGACAGCCGCTATTACGTCCGCCCCCGCAGCAGCTTTTCCTTCGGATTCGCCTTCGGCTCCGGCGGCGATAGCTTCGCCTTCGGCTTCAGCTCTTATCACGGCTGCTCCCCAGTCTACGTCGAGCGCTACCGCCTCTTTCGCCCCTATCGCCCGGTCTACGTCGCTCCCGCTGTCGTGGTTATCGGCGGCCCCGTCTACGTCGAGCCCGAGCCCGTCGTCGTCATCGAGCCCCAGCCCGTCGTGGTCATCGAGCCCGATCCAGTCGTGGTGATTCAGCAGCCAATTTACCGCCAGTGGTATCGTCCCGAGCCGACATTGATCATCGCCTCGGCGCCGGCTTATCGGCCCCGCGCTGCCGTCGTCGTGGCCGGCCCGGTTCCTCTCTACAGCGCTATGTACACCCCGGCCCCAGTCGTCGTCGTCGAGCGCCAGCCGGCGGCCGTCGTCGAAGCCGACGTGGTCGCCCCCATCGCCGCCCCGGCCCGGGAAGGCGTGACCGTCGAGGGCGAAGTCCGCTTCCAATACAACCGCTAACGCCCGGCCGCCCGGCCGATAGAATTTCCAGCCAGATAGCCATCGACACCAGCATCCCATCTGCCCCAATGGGGCGAATCATCGCATTTCAGGGCGTTCGCTGGTAACCTTTTATGTTGTGAGAGGGTTTAGCTTGTGATACATTAAGATTTGGACACGTCTGGTACAGCTTCGAGTGCGGATTGAAACGGAGACTCTGATGAGGCGCAAACGCGGATTCACACTTGTCGAACTGCTTGTGGTCATTGGCATTATTGCCATCCTGATCGCCATTCTGCTTCCCGCACTCAAGAAAGCCAAAGAAGGCGCCAATCGCATCAAGTGCGCATCGAACATGCGCCAGATCATTCTGGCGATGATGATGTACTCCAACGATGACAAGAAGCACATGTACCTCTACAGCAATGGCCCTGGCGGAAACGACAGCATGTATCTGCTGCATCCCTGGCCAGCACCGAAGGATCCGTTCAGTGGTCCCATCTACTTGAGAGACTTCAAGGCGGCCATTTGTCCCAGCACCAATCACCGTGTCGACAACCCCGATCACCTCCTGAATAATGCAAAAGATGTCGATGATCAGGTCGGCAGTCTCAACCCCCCCGTCTTTGGTGGCCACAGCTATGAATTGACAACTTTCATGTGGCCGCGCGAAACGTTCCCTGATGGCTACAAGACAGGTGATGAAACGCCCAGACTGAACGGCGGCATCGAAACCTACGTCTGGAAAACCCAGGGCAATTGCAGCAAAAACGCCCCCGAGAATATGATCATCAGGGACGCCGTCGACAACCCGCCATCGCCGATCAATAATTACCCCACAGCAGCAGCAGCTCACGGAAAGCAGGGAGCCAACGCTGGGTTTCTTGACGGCCACGTTCAGTTTGTCCTGGCCGGCAGAACCTGGGTCGAGGTATACATGGGCGGACATTACCATCCGAGCATGGATGGAATTGAATACAGATGGCTTGCCAGTGGACCTCCAGATTGGACCTGGAAGCCACCACCCTACGCTCCACCGCCATAAAAGCATCCCGGGTGCGTTTACGATAGATTGAGAAACAAACGCGGCAAGATAAGTCCTGCCGCGTTTCTTTTTGCGCCTTTTGAGAAATGATTACGATTTGTTTATCTAATTGTAATGAAAATGATTTCTGCTTGTCATCGATTCGTCATCTTGTTACATTCCGCCTGACACCTCCATTTCCCAGAGGCAGATTATGCTTGCAAAAAAACTGCAACGCGTCGCTGACAAAGGGTTTACACTTGTCGAACTCCTGGTGGTCATCGGCATTATTGCCCTGCTGATCGCCATCCTCCTGCCAGCGCTGAAGAGGGCCAGAGAAGGCGCCAACCGCGTCAAGTGCGCTTCAAACATGCGCCAGATCATTCTCGGCCTGATCATGTACTCCAATGACGACAAGGGAAAGTTCTATGGCATGACCGACGATAAAGGCTCTCCCGCCGTTGGCGCCAACGACAGCCTCTATGTCCTCCACCCTTCCAAGACGCAGATGCCGGGCATCTCCAATCTGCCTATCGGCACGCCCATTTACGTCCAGGACTACAAGACATTCATCTGCCCCAGCACGACCAATCGCGTCGACAACCCCCGGCACCTGCGCCAATTTGCCACCGGGCCGGGCGATGAATCGGGGGCGCACAGCTATGAGCCGCGGCTGACCATGGAACAGCATGTTCAGTATCCCGATGGCTACATCGTGCCCAATGCAACCCCAAATTTTGGAAGCAGGTGCCTCAAGAGGCAGCAGAATGTGAAAAGGGCGGCCGAAAACCTGGCCATCACCGACGCCGACAACGACCAGCAGCTTTACGTTGGCGACATCAACAACTGGCCCGATCCGGTCAATAACCACGGCTCGCAGGGAATGAACTGCGGCTTCCTTGATGGCCACGTCACCTTCACTCTAACCGGCAGGCCGCTGCTCGAGGCGTATATGGGCGGACACTACGTGACCAGCATTCAAAACCGAGAAGGTCTAAGCGAGCGAACCATGATCAATCGCTACAAGCTCGACTACAGAACCAATTTCGCCGGCCACAAAGAGTATTACTGGATGCCCTAGGACCTTGGCCTGCTCAAAAAAAAACGCGGCAGGCGCGATCCTGCCGCGTTTTTCTTTTTGCCTTCAACGGTTTATTTCGTGTGCTCCTTGAGGAACGCGATGGTGGCGGGCCAGGCTTCTTTGGCGGCCTTGGCGTTGGCGTCGCTTTGCGATTGGGCGCGCAGGAAGCCATGCCCAGCGCCGTCGTAGACGTGCGGATCGTAGGTCTTCTTCAGCTTCGCCATGTTTTCTTTGGCGATGGGAATGGTCATGTTCACCCGCGCATCATTGCCGCCGTAGTGGCCCTGCACGGGTGCGTTGATCCCTTCATAGTCGCCGGGATTTGACGGTGAGGTGCCGTAGTAAACCACGGCAGCGCTGAGGCGCGGCTCGCGCGTGGCGTATATGAAGCTGGCGCCGCCGCCCCAGCAGAAGCCGATGCTGGCGAATTTGCCGCTGGCCGCGGGAAGTTTCACAGCATAGTCGCGCACGGCGGTGAGGTCGGCGGCGACCTGCTCGTTCTTAAGGCTGCGAATCGCCTTCACCACATCATCGCGATTGGCAATGGAATCGGTCCCGCCGCCATTGGGACCCATGCCGGAAATCAGGTCCGGCGCGATGGCGATGAAGCCGTCGGCGGCGAGCTGGTCGGCCACCGAGCGGATCCAGTCGGAGAGGCCGTAAATCTCGCTGATCACGATGACCACCGGTGCCTTTTCCTTCACCTCCGGGAAAACGATGAACGACTTGAGCGGTACTTTCGCTCCGGGCACGGTGATGTCCACAAACTCTCCGTGACGAGGCGTTTTGTTCAACCGTTCTTTGGCCGCGTTTTCATCGGGTGGCATTTTTCCATCATCCGCCGCGCGAAGCGACGGCGTGGCGATCAGGGCCATCAACGCGGAGATCAACAGGGTTCTCATAGTTTTGTACTCCCAATGGGAAAGGTGCAAACTGTGGCCAACCAGGCGGCGAATTCTACCAATCACTCAATGAAGCGCCCACATGGGGATTCTCCTATGGCGAGCGGTCGAATTGATCGCCAGGCGTTCACGCTGGTGGAGCTGCTGGTAGTAATCGGAATCATCGCACTGCTCATCTCGATGCTGATGCCGGCCTTGAGCAAGGCCAGGCGGCAGTCGCTGATGGTCGCCTGTCAATCAAACCTGCGCGACACCTTCAATCATCTGCTGATGTACGGCGAAGACAATCGCGGCCTGATGTTTCCGGTGGGATTTGGATCGAGCACGCCGCGGAATCTGCGCTGGCCGACCAAGGTGTTCAAGCCACCGGTGTGGAATCCGCCGGTGCTGACTTGTCCGGCCGACCAGCAGCCGGCGGAAGAGCATTCCTACATACTCAACAATCATTTCCGGCGCCATGACATTCGGTATAGCTCGACCAAGGGTGTGAATCCGTCGGATGTGATCGTGATGGGCGAAAAGAAGTCCACCGAGCCGGACTACTACATGGACCTGAAGGATTTCAATCGGCTGGTGGAGCAGTATCGCCACGGGCTGCAATTGGGATCGAACTACCTATTTCTCGATGGGCACGTGGATTCACGCACGCCGGAAAAGGCGCAGGGGGCCATCGATCCGTGGGACCCGACGGCGGTCGATCCCAATGGAGCGCCGGGGTGAGCGAGGTTATTTGTCGGCATCCTTGTCGGCCAAATGGAAGAGTGCCGAGGCGGGGACGATCTCCTTGGCCACGCCATCGGTCTCCCAGGAGAGTTTCATGCCCGCTTCGCCTTCGTTCTCGAAGTATTCGAGCTTGATGGCATGATCCCCCGCCTTGAGCTCAACCTCCCCATCCTTCTCCTCCATGCCATGCAGGCCATTGTTGTCGATGAGCATCTTGCCATCGATCGCCAGGCGCGAGCCATCATCGGACTCGATAAAAAGCTTATATTTCCCGGCCTTGGCAACGCGCAGCACGCCGCTCCAGCGGACGAAGAAGTGCTCGGAGAGCTTGGATTGGCCGAACTCTTCGCTAGTGGAGTCGAAGTTGATTTGTTTGTCGATGAGCTTCAGGCCCGGTTTTTTGTCGGGCGGCAGATTTGGAAAATCCTCAACCGCATCGCCGGCGAAGTCAAAGTATTCGCCCAGCAGTCCCGGTTTGAGATGCGCCTTGGCAATCGGTTTTTCCGCGTCCGGGGCGAGACAGAGGAAGAGGAGAAGGGAGAGTGAGATAAGTGAAAGAGTTTTGTTCATGATTCCTTCCTTGTTGAGGCAGTGCAATTCTGACTTCCCGGCTTTGGACGAGCAAGAGTCCTGGCGGTTGCGGAATCACGAATTACTAATGGCGAATGACGAAACGATGAACAACGCGCGCCTACTCGAGTGGCCGGATCCAGATGTTGCGGTAGCGCACGGGATGGCCGTGATCTTGCAGCGCGATGGGGGCTTTATCGGGGTGCTCGGTGTATTTGGGCTCGACTTTGTGCGCGGTGGAACCTTCCAGCTCGAAGTTGTCCTGCACCAAAACCCCGTTGTGCAGAATGGTAACGCGTGCCGGCTTTTCGACTTTGCCATCAGAGGAAAAATGCGGGCGGTGAAAAATGATGTCGTAGGTTTGCCATTGTCCCGGCGGTCGCGATGCATTCACCAGCGGCGGATTCTGCCCGTAGATGCTGGCGGCCTGGCCGTCGGCGTAGGTGCGGTTCTCGAAGCTGTCCATCACCTGCACTTCGTAGCGGCTCATGACGTACACGCCGGAGTTGCCGCGGTCCTGGTCCTTGCCTTTGGGCGGATTGGGGCTGGCCCACTCGACGTGGAGCTGGCAGTCGCCGAACGAATCTTTGGAGATCAGGCCGCCTTTGTTGTTGACGATTTCGGCATAACCGTTTTCGATTTTCCATGTGGGCTCGCCGCCTTTGTCGGAGGTCCACTTGGAAAGATCCTTGCCGTCAAAGAGGATGATGGCATCGGAGGGTGGTGTGCCGGGTTGATCTTGCGTGCTCTCGGTGCCGGGAGTCACAACGCGCGGGACGGGGCGATTCATGTCGTGGATTTCCCATTTACGCGCGGGCTTGTCGGCGGCGAGGAGCAAAGTGGGAATCAAAGCGAAAATGAGCAGAGCTGATTTCATTGGGTTTCTCCAAATGAACAAAGCACGGCCGAGACGGCCGCGGCACACGGGCATTGTTACATGCCAGAAAAAAAAAGACACGGGCAAGATGCCCGTGCCACGATGAGAAATGGATAATAAGTCGTTCTACCAGAACCGGAACGAATCAATATTGCCCACGCCATAGCCGCCGCTGAAGGTGAGGTAGATATCCTGGATTCCGCTAATGGCGGACAGAGCTATGGATTGTTCCACGAACACACCGTACCCGCCGGTGTTTTGGACAGTGAGCGTCCCAAGGATTTTGCCGGTGGTGCTGCCCTGGCGCACCTGGATCTGGTGGCCGGCGTTGACGGCGGCGACGGCGACTTTCACGGCGAAGTGCGAGACGCCCGCGCCGAGATTGAGGCCTTTGTATTGGGCCCAGTCACCGTCATCCACGTTGCCGAGATTGGTGAGATTCCTGGTGATGCCACCCAGTGCGCTGGCGCTTTCGGCCTGAACGTTAAGAGAACTCGAAGCGGTCGTGACGGCGGTGAATTTGATCCAGTTGAGATTGCCGATCATCGAGTTGACGCCGTTAAGGTCCATCGCGACGCGGAGAACGTGCTGGCCGGCGGGCAGCGAGATACCCTTGTGGGTGATGGTGGTCCAGGTATTCCAGCCGCCCGTGGCGGGAACACCAAGCGTGCCGGATTTGTTGACGCCGTCGATGTTGATGTGGAAATTTCCGCCCGCTCCGTTGCTGGCCACGCGTGCGGAGAGGTCGTAACTGCCGGCCGCCGGAACGTTGACTGTGTACTCCAGCCACTCGCCGGCCTTGGTCCAGCCGACATTGACAGCGCCGGCGGGGTCGGTGTTGGTCTCCATGTCTACAGCGCCGCTGCGATAGGCTCCGCCTTGATTTGTCGAAGTGGTGTCATGATAGGAGACGCCTTCGCCGCCGTTGTCGAAATCTTCGATTTGAATCGTGCCGGGCAGGGAAATCGGCTTGCCACTGAAGGGGCTCTGCGTGGGAGCGGGGGCGGGGGCGGGAGGTGGAGCAGTGGTGCCTGCGCGAGTGAAGCCCAGCGCAACGGCGTTGTCCAAATCGAGGCCCTTGTAGTTGAGCTTGGAGATCGGATCGTAGATCGTGCTGCCGCTGTCGCGGAGGATGCTTTGCATCTGCGGGACGGTGAAGGCAGGATTGATTTGTTTGAGCAGTGCGGCGGCCGCCGTGACCGAAGGAGTGGAGAAGCTGGTGGCCGGCTCGCCATACCAGTATTCGGCACCAGTGCGGGAAGGATAGGGACCTTCGCCGGGCGAGACGATGTCCAGTGCGCTGCCGCGGCAGGTGATCCCGGCCAGCGCGCCGGTTTCATCCAGTGCGCCGCTCGACATGGCGTAGACGCCGCCGGCAGGATACGCGAAATCGTTGTTGATCGAACCCCAGTTGCCGCTGGAAGCCGCCACGAAGACCCCGGCATCGTAGAGGGATTTCATCTCATCGTTGATCTGGGTGTTTCCATCAGCGCCGACGTTCAACGACAGGTTCACGGCGACAATGTTGTAGCGCGCGTGGTTGGCGACGACCCACTGGAGCGCCTTCTCGACGTTGGAGGGGAAATATTGCAGATTGCCGTCGATGACCTTCAGCGGAATCACCTTGGCGCCCGAGGCAACGCCGCGATAAGTTGCGCCATCGCCGGCATAGCCCCTGGAATTGCCCGTGTTGATCCAGGTATTGGAGGCCAGCACGCTGGCGGTATAGGTGCCATGGCCCTGGTCGTCCGTGGGTGTGTTGTCGTTCTGCACGAAATCCCAGCCGTGTACATCGTCGATCTTGCCATCCTTGTCATCGTCGATGCCGTTGCCGGCGACTTCGCCGGGATTGGTCCAGATTCGGCCGGCCAGCGCGGGATGAGTGAAGCTGATGCCGCTGTCGATATCGACAATCACGGTGCCGCGGCCGTCAATGGTGGGATATTTGGCGGCGAGCTGGTCGAGGTCCATCATCTGGTCGTAGGCGCCCCAGGCGAGGAGTTTTCGGTCTTCGAGCGACTCGAGGCCGAAGGTCACATTATTTTTCTGCCCATTCTTCGCGAACTTTTTCCCATTCTTCGTGTTCCGCATACCGCACTTCCTTTTCCCCCCAATGAGGTGATGGAAGTTGGTGGCGATTGCGCGAAGGGAAGAGGAGAACGGCCCAGGAAGGTTTTGCAGGTACAGACCAAGAGCGGCCACGTCGATCGCGATCAATTAAGATCGGCGAATCAGGACGCAGGGAGAGCCGCATCGGGCGAGACGGTGGAATCGGGCGTGGTGCCCGCGCCATCGGAAGCCCGAGTAATTTGTCAGGCAGGAGTGCCCGACCTACCGCAAAACAATCCGTGTACGCCGTGTCGAGGTCTAAAGCCCCGGGAGTTTTTCACTTAGCCGAATTGATGCCCGTCGGCTCAAGCAAAAAACATCTCCTCAGGCCGGCTTCGCGCAATGCCCCAACAACTGCACACGCTGCTGCCTAAGGCGGAAAGAATCCGCCCCACATGGCAGGCGTAAGCCTGCCCCACAATATCGACTGCTGGCCGGTTGGCCGGCATTGGTTACTGCCCGGAGTTGACTTGAGGAGTGACGGTCCTTTGCAACTCATTGGGCACCGCTGGAACACTCGGGAAGGACTGGCGATGCCCTGAACCAATTGTCGAGCTCGTCCGAAGACGATCAATTCAACATATAGCAGAGAGCGCTCGAGTCAATGGTAGAGGCCGCCTTTTTGTGTAATTTTTCTTACGGCCGCTCGGTCGCTTACTTGGCCGCCCCACTGGTGTTAGAGACGGTGCCGGTGTTGGTGCCCGAGGAGTTCACCGTGCCTTCAGGCGAGCCGGATTCGGTCTTGGAAAAGCGAATCAAGCCCGAAGATGCGGAGTAAGTGGCGTTGGGATTGAGGCCGGTTTTCACCTGGATGTCGGCCGCCGCCAGGCCGTGGCCCTGGAGATATTTGGTGATCGCCGATTGGCGATCAGCGCTGAGGGGATCGTTGCTCGTGTTGAGATAAACCGCCAGCGGCTCGGTCGCGGGCTTGTCGGTGGCCATGAGATGCAGCTTGGAGCGGCCCAGGGAATTCAATTCCGATCCGGCAAAATGATGCGAATAAAGCATGCCATCCTGGCGCGCGCCGGCGGCCGATTGGGCGGCGGCGAAGCGGTCCATGTCCTTGACATCTTTTTCGCTGCCGAACAGCTCGTAAGAAGTTTCGTGCTTCGAGCTGCGCGTGCAGCCAGTGAAGGTTGCGGCGGCGAGGGCGAGCATGATCAATATTGGAGTACGCATAATTTTTATCCAGTTCAATCGGTGTAATGTTCCTCGGCCGAAGTGCTGGTGATCGGTGAGAAGCCGAAGTTGCCGTAGAAGAGCGGGGCGGAGCGCGGTGGGGATTTTGGGTCGGGGGAGACGGTGTTCTTCTGCGGGCCGCCGATGTCTTGTTTCCAGAACAGTTCATTCTCGGTGGGATGATGCCATTTCTCTCCGGGCAGGATCGGCACCTGCGCGGGATTGAGCGGAGCGACCAGGTGCGGCGTGACGATCACGACCAATTCGGTTTCCTTGCGCTGATAGCGGATGGAGCGGAAGAGGGTGCCGACGATGGGAAGATCGCCAAGTAGAGGCACAACGTCCTTGGTGGCGGTGACATTGTTGTTGAGCAGGCCGGCGATGGCGAAGGATTGGCCATCCGCCAGCTCGACAGTCGTTGTCACCTTTCGCTGCGAGAGCCCCGGGACGACAAAGCCGCCGAAACGCACCGCGGTGGTGAAGTCGAGGTCGGAAACTTCGGGGGCAACCTTGAGCCTGATTCGGCCATCGCCCAGGACCACCGGAACAAAGCGCAGCTTGGCGCCAAACTCGCGGAATTCGATGGTGATGGCCGCCCCGCCGCCGGAAGTGTTGCCGCCCTGGCTGACGGGAATTGGAAATTCGCCGCCGGCCAGGAAAGTGGCTTCCTGCCCTGAAATGGCGGTGAGATTCGGCTCCGCGAGGATGCGGAGGAGATTGTTCTGGCGAAGCGCTTCGACAAACTCTTGAAGATAAAACGAGCCAATCTGGCCAGCGCCAAAAAGAGTCACTGACGGGTTAATGCCTTGCTCACGCAGTGCGCGCCCGGCAGCGCCTGGGACAGCACCGACGTTGCCGGGGCTGAAGGTATTGAGCGGATTAAGGCCGGCGATGTTGTTGGCGCCAATGAATGACCCGTCGACGAATGCGCCGTTGATGCCCAGGGCGTGCGTGGCAGAGCGGGAGATTTCCGCAAAGCGCACCTGCAACATCACCTGCTGGCCGCCGGAAACTTCCAGCATGTTGACCACTTTGCCGGCGAAGGGTGTGGCAATCTGAACCGCATGATCGGCGGCGTCGAGATCATTCACCTGGCCACGGAGCACGATGGTGTTGTTGGAAAAGCCGACGTCGATTTTGGAATTGGGAAAGGCGAGCTTGTATTGATCCTTCAACGCCTCCAGGTCCATCAGAACATTCACATCCATGATCTGCGAGTGTTCCTGGTCATCCCAGATGATCAACTGAGTCGTGCCCGGTTTTTTCGCGGTGAGCAGGATGCTGGTGGGCGCAATCGCGTTGAAGTCGGCCACATCCGGCTGGCCGACGCTGACGCGCTTGTAGGGGCGGACGGTTTTGACGACGGTGGTGGAGTTGACCTTAAGAGAGATTTTGCCGCCGTCAAAGTTGGCGATGATGTTGTCGGCCGCCGCCTGAGCAAACGAGAATCCGGGAACCAGAGCGATGACCAGGAGAAGGATCAAAGCCGCTGTCTGGATTTTATTTTTATTTTTGTCGGTCATTGAAGAAACTCCTGTTCAATCCAGTGCAGCCAGACGCGTTTTGGCATCGGTCAGGTTGGAATCGATCTGAAGAGCCTGGCGGAATTCAATCTTGGCCTGCTCGCGTTTTCCCTGCTGCTCGAAAATCGAGCCCAGGTTGTAGTGAACCTGCGCCTCGGGCAGGACGGCCTTGAACTGGGCGGTGGCATCTTCGGTGCGCCCGGCCCGGGCCAGGAACAGGCCATAATTCACGCGGCAGGCGGTGTTGCTCTGATCGCGGGCGATGCCGGCCAGATAGGATTTCTCCGCGTCATCATTATGGCCCGCCAACTCATAGCAGAAGCCGAGATTGGCATAAGCTGTGGGGTCATTCTTGGATTCCTTGACGTATTGTTTCCACGCGGTAATGGCATGGGCGAAGGATTTCTGCTTGGTGTAGAGGATGCCCAGGCGAAAGAGGCTGTCGTGATGATGGGGATCAATTTTCAGTGCGGCCTGGTAGTGAGCGATGGCGCTGGCGGTGGCTTCCTGACTCTCGGCCAACTGCCCCGCGGCGAAGTGCGTGGCGGGTGTGAATGGCGGGTCGTCGGCCTTTTCGAATTTGGAATGCTGCGCGTTGAGCTGGTTGGCGTTGTCGTTGGAAACGTTGGAGATGCCCTGGTGATATCTGGCGCAACCGGTGAGATAGAAGGCAAGGAGCGTGAATGCGAAAAGGAGCGATTTGAGTCTGGTCATGTTGAGTCTCACCGCCTGCGGCAAAAGGTCCAAAATCCCGGCGTCTTCATCGGTCCCTTATTACCCCCGAAATTAAGTGTATTTGGTGTCTGATAACCGACAGGAAAGCTGTTGTGTTAAGGGGATTAAAATCACACGTTGGTTTTCCGCGCAGGCGTGGGAGTACAATGTCGATGCAGGAGATGAAATGGTTCCACCCATTGAAACAAGACCAATTCCCGCGCCTGCGCGAGTTCGGCCCAGCCACTATCGCGGGGAGATCGTCTATATTTATGCGTTCGATGTCGCCTATGACATGAAGCGCGAGCCGGTCAGCGGGCTAATGGGCCAACCGGTGCAGCAGGTGCTGATCGACTCCAGCAAGAGGGCGCCGCGGCAGCATTTGTTCTATCGCCCACAAATGGTGCATCTGCCGGCCGTCGAACGAACAGCGCCAATGGGGAAAGTAAAGGTACACCGAAACATCAAGCTCCTGCCGGTGGGGGCAATTTCGATCACGGTGCGGGTCCCATTTGAGGTTTCCAGCCTCGGCGATCTGGTTGGATATCACGACCTGACCTTTGCCGAGGGCTCGCTGCATGATGAGGTGCGTGCCCTGGCCGAGCAGGTGACGCGCGAGCTCAAAGGCTACTACATCAAGCCCAACGAAAAGCTTGCGGATGAGGAGGCCTATACAGTCTTCTGCATCCACGCGCCTCTGGAGGGCGGCGATGGCAAGCACGTGAGCTGCGAGGAATGGCTCGATGAGCATCGCCGCGAAGTGGCGGCCCTGCTGACACAGGAGCCGGACATCGATCACCTCTCGGAGCAGGAGGCGGCCGAATCCACCGGCAGATACCTGAGCTATTACGACCATGACCTGGTAGTGGTGGACTGGGATGCGGCCCTGGTCCTGGATGAGCCAAAGAACATCGATGAGACGCTATACATCATGGAGTTGGCCAACCTGCAGTTGGCCGAGCTGGAAGCTTACGACCGGATCTTGGATGAGGCGGTGGAGCGGTCGTATCGGGATGTGGGGCCCAAGCCAATGCGCAATCGGGGGTCGATCATGAGGCAGTTGGGGGAAATTCGCATCGATCTGGCGAGGTTGAGCGATGAGCTGGGAAATATCACTAAGTTCTTTGGAGATTGGCACTTAGCTCGAATCTATCAGGCACTGTCTTCCAGATTCCATCTGGCCGAGTGGCACAAAAGCATCGATGAGAAGCTCAAAACGCTGGATGACCTCTATCAACTGCTCAAGAGCGATCAGAACAGCCGTTGGATGCTGGTTTTAGAGATTACCATCGTGCTCCTATTCGTCATCGACCTCATCTGGCTGATTGCCGGGCCTTCAGGCCGATAAAACGGCGATGAACGGGGATCGGGGTGGGGGGATTTGCATTGGGGCGGATTTAATTGGAGATCAACTCTTGTAGGTGAGCAGAGCGACAGTCAGGCGCCAACCTGGCTGTAAGTGCTTGTCGCTGCGGTGGTTTTCACAGGAGGTTCTATGATGAACCGACTGGTGTCCACTGTCGTAGAGACTGCTGAGATCGTGCTGTTCTTTGCCTGTGGGGCCGTCCTTGCCCTCGGCACATTGCTGCTGAGGTGAGGCAGGCCGCAAGGCGATTCTTAAATCGTGAAGGCCGCGTCCTTTATGGGCGCGGCCTCTTTTTGCCCCCCGCTTGGGCAAATTAGGGTAATTTGGCGCTTCCCTTTTGCCTCAGCCATGGCAGAATGCGGTTGGAGAGTGAAGCGGCCCCAGCAGTAAGGGCCCGATAGCAGACAGGCGTGTCTGCGGGGAAAATGTCAGCCAGCGCCGAGGCGCGGTCAACTCCGGGTTGTGATTTGTTTTACGAGAGAGGATTGCACCCATGCGACGCTATCTTGTCCCTGCACTTTCCGAGATCGCGATCTTAGGCCTTTTTTTCGCGGCCGGGATTGTGCTGATTGCACTGCTGAAATAGCTTTGCAGTAATGAAGTCATATCTGGTCCGATCGTTTCTCTTTCTTAGTTTGATCCTCCTGAGCGGCGCCGAGAAGGCGGCGGAATTTGTGCCGCTATTCCCGGATGAAGGTGCGCCCAAGGGATGGTCGGTGCGCGCCTGGGATGATGTGAAGAAAGACGGGCCCAAAGGGGCCGCCTGGCTGGTGAAAGACGGCGTGCTCAACGGCAGCGAGCCGCGGGGCACGTGGCTGATCAGTGACAAGCTGTACGGCGACTTTGTTCTGGATTTCGAGTGGAAGCTGGGGGAGCGGGGAAACAGTGGCTGCGGCATTCGCTTTCCCGATCAGGGCGACCCAGCCTTCGATGGCCTGGAGATTCAGATGTGCGATGCTCGCTACAACAACCCGCCGGATGGGCCGGATAAGCTGACGGCGTCGCTCTATAAGGCGCTAGCGCCCACGAAGCAGGTCTATAAGCCGACGGAGTGGAACCATTACGTGATTACGGCAATCGGTTCCAAAATCAAAGTCGTGCTCAATGATGAGGTAGTGCAGGATGTGGATTTGACTGAGCAGGACAAGAAAATTGAGCGGCATGATGGGTCGGGTGCCCCACCGCTAAAGGATCGGCCGCGAAAGGGCCACATCGGCTTCCAGGAATTAAGCCGCGGCGGCGGGCATGTGCAGATTCGCAATGCGAAGATCAAGGTGCTGGATTGATTGAAGAATAATTGGGTGTATTGCCGAAGATAAATGGATGTGGGCGATTTCCGAGATCGTGAAGATTACCCTTTTCTTTGCATTGGGGGCAGCGCTGGTGGTGGGGATGTTGAAATTTCACTGACACTCAGAGTTGCCTAATTCCCGCCATCCTGCGGGCCGGGTTCAACGCCCAGGTCCTGCACTTCATTTACTCGGTCGGTGCCGCGCAAATTCGACGGGCCGGGGAAGGGAACCGGGTATTCGCGAATGCCTTCGACCCGGACGAAGGTCGGCATCAGCTTGTGCTTCGCCAGCCAGGCGGTGATGGAAACCTTGATTGCTTCATCCAGCTCTTTCACCTGTGCGGGCGTGACGTTTTTCAGATAGCGCTGGGCCGGATCGCCGTAGTCTACATGGGCGCGCTGGGTCATGTTGTTGATGATGGTTTTGGCGTGATCGTCCGCCTGCGGATCGGCCTGAACAATCGTGCCGACGTAAATGGTCGTGGGAGGGTTGCTCATCAGTTCAGAACTGGCAACAGCGGCGGCCAACGCATCCTCGGCCGAGTCATAGGCGCCGGTGTAGTCTTCGCGATCGTACGAGTAAGCGAACTTGCGCGTCATCGAACCATCCTTTTGAGTCCCAAAGCTGCCGGGGGCGCCATCGCGGCGGAAGGTCATGTGGATCTGCGAGCGGGGCATATTTGTCGTCCTCCGAGTAACTTTACCATCTAATCATAGGACACTTCGGCAAGAAAAGGGGCGGGGCTGAAATGCAAATGGGACGTGGGATTATCGGCAGCCGGGCGGGGGTATAATTCGGCCAATGGATCAGGCGGCCGTGCCTAAGAGGTTCTACTGGCTCAAACGAATCGTGGTCGGTGTCATGCTGTTCGAAGCGGCCACGCTGGGATTGCGCTATGTGGCAGTAGCGCGGGCACAGAAGAGGCTGGCGCAAGAAATCGATGCGATCCGCGCACGCGGCGAGCCAATCCTGCCCGAGGATTTTTTGGATCGGCCAGCACCAGAGGAGCAGAACGCGGCGGCCGATTTATTGGCGGCGCAGAAGCTCTTCAAGATTCCGGCCGGAATGGAAGATGCGTGGTATGCCGCGCCAAGGAGCCCGCCTTTTAACGCCAAAGAACAACAGGTGATCGCGGCGGTGCTCTCGGCCAATCGTGCAGCGCTGGCGGCGGTGCGGCAGGCACGCGGAAAGCCGCTGGCCAATTGGGGATTGCAGATTCGCTCGCCGGCGATCGACGTGCGACTCACAATGCTCAATGAGATGAAGGACCTCTCAGATGCGCTTCAGGTACACAGCCGGCAGGCCATACTCGATGGCCGGGATGGCGAGGCTGTGGAGGATTGGCGCGACATGCTGGTGATCTCGCGAGCGCTGGCGAAGCAACCAGTCATCGTTTCGCAACTGGTGTCAAATGGGGTCGGATCGGGGGCTTCAAATACCATTTTTGCGGATGCGGGGAAACTGCGAATTGGAAATTCGCCCGGAGCGGCCAGCGAGGCGCAGGTGCGAGCGTTGATCAACGAGTTGCTTGAAGACTGGGATGGCCAGCGGAGCGGATGGCAGTGGGCTTTTTTAGGCGAGCGGATGTTCCAGCTCGATATGGTGTTGTGCCTTGCCCAAGCCCGGCCGATTCCGACTTGGGCGTTCAATCAGCAGGAGCCAGGGCAGTCGATGGCGTGGTGGCTGCGGCCGATGCTGCTGGATGATGCGCGGGAGTTGTTAAAGGCGAGCAGTATGGATGTCGAGGCCGCCAAGTCGCCCGATGCGGCGACGGCCAGTGCGAGATTGGGAGCGGTCAGAACGGGCAAAACGGGCGCCTATAACCCACGGCATTGGTGGGACATGGTATTGCGGAATCCAAACCTCTCGAAACTCGTGATGCGGCGATACCAGGGAATTCTCTCGCGGCGACAGGCGGCGGTGGCATTAGCCAGTCGCCTCTATGAGCTGAAATATGGCAAGAGGCCGGCGAGTGTGCAGGAATTGGTGCCGGAGTTTTTGGCCAGTGCGCCGCCTGATCCGATAGCGGGGGGAGGGGCGGTCGTGTTCATGGCCGCGCCGGCGACGCAGGCGACGACCAGGCCGAATCGATATTAAAAAGTCTTTTGTTCCTCCAGCGGGGCGGCCAAGTATCATGGGGCAATGGATGCGGTCGCGACGCCAATACGGTTCTGGTGGCTGAAGCGGATTGTGGTGGGGTTCATCCTGTTTGAAGCGATCGCTCTGGGGTTGCGATCCGTCGCAGTGGCGGTGGCGCAAAAGAGGCTCTCGCGAGAGATCGATGCCATTCATGCGCGGGGGGACCCGATCTTGCCGCAGGATTTTGCTGATCGGCCGGTAGCGGAGAATCAGAACGCAGCGCCGGATCTGGCCTTGGCAGGGAAGTCGTTCAAGCTGCCCAAAGGTCAGGAGGTCGCCTGGGACTCTTTGTTGAAAAGCACCCCTTACACGGCCGGCGACCTTCAATTGATCGAAGAAGTATTTTCGCAGAACCGGGAAGTTTTTGCGGCGGTGCGCAGGGCGCGGCAAAAACCGGCCGCCAATTGGGGCCTTGAGTTTCGCTCGCCGACTTTCACGATTCTGTTGCCGATGCTCAACGACTGCAAAGAACTGGCCAACGACTTGGAAGTGTTCAGCCGGCGAGCGATACAGAGAGGCGAGGATGCCGAGGCGGTGGAATATTGGCGGGACATGCTGGTGATTTCCCGTGCGCTTGATGCTCAGCCGTTCATAGTTTCACAATTGGTGGCCTACTCGGTGAACAATATCGCATCGAACACGGTTTATGAGCTTGCGCCGAAATTGCAGATCAAAAACGGGGATGGAAAATCGGCCAGCGAGGCTCAGCTGCGGGCGCTGATTGGCGAGCTGCTGGAAGAGCGGGATAAAGAGCGGAGCGGGTGGCGGTGGGCTTTTCTGGGGGAGCGGATGTTCCAGGTTGACCTGATGCTTTGCCTGGCCGGGGGCCAGCCGCTTCCGAAAGGAGTTTTCGGCGCCCAAAACCCCGAGCCGGCGATGACGTGGTGGATCCGGCCGATGCTGTTCGATGATGCGCGGGAGCTGTTGAAACAATCGACAACCTATATCGAAGCGGCTTTGGCGCCTGATGCGACGAGCGCCAACGCGAAGCTAACGCGGCCGAAAACGAGAAATTCCTCTCCGCGACATTGGTGGGACATGACTTTGTTCAATCCCAACATGTCGAGGCTGGTGCTCAGGAAATACCAGGGGATTTTGCTGCGGCGGCAGGCGGCGGCGGCGCTGGCAGCGCGGATGTTTGAGATCAAATATGGGAGGCGGCCGGCGAATGTGCGGGAGCTGGTGCCGGAGTTTTTAGAGAGTGCGCCGCTGGATCCGGTGGTGGGAGGAGGCGCGGTGATATTCATCGGTTCGCCGGCGACGCAGCCGGCGACCAGGCCGAATCGGTATTAAAAAAGACTGTGGATCAGCATTGTCGTGTACCAGAGGCTGATGGGGACGACCAGGATGCAAATGGTAGCGAGGGCGACCCAGCAGGTGGTGAGCAGAAGAACGGTGAGGGTTTTGCGGCGGCGCTGGGAGAGGGTGAGCACGATGCGGATGGTGCGGATGTACCAGGCGCCGAACATGAAAACAGTGAGCAGCGCGGCCAGAAATTTCAGTGTCATGGTGATGGGGATAAAGTCGGAAAACGGTCGGGCGGCAAGGAGGAGGGCGATGATAATCGGCATGAGTCCGATGGGCGCGGAGGCGAAATAGCTCAAGGCGATGGCGCGGTTTTGCCGCTCGATGGGGAGGGCCCGAGGGTGGCAGAAGTAACTGGGGAGGCCGGTGGATGCGGCGAAGAAGAGGGCGAGGCCGAGGAGAAAAAAGATGACGATGGGGATGGGGACGTAAATCGATTGGTAGGGCTCATAAAGAGAATGGAGCATTTGCGAGGAGTTGTGATTGGGCGGATAAAAAAAGAGCAGGATGGCGGCGGCGAGGATGGGAAGAAATGCTTGGAGGATGGAGAAAAGCCAGAAGAGGCGGGCGTCGCGCAGGGGGATGGGGGTGTCGATTTGATGGCAGAATTCTTCGTGATGGAAGATGACCTGGCCGGCCGTGCGCCAATAGGCGCGTAGCAGGCCGAGATGGCGGCGATGGGTCCAGGGGAGGCGGACCGGAGATGGCGGCAGGGCGGCATATGACTGGCCACATTCCGGGCAGCGGTCGGAGACGATGCCGTGCTGGTTATAGCCGCATGAGATGCAGAAAAGATCAGGGGAGGTTGGAGGGGAAGTGGGGGCGGAGCTCAAGAAGGTAATGTTACCGGAAGTTGCGCGGTAGACAGAACCCTCACCCTGCCCTCTCCCGGCGTACCGGGAGAGGGTAAGAAACTTCGAAGAGTGAGCCGGGGTCGGATTACTTCTTACTGGTCCGACGGCGGTCGCCTTTGTCGCCTTGGCCGCTCTTTGATTCGGTTTTGGCTCGGCGGCGGCGGTCGGAAGCCAGGGAGCGGCCGACATCATCGCTTTCCTTAAATTGACCACCAGCGCCGCGGCGGACAAAGCGTTTGTCGCGGCCGGTGTTGATGAGCTCGCGTTTAGAGGCACGTCGTCGAGTTGTTGTAGGCATTGATGCTCCTTCTTTGAGGTGGGAGCAGAGATACAAACAGCGGACCGGGGGACGTGAAAGCACAATAATCATTTTGCGGCGGGCCGGCACAGGCGGAGGTATGATGCGCGCGATGAGATGGGCGCTGCTGATCATGTCGATGTTTGCTATCGGCTGTGCGCGAGACAAAGCGCCTCTGCAAGCCGTAGCGGGGCCAAAACCCGCCGCGGAATCGACGGCGAAGAGCAATTTCAAAATCGAATTAGATGCGCTGCGATTTTCCAACGTGCCGTCGCCCCTTTCACCCTTTGGAATCAACACAGCGCTGGATCCAGATACCAAGGACCTGGAAGCGCGGCTGGCGGCGATGCAATTGGCGGGGATCAAATGGGGCAGACAGGATTTTACCTGGCGGAAAATCGAGCGCCAGTCGGGCCAATACGATTTCGCCCCTTATGACCGCCTTGTGGAGGCGTTTGCCGCGCGTGGGATCATGCTCGTGGGAGACCTGGCGTATGCCCCGGCGTTTCACGATCCGCGGACGGCCGAAGGTGTGGAGGCCTATGCCGCGCTGGCGCGGGCGGCCGCGAAGCGTTATGCGGGGAAGGTGGACCACTGGCAAATCTGGAATGAGCCCAACGGCGGATTCTGGAAAGGCTCGCCCCAGCAGTATGCAGCGCTCCTGGCGGCATCCGGGAAGGCGATTCACGAGGCAAATCCAGGCGCCAAGGTGCTGGGGCTGAACATGGCGTTCTGTGATGTGATCTGGGCCGAGAAAATCTTGAAGCTCGTGCCCTATGACTGTTTCGACATCGCCTGTTTCCATCCGTATCGGCCGCCATCGGCCCCGGAGGAAAAGTTCGACTGGTGGGAGCAGGACCAGTATGTGAAGAGCTGGCACAAGAGCGACTTGAAACTGGATTATCCGCTGATTCGGATGAGTTTTCTCGAGCAGGCCGATGAGTTGATCAAAGTGATGGAGAAATTCGGCCAGCCCAAGCCGCTGTGGGTCACAGAGATTTGCTGGAACACCAACATTCATCCGTATGGCTCAAACGAGCTGCGGCAGGCGGACATGCTGGTGAGATTTTATATGAATGCGATCGCCTCGAGGAAGATCGAAAAGGTCTTCTGGTGGACATTGAAGGATGGCGGCGATCGGCAGTTTGACATGGCCGACATGGTCGGGCTGGCGCGAAATGATTTGTCGCCGAAGTATTCATACTACGCCTATGCGGTGATGTGCCGGATGCTGGAGGGGAAGCGCTGGCTGAGAAACGATGCCTGGGGGCCGGAGATCTATTGTGCGGTGTTCAGCGATGACCAGAAGAAAGAGGAGATGATCGTGGCCTGGTCGACCAAGCCCTATGGATATGTGCGGATCAATAATGCGAGCGGGTTGGATATTTACGACATCTATGGAACCCGGCGGCACGTGCCGGTCGTCGCGGTGAGGACGACGAGTTTGCCGGTGCCTCTGGGGGAGAGTCCGGTTTATGTAGTTGGGGCCAGGGGGATCAAGGCGCAGGTCCGGGCGGATCCGGGATGGTGAGTTCACGCGAGAGTGGTTTCCAGGAAGCGCTGGAAGTTGGCGCTGAGGAATCCTTCGGCGGTTTTTTTTACTTCATCAAGTGTGACGGGCCAGCCGGAGTTGGCGATGTCGATAAATTTGTCTTTCATGACTTTGGCAATGATCTGGCGGCTGTGGTCCCACTTGTAAATCACCTGGTCGAGAATCCGAGCATCCGAATGCTGGGGGATGAAGCTCGTGCCCAGCAGCTCCATGCGCATCCTCGTGATTTCTTCGATGATGGAAGGGTTGTTCATGAACCACCAGCAGCCGAAAAGCATCATGTTGCGATGCTTGCGCGCTGTCACCGCCAGCTCGTGCTGGTTCTCGCGAGAGAGCATGGTCATCAGAAATTTATTCTGCGGATTTTGCGCCAGGATGCGATCGACACTGGTGATGTCGGCCTTGCCCACCGAGTCTCCGGCCAGGCGCAGCCTCGGATTCACCTGCCGTTGCACGCCGATCATCATCGCAAAAGGCAAATTGCGCTCGCGGCAGATAGGCAGGACGGCTTCTTTAAGAACTTTGGTCGCAGCTGAGTCGTCGGGGTATCGGAATGTCGGCGTGAGCGAGACAGCGACGTAAATTGCCGACATGCGGTCGATCCATTCACTTAAGAAGCGGCGGATTTCCTTCATAGAATTGGCGCCAAGGTCCGCCCCGGCCGCATAGCCGAATCCACCGAGCGTATCGCCGACTTTCGGCCACCCGACCAAGACTGGATCAATTCGCAGAACCGCTTTGAATCGTTTATCGATATCGGTTTTTTTTAACCAGATGTCGCGCTCGGCCGGGTCAAGCGCATCATTGGTCATCACAACGGTATGAACATTGGCCAGCTTAAAAACTTTATCCACATAATCGCCCGGTTTCTGCTCCGCAAAAAACTGGCGGAATTGATTGAGATTCCTGGCTTGAACATCAAGCCCCAGGCGATGCAGCACGCTGAGCACCCCCCGGCAGGCTTCGCTGATCGGGGCGCGCTCGATGAACAGCTCCTGCCAGATATGCTCGGCCTGTTTTTTCTGCGGTATCGCCCAAAACTCGTCATAGGAGATCTCGCTGACTCGAATCGTTTCGGCAATGAGGTAGTGATAAGTGAGCAGTTCGTCGATCCCCCAAAGCATGAGTTTTCCGAAGTTGGCGGGATACAGGTGGGTGTGCAGGTCATAGATGGGCGTCGAGGAAACGGCCTGATCGACCCATTGGGCAATCTGTGATGAAGATGCGTTGGACATAGGCCGCGATTTTATCGGGGAGGAATCGTATCTGATAGGATCATCGCCCCAGAGAGGTTGTCTTATGGCTCCGACCAATTCCGCAGCGCCGACGATGGTGGATGCGGCCGGAAATGTCGTTGGCGATGTCCCCTGCCGGCGCTGCTCCTACAATTTGCGCGGTCTGAATTATTCCGGCCGATGTCCGGAGTGCGGCACAGCCGTGGGCCAGTCGATCTATGGGAACCTGCTGCGCTTTTCCGATCCGCAGTGGGTGGACAAGCTGGCCAGGGGCGTGAACCTGATTCTGTGGGGGATCGTCGCTCTCATCGCCAGCTTCATCGTCGGGATGGTTGTGGGCCGGGGCGATCCGATGCTGACGCAGGTGATCGGATTTCTTGGCGGATTGGTGGAGCTGGCCGGCGCATGGCTGCTGACCGAGCCCGATCCGGGAACACAGGAACAGCCTCAGACGATTTCAGCGCGGCGGCTGGTGCGGTTTTTGCTCATCGTCGGCGTGTTTCACAGCCTGCTCTCGATGATCACGCCAGCGTCCATGCATCCGATGCTCAGCATTGCGATGGCATCGCTGCTGTTTGTGGCCGCGTGCGTGGGAGTCGTGGGGCAATTCGCTCAGATTTATTATCTGGAGAAGATCGCGCTGCGCATTCCGGATCAAAAGCTGGCGGCGCGGGCGCGCCTGGTGCTATGGGGATTTGGCATTCCGCTGGCCGTGCTCACGTTAATGGGGGCTCTTATGATGTTTACGGCGCTATCGATGAAGCAGATACCGGGCGCGGGGAGGATGCCGATCATCCTGACGTTTTCGTGCGTCGGCGGCCTCGCAGCGCTGGCCGCGCTGGTGTTTGGAATTCTGTATCTGATCATGCTGTTCCAATTCAATCGCGTGCTCAAGGAGCAGTCGGATTATGCCCGAAGCACGTGGGCAATGATGAACGCGCCGGCGGGCATGGCGCCGCCGCCGATTGCGGGACAGGTGTAAAGATGCCCCCAGCGTTGCCGCCGCCGATTCTGGTTGATCCGAAGGGAATTGTCATCGGCGATGTGCTCTGCCGCGGATGCTCCTACAATCTGCGCAGCCTGCGAGCGGATTCAAAATGTCCCGAGTGCGCGGCCGCGATCGAGCTTTCGCTTCGCGGCAATCTCCTGCGCTATTGCGATCCCGCCTGGCTCGATGGTGTCGGATTTGGCATCGTGCTGTGCCTGGGCGCGCTGTTGATATCCACATTTCTCTCCCTGCGCCTGCCCTTGAGCTATTTCACGCGTCCCGTGCAGATGTCGATTGGACTGATTGCCAATGCCCTTGGATTTGCCGGCACCTGGCTGCTGACTCGCCCTGATCCCGGCGCGCAGGAGGAACGTGGAATCAAAGTTGCCCGCGTGCTGGCACGCACAGGTATGTCCATCGCCGTGATCAGGGGAATCATGCTGTTCCTCGCCGATCGACTCGATCCATCCCTCAGCGCCCTCTTTGGCCTGGGGTTCCTGCTGGCCGCGATCGCCCGCACCGCCGCAGAGGTGTCCCGGCTCTATTACATTCGTCAAATCGCACTGCGAATTCCAGACGACAAGCTGGCGAAACGGGCAAAATCCCTGATCTGGACCTACGCCCTGCCCCTCGGATTCTGGGCGATCGAAGGCGCCGCATTGACGTTCATCACGATGACGCTCAAGCAGCGACTGTACTACCTGAACACAGCTCTCTTCTGGACACGAGTCCTCTCAGGGCTGGCATGGCTGGCAACGATCATCTTCGGAGTCGTGTACATCTTCATGCTGATTCGCTTCGGCCGCGCCATCGAAGCGCAAAGGACCATCGCACGGATCATGTGGCACACGCCCGAGCCTCAGGAAACATCATCTCGCGATTTTTCCGGATCAGACCGCGGCGGCGGGACAAGCGGCAGCTGAATTTTGAAGCTGGTGCCCTGGCCGGGGGCGCTTTCCAGGTCGATCGTGCCCCCGTGGTCCTGGATGATGCCGTAGGAGATCGAGAGGCCCAGGCCGGTGCCCTCGCCGGGGGGTTTGGTGGTGAAGAAGGGGTCGAAAATTCGATCGCGAATGGCCGGGTCGATGCCGGAACCGTTGTCTTTCACTTCGATCATCACTTTGCCATCGATCGATTCCGTGCTGACTTTGACCTGGCCACGGTCGTTGCAGGCGTCGATGGCATTTGCCAGGAGATTCATCACCACCTGATTTATTTTGGCCGGATAACAGGTGATTTTGGGCAGGGGTTGAAGGTCCATGTCGAGCTGGATTTGTTTCTTCTTGGCCCGGCCGCGGATGATGTTGACGGTGGAGGCGATACCTTCGTTCAAATCCATCTCCAGCAGATCGCTTTCATCGAGTCGGGCGAAGTCGCGCAGGTCGCGGACAATCTGCTGGATTCGCCGCAGCCCGTCGCGCGAGCGGGTCAGGACGTCATCGAGGTTATGCAGGGTGTACGGGAGGTCGATGTGGTCTTCCATTTCCTTGATCCAGCCGGCCAACTCCGCGTTGTTCGCGGCGATCAACCCCTCGGCCTGGCGATAGAGCATCAGCAGATCTTTCATCGCGGCGACATCGCGCTGAAGCACCGCCACATTGTTGTTCACAAAGGAAAGCGGATTGTTTATCTCATGGGCAACCCCCGCGACCATCTGCCCCAGGCCGGCGAGTTTTTCGGTTTGAACCATCGCCGTCTGCGCGGTTTTTAATTGCTCGATAGCCTGCCGCTCGGAGTTGACGGCTTCGGTGAGCAGTCGATTGGTCTGCTGGAGGATGGACTCGGAATGTTTCTTGTCCGTGACATCCCAGAAAATTCCCTGGATGCCGATGGCGTGGCCATCCTGGTCGTAAATCGGAGTTTTGATGACCTGCACATAGAGTTTCTTGCCATCCGGCGTGACGTGCTCTTCCACCGCTTCGAAAATCTTTCGGCTGTCGATCACGGCGGCATCATCCCGACGATAGCGCTCGGCCAGTGGAGCTGGGAAAAAATCAAAGTCGGTCTTGCCGCGAATCTGCTCGAAAGTCCGGCCTAATTCAGTGCAAAAACGCTGGTTGGCGAAGGTAAATTGCCCTTCCAGGTTCTTGCGGAAAATATTCTGCGGAAGATTCTCCACCAGCGAGTGATAAAAAGCCTGCGAGTGCTTCAGCGCCTCCTCGGCGGCCATGCGCTGCTGCTCTGACTTGTGCACCGAGCGCACGCTGAGCCAGATCAGCACGATGAAAACCAGCATCGTGGACATCGCCATCAGCGAAACACCGAATTCGGTGTGATAAATTCCCTCGCGCTCGCCGCGCAGGCGCAGGTATCCCAGGATGACCGGCACGATGATGGCGGCGGGGAGCAGCCTTCGCGCTGTCTGGCCGCCCAGGCTTGGGCTGAGGAACGTGGCCATCGGCTCGAATTGCGGCCGCGCCAGAAGAATCCCCACGCACAGCGCCAGGAAGCACAGAGCGGTGTTCAGGGCCATGGGGATGTATTGCCCGACGCCGGAGTTGGAGATGACGCGATAGATGTAGCCGCTGACGCCAAGCATGGAGATGAACGCGGCGACGATGGTGAACCAGACGGCGGGGCGCCGGCCGGCGCGGGAGCGCATGTCTATGGTGGCCAGGGCCAGGCCGATGAAAATGAAGTTGATAGCGCTGTTGGGGGCGAGCCGATGGATGCCGATTTTGCTGGCGAAGAGGATCTGGTCCAGTCCCCGCTCCCAGCCCAGGTGATAAGCCACTTCGCGCTGGGCGCCGATCAGGATGAGAATCAGCGCCAGCGATTGTGCCAGTGGGCGGATGCGCCAGCCGCGGCCGGGCGGAGCCTCGATGGTGAGCCAGAGGCAGAGGGCGGCGATTTCAAAGCCAATGGCGCTGAGCGGATTCATCGACACGCGGCGGGGAAGAATCGAGCGCAGTGTTTCCACGTCGATGACCCATCCCAGCAGTGCGCTGGTGGCGATGGCGGCAACAAAGAGACAGAAGATCCGTGCGAAGCCGTGGGCCCGGGAATCGGGGATGGGGCGCTTGCGATTAAGTTCCGGGAGGGCCGATGGCGAGCTGTCCGGGAAAGACATGATCACCGCCTTTGGGCGGATGCTTCTAGGTGCGCCGCTGCGGATTTGGGCGCCTGCGCGGGAAGGGTGATGGTGAAACTGGTGCCCTTGCCCACCTCGCTGCTCACTTCGATCGTGCCTCCGTGCATTTCGACGAATGCTTTGACGACGCTGAGTCCGAGTCCGATGCCCTTTCGGCCATATTCGTAGTGGCCCGAAGAATGATGCGAAACATCAAAGCCGGTGAAAAAGGGCTCGAAGAGCTGTTTCTGACAACTGGCATCGATGCCCACCCCAGTGTCGGTGACTTCAATGCGGGCGCTGCCATCGGGAAGGCGCGACGCGGCCAGACGAATCTGCCCCTCATCGGGAGTGAATTTGATGGCGTTGAGCAAAAGATGATTGATGCAGTCGCGAATTTTCAGCTCGTCGAGGTCCATGGCCCCCAGATTGTCATTCACGCTGATCTCGAGCGATTGTTTTCGCAGCTCGATGAAGGGGCGGACATCATCGACGGATTGCTTGAGGACCGCCGCCAGATCGACTCGCTTGCGCTCCAGCGGCCGATCGAATTGTTTTGCCGCAAGCATGTTCACCAGCTGATTCACCAGCAGCTGTAATCGCTGCCCCGCCTGGTCTATGCGCTTGAGCCAGTCCTTCAGGGGATCGCCCAGGGATTGGACACGCAGCGATAAACCCACCAGCCCCGAGAGAATGGTCAGCGGCGTGCGCAGCTCGTGGCTGGCCACTTCGATGAAGGCTTGTTTGAGCGAGTTGGCGCGCTCCAGCTCTTCGTTCTTGCGCTGAAGCTCATTGAGAAGTGCCTGCCGCTCGGCCACGAGATCGAATCGCTCGCAGGCTTCGCGAATGACACTCTGAAGCTCATCGGGGTCCCAGGGCTTGGTGATATAGCGATAAACGTTGCCCTGATTGATCGCATCGATGACCGCCCGGATGTCGGCATAGCCCGTGAAGAGCAGGCGAATCGCATCCGGATGCTGGTCGCGGACTTTGTGCAGAAATTCCACGCCGCTCATCTCCGGCATGCGCTGGTCGGTCATGACCACATGCACGATTTCCTTATTGAGAATCACCAGCGCATCGGCCGCGCGCGTCGTCCCCAGCACCTTGTAATCGAGGCGCAGCAGGTCCTGCACGCTTTTGACCACATCCGGCTCATCGTCGACGATGAGAATGGTGTGCCGGCGCTTCAGCGGCGGGTTAGTTAGTGACCCGGGCCGGTCTGCTGTCGCCGCGCCAGATCTTCCTTCAGAAACGTCTTGAATGTGGGTAAACCTCCTTCTCCCCACGCTGCCTCGATAATTTGCGCCATCTTCTGATTTTTTTCCATCAATTCACAGAACGCGCCATGCTCGCGGGAATCCTTGGGCGGACAGGCATGGCGGTCGTGCGTGTCGGCCCGAAAAAGATAACCGCGGGAGTCGGGGCGCTGTTCGATGATCAGCTTCATATGCGGATAGAAACGATTTCCCAGCCTCAGGCAGAATTTTTTTGGTGCTTCCTTCGCATCCCTCTCGAACACCAGGCTCTGGAAGAACTGGCCATTTTCCCCGGCCGCACGCAGGGAATCCAGTCTATTTTGCACCGGCTTGGGGGGAATTGAGGCGTCGTAGGCGCAGCGCAAGTACACGTCGATCGCACTCCAGACCTGACTTGCGCTAGGCAGATCGGCGCTCATGCAGCTACTCCGCCGGCCGGGCCGCCGCGGCAATATTTGAGGCAGCCAGCCTGGCGGTGATGTTATATACTACCCGCTGGAGACCAAACGAAGGACCGTGGAAATGGGTGTAAATAGAGATGTGCTGGTCGTGGAGGATGACCGGGAGATCAACGAGCTGGTGGGGGCCTACGTGCAAATCGCAGGGTTCGAATATCGCTCCGCCCTCGATGGCGCCTCCGCCATCGCCGAGGCCCGCGAAAAATTACCCAGCTTAATTGTGCTCGATTTAATGCTGCCGGATACGGATGGGTTTGAGGTTTGCAGAAAGCTTAAGAGCGAGGAGCAGACTTCGCACATACCGATTGTCATGCTGACGGCACTGAGCGACGAGGAGCATCAGCGCAAAGGCAGGGAATGCGGGGCCTCCGAATACATCACCAAGCCCTTCGATCCCGACCGGCTGATGGCGGCCATCAAGGAAAACGCCAGCGGAAATGGGCACTAGGGCCTCGTTGGTGTGCGCCGGGACTTGATACTCACAACAACCACTCCCACCACGACGATCGCCACGAATAAGAGGATTCCCAGGTACCTTCCGGCCACCCTTCCCGGGGTGTAATTGGCGGTGGAGTCAGACCAATTGCTTTCGCCCTCGAGGTTCGCCAACACCGTGTCCAGCAGCGAGCGAAGTTCTGCTTTGCGCGAGGCTGCGCCAAAAACCCCTATCTGAATCGCCTCGCCCCGCAGCGGAACCTGGGCGTTGTAGGTCAGGAAATCCACGCCACCTTCAGTCTCCGGAACCTCGAACGCATCAATGTGAAAACCTCGCCACGCGGCCTTAAAAGTCGACGCCTTCGAGCCAGCGGGAATGTCGGCGGGCTTGAGCGATTCGCGGCCCAGCCTCCCGCGCATGCGGGTGATCAGGATCAGGGTGATACTCTTCTGATCGTCCAGGTTGCCCCGGACGAAGGTGTGCACGATATCGGGATTTTGGCCCGGGAGGGTCAGCTTGTTTTCGGCAAAGCCCGCGGGAAGGGTTAGCTTATAACCCAGCTGGGAATCGACCACGACCTGCGGACTCTGGGCCAACGCCGCTGAAACGAATCCAGTGATGAGCAAAAAAGCCGCACCTGCGCGCATGCGCCGGATCAAAACCGGTTTCGGCAAAGGGTCGCGCGGAATAGCTGCCTGCATGATTGATCCTTCAGCGGATCGGCAGTGTGCTTGGCGCCGGCTTGGTGACTTTGCGGATGGCATCCCGAGTAGCGCGGGAGATGCCGGCGGCATCCAGCCCGACTTCGGCCAGTTGCTCGCGGCGCGTGGCATGGGGAATGAGGCGATCGGGCATTCCCAGGCGAGTGATATTCATTGTTGGAAGATTGTGGGCTACGGCGTATTCGAGCACAGCGCTGCCGAAGCCATTTTGCAGCGAGTGGTCCTCGATCGTCAGAATCGCCCGGCCGGGGCGGAGGATGCTCTTGAGCATTTCGCCGTCGATGGGTTTGCAAAATCGCGCATCAATGACGCCGATCGACAGGCCTTCCGCTTCCAGATCAGCCGCCGCCTGAAGCGCGTTTTGAACCAGTGCGCCATAAGCGATGAGCGTGGCATCGCTGCCTTCTCTCAGCAGGCGCGATTTGCCCAGTTGCCAGTCAGCCGAGGCGGCAGATTTCAGGTCGGCCTCGATAACGTCTTCGAAATTCGTGGCCGGGACATTGTCGCGCGGATAACGCAGCGCGCCCGGCGTATCGAGCGTCGCGGCAAATTTGAGACAACGTCGAAGCTCGGCCTCATCGCTCGGCGCCATCAAAACCATCCCCGGCATCGGCCTCAAAAACGCCTGATCCATGAAACCATGGTGGACCGCTCCGTCATCGCCGACGTAACCCGCCCGGTCCATGCAGAAAACAACCGGCAGGCCGTTGAGCGACACTTCCTGCCAGACCTGATCGAAGGCGCGTTGAATAAATGTCGAGTAAATCGCCGCAAACGGCCGCATCCCCGCCTTGCACATCCCGGCCGCCATTCCAGTGAGATGGCTCTCGCAAATCCCCGTGTCGTAGTAGCGATCAGGAATCTCTTTTTCGAACTTGGAAAGCCCGGTTCCATCGGGCATCGCGGCGGTCAACGCAACAATGCGAGGATCCTGTTTGGCCAGATCAATCAATGCCTCCGCAAACGCATTGGTCCACGATTTCCCACTGCTCTTATTGATTTCAACATTGCACCCATTGACGTGAAAACCGGCCGGGCTGTGAAACTTCGTCGGCTCATCACAGGCATATTGATAACCCTTGCCCTTAACCGTTTTCACGTGCAGCAGCACCGGATGCGCCACATCCTTCAGCTCGGCCAGCATATTGATCAAGCCCGGCAGGTCGTGCCCATCAATCGGCCCCATATATTTAACGCCCAAAGCTTCGAAAATTTGCCCCGGCCAGATTCCCGATTTAATCCCGTCTTTAAAATGATGCCACATGGACTCAATAGTGTTGCCCACGCTGCTGGGCAGGCGATCGACAACGCCCTTGGCGATGCGCTTCGCTTCTTCATACGTCGAGCTGATGCGCACTCGCTCCAGATAAGCGGCCAGCGCCCCCTGGGCCTTGCTGATGCTCATGCCATTGTCGTTGAGGATGATCAGCAGTTGGCGCTTAAGTGTCCCGGCATTGTTGAGGCCTTCGAAAGCCATGCCGTTAACGATGCTCGCATCGCCAACCAGCGCGACGACGCGGCTGTCACGCTTTTTGTGGGCATCGCCCCGGGCCATGCCCACGGCCGTGGAAATCGCCGTCCCGGCGTGGCCAACGGCAAAGAGGTCATAGGGCGATTCCAGTGGTGATGGAAACCCACCCACGGAGCCTTTCTTTCGCAGCTTGTCGAACTGCGCCGCGCGGCCGGTAAGAATTTTATGAACGTATGATTGATGACCGACGTCGAAGAGGAGGCGGTCGGGGCCGGTGGGGTAGGGGCCGAAGTCGTAGACGTAGTGGAGGGCGAGCGTGAGCTCGACGACGCCGAGGTTGGAGGCGAGGTGGCCGCCGTTTTCGGACACGGAGGAGAAAATGCGCTGGCGGCATTCCTGCGCCAGCGCTGTCAACTGCTCCGGTTGGAGTTTTTTCAGGTCGTCAGGAGAGGTAATTCGATCCAGGAGACTCATTTACAAATCCTTTTACACCCAGCCGCTTTCAACGCCACGCAGACCTGCAAGTTCCCTGCCAGCAGACCCTTGTAGCGTTTGAGCGATTTGGCGTCCATAGCAAATACGTCTCGATTCTCACTCGGATCAGCCCTTTCGTTCCAAAACAAAGCGGGCAAGGGATTTTAGGCCGTCTGCGCGGTTTCTAAGGGGCTCAAGTGCGGCGATGGCGGCCTCGTATTGCTTCTCGGCCTCGGCCCGACTGCGATCGACACCCATCAACGCCGGGTAAGTATTTTTGCCTTTGGACTCATCTTTTCCGGTCGATTTGCCAAGCTGATCGGGCGACGAAGTTACATCGAGCAGGTCATCGACGATTTGGAATGCCAAGCCCAGGTGCTGGCCAAAGGATGTGAGCGCTTCGACCATCTGCGCTGAGCCGCGGGCGGCGATGGCCCCCATGCGGCAGGAGGCGGTGATCAGTGCGCCGGTTTTTTTGGCGTGGAGATTTTTCAGCTCGTCCATGCCGAGCGTGCGCTTCTCGCCTTCCATGTCGAGGACCTGGCCGCCGATCATGCCGGATGGGCCGGTAGCTTTGGAGAGTTCTTTGACCAGCGGCTGTACCAGATCTTCGGGCGCCTGAGTTGCCAGATGACTGAACGCGAGTGCCACCATCGCATCGCCGGCCAGGATCGCCATCGCCTCGCCGAAAACTTTGTGATTGGTCGGCTTGCCGCGGCGCAGGTCGTCATTGTCCATGGCCGGAAGATCGTCATGGACGAGGCTGAAAGTGTGGATCAATTCAATCGCAACGGCGGCCGCCAATGCCCCCGGCGGAGCGGCCGCGCCCGTGGTAGCGCGGGCCGATTCGAGCACGAGCGTCGGCCGAAGACGCTTGCCGCCGGCCATGACGCTGTATTTGATCGCTTCTATTAACTTTGGGGGCGCGCCATCGAGGCGATCGATGGCGACTTCGAGTGCGACAGTGACCAGTTCGGCATCGCGCTTCAGCAGGGTCGGGGCATCTTGGAGAGGCGTGTTCAATTTCACCTTCCGAATGGTCAACTGATTATAAGCGGGTAGCGGGCATTGGTGGATTTGCGCCAGTTTTGAAACCTCAGGCCGGCTCCTCGGGCATGGGCGTGGTTTTCAGCTCGCCGCTCTGGTTCCGCCCAATCAATTCGATCTGCTTCTCGGCCGTATTGAGGATGTTCTGGCAATGCTGGATCAAAAATGTGCCGCGCTCATAGCGGACCAGGCTTTCCTCCAGGCCGATCTCGCCTTTTTCGATTTCGGAGAGGATCTGCTCCAGCTCGCGGAGGGCTTCTTCGAAGTCCTTGGGGGGAGTGAGGTTTTTCTTGCTGCCCATTGAAGGTGATTATAACCGCGTGAGCAGTTTCATTTCGACTGTATTGATACACGATCTGCAGAAAGCTCAATCGGAGTATATTTACCCAAAGAGTACATCGGTGCGTGGCGGACCTGAATATCCGCTCCTCCGCAGAAACGCTGCAATCGCTGGAAAATGGCGGACAATAATGTCCGCCCTCCTGTGGGCGTTACCGGGGACGGTAAACAGTTACATCCAACAATTACGCATCCCGCGAGGTTGACAATTACCTAACTCATCTACTACAATAATGAACGATACGGTCGCGGGGGCGCCCGTGCCACAGTTGAGGACTGGCGGACAGGAATGTCTGCCCCGCCGAAGGGGGTTCTTGTGACTGATGTCGAGCGTTTGATTCTGGAGGCATGGCAGAAGCTGGGCAAGAAGATCATGGCCGATCCCCAGGAGATGGCCAAACGCCTGGCCCGACGGCGCAGCGCGCTGCTCAATCGCCCACAACGCGCCTGGTGTCTCTGCATCCGCGCCTCCGATCGCCGCATCACTCCAGCGCACTGGATCATCTACCCTGAGCACGCGATGGACCTGACGCATGAGGACCACCCATACCACCCCATCAAACACGATGTGACCATCGACGCCCGCGTACTGCGGAAATATCTCCGCCCGGTGCGCACCGATTCCTGGGGAGAATTCGTCGAGGATGTGGCCAAACAATTGGGCGTCCATCCAGTTGCCATGAACCCCTCCCGCCACAAGGGCATCTTCACCGAAAGGAGCGTCAAGGGCCTGGGCGGCCGCCGCGGCCGGCCCGTCCCTCTGATCCATTCCTGGAAACACCTCGACCCATCCGGCCCCATGTTCGCGCGCCCCGATCCGCTCTGGGGCTCGCTGTGGGAATTTTACCCCGACATGATCCCCGATGATTTCCAGCAGACCCTCATCCGCAGGCCAAAGTTCAGCGTCTGGGGCGTGGGCCGCGGACGTTCTACCAAAGCGCCAAATGATCATCTTTACACCGAGGACATGCGCTTCATCGGCTGGCGCTGGCTCTGCCCAGGCTGCAAAAAACAGGTGCGTAAGGTCTATTACCCACTCGCCCCGCAAACGCTCTTTGACTATCTGGGATTCGACCCGGCCAGATCGAAGCGTTGCCGCGCCCAAAGCAAAAAATTCCTGCCTTGCGATGTCGATGAGATGCCCAGGCCACCGCCAACCTTTGCCTGCGCTGATTGTCACAAAATCGCCTACACCACCAGGACCAGGGACACCGTCTGGAACGAGGTGGTCAGCTGGCTCACTCGCGGCATGCTTTACGGCCACGAAGTCGAAAAGCCGCAGTGGTATAAACGGGAGCGAAAGGCCACGCGCTCGCGCCGACTCGGCAGACCGGCCCCAAAACGCGACGCCGTTTTCACCCGCCTGCGACTCGGTTGGCCCGTAGAGCAAATCGCCATCAACTTGCGGATGCACATCAGTAGCGTTCGATCGTGCCTCCGCCTCATCTGCCTCCAGGAACACGTAAAAAACCGCCACGAACTGGCCGCCAGGCTCGCCTGGAAACATCCCCAACCCCAAAACGCTTTCGAAAAACGATGCCAGCTCGCGCGCGAGAAGGAAAGATTAGTCGAACCGCTCCTCATTGAAGGGCTCTTGTATCGCGAGATAGCACAACGATTGCACTGCCCCCACCACGATGTCGAGACCGCCGCGATGAGGATCTATCGCAAACTCGGTATTGCACCCGGCGAGGGAAGAAAGGGTTTTAAACAGAGGTTTGCGACAGGACAAAAAAAAGACATGTCGGTCAAATAGCCTTCGATGGGCGGGCGGTAGGGTTCAAGTGCCACGATTTTTTTTCGATCAGTTCGAGTTGAGCGATTCACTACGTTCTGAGGGCTGCCTTGCGGTGGCCGCAGAATGCGAGGAAAGTAACGTAAGGACTTCGGGGAGGTACTCCTTCTTTAGAGGCGCCCACCACGGGCTTGGGCGCCTTGAGCCGCAAACCTATGCCAATCATGAATCGTCGAACCCTCCAGCAGTCCGACCACGGTGGCATGCTCGTCGTCCGCTATGCTCTGGCAGCTTGCTACTTAAGCGTCGTGGTGAGCCCGGTGTGTGCCCAGGAGAAAAGACCTGCCGCCCCGGCGGGACAGGCGGCGCTCCCGACCACGCCAAATCCCGGCGTTCGCCAAGCCGCGCAGCGAGCGGTTCGACTCATTGACCGAACTTCGGCCACTTTCCTCACCACACGCACATGCTTTACCTGCCATACCCAGACGTTTTCGGCCATGGTTCTTAGAGATGCCCGCAAAGTTGGCCTTGAGATCGACGAGGTGAATTTCAAGGGACAATACGAACGGGCACTCGAAGACTCCAGCAGCACTCGGGTCGATGCGAAGGGTTATGCGTTGTGGGCGCTGGACATCGGGCAGCATGTACCAGACGCCAGATCCGAAGCTATGGTTGAATATCTCTTGAACTACCAGAAGGATCTCGGCGCCTGGAAAATAACCGTCGATCGACCGCCCGCGGAAGCCTCCAATTTCACAACCAACTACGTTGCCCTCCGTGGACTCAATCGATACGGCAGTGCGAAACACCGAGAGGCGATTGCGACCAGAGCAACCGCGGTCAGGCAGTGGCTGGAATCGGCTGACGCCGACGATACGGAAGACCAGGTCTTTCGCCTGCGTCTGGCTCACGAACTGAAGTTGCCTTCGGACAAGGTGGATCGCTTCGTGCAGCGATTGCTCAGCGAGCAGGATGCCGATGGCGGTTGGGCACAAAAACGGGGGATGAAACCCGATGCATACGCGACAGGCTCAGCGCTGGCAGCGCTGCATGAGGCAGGGGGAGTCTCCTGCCAACACTCAGCCTGGCTGCGCGGGCTGGACTACCTGCTACGGACCCAGGAGCCCGACGGGTCCTGGCATGTCGTAACTCGAGTCAAACCTGTTCAGGAGTATTTTGAGAGCGGCTTTCCGCACGGAAAGGATCAGTTCATTTCGGCCTTTGCCACAGGCTGGGCCACCGAGGCGCTGTTGATGTCCCTTGCACAAGAGCGCCGTTGATTGATCGAGCGTATCTTACGATCGTACTTCACTTGGCGGGGATGCCCCGGCCGTGGATTTCTTTGAGGTTCTTATCCTTTTTGAGATTGTTGAGCCGTTCGCTGGCGGCCGGATCGTTGCGCAAGACCGCGTCCAGGGCGTCGAGGGTGTGTCGGACAAAAATATTGTGCCGGCGGTCGGAGTAGCCGCCGCCGCAGGTGATCGTGCACCAGTTGTCGGTGGGGTCTTCGGGGTCGCAGTGGCTGGCGCCATCCACTTTGGCAATCAGCCACGGCCCGCGGAGGTGTTGCTCGAGGCCTTTGATGTTCTCGCGCTGGCTGCACCGGGAGGGTTCAGCGCGGAGAACCAGCGAGGTAAAGGAGCGGTCGTCGGCCGCCTTGGCGCCGATGTCGCCGCTGTCCACGGGGTCCAGGCCAATCCACAGGACGATGTGGCGGTCGTTAGACGCGGCCAAAAGTGTGGCCAGGCCGCCGGCGGAGTGGCCGATGACGGCGACGCGGCCGGTTTCGATATGAGCTGAGCGGAGTTTCTCGGGAGGTTTACTGGCCAGGACCTCGATCAGCTCCTCGATGGCGTGGCCATTCTGCCTGTGATCAGTGGACGAAGGCAGGTCGGGGATGGCGGCGAAGTAACCAGCGCGGGCGAGTCGTTCGCCCCAGCCTTCGAAGTTTTTGCGGCCGCGGGAGAAACCGTGGGCTACGATGACCAGCGGCGCGGTCCGGGAGTTTTTGGGGAGGAAGAAGTCCACTTCAACCTTTTCGCCGGCCAGCTTGAGCTTCTCCGACACTTTTGAGAACCGCCCGCCGGAGAGGTCGCGGTCGTCATGCTCGGAGCCGTTATCGGAGGAGCAGCCAGCCACGAGAGTGGCTAATGACAAGACGAGGAACGGAAAGTGTCGCGTCATGTTGAGCCTTGATGGCGATGCAGCGAGTGTAGCCGGAGGCCGCGAGGCGCGGGAGGGTGAATTAAGCGGCCGGAAAACAAGGACGCGTCCAGCGACATGCATGGCAGCCGATCACGTCATGCTATGGTTCAGGCGCCTAATGCGCCCATCAGCTCTTGCGCCCACTGCGGCTGCTCAATCACCGCGGTCAGGAGCGAGTGCAGCGAATGCGCTGGCAGGCGAGCCAGATGCATCAGGACATCCGCGATTGGCTGGCCCGCGGGGACAACTGCCAGCAATTGCCGCCACAGCTCGCCGCCGCTTTGCAGCATCCAGGGTTCGTATTCGACCCAGTCGGCGCTGTCCATTACGCGCGCGTATGTCTCATCGTCCAGAGTGTTCAGGCCGTGAAGGCAGATCAACTCGGCCGTGCCTTTGACCAGTTCCTTGGCCAGCAGTTGCCAATTAGTTCCCCTGGCAAACACGCTCAGCGCGCCGTTGTGATTGACTACGCCACCGTAGCCGACGACGGCGCCCATAAGAAGCTTGAATCGAAGAGTTCGCGCGCGGATCAGGTTGCCGACGGCAATCGTTGGCGACAGCTCAGCCTCCAGACGCTCGATGGGAATACCCCAAACGCTGGAAGCCAATTGTTTGGCAAGCTCGCTGAGCCGGGGACGATGGCGAGATTCCAGAGATTTCAGCCGCTCGATCAAATAAACCGCCTGAAAGTTAAAGAGCACGGGCAAGCGCGTGAGGCCCTTCTCTCTACAACGTTCCAGGGCGCGCTCGCGAGCCGCCTCCGCGAGCATGCCGCCAAACCGGGACAGCAAGGAATGCGCAAAGAACGGGTGAGTGCGCTTCGTGGCCGCGCGCCGCCAAAAGCGGCGCGGTGAGCCCAGGATGAGCGCGGCGTCCAACTTCCAGTATTGCAGCAGGTTGATCAGGGCATACTGGTCATAGAGCAAAAGAAGCCGCGGATCGATCGCGTTGAACTCGTCCCGGGCCAGATGATGAAATGTCATCCCCGCGTGCTGGGCCGCTCCCTGAATCAGCCAGTTGAGCGTCAAACGCTTGTTGATCTGGTCGCGCAGGTCATCGGGGTTCATTGTCAACCCCGGGCTTTGGGCTGTGGGGTGGGACGTGTCTTGGGCCAATCCGGATTGAACGGGTCGAGCTCGCGCTGCGGCCTGGGCGGCGACTTTGGCGGAGTCGGCACGGGCTCCTCCTTGGGTTTTGTCGGCGGCGCAAGCGGCTCTGTGGCAGGCATGAAAAGAATATGCCGGAGTCATCTGGCCCGGTCAACCAACAAGAAGAATGCTTGAGCCACTGGGAGCACACTCTGCCGGGCAAGCCGCCGCTGGTGCCAACGCAACTCCGCGGCAATCCAAAAGTTATCAGGACGGCCTAAGCAACGTCCCAATCATGTTTTGGAATTGACCGACCTGTGACCTCGTCGTAGCATCTGCTCATTCGAGGCTAGAGAGCGAAATCAAGCGCGATGATCGCGGCCGCCACTCAGAACGACTACGGAAAGCTGTTCGTATGGTCATTGATCCTGATCGCGGTGGTTGTGGTTGGGTTTTTTGTCGTGGTGTGGGTAAAGCGGCGGATGCAGGCTCAGGACCCCCCCACCGCTCCACTGGGATTTACACTGGCAGATCTTCGGGAATTGCACCGCTCCGGAAAAATGACGGATGAGGAATTCGAGCGGGCTCGCGGCAAAATGGTCGCCTCGCTCAAGCGTCAGGATGAAAAACCAAAAAAGCCGTCGTGATTTGCGGACTCGGGTATTTTGTGTGCCGATTATGATGTAAAGGTCCGCGTGGTGCGGACAGCGGCCGATAACGTGCAACACCCAGGGTGAGACGAACTAGAAGAGGAAGGCGAGATTAAATGGCAGGTTCCAATCGCCCAGGCAACGGAGGCGGCCCACCCAATGTGCCGCCCATCAATCAGGGCAACGGTACCAATCCGCCCGGCGGATTTCGGGGTAGACGCGTGACCACATGCTCCTTCTGCGGCAAGTCCTCCCGTGATGTCGGCCCAATGGTCGAAGGCCCCTCCGACGTCTACATCTGCGCCAACTGCGTCGACCTGGCCCACAACATCATCCGCCAGGAAAAACGCAAGCTCACCAACACCCAGCCCCTCTTCAGCACCATCCCCACCCCCCGCCAAATCAAGGAATTCCTCGACGCTTATGTAATCGGCCAGGAATATGCCAAGCGGGCGCTGTCGGTGGCGGTGCACAATCATTACAAGCGATTGAGCGTGACGGAGAAGCCCGAGCAGCAGACTTCGGATGTGGAGATTGATAAATCGAACGTGCTGCTGATTGGGCCGACGGGGAGCGGGAAGACGCTTTTGGCCAAGACGCTGGCGCGAATTTTGAACGTGCCGTTTGCGATTGGGGATGCGACGACACTGACCGAGGCGGGGTACGTCGGCGAGGATGTGGAGAACATCCTGCTCAAGCTGCTTCAGAATGCGGATTATGACCTGGAGGCAGCGCAGCGCGGAATCGTGTACATCGATGAGATCGATAAGATAGGAAAGACGCAGAATAACGTCTCGATTACCCGCGATGTGAGCGGTGAAGGTGTGCAGCAGGCGTTGTTGAAGATGCTTGAAGGCACGATCGCCAATATTCCGCCCCAGGGTGGAAGGAAACATCCAGAGCAGCAATATATTCAGATGGATACTTCGCAGATTCTGTTTATCTGCGGGGGGACGTTTGTCGGCCTCGAAGACATCATTCGCAAGAGACTCGGCAAGCGGCAGATTGGGTTTTCATCGGAGTTGGAGAAGGCAGAGACGGCCGAGGAACGGGCGCATGTTCTGGCGGAGGTTCAGCCGGAAGATCTGATTGAGTTTGGGATGATTCCGGAATTCGTGGGCCGATTGCCGGTGGTGGCGACGCTGGAGCCGCTGGATGTGAAGACGCTGATATCGATCCTGACCGAGCCCAAAAACGCCCTGGTAAAGCAATATGCGAAATTCTTCCGGATGGAAGGAAGTGATTTGGAATTTACACCGGGAGCGCTGCGGATTATCGCGGAGCGGGCGCTGAAGAGGGATACGGGGGCGAGGGCGCTGCGAGCGGTGTGTGAGGAAATCATGCTCGAGTTGATGTACGCGCTGCCGGAGCAGCAGCAGGGTGGGAAGTACATCATCAATGAAGAGATCGTCGAGGGGCGGGAGCACTTGTTTGCGATTAAGCCGGAGCGACGGCGGGAATCGGCTTAACGCTCAGGTTCAATTCAAATCACATTGCGGGCGCAGCGGGTTTGGCGTGGGGCGTAGTAACATCCGTGTGTGATTGATTTCCTGGCCAAAACTGAATCAGGGGGTTGGACTCCGGGGATTGGGGATCCGACGGTTTTTGGGTGGCTGGCAGTGGTGGGGTATTTTGCGGCGGCTTATCTGGCGTTTCGGGCGGGGAGGATGGAGAGGAGGTTGCAGTCGCGGAGCGGGGAGATGGCGCTGGGGTGGGCGCGGATGGGGAGGGAGGCGATGGGGCGTGTTAGAGAGCTCATCAGAAATCCACGGGGGGTTTTGAATTATGCGCCGGCGAATTCGGGCGTGCTGTTGCCGACGTTCTGGTTTGCGCTGTGCGGGACGCTGGTGATTCTGGGGGTTAATAAGCAGCTGGATTTGCAGACTTGCTTCACGCAGATTGGGCGGGATATGGCGCATTCGGAGGGGTGGTATGAGAATCGTCGGATCGTGCAATTCATTTTTGTGGTGGTGATTTTTTTGGTTGGGGTGGTGATTCTCGCGGGGGCTTACTGGTATATCCGCGGGGCGTGGCAGCGGTATCGCATCGCCTTCTTCGGGATCATTTACATCATCACGTTTGTGATCATTCGCGCGGCCTCGTTTCACCACATCGATGTTTTTTTGAGGAGCGGGGTGGGTGGTCTTTATTTCAATCACATTCTGGAATTGGGGGGAATTATTTTTACGGGATTTGCGGCGTGGAAGGCAGCGCGAGAGTTGCCGCGGCCGCGGGTCCAGGCGTTTGAGAAGACGGTGCGGATTCGGTGAAGGTTATTCCTTCTCGATCTTTTTCAGCAGGTCCCTGGCCTCTTTTGCGGCAGGAGTGTCGGGATATTTTGAAATGAGATTTTGCAGACGCTCGCGGGCTGGGCTCCATTGCTGGTTGTCAATAAAGACCTTTGCATTTCGCAGCAGCTTTTCTGCATCCTGGATCGGAGGCTGCGGCGACTTGGGAAGTTCAATCCTGCTCGGCAATGTCGCTGCCACGGTTGCAGCTGGTATCTCCTTTTCCAGAAATGCCAGCGCATTCTCGAACTGATCCGGGGGCGGAGGCTGGTGGCCCATGGCGGGGACTTCGATGTAGGTGACGTGCTGGAAGCCATCTTTTTTGAATTCATCGAAGTAGATCTTCGTCTGCTCGCGGTTGGGATCTTTTTCGCCGGTGAGGAGGACGTGGCGGACATTTTTTTTGGCCTGGGCGAGGATGTCGGCCGGGGGAGGGGCGTAGCCGCGGTGCCAGACTTTGCCGCCGGTGTTGGGGGCCGTCATCTCACGATAGAAATTGCAACCGATCATGTAGATGCCGCCCTTGAAGATGTCGGGATAGCAGACGCCGAGCATGCTGCTGATTCGGCCGCCGCCGGATGCGCCGGAGATAAAGATGCGATTGGGGTTGATGTCGTAGCGTTTCTTGATGTTGTGGACGGCGTCGATGGCCAGGCCCATTCTGCACCAGATGGCGCGCTCGTTGCCGACTTTGTTGGGACCGATCCAAATGAGTTTGTGTTTTTCCAGAACCTCTCTCCAGGATTCGTGGAGATTTCCGCGGCCGCCGGGGCTGACCCAGACGAAGAGGCCCCAATTTTCGCCGGCCTTGTAGGAGTCGGGGACGTGGACTTCGAAAGATTCGTTCTGGAGGTCGTAGTCTTTTTCGAATTCAGAGGCGCGGAGTTGGGTCATGTTCCAGCCGAAGCGGCGGGCCTGAAATTCGATGGCGCTTTGCGGGCTGCGGTCTGTAAACGTGGTGTGATAGGAGCCGGTTTGCGGGTCGTCGGCGGCGAGGGCGAGGTTGGCTGAAAGGATTGCTAGAGAAAAAAAGGCGAGGGGTCGCATGCCGCGCATTTTACCGCAAAGGCTGGATGGCGCATGTACAATCCGGCGATGTCCTTTGGGCAAGTGCCATTCAAGCGTCAGGCGGCGGCGGTTCCGTTTCGAGTGCTCGAGGATGGCCGGATCGAGATCATGTTGATCCGGCGGAAAGATAAGCCGTGGGGGATTCCCAAGGGTGGAGTCGATCCGGGGCGGACGTTGCGCGATACAGCGCTCAATGAGGCGGCGGAGGAGGCGGGGCTGCATGGGGAATTGCTGGAGGAGCCGCTGGGGGATTTCATCTATCGGAAGCAGAAAGGGGAATTGCTGGTGAGCGTGTATGCGATGCGGGTGACGAGCATGGATGAGCATTGGATGGAGGAGGGATATCGCGAACGAAACTGGGTGGCGATCGAGGAGGCGCTGAACTTGATCGGGAGGAAAGAGATTCAGCCGATGATTGCGAAGCTGGGGAGGCTGGTGGGAGGAGGGCAGCAACTATGATTCCTGAGTTCAACGAGCAGGGTTATTTGCCACCTGGGGTCCACCAGGCAACGCTTGAGGAGGTAATTGAGAGGTTTGGGGTGCAATCTGAGGTGCGACAAGTGCAGGCGGAATCGCTACAATGGTTGATGCCCTTGTGCAAGAAAGCAGGCATTGCACGCTGCCTTCTGAATGGCAGCTTTGTCACGGACGTACTTGAGCCGATGGATATCGATTGCGTACTTTTGCAGGGGCCTAAATACAAAACGAAGAGTTCATTTGCTCGCAAACTTGTAGTTGGCCTGCCGTTCATCGAGTTGAAGGTGGTGGGGAAAGAGGAATTCGAATTTTACGCGAGCAAAGTTTTCGCCAGTGATAGAAATATGGTCCGTAAAGGTGTCGTGGAGGTGCTTCTTGCTTAATTCTGATACCCAGCTAGCGAATACAGAATACAAGCTTCGATTGGTTGAAGAACAAATTCAAAAGGCGCTACAGCGACCTGAGAGCCCAGAGCGAGACGAGAGCATTCAGGCACTGTATGACACTGCACGACAGATGAAAGAAGAAATCATCCGATATCGATCGTCGAAGAAGCTTCGAAATGTCGGATGAAAGAGTTCGGGCTATTTGCTGCGGCGGTGGCGGCGTGCGGGCAGGATCAGGCCGAGCAACGCGATTAAAGTGATCGAGGTGGGCTCGGGGAGGATGAGGGGGTTTTCCAGAAGGTGGGAAGTGAAATCGAAAAACATCTGGGGGTCGGTGCCGAAGGGGACTTCTACCATGTAATTGGCGACCATTTCGTAGCTGTGGCTGGCGAAGAGGGGGACCAATCCGCCGGGGCTCCCGGGGCCGAAGGTGGCGATGGAGATGCTGTCCTGGAAAACTTCGACGTTGCGAGCGAATTCAAATGGGGCCAGGGGGGCAATTGGATCGAGCAGCATGTCGCCGACGTGGGTCCCGGGCGCCACACCGAAGGGATCCACAAAAAAGTGGATGAGGCCTGTGTCGGTGACCTGGGCGTTGGCCGGATTGCCGGCGAGGTTGTGGGCATCGACGGCGCTGGCGATGGCCTGGAGATTAAAGTGAACGGTATCGGTCGGGGCAGTGCCAAACGGGGCTCCGAAGGCGAAATCGACGTTCGTGTGGCCTTCGGCTTTGTCCTTGGCGACCGTTGAGGAGCCGGGGAGTTGCGTGTGGTTGGCCGAGACTGTGGCGGTGGGGCCGAGGATGGGGAGGGCGGTGAGGAAGTGGCTGTCGCTGCCGGAATCGGCGGGGACGACGCCGGGGCCTTTGTAGCCGGATCTAACGTCGGCCTGGAGTTGGGCGCCGTTGTGGGAATATTTGCCGACGACGCTGTCGGCGTGGGCGGTTGCGCAAATGAGCGCCAGCGCGGCGCAGAGACAGAGATGCCGAGTCATAGGTCTCCCGATGGGATGTAAAAAGAGGCCGAGAGTTGGGCCTGGAGATATTGTGCGCTGTAAATGCGAAATGGCAAAAAAAATGCAATGAAAGAGGGAGTGGGACGAGACGAACAGGCGGCGCTTCGAGCTTAGTACGGCCCAGACGGCCGTGGCACAGAGGACCCCTCACCCTGGCCCTCTCCCCCGATTACGGGGGAGAGGGGAGAAGAGAGAGTACGGGGGAGAGGGGAAAAGGCGTATCGGGAGAGGTAATATGCAGGCTAAAGCCTGCACCACAATTATTGCATGGAGACCGTGACGGTTTTTACCTCGGTGTAGTTTCGCAGGGCGTATTCGCCTAATTCGCGGCCGATGCCGCTCATTTTGAAACCGCCGAAGGGGGCGGCGGCGTCGAAGACGTCGTAGCAGTTGATCCAGACGGTGCCAGCGCGGAGCTCGGCGGCGAGGCGGTGGGCTTTGCTGATGTCGCGGGTCCAGATGGCGGCGGCGAGGCCGTACATGGTGCGGTTGCCGCGGGTGATCACTTCGTCGATGTCCTTGAAGGGGATGATCGACATGACCGGGCCGAAGATTTCTTCGCAGGCGATTTTCATTTCATCTTTGACATCGGTGAAAATGGTGGGCTCGATGAAGTAGCCCTGCTTGCCGACGCGCTTGCCGCCGGTGAGCATGTTGGCGCCGCCTTTTCGGCCGGCTTCGATGTAGCCCATCACCTTGTCAAATTGTTCCTGGCTAACCTGGGGGCCTTGATTGGTCTTGGGGTCGAAGGGATCGCCGACCTTGGTCTTCTTGACTTTCTTGAGCATGCGATCGACGAAGTCGTCGTGGATTTTCTGTTCGACGAAAAGGCGCGAGCCGGCGCAGCAGCATTGGCCCTGGTTGAAGAAGAGGGCGAAGTGGGAGCCTTCGACGGCCTGATCGAGGTCGGAGTCGGCGAAGATGATGTTGGGGGATTTGCCGCCGAGCTCGAGGGTGACGCGCTTCAGATTGGTGCGTGCGGCGGCCTGCATGATCAGTTTGCCGACTTCGGTCGAGCCGGTGAAGGCGACTTTGTCGACGTCGTTGTGCTCGGCGATGGCAGCGCCGGCGGTTTCGCCAAAGCCGGGAATGATGTTGATGACGCCGTCGGGGATGCCGGCTTCCTGGGCGAGCTCGCCGACGCGAAGGGCGCTGAGCGGAGTTTGTTCAGCGGGTTTGAGGACGATGGTGCAACCGGTGGCCAGGGCCGGGCCCCACTTCCAGGCTTGCATGAGCAGAGGAAAATTCCAGGGGATGATCTGGCCGACGACGCCGACGGGCTCGTGGCGGGTGTAGCAGAAATAGGGGCCGTTGATGGGGATGGTCTTGCCTTCGATTTTGTCCGCCCAGCCGGCGTAGTAGCGATAGCAGTCGATGACCAGGGGAAGATCGGCGGCCTTGGAATCGGCGAGCGGCTTGCCGTTGTCGAGTGATTCCAGCATCGCCAACTCTTCCATGTTTTTCTCGATGAGGTCGGCGAGGCGGTTGATGCACTTGCCGCGCTCACGGGCGGACATTTTTCGCCAGGGGCCTTTCTCGAATGCTCTGCGGGCGGCTTTTACGGCCTTGTCCACATCCGCGGCATCGCCCTCGGCCACGTTGGCGATCACATCGCCGGTGGCGGGGTTGAGGGTTTCGAAGGTTTTGCCGCTGGCGGAGTTGGTCCATTTGCCATCGATGAGCATTTTGGTCTGGCGGACCTTGACCGGAGCCTTGCGAGTCGGGATCGAGGCGGTTGCGGTGGTCATGTGACCTCCTTGTATGATGGGTTGGTTGCGACGTTCGAAAAAGCAGCAGGGATATTGTACATGACCCCCCCCGCCGCCGGCCACAACTTCGGGCCAAATGCAAAAATTGAAAATATTTTTAACGCGCTGGAGTCGCGGTGCGTCTCAGGGGGTGAAGGTGAAAGTGAAAGTCGGGCGCTGCGGCGGAGGAAAGGCGTGAGCGTTGATCGCGAGACCTTCGGCCGCCTGGTGCTGGAATATCTGCCGGCGGCGCAGGCTTTCGCGATCCGGCTGTGTGGCGATGTGGATGCGGCCGAAGAAATTGTGCAGGAGGCGCTGCTGAAGGTTGCGAAATCGTGGAAGAGCTACCGGGGGGAGGCGAAGTTTAAGACGTGGATGTTTGCAATTGTCGTGAATGCATTTCGGGATCGGAGTCGAAGCGAGACAAAAAATAGTGACCTGCCCCCAGAGGTTGAGGATGCAAGGAGTGCATTTCCGGGCGAGCGAGTTGAGGCGGAGGAGTTAGGGGAGGCGGTGGCGAGGATGATTGCGATGTTGCCGCCGCGGCAGAGAGAGGTGCTGGTGTTGAGTGTTTATGAGGAATTGGGGTCGATTGAGATTGCAGAGATGCTGGGGATCAGTGAGCAGAACGTGAGGACGAATTTGCATTTGGGGCGGGAGAAGTTGCGGGAGTTGTTGGCGCCGTTTGTCAGTGAGAGCGAAATATGAGTTTGGATGAGAAAAATCTTGATGGGCTGTTGAAGCGGGCGCGCTGGCCGGAGGCGAGTGCTGAATCGACTCGGCGACTGGAAGAGTCCTGGGAGCGGCAGTGGAGTGAGCGGCGCTCGAGGATGATGTGGATCTGGCCAGTGGCGGCGGCGGCGACGATTGCGATTGGGATTGGGGCGGCAATTTTGCTGTTGCTGAATCCGCCGAGAATCGGGCCATTTGCTCCGGTGACGCCGTCGGGGACGATATCGGTGGTGGGGCCACTACCGAGGCCGATTCCGGTGCTGGAAGGCCGGCCGATGACGTTGCGGGAGCGGATGCTGGTGGGGGATATACGGACGAAAAAAATTGTGCCGGCGACGCAGACGGTGAAGGTGGAGGATGTGCCCGCGCCGCCAGCGCTGCGGGATCCGCGGGAGTTGGCGAGTTTGGCATCGAAGGAAAAGGATCCGAAGAAACAGCGGGACTTGATTGGGGAGATGTTGCGGGGGCAGAGCGATCTGGCAGTGCCGCTTTATCTGGAGATGGTGGTGGATGCGAAGCGGCGGGCCGTTGCGCTTTCCGCGCTGGATGATTTGAAGGAGCCGCCGGTGGAGGCGCTGATCAATGAGCTTAGGAATTCGCGGGTGTCGATGAGGTTTGCGGCAGCGCGGGCGCTGGGGCGGATCGATGGGCCGGCGACCACCAATGAGCTGGTGAGATTGGTTGCGCAGAATACTCAGAGGCGCGAGGCGCTGGCAGCGCTGATGTATAGCCGAGGGGCAGATGCGGCGGAATTTGTGGATGAAGCGCGGCGTGTGCCGGGGTTGGCGATAACGGTGCGGGCGGTGGAGATGCAGATGAAATATACACAATGAGAGGTACCCCCTATGAAAAACATTTTGATCATGGGATTGCTGGCGATTTTTGCGGGTGGTGCGGCGGCGGCGCCGGCTCCGGCGGCGGACAAGGCGGCGGCCGACAAAGCGGCGGCGGCCGAGGCCGCGCGGGAGGAGGCGGCGAAGGTTGGGGTGATCAAGGTTTACAACATCAGTGATTTGCTGTGGGCGCGGAAGGATTATCCGTTTGAGTCGGCGATCAGTATGCCCCCGACGATGCCGCCGACGCGGACTGAGATCATGAATCTGAGCCGGGGCAGGGGGGCGGCCGGCGCTGGTGGAGGGGGCGGTGGTGCAAGAGAGGGTGGCGGAGCCGGCGGTGTGGGAGCGGGAGGGGCCGCGGCGGCGAACCTGGATCAGCAGGAGCAGCTGGCGAGGAACGTGGTGGATTTGCTTGTCGAGACGGTGGAGCCGCATAGCTGGGTGCAAAACGGCGGGCCTTTTACGGTCAAGTTCCTGGGTGGACTATTGATCATCAATCAGAATAAAGAGAACCATGACTTAATTGCGCAGCTGCTGGGGCAGCTTCGCGCGGAGGGGAGCCGGCTGGTGACGGTGAAGGCGCATTGGGTGCTGCTGGGGCCGGCGGAGCTGGAGGGGCTGGTGGGGAAGCGCGACGAGAAGAAGAGCTCGGGGGCTCAGGAGATCGATGCGGCAGCGCTTGGGAAACTTGGGGAGAAGGCCTTGCACTATCGGGCGCAGACATCGTGCTTCAACGGGCAGACCGTGCACATCGCATCGGGACGGGGTCGGACGGCCGTGATGGACTTGGAAGCGGTGACCGGGGATGGCACTTCGCTCTATAACCCCATCCCGAAGATCGTGCAGTCGGGGGCCATGCTCCAGGTGACGCCGATGCTGTCGCAGGATGGGAAGGAGGCGGTGGTGGATGTGCAGAGCGTGATCAGCGAATGGGATGCGCCGCCGCCACCGGCGGAGATTCGCACGCCGACGACGCGGCCGACGAGTGAGATGCTGGACCGCATCAACGTGCTGGTGCAGCAGCTGCGGACGACGGTGCAGGTCCCGGTGGGCAGGCCGGTTTTGGTGGGAGGAATGACGCTGGAGCCAACGACGAAGGGAGCGAATTCGGGGCAGATGTATTTGATTATCGAGGTGGTGGGCGGGAATTGAGATTGCTGTTTATCCTTGTTGGGGAGTGGCCGGCGGCGTACAGATAGGAGGATGAGCCCTGTTGCCCCAGAGCGGAAGACGGAGTCTCCCGAATGGGAGGCGATCCGGCATGCGGTGGAGTGTCCGCTGTGTGAATACAACCTGCGGGGGCTCAGCGAGCGGCGCTGTCCGGAGTGCGGGTTTGAGTTTGCGTGGGCCGAGGTGCTTGATCCGAACCGGCGGAATCATCCCTATCTTTTTGAGCAGCATCCGGAGCGGAATTTTTCATCGTTTTCTCGAACGCTCGTGGGGGGGTTGCGGCCGGGGCGGTTTTGGACGACGTTGCATCCAGCGCAGAGGCCGGGTCTACTGCGGCTGGGGATTTATGGGGCGGTTGTATTACTGGTGGCGGTTTCGCCGGTCGTGGTGGGGATACTGACGCTGGGGCGGAACTGGGGATACCCTGGAGCTTCACGCTATGAATTTCCATGGCGGTATCTGCCAGTTGAACTGAACGTCGTCTTCGCCCAATTCTTCTATGCTCGTCTTTCGCGGCTGCTGCCGGTCGTCGTGTTCGCCTGGACGGCGTTGCCGATCGTCACCTATCTGCTGCTGATGATTTTCCAGGCGACGATGCGGCGGGTGGCGGTGAAGATGCATCACGTGGTCCGATGCGTGGTGTACAGCGCGGATGTGCTGGTGTGGCCGGTGGTGGCGCTGAATCTGCTGCTGGTCTTGAACGTTACTTTTTCTGGTCAATTGAGTGACCCGATTGCGTGGCTGCTGATCATCCTTTTTCCGCTGCTGTGGGTGGTGTTCACCTGGAGGATGATGCGGGCGTATCGGCGATATCTGCGATTCAATCATGCGGAGATGGTGGTGTTGTCGGTGCAGGCGATGATCGGCATCGCACTGATGTCCATGATGCTGAAGATCCGGATTTAAAAATGCTGGCAACAGACCCAACAGAACATTCGCAGCCGGATTGGGAGACGATTGAGCATGGGGTGGAGTGTCCGCTTTGTGACTACAACCTGCGCGGGCTGAGTGAGCCGCGGTGTCCGGAATGCGGATATATTTTTGAGTGGTGGGAGGTTCTCGATCCCAAGCGGCGGAAGCACGAGTATCTTTTTGAGCATCATCCAGCGCGGAATTCTTGGTCGTGGTGGCGCACGATGGTGGGAGGATTGCGGCCGGGGAGGTTCTGGACGACGCTGCATCCGACGCAGCGGGCGCGCGGGTGGAGACTGGCGCTATATGGGTTGTCGATCCTGGTCGTGGCCAGTTCTCCATTCTGGCTGGAGATGGCTGTCGGAGTTGTGCCCAGGGCCAGGCAGTTTTTAAATGCAAGCTATCGCGAACACCTTGCGATGGAGGCGGCAAAAAATTATCCGTGGAGTGTGCTGACTGCGTGGATTTGGCGGCCGCCGGCGCAGCAACTGTATCGGTATGTGGTTGCGACGTTGGCGCTGCCAGTGGGGATGTATTTGCTGCTGATGATTTTTCAGGGGACGATGCGGCGGGTGAGGGTGCGACAGACGCATGTAGTGAGGTGCATCGTTTATAGCGCGGATGCTTTGGTTTGGCCGGTGATCGGGCTGCTGTTGCTGGTGTGCGCGGCGGCATTCAGTTACGCGTGGGCGGAGGTGTTGGCGTGGGCGACGCTGATATTGTTTCCGATGATGTGGGGGATGATGGCGTGGAGGGTGGGGGTGGCTTATCGCTATTATCTGCGATTCAATCATGCGTGGGCGACGGTTTTGTCGGTGCAATTCATTCTGTTCCTGGTTTGGATCTTCGCGAGTTTGATGTGGGCATGATTGCAGGAAAAGGTGGGTACGATGGGCGTGATGGCGAGTGCGAAGTTGGCAGCACCGGATTGGGAAACGATCCAGGATTCGGTGGAATGCCCGCTGTGCCGCTACAACCTGCGCGGGCTGAGCGAGGCGAGGTGTCCGGAATGTGGATATGAATTTGAATGGGCGGAGATTCTGGACGTTACCCGGCGCAAACACAGATATCTGTTTGAGCATCATCCAGAGCGCAATATCTGGTCATTTTCCAAGACGCTGGTGGGAGGACTGCTGCCGTGGCGATTCTGGAAGGCGCTTCACCCAGCGCAGCCGGCGGATGAGGCGCGGCTGTTTGGATACCGATGGGTTGTGAAGGGATTTGCATCTTTGCCCATGGTGATTGGGGGTGTTTGGCTGTTGATGATGTCGATGAATTGGCAGGTGAATGATTGGCCGCGGGAGAAACTGGACAATGTGATCGATATTTTTGCTGGGAGTAGGGCGACGATAGCGTCTGAATTTATCGGGCCGCTGCTCCATATAAGGCTGTACATTTTCGCGGTGCTGGTGACGCTTCTTTTGCTTGCTCTGCCGGAGATGAGCGCTTGCGCGCTGCTGATTTATCGATCCTCGATGCGGCAGGCGAAGATTGAAAGGCATCATGTGAATCGCTGCGTGACCTACAGCTATGATGCGGTGGTGTGGCCGATTTCGTTTATGGTGATGCTGGGGGCGCTGGCGGTGATTTGGCCGGTTACTCGCCTGGACTGGCAGATAGAGGTGTTGTGCTGGAGTTTGCTTCTGCTGTTGCCGGTGGTGTGGGCGGTGATGTCGGTGCGGCTGGCGTGCGCGTATCGATATTACCTGAGGATGAAGCACGCGGTGGCGGCGGTTCTGGCGGGGCAGATTATCGTGGCGCTGCTGGTCATGGTGGTGATGGTGGTGATAAAAGAGCTTTTCGCGGCCGATTAGGATGCTTACATGCTACAGACGATCACATGGAATGGTGAGAAGGTTGAGCTGCTGGACCAGACGAAACTGCCGCTGGAGCAGGTTTATGTCGAGGTGAAGGATGAGCGGCAGATGTGGCATGCGATTCGGGACTTGGTGGTGCGGGGTGCGCCGGCGATCGGGGTGGTGGCGGGGAATTGAGAGGCTGTGAGAAGTGGCGGTTTATAATTGTGGGGAGGCGGGTGGCGGCGTACAGATAAGGACATGGGAAGCGCTGCCGTCGGGGAAAATCTCGATGATGGGGTAGAGCCGCGGCTTTCGACATCGCCGGATTGGGAGGCGATTGGGCATGCGGTTGAGTGCCCGCTTTGTGAGTACAACCTGAAGGGGTTGAGTGAGCCGCGGTGCCCTGAGTGCGGATTTGTGTTTCATTGGGAAGAGATTCTTGATCGCACGCGGCATAGGCATCCCTATCTTTTCGAGCACCACCCGGAAAAGAATTTCCGCTCATTTGTGCGGACAGTCGTCGGGGGGTTGCTGCCGTGGAAGTTCTGGAAAAGTTTGCATCCGACACAAGGGCCTGACCTGGGGCGGCTGTGGCGATATCGAACCACCGTTCTGGCGATAACCTGGCTGCCTTTTGTGGGGGCCGTGTTGTGCTCGGTGTGGCAGCTGCGGGGCAGCGGAAGCTGGGCCATACAGTGGCTGAATGGATCGCTCCTTGGCCCGCTTGAAGAGATGATGCAGGGAAGGGCCAATATTGCGACAGCGCTGCTGGAAATGACTTATCCGCGAACCAAGGTTGCCAAATACATCGTGTTCATGACGCTGGTGCTGCTGTCATTGCCGACGCTGACGGCGCTGCCGCTGTGGATTTTCCAGGCGACAATGCGGGAGGCGAAAATCCAGGATCATCACGTGCAGCGGTGTATTATTTACAGTTACGACGTCGTGGTCTGGCCGGCGATATTCGTGTTCGTGGTGGCGGTGAGCATGGCAGTTGGCCCGCTGATGCCGGTTGTCACGCTCAGGGTCTACGGAATTGCGACGCAGGTGATGTTCTGGTCGTTGTTGGTGATGCTGCCGCTGGTGTGGCTGGCTATGGGGATACGCCTGGGGTTTGCGTGCCGCTATTACCTGAGGTTGAAGCACGCGTGGGCCGTAGCGGCGGTCATCGAGGTGATCGTGGGACTCCTGGTGTTTGTGCTAATCGTTTTCGTGGGACAATTGCTGACACACTACTAAACGAAGGGTGAGCGGGTTAGTACAATCCGCCCGCATGCTGCAAACGATCACCTGGAATGGCGAGAAGCTGACCCTGCTGGACCAGACGAAACTGCCGCTGGAGCAGGTTTATGTCGAGGTGAAGGATGAGAAGCAGATGTGGCATGCGATTCGTGATTTGGTCGTTCGGGGTGCGCCGGCGATTGGGGTGGCGGCGGCGTTTGGGGTTTACCTGGGGGTGAAGGATTATCGCGGGCCGGAATTGTTTGGGTTTTATGATCGGCTTAATGAGGTGGCGGATTATCTGGTGACAGCGCGGCCGACGGCGGTGAATTTGTCGTGGGCGGTGGATCGGATGAGGAAGGCAGCGCGGGAGGCGGGGAGGGATTCATTTGGGGCACAGCGGCCGCAGGATGCGATTGAGGTGGTGAAGAAGAGGTTGATTGATGAGTGTCTGGCGATGGCGCGGGAGGATATTGAGGCGTGTAAGAAAATTGGGGAGCATGGGCTGGCCTTGATCCGAAAAATTGCAAATCGCAAATCAAAAATTGCAAATCCCATCGAGGTTTTGACGCATTGCAATGCCGGCGGCCTTGCGACGGTGCAGTATGGGACAGCACTGGCGCCGATTTATGTGGGGGCGGAGCAGGGGGTGAAATTTCATGTGTGGTCGGATGAGACGCGCCCGCTGCTTCAAGGGAGCAGAATTACCGCCTTTGAATTGCAGGCGAATGGGATTCCAGTGACGGTGATTTGCGACTCGATGGCGGCGAGTGTGATGGCGGAGGGGAAGGTGGATGTGATTATCGTGGGAGCGGATCGGATTGCCGCCAATGGAGATGTGGCGAATAAGATTGGGACGTTGTCGGTGGCGATTAATGCGAAGCATTTTGGGATACCGTTTTTTGTGGCCGCGCCGACGAGCACGATTGATATGAGGATTGCGAGTGGGAGGGAGATTCCAATTGAGGAGAGAGCCGGGGAGGAGATTTCAAAGGGGCTGGGGAGGCAGACAGCGCCGGAGGGGAGTGATATTTATAATCCGGCGTTTGATGTGACGCCGGCGGAGTTAGTAAGTGCGATTATTACGGAGAAGGGAGTTGTGAGGCCGCCGTATAAGGCAGGCTTGAAGAAGTTGTTTGCGGGAGAGGTCAGAGGTCAGAAGTCAGAGGTCAGTAAGAGGGTTAAGCCGAAGGCAAAGGGGAAGGGACGGTTGAAGCGAGCTGGCCGGGGGTGAGGCGGATCAGCTGGGTGGACTGGGGGTTTTCGACTTTTAGGCCAGGGAGGTTGCCGCGGACGATGACTTGTTTCACCGAGGGGTGGATGATGATGACCGTGTTGCTGTATTCGTTGTCGAGGAGCTCGAGGCGCTCGATGTTGTAAAATTCGGTGACGGGGGGCGTGGTGCGCCAGGGGTTGGCGGAATAAATCTGCTTGAGAAAAATGTCGCTGGTGGAGAAGCGGCAGCGCTCGAAGGTAACGCGGCCGAAGCTGCCTTCGCGCAACGCCGCCAGCTGATTTTCGGCGTCGAAAAATGTCGTGTGGCGGGCGGTGAGGGTGCCGATGACCGCGCCGGCGCATTCCATGCCGGCGGCCTTGCCATCTTCGCCGGCCCAGACTCGGCCGAAGGAGCAGTGGTCGAGAAGAACGCTGTTGATTCGGCCAGTCAGCGTCAATGCGGCGGCGTCGCAGAGGCCGGTGACGGTGACATGGTGCAGCTCGTAGTCGGTGTTCTCATCGAGGATGAGGGGGCGATCGAGGGAGATGGATTTGAGTGAGACGTTGGCGGGGAGAGCGGTGGGGAAGAGAAGAGAGAGAACAAGAGAGGCGAAGGCGAGACGGCGAAGCGCACCCATGAGGTCCTCCCTGAAAAAGCGACGGTCACCCATCTAATAGTGTCCGCTGGGTGACAATTCCTAACGCGCGGTGCTGCGAGGCAGCATAAATCTGCCGCGGGGCGGCCGCAATGAAAAAAGGTGGTGGGCAATGCCCACCCTACGGGCCAAGACAGCGAAGAGGGTCCGGAATTCCGGTTTTCCTGATATGGTTGACGCTGGGGCGGGGAGAAGGTTTCAAAGCAAATGGCGGAGCGGTCGAAGAAGACATGGTTGAGGAGGCTGAGGTGGCCGGGGGCGATTGTTGCGCTGCTGGGGGTGATTTTGTATGGGCTGGTGCCGTTGATTGCGACGCCGATGCTGCGGACGCGGTTGCAGAAGCAGATTTCGACGCAGTTGAACGCGGAGCTGCGGATGGGAGGAGTTTATTACCTTTTTCCTTATGGAGTGAGGGTGAGCGATGCCGTGCTGGTGGGGAAGGATGAGAACGGGGCGGAGGTGGAGCTGCTGAAGATTCCGAAGTTGAAGTTGGCGCTGGCGAAGTTGCCGTTTGGGGAGGGGCCGCTGGTTTTTAAGAAGGTGGTGATGGATAGGCCGGCGATTCGGTTGATTGATACAGAGACGGGCTTGGTGGGGAGAAGGACGCTGGTGAAGGCACAGACGCAGCCGGCAAGTGCTCCCGCGGCGGGGAAATCGAAGTGGGAGAAATTGTCGGAGATGCTGGAGTTGAGGAGATTCTCGATCGAGGACGGATCGATTGTTTATGAGGATCGACAATCGCCGGGGACGGTGCCGGCGGTGTGGAGGAATATTGATATTGATCTGACGACGACGCCGGTGGCGAATCCGATCTATCAGTATCAGTTTAAGGCGTCGAACGGAGCGATGGCGGAGGTGAACGCGGCGGGGACCTTTAATGTGGATGAATTGGAGCTGGTGGTTTCGCAGATTGCGATGAAATTGAATCTGGCGGCCGGTGGGAAGGAGAGCCCGGTGCCGGCGGTGGTGCAGAAGATGCTGCTGGATAATAACGTGAGCGGGAATTTCGTGGTGAGCGGAACGGCGAAGGCGCCGCTGAGAAAGATGGAGGAGGCGGAGTTTGATTTTCATGTCGATCTGATCGATGGGGCAGCGCGGATTGCCAAATGGCAGAGCGATAAGGATGAGGATCAGACGACGCTGGATAAGATCACTGGCAAATTCAGGTGTTCCAGTGAGCCGTTGAGTGAGGATCAGATTTTGATGGGGGAGGCGGGGAAAATTCGAGGGGCGTCGACGCGTGCATCGACGCGGCCGAAACAAAAGATGCCGGCGGCGTATTTGCTGGCGGAGAGTGCGGAAATCCAGATGGGGGACAGTTTACTTTCAGTAAAGAATGCGACGGCGGCTTATGACCGGAGAATTTCCCAGTGGCAGGTGAAGCAGGCGAAGGGGGTTTTGACACTGGGGAAGCATAAAGAGGATTTGCCAAAGCCGCTGCGAGCGGCCACGGAGAAGCCACAGTTTTTTGGAGTCGTGGAATTGGTGCTGGATGGGGAAGGGAGCATGAACAAGCCGCGCGGGGGGAGGCGCACGTATGCGATGCGGGTGAAGGCGACCTGTCCGCAGTTGACAATGACGCCGCGAAAGCTGGTGTGGAACAATGTGGGGGTGAACATGCTGATCACGCCGGGGTTGGTGCAGTTTGTAGATGAGGATGCGACGCGGCCGGCGATTGCGGCGGAACTTTATGGGGGGAAATTGATTGGGCATGGGGCGATTCGGACGGGGAAGCCAGCGCGCTATGACATCGCGGGGTCGATTACGAATGTGGATCTGCGGGAGTTTGCGCGGGATTGGACCAGGAGCGAGGAGAAATTGTCGAAGCTGAGTGGGCGGGCGTTTGCGACGCTGCAGTTCAGCGGGGCGACCTCGCATGGAGGGCATCCTGCGCTGGATTTGCTGAGTGGGGGCGGAGTTTTTGAGATTTTGGATGGGGAGTTTTATGAGCTGCCGATTCTGGAGGATGTGGCGTCGGTTGTTGGGTTGAGCAAGGATGCGGGGAAGGTGGGACAGGCGGCCGGGAAATTTTCGGTGGCGCATCGGACGATTCATTTTCAGAAGATCGCGGTGGCCGCGCCGATTCTGGGATTGCAGGGGGAGGGAAAGGCGACGTTCGATGGGGCGCTCGATTTTAAAGTGGTGGCAGCGCCGCTGGCGGATTGGAAGAAGGCGTTGCAGAAGACGAATATTCCGCTGCTGGATTCGGTGGGGGCGGAGCTGCTTGGCGGGGTGCAGAAGATTTTGGATACGGCGAGTGGGAAGCTGCTGTATCAGTTTCGGATAACGGGGACGACGAAGAAGCCGAATGTGAAGACCGAAGCGGTGCCGATTTTGACGGAGGATGGGGCGAAGTTGTTTAAGGAGATGCTGAGGGGGACGGGGAAGTTGATTGATTCGCTTTAAGGATGTCGGGCAGGAGTGCCCGACCTACCGGGCGCGCGGGTTAGGAGGGAAGCTTTCGGACGGTGCCGGGGATTTGGGGTTGATTCGTTTCGGCGGATTGGACGGCGGCGAAGCAGAGGGCGAGGCTGGCGAGATTGTTTTGGGCGCTGTTGGAGGGTTCGCGGTTTTGTTCGATGGCGCAGAGAAGCTCGGCCATGGTGCCGTGGAAGCCGTCGGGGAACCAGTTGCCTTTTAATTTTGGAGAGGCGTGGCCGCGGGGGGTGAAGAGGGTGAGTTTTTGTTTGGTGAGGCTGGGGCCGGTGGAGAAGATCGTGCCGTTGGTGCCGGCGATGAAGGTGGAGTCTTGTTGGCCGAGTTTCACGTTGGCGTCGAAGGTGAGAGTGGCCTGGGCGTTGTCGAATTCGATGAGGGCCTGGGCGAGGAGGTTGGGGGCGGCTTTTTGACTTGGAGATTTGGCGTAGGAGGCGTAGACGCGGCGCGGCGTTTTGTTTGGGAAGAAGGTGGTGAGGATGTCGAACCAGTGGATGGCGAAATCATAGAGGATGATGTGGCGGACGGAGTCGAAATGAGTCCCGGCGATCCAGTTGTGGTCCCAGTGAACGGCGAGGTGAGCGGCGAAGACTTCGCCGAGGAGGCCTTTGGAAATGGCGTGGCGGATGTAGGAAAAATGAGGGGCCCAGCGGCCGTTTTGATTGACGGCGAGCTTGCGGTTGCGCTTGCGGGCGAGTTCCACGAGCAGTTTGCCTTCGTCGAGATCGGTGACGAAGGGTTTTTGACTTAGCACGTGTTTGTTGGCGTTGAGAGTGTCGGTGATGATGGAGAGGCGCTGCTCGGGGTGCGTGGCGATGTCGATCACTTCGACGTCGTCGCGCTGGAGGACTTCGCGATAGTTGGCATAGATCTGGGCGCGGGGGAAGAATTGTTTTTGGCGCTGGGCGGCTTTGGTGAGGTCGGCGTCGCAGAGGGCGACGATTTTGTATTTGGCTTTCTTATAGGCTTTGAGGTGCTGCTCGCTGATGCCGCCGCAGCCGATGAGGGCGATGTTGGGGGAATAGTGTTTTGGGTTCTGCGGGCGATAGGGGAGATCGGGGGCCTTGATTTTTTTGGAGGCCGATTGGGTTGCGAGCCCGTAGGTGGATTTTTTTCGTTTTGCCATGATCAGGTGACGAGGGGGACGGTTCGGCGCTCGCGGGCACTGAGGACGGCGCTGTCGACGATTTGCTGGCCGATGCGGCAGAATTGGGGGGAAAGGGGGCCTTCGATGGGTTTGTGGTTTTCGATGCAGTGGATCATGTACTGCACGGGGTTTTGCATCGGGGGTTTTAGTTCATCGACGGGATGATCGCGCGCCTCGGGGTGATCTTTGGTCTGGATGCGGATGGTTTTTTCGTAGTCGTAGCTGGAGATGGTGCCTTCGGAGCCGACGATGACGAAGCCGCATTTAGGTTGGGGCTGGGTGATCCAGGGGTCGGTGAACGTGCCCCAGCGGGTTTCGAATTTGCACAGGCCGGTTTCGTAGCGGGCGATGGTGAGGGAGTGTTCGTCGACTTCCAGGCCGAGGGGTTGATCGACGATGGTGGTGATTTCGATTGGACTGCGGCCGTTCATGTACCAGGTTCCCAAAGTCGTGCCGTAGCCGAGATAGTCGAGGAGCGAGCCGCCGCCGTGGGATTTTTTGTAGAACCAGGAGTGGGGTTTTTCTTTGGCGACGGTGTCGGCGTCGGTGATTTTTTTGTCGGCGAGATGCCAGAGTGGGCCGCGGTTGCCGTCGTAGTAGTGAACTTCTGACACGGCGCCGATGCGGCCTTCGTCGATGAGGCGCTTGCTGGTGACATGGGGTGGGTACCAGGCGAGAGGCCAGTTGATGGCGAGGAGTTTTCCGGAGCTCTGGATGGCGGCGATCATGCGGTTGGCTTCGCGCAAAGAGGCGGCGAAGGGTTTTTCCATGATGATGTTCACTTCATAGATGGAAACTTTTTCGGTCCAGTCGGCGTGGTGGGCGGTGGCGGGGCAGAGGAGGACGATGTCGGGCTTGGTTTTTTCGAGACAGGCGCGGTAGTCGGTGAAAACTTTGTCACTGGAGAGGTTGAAATTCTTTTTGGCGGCTTCCATGCGCGCTGGCTCTTCATCGCAGATGCCGACGATTTCGGCATCGGGGTGATTCGCGGCCATGCGGAGATTGTCGCCCATGTGCATGTGGTCGAAGTTGATGCCGGCGATTCGCCATTTTTTCATGATCGGGTCCCCGGATTGGAAATCCTTTCGCCGCAGCGGAGGACTTTGAACGGCTGGGCGAATTTGCGGCACTCGTTTGCAAAATCATCGGGGGAGGCGGTGTTGAATTCAAACATGTCGTAGTGGCAGGGGATGGCGAGCTTGGCGTTGATCGATTTCGCGAGTTTGGCGGCCTCGTGTGCGTTTAAGTTGCCCGCGACCCGGCGCTCGGGGCGGTCGCCGTTGATGGGCAACAGCGCGATGTCGATGTTGAAGGGTTTGAGCTGGTCGATGATGGAGTCGTGCCAGAGGGTGTCGCCGCTGTGATAGATCGTGCTGAAGCCGGCCTGGATGACGTAGCCGAGGAATTTGCTGCGGCCCTGCTCGTCGCGCTCGACTTGCGGATGGGCAGCGAGGATTCCCGTGATGAGGAAACCGGCGACGTTGATGGTTTTGCCTTCGTCGGCGGGGATGATGGTGGCGGGATTGATGTGGAGGCGGTCGGCGGCGAAGTCACGGTTGGCGGCGGGAGTGACGAGCTTCATGGCGGGGTTCGATTTGATCAGAGGGAGGATAGTTTCGGGGTCGAGGTGGTCGGTGTGGTTGTGGCTGGAGGTGGTGACGTCGATGAAATTGAGCCGAGCGGGATCGATGATGCGCTCGGTCATGCGGGTGTGGGGTTTGTCGGTGGTGGCGTATTTTTTGGTGAGGGAATCGGAGAGGTAGGGATCGATGAGGAGGTAGCGGTTGGCGTATTTGATGAGGAAGCCGGACTGGCCGAGCCACCAGAGGTGGATGGTGAATTCATCGAGCGATGCGCGGTTTACATCCGCCAGGAATGCATCATCCTGTAGGACAGGCTTGATCATGCCAGTCCCAATTCTTTGCGGACGATGTTGACGCCGTCGCACATGTTTTTCAATTTCTGTTTTGCAGCCCAACGGGCAGTTTGGCTCAGGCCGCAATCGGGGGCGAAGGAGAGGCGGTCGGCGGGGGCGTGCTTGAGGCAGAGGCGGACGCGGTCGGCGACGTCTTGCGGAGTTTCCACGTAATAACTTTTCACGTCGATGATGCCGACGGCGACATCCTTTTTGGCGGCGATGGTTTTAATAATTTCGATCTCGGCGAATTCACGGCTGGCCATTTCGACGTGGATTTCATCGACTTTCATATCGAGGAAGGCGGGGAACATGGGGGCGTATCGGCGCGGGCCGACGGCGCGGGCTTTGTAGTTGCCGAAGCAGAGATGGGTGGAGAGGCGGCATTTGCCGGAGATCGATTCGACGGTTTTGTTGAAGATGTCGACGAATTTTTTGGGGTCTTCCTTGTGTGCGTAGCAGCTCATCGAGGGTTCATCGACGCAGATTTCCGTGCAGCCGGCGGCGATGAGGGATTCGAGCTCTTTTTTTACTATCGGGAGCAGGGCGGCGGTGATGGCGTAGCGGTCTTTGTAGATTTTGCCGGGGAGTAGGCGGCCGGAGAGGGTGTAGGGGCCGGGGACGCTGGCTTTGAGAGTTGGTGGTTTGATGTCGAGAGCTTCGACGACTTTTTTGAGGCGGTTGAATTCTTCGACAGCGCCCAGGCCGCGCGGGGCGGTGAGCTCGGAGATGATGGGATGTTTGCCGCGCTGGTCGTGGGCGGGAGGGCCGAATTTTCGTGGGGAGGATTGTTCTAGCTCGATGCCCTGGATGTAGCCGTAGAAGGAGAGGTTGAAATCGAGGCGGGTTTGCTCGCCGTCGGTGATGCAATCGAGGCCGGCGGCGAGCTGGTCGTGGACGGCGGCGATGACGGCGTCTTCCTGGAGCTCGGCCAAGTCCGCTGCGCCGAATTGGTCGAGATGGCGCGAGGCGAATTCCAGCCAGCCGGGGAAGGGATAGCTGCCGATGACAGTGGTTCGGAGGGGACGCGGTTGCATGTCGGAAAACTCTTACGCCCCTGCCGGGGCTGATTCACCTCGCGGATGATCACCCACGGCTCGCGCCGTGGGCTATTATCTTGCGCCCCTGCCGGGGCTCAGGGGAAATCATACAGTTTCGCGAGCCGGCGCGCGTGCTCGTCGTAGGCGGATTCGAAAAGTTTAGTTGCTTCAGTGGCACCTACGGTGGCGCTGCCGGCTAATACTTTTGGGGGCTGACCAGCGCGGGTGAGGCGGTCGGCGACTTCGGATTTGATGCAATTCACCACCATGCATCCGCCGACTGTTGAGCCGGGGGCGACGGGGGTTTTGAGGTTGTCGATTTTCACCATGGCATCGCCGGGAGGAGCGCCGGTATCGAGAACGACGTCGGCGAAGTCCTGAAGTTTTTTGCCGCGCGGGTCGTTGCTTGGCGTTGCCTCGGAGTGGCGGCGGCTGATGATGGCGACGACTTTCAGTTTTTGTTTGCGGAATTCTTCGGCGATTTCGATGGAGACGATGTTGCAGCCGGAGGAGGAGATGACCAGGGCCGAATCCTGTTGCGAGAGTTTGAAGTTGCGCAGGATGCGGGCGGCTAGGCCGGGGGTGTTTTCCAGGAACATGGCCTGGCGCTGGCCGTTGGCGCCGACGACGGGATTGTGGAAGGTCAGGGAGAGCTCCACGATGGGGTTGAAGCCGGGAAATGAGCCGTAGCGCGGCCACATTTCTTCGACCATGATGCGGCTGTGGCCGGAGCCAAAGACGTGGACCATTCGGCCGGCAAGGATGGATTGGCTGAACCAGTCGGCTGCTTGTGAGATCGCCGGAAGCTGCGCCTGCACGGTTGCGAGCAGTTCTTTGCAGCGCTCGAGATATTGGGCGGCTGGGTTCACGTGTTTTCCCTGGCGGATTCTATCGCATTGAAGGCCGCTCCGATGGCGCCGGCGAATTCGCCGAGCGCAGCGGGGGTGATTTTGACGCGGTGGCCGTGGGGACGCCATTCGTGTTTGTCGAGGATGCGCTGGAGCGGATCGAAGAGGGCCGGGCCGGCGCTGGAAATGCCGCCGCCGATGATGACGACCTGGGGATCGGCGATGTTGATGAGTGAGACGATGGCGCAGCCGAGTTGCTGGATGGATCGTTCCCAGATCTTCGTGGCTTCTTTATCTCCGCGAGCGGCGGCGGCGACGAGGTCGTGGGTCGAAGCGAACTTACCGCTCGAGCGATGCTTGATCGTGCAGTTGCCGATGGCATCTTCGAGGCTGCCGGGGGTGTTGACCATGTCGTTGGCGCCGTTGGGATCGAGTGACATGTGGCCCAGATGCCCAGCGCGGCCGATGTGGCCCTTGAGAATTCGTCCATCGACCATCATTGCGCCGCCGACTCCGGTTCCAAGCGTCAGCAGAATCGCGTTGCTCGCTCCGGCGGCAGAGCCTTTGCGAACTTCACCAAATAACGCGGCCTGGGCATCATTGAGTACCGGCACCTGCTTATTGCGATTAAGAAATTCCGTCCATTTCAAGCCCTGCACCTCACCGAGGCGGCCTTGCATCCAACTGATGCACGAGCCATCCGGCGCTGCCAGGCCGGGCGCTGCGATGCCGACCCATTGGGCTGATTCGGATCGGTCGTGCTCGATTCTGGCGATGTATTTTTTTACGGATTGCGGCCAGTCCGGTTTTTCGGCGTGCGTGGGCGACTGATCGCGCAGAAGAATTTCCCCCACCTCCGACACGATGGCGGATTTGATGTTGGTGACGCCGATGTCGATTCCGATGGCGTATCGCATCACCCCCCCTGCCCCGGGTACTGACCTTCGCTGACATCCCAGCCGCCGTCAACGGAGAGGACCTGGCCGGTGGTGAATTTGGAGCCGTCGGAGAGGAAATAGACAACCGCGGCGTCGAGGTCGGCACAGTCGCCGATGCGGCCGCCGTCGAGGGGTTGCTTGGTGTGGATGAATTTGAGGATGTCGGGATCGCCGCAGGCGCGCCTGGACATGGGTGTCTCGACCAGCGCCGGTGCGAGGACATTGAAGCGGATATTCTGCGGCGCGTAATAAGCGGCGGAGGCGCGGGTCATGCCGATTACGGCGGCTTTTGTGGTGGAGTAGGCGTGGGTGGCGAAGAATTTTGGCGAGGGGGAATAGCCCAGGACGGAGCCCATGTTGAGGATGCTGCCGCCGCCGCCTTGCTTGAGAAATTGCTGGACGGCAGCGCGGTTGGAATAAAAAAGTGAGGTGAGGTTGAGCTGGAGGGTGAAGGCCCAGCCGTCGTCGCTGATTTCGTGCAGTGGGCCGTCGCCTGCTTTTCGGCCGCTGCCGCCGGCGACGTGGTAGAGGCCGTGGAAGTGGCCGAAATTGGTGGCGGCGAAGTCGATGGCTTTGGCGGCGGTGTCGGGATCGCTGGCGTCGCCGGAAAGTGAGCGGGCGTTTGGACCGAGGTGATTGGCGGCCACCTTGGCATTGTCACGATCTCGGCCGACGACGACGATTTTCGCGCCGGCTTTGACGCAGGCGTGGGCGGCGGAGAGGCCAAGGCCAGTGGTTCCCCCGATGATGACGATGACTTTGTCCTCCAGGGGGCGCGGTGTCACGGGGATGAAGGTAGGGGGAAGGGGTTGTTGAATCAAGAAAAAGACTGTCCACGAAGGACACGAATTTTTTGTCCACTAAGGACACTAAAGACACTAAGTTTTTTAAACCTCTTCGTGAACTTAGTGTACTTGGTGGACAAAATCTTTGTGGAAGTTCGTGGAGATTAGCTACGACCGAGATACAGGTCCCGGCCTTTGACGAGATTGATCATCTTGCGATCCGCGACGGAGCGTTTGTTCATCCAGAAGCCGCAATCGGGGTGGACCCATTTGATGCGATCGGGGCCGACTTGCCTGGCGGCGGAGTCGATGCGCTTGGCGACTTGCTCGGGTGATTCGACGCTGTTGACTTTGATGTCGATGACGCCGATTCCTAATCCTATGCGGGGGTCGAGCCGGTCTTTGAAATATTGCAGCTCGTCGTAGCCGCGGAAGGCGAATTCAAGAACGACGTGATCGGCGTGGAGGCGGTTAATGAAGTCGATAAGCTGGCGCCACTGGCCCTTCTGGATTGACTGGCCGCCGTAGTTGCCGAAGCAGACGTGGACGCCTTTTTCTTTCGCTTTCTTCGCAGCGTCGAGAACGATGTTGATGGCGGCGGCGGCCCAGGGGCCTTCATCCGCGTGGCCGGAGATGTTGGCTTCGTCGATTTGAATCACCTCGGGATCGATTTGGGCGACTTGAAGTGCGAGGGCACTGGCCACGGCATTGGCGAGTTTTTCGCGGTCGCGATAGTGATGGTCGAGGAGGGTTTTGCTGAGCATATGCGGACCGGTGAGGGTGAATTTCATCGCGTGACTGGTGCACTCGCGGGCTCTGGCGTAGTCGCGAGGGAGATTGAGCGTGCCTTCGCCGATGGGGCCTTCGACGAGGCCGGCGGGCTCGGAGCGGAAGCCCATGCCGGTTATTTTGCGAAATTCTTCAAGCTCGAGCCGGCCGAGGTTGGAGCGGATGCCGGACATGGGACGGATGAAATATTCGATCATGCCGTTGGTGTCGGGGTGATTGATGTCGAAGCGATAGAGCTCGCCGTCGGCGATGACGTCGATGCCGGCGAGTTCCTGGGTTTTGAAGACGACTTTTGTTGCGTCGATCAGCGCTTGCTGGCTGGGCGAAGCGACGAGCCAGTCGGGGATGGGGTAGGAGCCGACGACGGTGGTGCGGATGGGGGGATGGGTCATCGACTGGTTCTCCGTGGTGTGCTGAAGCACACCCTACAGCACTGGGACACGGGTAAGCGAGTACACTTACCCATGCCACCCCCCCACCGTTTTATTCTTCGCCCTTGTTTCCCTTGGCATCGTCGGCGTCGTAGGCCTGGTCGGCGTTGCCGCCGAGGACTTCGATGCGCTCAATCGAAAGGGCGCGGCCGGTTTCGGGGTCGAGCTCGGCGAGGGCGCCGCACATGCGGACGTCGTTGGTGGCGACTTCGAAGGGGACGGGCATCTGGGCGGTCATGTATTTGAGCACCTTGTCTTTGCGGCGGCCCAGGACCGAGTCGTAGGGGCCGACCATGCCGACGTCGCTGATGAAGGCGCTGCCGCCGGGGAGAATTTTGGCATCCGCCGTGGGCACGTGAGTATGAGTTCCAAAAATGAACGAGCAGCGGCCGTCGAGGTGGTGGCCCATGGCGACTTTTTCACTCGATGCCTCCGCGTGCATGTCGCAGACGCAGCAGCGAACATTTTGCGGAAGCTGCTGGAGAACCCAATCGGCGGCCGCGAAGGGATCGTCGGCCGGGAGGTTCATGTAGATTCGGCCGAGCAGGGCGAAGACGCCGACCTGGATGCCGTTGTTGGTGGTGACAACGGTGTAGCGGCGGCCCGCTGCGGGGCGGGCGAGGTTGGCGGGGCGGACGACGCGCTCGCTACTGGCCAGCGTGGGGATGATGTCGGCGCGGCGATAAAGATGATCGCCGAGGGTGACCACGTCGATGCCGTAGGAGCGGATTTTGTTGAAGAGGTTGGTGGTAATGCCGCTGCCGCCGGCGATGTTTTCGGCGTTGGCGATGACGAGGTGGATGTCTCTTTCCTTGACGAGACTGGGGAGTTTCTGGTGAACGATTTGCCTGCCAGGCCGGCCGACGATGTCACCGAGGCACAGAATGCGCAGGGGCATAACCATAAGGTACAGGACCGATAACGGAAGGTGAAGCAAGAGTTGTACAGGCGCGTATGCCGACCCTAATATGGAAGCGACGATGGCGATTTCACTCTCAATTCTCGCGTCGAACTTATCGCCGGGGCGCAAGCCGCCGTGGCTGAAGATGAAGATGCCGGGGGGGGAGGAGTTCGCGAAGCTTTACAACCTGGTGGAGGATCATCGGCTGCATACGGTTTGCCAGAGCGCGAAGTGTCCGAACATGGGGGAGTGCTGGGCGGCGGGGACAGCGACGTTGATGATTTTGGGGGATGTTTGCACGCGCTCGTGTGGGTTTTGCAATATCGCGACGGGGAGGCCGGAGTCGCTGGACTTGGAGGAGCCGGTTCGGGTGGGGGATGCGGTGCGGTTGATGAATTTGAAGCACGTGGTGATCACTTCGGTGAATCGCGATGAATTATCCGATGGGGGCGCGAAAGTTTGGGCGCATACGATCCGCGAGGTTCGGCGGCAGTCGCCGCAGACGAGCGTGGAGGTGCTGATTCCGGACTTCTGCGGGAACTGGGAAGCGCTGCAAATTGTGCTGGATGAGAAGCCGGAGATTTTGAATCACAATATGGAGACGGTGCCGCGGCTGTATAATACTGTGCGGCCGCAGGCGAAGTACCAGCGGTCGTTGAAATTACTTCAGATTGCGAAAGAACAGGGGTTTGTGACCAAGACGGGGATGATGCTGGGATTGGGCGAGGAGTCGGGGGAGATCGAGGCGGTGCTGGATGATTTGGTGTCGATCTCGTGCGATATTCTGACGCTGGGACAGTATCTGCAGCCGTCGATGAACCACCTGCCGGTGGAGAGGTGGGTGCATCCGGATGAATTTGCTTCGTGGAAGATTCGGGGGGAGCAGTTGGGGTTGAGACACGTCGAATCGGGGCCGATGGTCAGGTCGTCGTATCATGCGGAGAAGCAGGTGCAGGCGCACGCAGCGACTTCGAGATAATTTTATTTGGCGGCGGGAGGTTTGGGCGCGTCGGGTTTGGGGGCGTCAGCTTTCGGGGGATCAACTTTCTTCGCCTCGGGCTTGGGGACATCTACTTTTTTTACATCTGGTTTCGCCGGCTCGGGCTTTTTTACTTCTGGTTTTGGCGGATCAGGTTTTTTTGTTTCGGGCTTTTTCACTTCGGGTTTGGGCGGTGGCGGCGGGGCGTCTTTTACCGTGAGCGGGAAAAGAGCGCTGTACTGCGTCCAGGGGATTCCATTGACCGTCGCGTCGGCTTTGACGACAAGTGTGCGAGTGGCGTGGTCGGTTTTGCCACTGGTTTTCAGGTTGATGACGCCCTGCGTGTCTTTTCCCTTGAGCACGACGGGTTTGAAGTCGAGGTTTTTGTTGATGTTGGGGGGCTCGTTGGTTTTTGCATCGATGCCGCTGGAAAAACCTTCAAGGGAGAGGCTGATGTCGCCTTCGAAGCCGTTGCGGGCGATGGTGACCATGACGTTGGTTGTGCCATTGCCCACGACCAGCGGCGGGAAGGGCGAGGCCGCGCCTTGGAGGAAAGTCAGGCGCTCGCGAGTTTCTTTGAGCTCGGGGGCGATGGAGCGGTAATAAGTGGACAGCACTTTTTTCTGCTCATCGGTGCGTTTGTCGGCCGGAGTGTCGAGGATCGCCAGGAGATTGTCGGAGAGCGAGAAGCCGCCTTCGGGCTTGGGATTTTCGGTGACCAGCAGGCGGAATTTGCGGAGGAGGAACTTGGAGTTGTAGTGATGGTTGATGGTGAACGAGAGCGTCGTCCCCGATTCGTTTTTCACCGGCGTGTTGAATAGCCAGTAGCACCAGTGGGACTGGGCCACCTGCGGATGAACGGCCCAGCCGCTTTGGTGATTGGGCTCGCGGGTGTTGAGCGTGATGTTGAGATCAAAGCCGGCCTGGACGAAATCGGCCTTGGCGCTTTTCAGATCGACAAGCGTCCGCATCGACGAGCCGTCGATGGGGGCGGCGTAAACTTCCAGATCGGAGAGCACGAAATTGCCATCATCAGCCCGGCCGGGGCCTTTGTTGTCATCCGCGATCGCTTCGAGCTTGAAGGCGGTGATGTTCTTGAGCTTTGTCTTTGCGGTGATGTTGTAAACTTCCTGCGGCGGATTGAGGGCTTCGGCGAGGATTGCGCCATCGGGTTGTTTGGTCAGCTTGGCGCCATTGCGTGCGATGAGGGCGGTGTATTCAACCGGCTGCCACTGGTTTTTCGCCAGCGTTTCTTTTTCCCACTTCGCCTGTGCGGCATCGAGCTCCGGCGTGTGAGTTTCCAGTTTCTTTTGCAACGCGGCGATGTCGGCGGCAGTTTTGGCGGGGTCGTTTCCGGCCGGGTCGCCGAGGCGCAGGACAGTGAAAGGCGGGGCGTCGAGGACGCTGAGATAAACTTCGGGCGAGGATTTGCTGATTCCTTTGGGGAGGAGCTGGCGGCTGATGATTTTGTCGGCGACTTTGCCGGTGGCCACGAGGTGCAGGGGAAACATTCCCAGAGGCGCATCGGGCGCCGCGGCGATGACCATCAGGCCGCTGCTGGATTCTTTCTGCTTGAGCAGGAGCGGGTCGCAGTTGATGCCGGCGGGCATATCCATGAGCGCAACCACGACATCGCCGTCGAAGCCGCCTTTGCGCTTCACCTGGCACCAGAGTTTCATCTTGCCGCCGCGGGCGACGCGGGGCATTTCGGGGAGGAAGACGACTTCGAAATCGGGCTGCTCGGGCACGACCTTTCCAGCACATTGGGATCCTAAGCTTAGAATTCCACGTGGACAAGTTGTCGCGGCCGCTTCTATAGTGTCACCTAAATACTAGTGACTCCAGCGTAACTGGACTGGCCACAGTTAGGCCGCAAATGTAATCACACTGGCTCACCT
>JADMIO011417964.1_pt1 | contig 70635 bp, 65 predicted proteins | sample 8958161 | NCBI WGS metagenome assembly JADMIO01 (sample SAMN16585339, study PRJNA669376) | soil metagenome | isolation source: Crop rotation soil | place: USA: Cullars Rotation, Alabama | collected 2011 | reverse complement strand
CCGCCGCTATCGCCACCACCGCTGTCGCCCCCGCATCCGCTCACGGTGACGCGTGCGTGCTGCGCGAGTGTGATCTGTTCCGGCGCGACCAACAAGATTGCGCCGCCGCCGCCGCCGCCCAAGCCGCCGTGGATGCCGCCGCCATTGCCACCTGCACCGCCGCCGCGCAGGCCGAGCGGTTGTGTGGTTCCGCCGATGCCGCCCAGCGCGGTGAGCACGAGAAAACCTTTGCCACCTTTGCCGCCCGCCGTGCCGTAGCCGCCGCCGCCGCCGCCGCTTGCGACCAATTGATTGTTCGTATCGCCGGTGACGCTGCCGGCGCTTCCAGAGCTGCCGTCGGTGCTGGTCGTGCCGCCGTGACTTCCACCCGGCCCCGCGACACCGCCGGCGCACAAATCGTCTCCGGCATAACCGCGCGCATCGATGCGACCGTCGACGGAAATTTGATGCTGCGAAACGAGAACGCCGGCGTGCGTCCCAATCAGGCGCAGCTCGCTATTTGCGGTGACAGTGAGATTACGCATGACAAACAAACCAAACCCGCCGCGGATGACAAACACGATCCCGTTGGTGCTTTGTGTTGCCGTCGGAGAGGCGTTTGGTGGGCGCTGCACACTGCCGGTAATTTCGCCGGTGTCGGTGTTGAAAATCGCGGAGGATGCAACCGAGATATCCGAAACCGACGAGAGACTAAAATCATTGTTGATGACCGGCTCCGTCGGAACGTAGACTTTGCATTCGGCCGTACCTGACGCGGACAACCCACAACCGAGCGCGCAGTCGAGCGAGCTGCATGCGTCGACGAGATCGGGCGGGGCCGCAAAATCTGGCAGCATATCTTCGAACGACAGCGCATCGAGCGACAGCATATCCAGCGCGACCGGAAGCGGATCGAACCGACATCCAGCGACGAGAATTAAAACTGCAACCGACAACCGCTTCATGGCGGCGCACTCTAGCACGCCTACAAATGAAAGGAATGAGAGAGAGGACGCGGGGACTGGAGCGGCTATCGACGGGTTAAACTGTCGGAATTAAACGATAAAATGCGAAATTACGGGGCGCTCTTGGTAGGTGCGCCAGCGCCACTGGCAGTCGTCCCATGCGTCGTGTCGACAGGTGTTGGCGTCGCGGCGGCTGGCTTTTGCGCATCGCCTGCGGGACGAAGCTCTTTGATGAAACTTTGAATCGCGAGGTCGAGCTCGTCGGATTGGAGCATGATCGGTTTTTTCAGTGCGAGCTCGGCGTGCTCGAGCGCTTCTTTGTCTTTGCCTTTTTGCCGCTCGAGTTGCGCGAGCGCCCAGTAGCTGTCGCCCTCAGCGAGCTCGTCCTTCGCTAGTACTTCTTGAAACAGCGCGAACGCAGCGTCAGTTTTGCCGAGACCTTCGAGCGAGCGCGCGTACCACTCGGTGATGCGCACATCTTTAGGCGCACTCTTGTGAATGCGCGCGAAAATTTTCTCACTCGGCGCGTACTGGCCGAGCATCAAGTTAGTTCGTGCGAGGACGATGTCGGAGCGAGTAGCGAGCTCTTTGGGCAGGCCGTGCGTCTTCGTGAGTCGTTCGGCGATCTTTGCGGCTTCACCTACACGACCGGTGTCGAGTGCTTGCTCCGCCTCAGCGACTGCTTGATCGGCGGTGAGGGGCTTATCACTCTGGTGGCCTTTGCCAAATGCCGAACCTACCAACGCGAAACCTGCGACGAGAACAAGCAAACCGGATCGCATCCTACCTCCTCAGGTTTTACAAAGACGGTACAATACCACAGGAGCTGCAAAAGCGAGAATCACAGGAAAAAGCAAGTGTTTATAGTTGTTTAGACGTCATGGAATACCGCGCGAACGAAGTATGTTAAGGATGCAACTTCGTTCATGGCCCCAATCGTTCGCCTCGAAACTTTGAGCAAAACGTATGAATCGGGCGAGGTGCTCGTGCATGCGCTCAAGGCGATTTCGTTTCAATTATTCGCCGGCGAGATGGTGGCGATCATGGGGGCGTCGGGCTCAGGCAAGTCGACGCTGCTCAACGTGCTCGGCACGCTCGATAGACCCACAAGTGGGAAGTACTTCTTAGATGGCGAGCCCGTCGAAGCGCTCGACGAAAACGAGCTCAGTCGCTTGCGCAATCGCAAAATGGGTTTCGTTTTTCAATCGTTCAATTTGTTGCCGCGTGACACCGCGCTGGCGAATGTGGAGTTGCCCATGGTGTACTCTGGCGTGCGCCCGACGGAACGACGCGCGCGTGCGCTGAAGGCACTCGAGCGCGTGGGCCTCGCGGATCGCGTCCACCATTTACCAAATCAACTTTCCGGTGGGCAGCAGCAGCGCGTCTCGATTGCGCGCGCAATTGTCAACGACCCACTCATGCTGCTGGCCGACGAGCCGACGGGCGCACTCGACTCCACGACGGGTACGCAAGTGATGGAGCTCTTTTGCGAGCTGCATCGACAAGGCATGACCGTCATTGTGGTGACGCATGATCCGAGCATCGCTGCGTATGCGGAGCGAGTCGTGAGTTTTCGCGACGGTGAAATCGTATCGGACGAGAGAAAAGAGCGTGCGACCGCATGAAACGGCAAACGCGTTTCGCGGCCATTGTGCCGGCGATTGCCGCCGGGACAGCGCAGATGTGTATTGCGACAGCGCATGCCAGCGACGCGCCTGCAGCTGGTGACGCCCCCGAACCCGCTGCGCGCACGCTGTCGTTGAAAGACGCCATCGATATCGTTTTGCGCATCGATCCTCTCGTCGCTGAGGCCAAAGTCGCCGACGAGCGGGCGAAGCTCGCGGAGCTACGTGCGCAACTCGACCGCGTGAGCGTGAAGGTCGACGGGCAACTGCAGGAGTTGTGGAACCGCTCGAATTGGGGAGGGCAAGGCGGTGTCGTCGAAGGGGGCCAGGGGCTCTTCAACCTGGCGGCAAATATCAACGCGCCGCTGTTCGCCGGTTTCCGCATTCAATCGAACGTCGCGCGGACGCAAAAACTCGAAGTGGCTTCGCGCGCGCAGATTCGTCAAAACATCAAAGATACCTCGCTCGCCGTCGCGCGCGCGTATTGGAGCGTGCGTCGCATCGAGTTGTTATTGGAAACGCAGGCGCACGCACTTGGGCGACTCGAGGAGGCCGAAGCCGTCGCTGCGGCGCGTGTTTCCGCCGGACTCGCGCCGCCGATCGATCGCAATCGCGCGTCACTCAGACGGCTGCAACAAGTGTCGACGCTCGTGGACTTGCGCGGCCAACTCGCCGAAGCATTGGCGCAGTTGGGTGCGAGTTTGGGTGTCGCGGGAAAGATTGCATTGACGGACGCACCGCGCGTGGAGCGAGCGGCATTGCCGAGTGTGGCGACGCTATTGTCCGAAGCGCTCGCGAATCGGCCAGAGATCGCGCAGGCGAGCGCGCAAACGGCCGCACAACATTTTGCGGTGAAGATGGCGCAATCCAACTACTACCCGCAACTCTCGCTGTTTGGGCTGCTGCAGTACGGCAACAATCCCTACATTCCGGGTGTGGGATCGCGCGGTGCATCGGATGCGTCCAATCCGTTTACGAACCTGGCGGCGAACATCACGCTCGGCGCGCAGTTGTCGATGAATTTCTTCGACACGCTCAATACTTATACGACGACGAAGGACGCCAAGTACGAAGAGCGGCGCCTCGGTGAAGAAGAGCGGCGCATGCAACGACAGGTCGACACCGACGTGCGAACCGCCCATGCTAAAGTGCAAAAACTTTATGACCAGCTCGGGCCGCTCAAAGAGGCGCGTGATCTTGCGAGCGACAACGTGAAAATCATCGAGGGGCGATATCGCAACGGCGACGCGCTGGTGATTGAGTTTCTCGATTCAGAAGTGGAATTAAACAACGCGGAGGTGCAGATCTCCGACGTGACGGCGCAAATTCAAGTGGCGGTTTTCGAGTTGGATGCTGCGCTCGGTCGTGAGATTGGAGCTCGTCATGAGTGAAGTAAAAACAAAACGGCGACGGTGGATTTGGCTCGTCGTGTTGGTGCTGCTCGCCGGTGGTGGCGTATTGTTCGCAAAAAAACGCAGCAGCACGGAAGAGTTGGATCGCGCGTTGATCGTCACGCTCAAAAAAGCGGATCTCGCCATCGATGTCGTCGAGACCGGGAAAGTACAGCCACGCGAGCGCGCTGATATCAAATCCAAAGTCGCCGGACAAGTGCAGGCCGTGTATGTCGAAGAGGGCGCAAAGGTGAAAACCGGCACGCTGCTTTTGCGCCTGGATCCCACGGATTACCGTCGAGACGTGGAGAGTCGACAAGCCGAGGTCGCGCAGGCGAAAAACGCGCTCGAGTTTGCGCAACTGAGTCTCGAGCGACGGCAGCGCGGGCTCGAGGCGCGTGGCGTCGCGCAAGCCGATGTGGATGCGGCGCTCAATGAAGTGAAAACGCGGACGGTATCGTTACATCTCGCGCAGGTCGCGCTCAACGTCGCCGAAGACCGATTGCGTTACACGCAAATTGTCGCGCCAATCGACGGCACCGTGATCGAGCGCGGCATTCGTCCTGGTGAAGTCGTGACTCCGGGCGTGCAGGCGACTTTCGAAGGCAAGGCGCTGCTCACAATCGCCGACTTATCGACGCTCATTGTCAAAGCAGATCTCAACCAAATCGACATCGCGAAGTGTCAATTGGGGCAAAAGGTGACGGTCACACTCGATGCGCTTCCTGGAAAAACGTACGAGGCCAAGCTCACCAAAATTGCGCCGGCTTCGATCACCGTCAAAGGCAAAGAGGTGGAAGTGTTTCCCGTCGAGGCTACACTCGAATTGGCGGACAGCGCGATCAAACCTGGCATGACGGCCGACGTGCGCATTCACATCGATGTGCGCCGCGGTGTCGTCGCGTTGCCCATCGAAGCTGTCGTAAAAGATGCCGGCAAGAGCTACGTCACGCGTGTGGTGAAAGGCGATCATGGCAAAGAGGCCACCGACAAAATCGAAGTAAAAGTTGGTGCGCGCAATGACCGCGAAATTGAAATCACGTCGGGCGTCGCTTCGGGTGATCGCGTGCTCATTAAGCCGGCGTCTTCGTCCGAAAACGAATACAAGATGTAGCCGATGTGGCTCGAATACATACGCATGGCGATTCGTGCGCTCACCGCGCATCGTTTTCGTTCGACGTTGACGGTGCTGAGCATCACCATTGGCGCGTTTTCGATCGTCCTCATGTCGTCGCTGGCGGAAAGTGGTCTTACGACGCTCGCGCGCGGCATCGAGGATTTGGGCGGCGCGCGCCTCGTCGACATCGTGCTCAAAAAACCCGAGCGCATGGACAAAAAACTCGCGAACTACACGCACGGACTCACCGTCGCAGATCGCGACGTATTGTTTGCATCATTGCCGCATGTGAGTGAGCGCGCGATGCTCACACCGTCGGGACGTCAAGAGGTCGTCGCGGACAATGGTGAGGTCGCGCGCACGGACGTCGTCGGCGGGGATGGCGGTTTTCTCGACCTGTTTCGCATGCGCATCCACCACGGTCGCGCATTTTCCGAGGACGAGAATCGTGCGCATGCCAAGGTCTGCGTCGTTGGGGCCAAAGTCGCAAAGAAACTCTGGGGCGGCGATGCCGTCGGGCACACACTCATGGTCGCGGGTATTCGCTGTCAGGTGATTGGGCAACTCACCAACACGGAGCGAATGGGGATCAACTTTGGCTTCGATTGGCTCGACGTGACGGTCCTGCCGCTCGACACGTATGGGGATGTCAATGCTGCTGCCGTCGCTGGCGCGGAGCTGCTCATCAAAACCGACAAACCCGAGTCGAACGAGGTCGTCAAGCGCATCGCCAATGCGCTATTGGTAGAGCGTCATCACAACGTAGACGATTTTCAAATTTTCGATTTTCGCTCTTTCATGGACAAGTTCCACGCGATGTTCCGCGTGATGGAAACGATCGTGGGGTTCGTCGCGGGAATTGCACTGCTCGTCGGTGGCATCGGTGTCATGAACATGATGCTCGTGAGCGTTTCCGAGCGCGTGCGCGAAATTGGTATTCGCAAGGCACTCGGTGCGAGTCCAGCCGCGATTGCGTCGCAGTTCATCATCGAGGCGATGGTGTTATCCGGCACGGGCGGGCTCGTAGGTGTCGTGGCAGGTATCTTCACGAGCGAAGTTGTTGCGGTCGTGATTCGCAAATTCACGCAAAACTGGGTTGGCGTGCTCGCGCACAACGCGATTATTTCCGCGCTACTGGTCTCGTTTGGGATTGGCGTGCTGTTTGGGTTTTTTCCCGCGCGCAGGGCGAGCCGGCTAGATCCCGTACTCGCGATGAGGCGCTGATGCTCGCCACCGACTACGCGACTGGTTTGCGCCACACGTTTTCGTCCAATCGAGGACGCTCCGCGCTCACGCTGCTCGGCATCATGATTGGTACGGGCTCCATCGTTTTGTTGGCGGGCCTCCTCCGCAGCGGGGAAGAAGCGTTGCTTTCGCGTGAACAATTTGCGAACGAAGCGGATCTCATCCGAGTCGATCGCGACGAACCACCGCAAAAACAGGCGGCGAAAACGCGACGTGAGCTCGGCCGAGGCGATGTCGAAACCTTGGGGCAGTCCGAACAGTTGGCTGGAATTGCCGTCGCTGGCGAGATCGGACGCGATGTGCAGGCGAGGTATCAAACGCGGCAAAAAAACGTTCGCCTCGTGAGTGCCACGCCCGGCACGGAGACGCTATATCGCTTGAGTGCAGAGCGCGGCCGGTTTTTGTCGAAAGACGATTTAGCGGAAAACCATCGCGTTTGCGTCATTGGATTTGATGTTTACCAAACGCTGCTCGAGGCGCCCACCGACATCGATCACCTGTCCATCGAGGTGGATGGTCACTTGTGGACGGTCATTGGTGTGCTCAAGAAAAAGGCGCCGCTCGGCGGAGGCGGTGACGGCACGTGGATGTGGGACCGCAAGGTGCTCGTGCCGCAGCCGGTCTACGATTCGCTCTACACACCGACGCATGAGTTTCAGAGAATCTTCGTGCGCGCCGGACTACTCGGCAACGTGGGCAAGCAACTTGCGGCCATCGAGTCGACGGTAAATTCCATCATGCTGCGGCGCCACCTCGACGTTGCGAACTTCAAAGTACAGGGCGAAAAGGGCGGCCATCACGAAGACAAACTCATCCTCAACGTCATCAAGATGTTGCTGTTCTCGACAGCAATTTTGGCGCTCTTCGTCGGTGGCATCAACATCATGAACATCATGCTCGTGACGGTCACCGAGCGTACGCGCGAGATTGGCGTGCGTCGTGCGATCGGCGCGCCACCGGGTTCCATCTTGCTGCAGTTCTTGATCGAAGCGTCGGCGATCGCAAGTGTGGGTGGCGTCATTGGCGTCGCATTTGGTGTGGGCATTTTGGGTCTCATCGCGCTCGCGCTACGCCACATGCTCGGCGAGTGGGCGTTTCATGTCGAAACGTGGTCGCTCGGTGTCGGGTTGTTGCTATCGCTGCTAACGGGAATTGTGTTTGGACTATTTCCGGCGTGGCGCGCGTCTAAGCTGGATCCAGTGGAAGCGCTGCGCTTCGAATAGTTTTTGCGTCGCGGCCTTCGTCTAAAATGCGTTGCGGTGGCGTGCGCAAATCCCACACCAACCCGACCCATGAAAGCGCGCGCAACACGCAGTAGCTTGCGTCGAACTCCCACCAGTAAAAACCTTGGTTCGCCGTGCTCATGAAGTAGTGGTGATTGTTGTGCCAGCCCTCGCCCATGGTCACGAGCGCGAGCAGCCAGTTGTTGCGACTCGTGTCCGTCGTGGGAAAGCGCCGTGAGCCAAACACATGCGACAGCGAGTTGATGGTGAACGTGCCGTGCCACAAAAGCACCGTCGAGACGAACAGGCCCCAGACGAGCGCGGGCCAACCGCCGAGAGCGAACAGCGTGATGCCGAGCACAGTGGGCGGCACCAAGTGCCAACGATTGAGCCAACGCAACTCCGGATATTTTGCGAAGTCGGCAATGCGCTTCCATTTCGTTTCGTCGTAGCTCGAGCTCAGCACCCATCCCGCATGCGCCCACCAAATGCCGCGCTGCTTGGGTGAGTGAATGTCGTCGGGCGTGTCGGAATATTTGTGATGATCGCGATGATGCGCTGCCCACCAGAGCGGGCCTTTTTGCGCGGACGACGTGCCAATCCATGCAAGTACGAATTGAAATACGCGACTCGTCTTGTAGGCGCGATGCGCAAAGTAACGATGAAAGCCCGCGGTAATGCCAAACATGCGTACGAAATACAAACCGAGCGCGAGCACGACGTAACTTGCGTGAAAGGGCAAAAATATCGCGGAAAGTGCGAGCAGATGAACCGTGACAAAAGGGATCGATGTGACCCAATCCATGCGGTCTTGCGACTTTGCTCGTGCGTCTCTCTTCGCCGGTAAAAGCTCGGTCTTGTTGGCGATTCTAAGTGCGAGGGGACGCACAACAACGACGGGTGCTACGGCTTTGGGGAGGGCGCTCATGTTATCCAGTATGAACGCCCGATGTCACGGCCGTGTCATGGGCCGATAATACTTGCGCGCGCTTTGTGAACTACATGATAACGAAGCGTTTCTAGGAAAAGACAGATGACGGCTGGACGGCACGATATTTACCAATCCCAAGTGCGAATGCTCGTCGCGCTCATCTTGAGCTTTGCAGTGTTGCCGGGCGCGTTGCTCATTTCCGTCGGGATTTTGGTGCTCGTGTTCGGCAGTCGCGCGCATGACTACGTCTTCGGCATTTTGATTCTCGCGTTGGCAGCGACACTGATTGCGGGAATTACGGCGACATTTTTATACGTCAAGCGCTCGACGTCGCTCGCACGCTTGCAAACCGAATTTGCACAGCGCGTGAGTCACGATTTGCGCACGCCGCTCACGAGCATTCGCATGTTCGTCGAAACGTTACAGTCCGGACGGCTCAAAGATCCGGAGCGAATCAAGGAATGCCTCGACGTGCTCGCCAAAGAGACCGACCGATTGTGGTCGATGGTGGAGCGCTTGCTCAAATGGGCCAGCATGGAAGCGGGGCGGCGCGTCTATGCGCAGCGACGCGCGAACGTTCGCGAAGTGATCGATTGTGCGATGCAGGCGCTGGCCGCTCAGCTACAGCTCACGGCGCAAGCGGATGTGCAAATCGTGCGCGAAGATGGACCGGATTTGCCCGATCTGAACATCGACGTCGACGCTGTTGCCGAGGCGCTCATGAACGTCCTGCAAAATGCCGTGCGCTACACGGGCGCGGATCGACGTGTGATCCTCAAGACAGAGCGTCGCGAAAAGGAAGTGCTCATTGCAGTTTCGGACAGCGGCCCGGGTATTCACACCGAGCATCACTCGCGCATTTTCGAAAAATTTTATCGCGTCGTGGATCCTGCGAATCCCAATGTGAGCGGTAGCGGCCTCGGCCTCGCGATTGTGCACAACATCGTCAAAGCGCACGCCGGACGGGTGATGGTGGAAAGTGAGCTCGGACGAGGCGCGACGTTTCAAATTTGGCTACCCATTTTGTCGGTCGAACCTACTCAGGCCGTGAGCACCGCACAGGAGTCACATGGCTGAGATGTTGCTGCTCGTCGAGGACGACCCATCGATCCTTCGCGGCCTGCAGATGAACCTGGGGCTCGAGGGATTTCGTTTGATTGCGGCGCACGACGGTGAAGAGGCGCTCAAGCTTGCGCGCAGTCATCGTCCTGACATGATCATCCTCGACTTGATGTTGCCCAAACTCACGGGCTTCGACGTGATTTCTCGCCTTCGCACAGAAGATCCCGACACGCCCATTTTGGTATTATCCGCGAAAGATCAAGAGGGCGACAAAGTGCTCGCGTTGTCACTCGGTGCCGACGACTATTTGACGAAACCATTTGGCGTCGCCGAGTTAGTTGCGCGAATTCGCGCGGCACTTCGGCGTCGCCGACGCACGAAGCCTGCGAGCAGTTTGCAGTTCGGTGCTGTCGAGCTCGACGTCGCTGGGCGCCGCATTTTGGTCGCCGGTGCCGAAATCGAGGCGACCGCACGCGAATTCGATTTACTGCGGTTCTTCATCGACCACCCTGGCATCGCGTTTTCTCGTGAGCAGCTCATGCAGCAAGTTTGGGGGCCGGACCACTTCGGCACCGTGCGCACCGTCGACAATTTCGTCGCACGGTTGCGCTCCAAAATCGAAACCAACCCCGACGCGCCGGTATATATCGAAACGGTTCGCGGGGTGGGCTACCGCTTTAATCCGTAGTAAGGTCTCCCCATGGCGTGGCTCATGGCCCTCTCCGGCGAATTGACAGGTAAGCGCATCGTCGTGCGCCAACCGTGTCTCGTCGGACGTGGGCCCTACAACCACCTCGTGCTCGACGACACTCGGATTTCGCGACAGCACGCGAAAATCTCGCCAGAGCTCGGCGGATATTTCGTGTACGACCTCAACAGCGCAAACGGCACGTACGTCAACGAGCAGCAAGTGCGTCGTCATCGCCTGCAGCCCGAGGACATCGTGCGCATTGGGCCTTTCCGTTTTCGGTTTGAGCTCGGCGACGAAGAACTGCAAAAGTTCGGCGTTCCCATTCGCGACGAGATGACGTTTACGGGAAACACCGAGGAGCGAATCATCGAGACGCTCCACCCTGGAAGTGGCGCGGGAACTGGACCGGATCTCACCAGCAACCTCGTGCAACTCGAAGACGCCGAACGCAAATTGCACACGCTGTACACGCTCATGCAAGCGATCGCGACGACGCTCGATCAATCCGAGCTCATTGACAGAGTCGTGCGACAACTTCTCGATATCTATCCGACGGCCGAGCTCGCCGCCGTGTATTTGCGCGACAACGTCGATGCGCCGATGGATCCTTGGCTCATCGTCCGGCGCAAGGCGGGTGAGGTAGACGGCGGGCCACTGCCTGCGCAATTTGTCGAGGACGTCGTCGACAAAGGACTCGCGATTTTGTCAGCGCCGCTCATGGCCAAGCCACCCGGCGGTGCCGTGCGTGCGGGCCTCAGCATGCACGCCCCGATGATCTACGGCAAAACGGTGTACGGCGTTCTTCACGTGCAGGGCATGGACACCGGCGAGTTGCCATACACGCAAGGGGACCTGGATCTCTTAAATGGCATCGCATTGCAAACGGCGATGGCGCTACAGAACGTGCGCATGCATCAAGAGTCGCTCAAACAAATGCGGCTCCAGCAGGATTTGATCCTCGCTGAACAAATTCAAAAGAGTTTTTTGCCGCGTCAGCTACCCGTCGTCGCTGGCGTGCGATTCGTCACGGATTATCGGCCCGCCTACACCGTCGGTGGCGACTTCTACGATATTTTTTGGCTCACTGATGGGCTGTTGGGCATTTTCATCGGGGACGTTGCGGGAAAAGGAATTTCCGCGGCGTTGCATATGGCGCGTATGTGCAGCGATTTTCGTGTTGCCGCACAAAGCGAGCGCGAACCCGCAGCCGTCATGCAACGAGTCAACCAGCTGCTCCTCGACCGTGAGCAACACGAGATGTTCGTCACTGCGGTGTATGTGACGTTTGACGTGAAGACACGGAAACTCAAGCTTGCGAGTGCCGGTCACTTGCCACCCTTTGTGCGACGGCAAATTCCCGGCGTGTTGCATCGCATCGACACTGCTGTGGGAACGGCACTCGGCATCGTCGCCGACGCTGGTTACACGCAAATGGAGATGATGTTGGAGGCCGGCGACACGCTCGTGCTTTACACCGACGGCGTAATCGAAGCGACGAGCCCAGAAGGTGTCCAGTTCGATTTTAAACGACTCGAAACGAGCTTGGCACAAGGCGAATCCGACCCTCGCCAAGTTGCCGAGCGATTATTTCACGATCTCGACGCTCACGTGCGGGAAGCCGCGCAGTACGACGATTTGACGCTCGTGATGTGCGGCGTCACGAACGCGTAGCCGCTACGCATCCGTCCCCACTTCACCGCGCACGATGCGCAAAACTTCCGCAACGGACCAAGCTTGGGAAATGCATCCGCGTTCGTGATGCGGCTCGTCACCGTCGAAGATTTCGTAAATTCGACCCATACCCACGCCAAATAAATGTTGGCGCATGCCGTCGAGAAGATCCGCCGGTAAACTCTGGCGCACGCGCATGCTCGCGTCTGCGTAGACTCCGAGTAGGTGTGACCAAACCGTGCCTTGGTGATACGCGGCGTCGCGGTCGCGTTGTGTGCCCGTGATTTTTCCGTGATAGCCGATGCCGCGCGCGCGACTTCGTAGGCCAAAGGGGGTGCGCAGTTCGCGATCGCAAATTGCGAGAATTCGCTCCGCGCGTGATGCGTCGACGAGTGGTGCGCACAGCGACAGCGCATAGAGTTGGTTCGGCCGGAGTGTCGCGTCACGTCGGTTGCCGTCGACAACGTCATACAAATAGCCAAGCTCTTCCGAAAAAAAGATTCCAGGAAAGGACGAGCGCGCCCAATCCGCGCGGTCGGCGAGCTCGCTCGCATAACTTGGTTCTGCGTTGCGAAGCAAACGCGTCGTGGCTTCGAGCGCGGCAATCCAGAGCGCTTGAATTTCGACGGGCTTTCCCATCCGGGGAGTCACGACCCAGTCGTCGACTTTGGCATCCATCCAGGTGAGCTGCACGCCAATGGCGCCGGCGTGAATGAGACCGTCATCGTCGACGCCAATGTCGTATTTCGTGCCTGCGAGATAACTATCGATCACCGCGTGAATGGCTTGTGTCAGTTTTTGCCACACGGGACCGGTTGCAATGCGCGCGCTCCGCAAAAAACGGCATGTCGTAAGCACGAACCAGAGAGGCGCATCGACACTGTTATATTCGGCGGCGCCACTTTCGTCGGGAAATCGATTCGGCAATAGTCCGTCGCGAATGTGATCCGCAAACAGCTGCAGCACTTGTTCCGCTACTTCAATTCGTCCCGTCGACAACGCGAGTCCATGCAGCGAAACAAATGCGTCACGACCCCAATCTGTAAACCAGGGATAGCCCGCGATGAGCGTGCGCGCTTCGCCGCGTTTGACGACAAATTGATCTGCCGCGAGTTCGAGACGTGCAGAAAAGTCGTCTGGGCCGTGCACGAGTTTTCCTCTGCGCGTTTGCTCGCGTTGCCGCAGCTCCGGCACATCGACGGGCTCGTCGCTAGCGCTGAACACGACGACGGCTTCACTGTCCCGACTGAGCTCGAAGGTAAGCTCGCCCGGCGAAAAAAGATCTTCCTCGTTCGGAAGACCGCGCTCCAATTCGACAGGATATACGAAATGGAGATACCAATCCGGCTGCGCGTGAAGCACGCCGTTGTGATGCACGAAGAGTGATGGCACCGACGGATACGGCTGGTACACGAACATGCCTTCGCGTTGCACGATAGTGGCGTTGAGCGCGGCGTTGCGTTGTTGCAACGCGTGATAGTCACGGCCCGAGAGTAGCGGCCGCAGCGATAATCGCGCACGTTCACCTTCGAGCAACCGGTATGTGCAAATCGTCGCCTGCAATCCGTGCGGCATGAAGACCGTTTTCTCGACGGTGACGCCAGCCAAGCGATACGTCCACACCGGCCAAGGGTCGAGGCGAAATTCTCGCAGCAGCAGATGGCCTTGGGGATATACGGCGCCTGGATAAAAATTTGCGGAGAGCTCGTGTTGGGTGCCATGCGCGAAAAGCGTTTCTTCGCAGCGGTTGACCATCACGTAGCGATCACAAGGGGGTCGCGCGGCCAAGCAAAGTAGTGCGTGATAACGTCGCGTTCCCGGCCCGGACACCGTGCCCATCGCAAAACTTCCGAGGCCGTTCGTTTCGAGCCATTCGCGCCGCGTCCCAGACGCGAGGTCGCCAAGCAGGGCTCTATCGACGCCGAAAGGGGTTACGAGCATGGGAGTTATGCAGGTTCGTTCGCGATATATACGACGACGACGGTGATGTTGTCGTCGCCACCACGTTCATTCGCGAGGTCGACGAGAGTCTTTGGCACATCTTTGTAGTAGCGATGCCCAAATGCGTGCGACAAATCATCGAGCTCCATGTAATTGGAAAGCCCGTCGGAGCAGAGCAAGAAGCAATCGCCCGCCTGAACCGAAAGTGAATCCGTGTCGACTTCGACGGCTTCTTCGAAACCAACCGACCGTGTAATGATGTGACGAAACCGCGATTCTTTCGCTTCGTCCTCGGTCATCGTGCCTGCGCGAACTTGTTCAGAAACCCACGAGTGATCGTTGGTGAGTTGGCGCACTTGGCCATCACGATAAAGATATGCACGTGAATCACCGACGTGAGCGAGATACGCGCGTCCGTCGTGAAGCCACAGCGATGTGAGCGTGGTGCCCATTCCTTCTAGGTTGGGATCGGACATCGCCGCGGTGAAGACACCATTGCCGGCCGCCTGCGCCGCACGGCGATGAAGATCGCGCAACTCATCACGCGCGAGTTTTCCCGTCGGCAGTTGCAATGCGCTCGAAAGTCCATCGAGTGCGAGACGCGACGCCCGCTCACCCGCTTGATGCCCGCCCATGCCGTCGGCAACGGCGTAGAGGCTCAGCTCAGGTCGAAGGAGATGAGAATCTTCGTTGTGATCGCGCTTCTGCCCAACATCTGTGAGTGCGTAGCTATAGATGCGCATGGGTTAATAGTCCGCACTCTTCTCCGAATGCTCCTTGCCGTCGTAACGGAGGAGTTTTCCTTTGTTCTCGACGCGTCCCAGTAAATTTACAGGGCGCTTCCAGACGCGTGCCAATGCTTCCAGCGTGTCGCGTGCCTGGTCCATTTTCAAATCGATGCCTTCATGACGATGGCGCAACAGCAGCTCGCCGCGATTCTCGTAGTTGCCGTCCTCGACGAAGATGAACGGCTGGCCAAAGTTGGTGAGCCGAAACAGAAGCTTCTCTTTTACCTTCTTGAATTCGCGCGACTCGATTTCGTAATTGCCCGAGCGTTCGTTGAAATTGAAGGCAAAAAATTTCTCCTGCCGACAAAACTCCTCGGTAAAAAACTCGTCGATGAACATGACGTCATTGTAAAGCTTGCGCACCTCGAAGATTTTTTTCGCGCCAATGCCGAGGCGACGGTCCCAAGAGCGTCGCGCTGCCATGTCCTGGCACTCGTCCCACTCTTTACCAAACTGGCCCTTGTTCCAGCGATCCTCGACGTGACGGAACAACTCGACGCCGAGTTTATATGGATTGAGTTGTCCCGGTGCCATCGCGGTTACACCGGAAGCGTGGTCGGCGTAGTCGATGATCTCGGACGCTTTGAGCGCGCGTTGCGTCATGATCTTCGAGTGCCAGTACGTCGCCCAGCCCTCGTTCATGATCTTTGTCATCGCTTGCGGCGCGAAGTAGTAGGCCTCTTCGCGGATAATTTCTAAAATGTCGCGCTCCCACTTTTCGAGTGGGGCTGCGTGAATCAAGAACTGCAGGACGTCTCGCTGTGGCTCCGACGGAAAACGCGCTTCTTTCTCGCGTTCTTTGTCCATCTTCTGCTTTTGTGACTCGACGAAATCCGGCGGATTGATGAACTTTTCCATGTACTGCTTCGCGCGGAACTTCGGAATTTCGTGGGTTTCCTCGGGCGCTTGCGGGTCTTCCTTGGGAACAGTTTTACGCGGCGTGTAGACCGAGTGTGGGTCGATGAGATTGTCGAGCGACAAACAAACATCGATGAACGTTTCGATCTTTTCGATGCCGTGCCGCTCGATGTTGCGGCGCACACGCGTGGCGTGATTCGCCATGCCGTCGATCATTTTTCGATTCGTCTTCGAAAAATAGAAATTGTTTTTGAAAAAGTCGCAGTGGCCAAACACGTGCGCCATGACCATTTTTTGGTCGACGAGCGAATTTCCCTCGAGGAGATACGCGTAACAAGGGTCGTTGTTGATCACCATCTCGTAAATTTTGGAGAGGCCGTACTCGTACCCTTTGGAAAGACTTTCGTAGTCCATGCCGAAGCGCCAATGCGGATATCGCGTCGGAAAACCGCCGTACGCAGCGACTTCGTTCATCGTTTGGTAGTCGAGCATTTCGAAAATGGTGTCGAAAAAATCCAACCCAAATTCACGCGCGTAGCCTTCGACTTCGCGCTGCATGTCCTGCAAGTAGGGCGGCAATTGCGTAGATCTAATCATTTGCCCTTCCCCAGAAACTCACGGATGGAATCCATGATGGCTTCTTTGCCTTTGATTTCGGAGGTGATGAGGTTGCCGTCTTCTTTTTCTTCGAAGTGCTCTTTGAGATCTTTGATGAACTGTCCCGACCCGTACGGCGACTCCACTTGGCCGTAGCAAAACATGTTTGCCTTGGGGAGTACCTGTTGCTTGAGGAGGTCGATGCACGTCACGGTGTCGTCGACGGACCAGTTGTCACCGTCGGAGAAATGAAACGGATAGATATTCCACTCACTCGGCGGATATTCGTCTTCGATCATTTTTGCGCACAATTTGTACGCAGACGAAATCATCGTGCCGCCCGATTCACGCGTGCGAAAAAACGTCTCGCGGTCGACTTCTTTGGCGATGGCGTCGTGAATGATGTAGCGACTCTCGATGCCCTCGTACTGTGAGCGCAGCCACGTATCGATCCAAAACGACTCGATGCGCACGACTTCTTTTTGTTCGTCACCCATTGAACCGGACACGTCCATCATATAAATGATGACGGCGTTCGATTGCGGCAACGGAATCGATTTCCACGAGCGATACCGTTTGTCGTCACGTGTGGGCACGATGATGGGATTTTTGGGATTGTACGTTCCCGCAGCGATTTGCCGACGTAGCGCTTGCTTGAACGTGCGACGAAAGTGACGCAGCGACTCCGGTCCCGTCGAGCGAATGCCGGTGTACTTGTCTTTCCACGCGACGATGCGCTCTTTGCCTTTGGGCTCGATGTTCGGCAATTGGAGCTCTTCGCCCATGATCGCCGCGAGCTCCTCGAGCGTGACATCTACTTCGACGAGATGGTCGCCCGGCCGTTCACCGGCTTTGCCTTCGCCTGGTTGCTCTTCGCCTTGCCCGAGCGCATCGCCCGGTTGCCCTTCGCCTTGCCCGACGCCACCGGACTGCTTCGACCCATAACGAAAATGCGGAATGTCGATAGTGGGCAGCGGAATCGAGACAGTCTCTTTCCCTTTTTTGCCGAGCATCTCGCCCTGCGAAATATACTTCCGCAGATTTTGCTTTATTTTGCCGCGAACAATTTCGCGAAAGCGCCGATGGTCTTGATCGATTTTTTGACTCAAAACACAACCTCGCTCAGCGTCTCACGCGCAGGATCGTAGTAGCCCAATATTTTGCCGTCGCGTTTGGCCTTCAGCGCAAGATCGAGCAGTCCGAGTGCGCGCATGAGCACTGCGCCGCCATCCATTGCGGTAGCGACGGACAAACGTGCGACCAACTCGGCCGACGTGCCGCTTATCTGAATCGTGACGGGGCCAACCGCCGGGTCCATCGGGCCCTTTCCTACTCGCCCTTGGCGTCGCCGCGGGCGAAGATCGAGGCCACGAAGTTGAGAACATCCGTCGCGCAAATTTCGCAGTAGCCGTAGTTGCGGATCATGCGATTTTTGACGACGTCGATCTTCTCTTGCGTATCGCGGTCCACTACCGTCGACACCAGCGACGTGAGTTTGATGGAATCCTTTTGGTCTTCGAACAATTTTAGTTCGAGCGCCTTGTGCAATCGCTCGTTGGTGCGGTAGTCGAACTGCCGCCCTTCGACCGCGAGTGCGCCGATGTAGTTCATGATTTCTCGACGGAAATCTTCTTTACGCGACTCTGGAATGTCGATTTTCTCTTCAATCGAGCGCATCAGCCGGTCGTCCGGCTCTTCGTCCATGCCGGTATATTTGTTTTTGACCTTCTCGCGCTGCGTAAACGCCTTGATGTTGTCGATGTAGTTCGCGCACAGCTTTGCAATCGCGTCTTCGTCGGCGGAAATCGCGCGCTGCACTTCGTTCTTCACCAAATCTTCGTACTCTTGCTTTACGACGGTGAGCATCTCGGCGTAGCGCTTGCGAATCTCGTCCGCATTGATGAGCGAGTGATGGCGCAATCCAGCCTCGAGCTCGTTCAAGACCATAAACGGATTCACGCAGCCCTCGCCCTTGTCGGACACGAGTGCGTTGGAAATCTTGTCTTGAATGTAGCGCGGCGAAATTCCGTCGAGACCTTCGCGCGCCGTCTCTTTGCGCAACTCTTTGATGTTGTCCTGCGTGAAACCCGGCAACGTTTTACCGTCGTAGAGCTTCAACTTTTGCAGCAACGTCAAATTGTGTTTTTTGGGATCTTCAAGGCGCGTCAAAATTCCCCACATCGCGGCAATCTCGAGCGTGTGCGGCGCGATGTGTTTGCCGCGAATGCGATTCGCGTTGTAGTCCTTTTTGTAAATCTTCACTTCTTCGGCGAGCCGCGTGATGTACGGAATGTCGATTTTAATCGTGCGATCGCGAAGCGCTTCCATGAACTCATTGTTGAGCAGCTTCTTATACTCGGCCTCGTTGGTGTGGCCGAGGATCACTTCGTCGATGTCGGTCTGTGCGAACTTCTTCGGCTTGACCTTGTGTTCCTGCGACGCGCCGAGCAAGTCGTACAAAAATGCGACGTCGAGCTTGAGCACTTCGATGAACTCGATGATGCCGCGGTTTGCGATATTGAATTCACCGTCGAAGTTGAACGCGCGTGGGTCGGAGTCGGAGCCGTACTCGGCAATCTTGCGGTAGTTGATGTCGCCGGTGAGCTCCGTCGAGTCTTGGTTCTTCTCGTCCTTGGGTTGAAACGTGCCGATGCCGACGCGATCTTTTTCGGAAAAGATCATGCGCTTGCAACGCACATGCGTGATCACCTTCGACCAGTCGCCCTTGTAGTGCGTCATGAGCTCGCGGAAAATGAGCCGACACGCAGGATTGAGATCACCCTCGATGTGAATCGGGTGCTCGGCAGTGCCGAGGTTCAACTCCTTGAACGCTTTTTCGCGCCAATCAATTGGGATGAGACGCAACGGCTCTTCGTGCATCGGCGACGGGAAAACTTCATGTCCGCCAGTGATGTGCCCGAGCTCCGGCGGCAACACCCACTCATAGGTGTACAAAATGCCTTCCGGCGTGCGGCTGTATTCTTCGAGGCCTTTTTTCAATAGCCGCGCGATCGTCGATTTCGACGAGCCAACGGGCCCGTGCAATAAGATGACGCGCTTCTCCGAGCCATAGCGTTGCGCGGCCGACTTGAACACGTTCACCAACTTCATGAGCGGAATGTCGAGGCCGAAGATCGCGTCCTTGCCGCCGTGTTGCTCGTCTTCGAAAAATTTGTACTTCACGAGCTTCTTTTTGTTGTCGATGTACTCTTCTTGGCCGTACGACAAAATCATGTCGTACACGCGCTGAAACGCACTGCGCGTGACCTTCGGGTTTTGGCGCACGATGGCCAAATACTCTTCGAAGGTGCCGCTCCAATTGAGCTCTTGGTACTCGCGGTAGTCTTGCAGCGCCGCGATCTTGGCGGTCAAGGTCATTGCACGCTCCTGGCTAGTGCCACGACCCCATCATACCACCAGATTTTTGGCGGCGACAGGAAAGAAAGGCATTGTGTCGGTGGATAAAACGCCCGCGTTTTACGGACTTTTGTTTCGCTGATACTTGTCGACGGCGGCTTCGTGTTCGGTCTTGTTTTTTGAGAAATAATGCGTGCCATCGTTTTTCGAAACGAAGAACAAATACGCCGTATCTTCCGGTTTCACGACGGCCTCGAGCGCCGCGCGCCCCGGATTGGAGATGGGCCCCGGCGGCAGCCCCTCATGCGTGTACGTATTATAGGCGTTGTCCTTGTCTTCGAGATGAATGCGACGGATGCGCCCCTCGAACTTTTTGCACGCTTCGCTTTTTTCGAGCGGCACAGTGCAGCCATAAATGATCGTCGGATCCGTTTCGAGTCGGTGGGGCACGAACGTGGGCAGGCGCAAGCGATTGTAGAATACCGCGGCAATGCGCGGTCGCTCCTCCGCGCGCCCCGTTTCTTTTTCGACGAGCGACGCCATGAGAACGAGCTCGCGGTCACCAAAGCCAAAGAGCGTTTTGATATTCTCGACGCCTTTCGGATTTTCCGCCTTCACCTGCTCGATGACCGCTTTTTGCCGCTTCACCATCGCAGCGAGCACGCGACTCGCAGGCGTCCCGGGTTGAAACCGATACGTGTCGGGAAACAGGTACCCTTCGAGGGTGATGCCGGGGACTTTCTGCTGTTTTGCAAACGCGGGATCGCGCGCGAGCTTGATGATGTCGTCTTTCGAGGTGATGCCAGATTCGTTAAACAATTCGGCGATTTGAATGATATTTTTCCCCTCGGGAATGGTCACCGAGATCTCCTCGACCGGGACGCCTTCCACGAGTTTTTCCAAGATTTGCCGCGGGGTCATGGCGGCTGAAAACGCGTAGTGCCCAGCGCGAATTTTTTGAGCCAAGCCGCGCTCGTTCGCGTAAATGCGAAACCAACTCGGGTGCACGATGATGTCACGTGCCGCGAGCCGCCGCGCGATTTCGCCGAGCGCGATTCCTTTTTCCACGACAATCTTCGCCTCGACGGATGCATCGCCCGCCGCGGTATCGGGAAAGCGTAGCGCGGCGCGCACATAGTATGCGGCAACGAGCAGCGCAAGCAGCGCCGAGCTGAAGACAATCAGGAGTGCGCGTCGAAAATCCGAAAGTGACATTAGCGGGCCCTCAACATTAGTGACCCTGCGGTTGTTCGTCGAGCCAGCTGCGCAAAATCATCTGCGCGGCGACTTTGTCGATGACGGCTTTGCGTTTTTGTCGTGAGACGTCGGCTTCGAGGAGCGCCTCGGTTGCGTCGACGGTGGAGAAGCGTTCGTCCCACAGCTCGACGGGGCAGCCGAGCGCGGCGAGTGCATCGGCGAAGACTTTGACGCGCGTGCCGCGCTGCCCAATCGTGCCGTCGATTTCGTACGGCATGCCGACGACGATTCGTGTGACACCATATTCTTTGACGAGCTTGCCGACGCTCTCGACGTCGCGTTTGGTGCCTTTGCGCTCGATAGTCGTGACGCCATGCGCCGCAAATCCGAGCTCGTCGGTCACAGCGACGCCGATGGTGCGGCTGCCGACATCGAGTCCCAACACGCGTGTCACGGCTCGACTGTGCCACCCGCTTTGCCGCGGGTCAAATGGCGCCCTCGAGCGGTAGAAGCCGCCGCGACGGATGTGATAGCGTACGGCCCATGTCCGACATCCCCAAAAATCCCCCGCACACGCATCAACCCATTCAATTCCAGGTCGACGATCAAGTGGCACAGGGCGCATACGCCAACCTCATGATCCTCAACCACAACGAAAACGAATTTGTGCTCGACTTTGCGTTCATTCCACCGCTTTCACCGCTTGCAAAAGTGCGTGCGCGCATCGTTGCTTCGCCCCGCAACGCAAAACGTTTCCTGCTCGCGATGCAAAAAAACATCGCGGCGTACGAGGAGCGTTTCGGCAAGCTCGAGCTGGTCGACGAAGGGCCGATGCTTCACTAATCGACGGCGCTTTCGAGAAACGTGAGCTCGCCCGCGTCGAGATTGAGGCGCGCGCGGACGCCGAGACCAAACGCGTGATTGCGGTAGCCGTGGCCAAATGGCGCGTTGAACGCGATGGGAATTCTGAGCGCCGAAAAATGGTGCAGCAGCACCTCTTGCGCGGTCGCAGATGGCCCTTTGGACTCTTCGCAATTCGTCAAATCACCGACGACGACACCGGCGAGGCCCTCGAAGTAGCCCGAGAGGCGCATCTGCTCGAGTGCGCGATCGATGCGATACGGACGCTCGCTGACTTCTTCGAGAAGCAAAATCGATTTTTCGAGCGGCCACTGCCAGCGCGTGCCGGCGAGGCGCGAGAGCATTTCCAAATTTCCCCCGGCGGTGATTCCCTCGACGAGGCCGCTGCCAAATGACACCTGCAACGATTGCCACGACGTAGTCGCGCCGCCAGCGACGTCACAAACGATTTGCAGATCCAGTTCACCCAGCTCGGCGAGTTGTGTGACGACAGGCGCGTGAATCGACGTGTGACCGGCATGTGCGGCAAACGCGTGCAGCACCGTCACGTCGGAAAATCCCAAAATGGGTTTGGGCCGCGCGAGCACCTGTGGTTCGAGTTGCTCCAAAATGCGCATGAGGCCGTAGCCGCCACGCGCGATCCACACCGCATCCGTCGTGGGGTCACAAAGTGCATCGCGCAATTCACGCGCACGCGCTTGGTCGGTGCCAGCAAGATAACCGTCGACGGTGAACAGCCGGTCGGAGTAGACGAGCGTAAAGTGCTTGCCGAGTTTGTCGGCGCCCGCTAAAAATCGTTCACGCGGCACGGGCCCCGACGGTGCGACGACCGAAATGCGAGCACCTTTCCCCAACCGCTTCCCACGAATCATATGAGCCTCCAAGACACGCTCACGCATCTTATCGAAAACAGCCCCGCCTGGCTCGGAATCACTTTGCTTGGCGCGTCGGCCTGTCTCGAATATATTTTTCCGCCGATTCCGGGAGACGTGCTCGTCATCGCCGGTGGAATCTTAGTCGTGCGTCGCGGTTGGCCAGGGCTGTGGGCTTTTTTCGCGATCTTGGTCGGCTCCATGCTCGGGATGTTCGCCATGACGCTCTTCGGTCGCGTCCTCATGAAGCGAAAAGGGCCGCTGCCGTTTGGCCTCGCCCGTTTTCAACCGCAGCTCGACGCCGTACTGGCACAATTTCGCCGTCGTGGAGCAATGTACATCGCCATCAATCGCTTTCTTCCCTCGCTGCGCGCGCTGTTTTTCATCGCCGCGGGCATGGCTGAGTTACCGCTCTGGCAAGTGCTGCTCTTTGGCGGCCTGTCGGCGCTCTTGTGGAACGGCATGCTGTGGCTCGTCGCTGCGAAGCTCGGCGAAAACTGGTCCGCCATTGGTCATTTCTTCCGCGTCTACGGCTATGCGGCGTGGGCCGTCGTCGGCGTGCTCGTGCTCGTTTGGCTCGTGCGTTCTTTTCGCAAAACGCGACGAGAGAACGGACGATGAAACCGCCCGGCTCTGTTCCGTTGCAAAGCTCTCTTCCGTTGCAACCGGCGAACGAGTTACTCCGGCGGCAGGCGCAGCTCAGTCGTCACCACAACGATTGCTGGCTGCGCTGCTATTCGTTGGACGTGCAGCGCGCGACGGCGCCGGTTGGGCTCCTTTCCGCGTTCGCCAGTGCGCGCAAGTATCGACTGCAGTTTCCGCGGTACGAAGAGGGTCGCGCTTATTTCGCCGCGATTGCAACGTGGTGCCGCGCGCATCCCGAGCTCATCGCGCCGACGTCGCCCAAGCTCGACGAATTTCTCCCACGCGTCACGCGATTGGAAATTTTATCCGAGTCAGAGCTCGCGGAATTTGAAACCCTGTTTGCCTCGGCCTACGTTCCGTGGCTGCTCGACGATTCGCTTGGTGTCGAAATAACCGCGAGCGCGGCCTGCATGCGTGCGCTCGCCGAAAATCCGACGCTCGCGATGGCCGTCCCCTATCGCTCGTGGTGCGTATCGGGCTGGTATACGTATGTATCGCCAGCACACGTACCGCTCGTCGCAGCAGCACTGCGCGCAAGCAGCGACTCCGCAATTGCGCCACGTTTATGCGAATTCTTCGAGTGGTTGGCCGCGCGCGGCGCTGCGTATCTTGCGCAATTAACCGACCTCTACGACGCAGACTAGTTGCGATTTTTTTTGGGCGTGCGGCCTTCGTTGCCGGTGGGTTTTATCGTCGGTGCGTCGTGAACTGTTTGCTTGGGCGCATCGCCCTCGACGCGCTTTAGCTCCATGCCGGCTTCACCGCGCTCGCGGACGTGCGTGACGACATACTCGCCGTCGTCACTACCTTGTCGCACCTGCAGGCGCGTCCCGACGGGAAGTGGGTCGTCGGTGGGGACGAACACGGTGTCGCCTTCGAGGCGCAACGGCGCATTGTCGCGATAAACCATCCCACGATAAATTAATTCGGCCATGGCCTCAGCGTACCACAAAGCTGTAGACTGTTGACGTAAGCGGAGCCGCGGCTCACGCTACTCACCCAATGCGATTGCCCGCCTTCATAGAGGAGCAACTCACTCGGCTCGTCGACGCACAGCTGAGCGCCGAGCTGCATCAAAAGCTCAAACAGCTGCCCACGCGCCAAAACGAATTTGGCTACGATCCCTTCGGCTTCAATCGCGAAGAGGTGAAGCCGGCGATTGTGCTCACGCAGTTTTTATATCGAAATTATTTTCGTGTAGAGGCGCACGGCGTCGACAAAGTGCCGAAGGGTCGCGTGCTCCTCATCGCGAATCACTCCGGACAACTGCCATTCGACGCCATTTGCATCGCCGGCGCGATGATTCTCGAACACGACCCACCGCGCATGGTTCGCGCGATGGTCGAAAAATTCGTACAAACGCTGCCATTCATTTCTTACATTTTTGCGCGCTGGGGACAAATCACCGGCACGCCGGAAAATTGCCGCCGCCTCCTCGAAAGCGATGAAGCCATTTTGGTGTTTCCCGAGGGTGCGAAGGGAATTTCAAAGCCCATCACCCAAAAGTATCAGCTACAAAATTTCGGGTTGGGCTTCATGCGTCTCGCGCTCGAAACAAAAACACCCATCGTGCCGATTGCGGTGATTGGCGCCGAGGAACAAGCGCCGGCATTCAACATCGCGCCGCTGGCGAAACTGTTCGGCGCTCCGTCGTTTCCGATTTCGCCGCTGCCGCCATTTTTGCCCATCGTTCCCTATCCCACCAAGTACCGATTGTATTTTGGTGACCCGATGTATTTTCATGGCGATCCCGACGACGAAGACGAAGTGGTCGAAGAAAAAGTGAAGCGCGTCCGCAACGAAATTCAAAACATGCTGCGCATCGGACTAAAAGATCGGAAACACATTTTCTGGTAGGGCGGGGACGGTTCACATGACGGACGAAGCACGCACACAACAAAACGAAGATCGCTACCGCGGGCGCAATCGCATCATCGTCACGGGCATCGGCGGTCGCCTGGGGCGCCTTTTCGTGCGACGCTTGCACCGCGAGTTCGACGGCAAAATCGTCGGCATCGATAGACGCGATTGTCCCGGCCTGCCGCGTGACATCGAGCATGTGCGCGTGGACATTCGCGGCCGGCGCGCGCGCGACGTCTTTCGCGGCAACGATGTGTTGGCGTTGGTGCACCTCGGCGTCATGCACAATCCACGACAGCCGCAACACGAGCATCACTCGTGGAACGTCAAGGGCACGCAGCATTTGCTCGACGCCTGCGTCGCGTACAACGTTCCCAAAGTCGTCGTGCTCTCGTCGGCAAATGTCTACGGCCCGCACCCAGACAACCCACAATTTTTGCCTGAAGACGCGCCGCTCATGGCCGCGGCCGATTTCCCCGCCATCCGCGATCTCATCGAAGTCGACATGCTCGCGTCGTCGTATTTTTGGAAGGTGCAAGCGTGTGACACGGTGATCTTGCGGCCCGTGCACATTCTCGGTCACGTGCGCAACGCGCCATCGAATTACTTGCGGCTGCCCTACGTCCCGACGCTGCTCGGTTTCGATCCGATGGTGCAAATCATTCACCAAGACGATGTCGTCGAAGCGATTTTGTGCGCGCTCAAAAAAGGCACGCGCGGGATTTTCAACATCACCGGCCCCGGCGAAGTGCCGCTTTCGGCCATCCTCCGTGAGCTCAACAAACCCACGATCCCGGTGCCCCACCTACTGGCGCGCCCGATGCTCTCGTCGCTCTGGCGCACGAAGCTCACCAACTTCCCCGTCCCCGAGCTCGGCCACATCCAATTCGTCTGCATGGTCGACGGCTCACGCGCCCGCACCCTCCTCGGCTTTTCCCCCCGCCACACCCTCAAAGAGACCATCCGCGCCGTCCTGGCGTAAGCGGTCTTAACTAATTAACTATTTTCCACGAAATCATTGCCTTTTTTTGATGAAACAAACGCGTTTCCCCAAACGTATAGATAAGCAAGGTTGGACGACAACGTTCCACCGAGAGAGCCGGCGATATCGTCGGCTCGCGATCAAGGGAGGGCCCACCAGGGTGCCTCCCTTGTCGTTTTGGCCGGTCGCTCGCGTGTCGGTCGGCGATTTGCTACGATAGCGCGATGCGTTCGGCTCGCTTCCTTCTCCTCGCGGTCTTCATCCATGCGAGCCTCATCGCGCCCGCGTTCGCGGTCGAAAATCCGCCAAAAAAACGACCGAGCACGGCGGGGTCCGGCGCGGTCGCGCAGCCGATACCAGACCGGGACTTGGCGAAAAGTCGTTTCGCAACGGGAACCATGCTGTTCCGTCGCGGCGAATATCGCGAAGCACTGGTGGAGTTCGAAGAAGCAAAGAAAATCCTGCCCAACCCGGCGTTCGACTACAACATCGGCTTGTGCCTTGAAAAGCTCAACCAGCCTGCGGCCGCGGCCGACGCGCTCGAGCGTTACATGAACACGAAGCCCGACGAGCCGGACGCCGCCAACATTTGGAAAAAAATCGCGGCACTGCGCGGCGATGCCGTGAACGCCAAAGCTGCGGCCCCCGCCGTGGTTGCCGCGCCCACAAGCAGCGCGTCGGCAAGTACGGCTGCGCCAGCGCCCGGTGCAACCACGCCAACGCCGCCCGCGTCTCGTGCGAAGGTGGTCGCTCCGACGGCAACTGTTGCAACGTCAACGAATGCAACGCCAGCCGCTGCGACGCCCGGCGCTGCGCGTCCCGTCAACGCCGCAACGACGTCAGCACCTACTGCGCAACCTGTCGCGGCGACCACGACACCGGCACCGCGTTTAGCCGTGGAAGTTTCTGCGCGTGAAGCGAAGCGAATTCGCATGACTCGCGCCGCCAAAGCAGTGGGCGCAATCGGTGCGATTTCGACGATCATTGGCCTCGGCCTCGGAAGTTGGGCACTCATTGGCGACAAGGTAAATGGTCGCGACATGCGTACGCAGGCGTTGGCCGCGGATTTGACGATTTTTCCCGGCGCCGCTCTCATCGCGACGAGCATCATTTTGGCAATCGCTCGCCCCAGCGCGGAGAAACGCTAATGCGCGCTGCGCTTGTTGTGATCGCTCTCGGCCTCAGCGCATGCTCCCTCATCGTCGATTCCGGAAATCCGGGCGGCGATAACAGCGTCGAGGACATGCGCGATGCCGCATCGGGGCAGATTGTGGACCTGCTAGGCAGTGATCTACGCGGCGGCGTCGACGCCGCCTCTATTTGTCCTGCGTCCGGCAGGGACTTTCTATGTAACGGCCAGCCACCGGTTTGCTGTGGCGGTGCGGCTGGTTGCGTTCTTCAAACGGCGAACAATTGTTGTCTGGCAGCTGGTGGCGCTTGTGGCTCCAGCACGTTAACTTGCTGCGGAACCTTGGCCTGCAAAAGTGGGATGTGCCGCCAATGAAACAAATTGTCTTCGGAGCGTTCGCATTGTTCTTCGTCGCTGCGTGCTCGGATTCCGCGTCGACGCCGGCGTGTGGTGCGCTCGGGACGGGTTGCTGCACGACAGATCCCGTTTGTTCGCAGGGCTCGTGCACGCCGGACATGATGGTGTGTCAGGGCGGCATCGGCGAAATTTGCACGCACAACGAAGAGTGTGGCGCGTCGACGGTGTGCATGCCGGCGGCAACGGGCGGCTCCAAGTGTTGTTTGCCGACGGGAAAATCCTGCGATCCAAGTAGTCCAACGGGCGATAACGGCTGCTGTAGTGGCAGTTGCCGCGCGCCGACCGGTATAAGGTTCAAGTGTGAATAGCGATGAGACTCGTGCGTGTCGCGATCGCGAATGTAAATACCACCGTCGGAGCAATGCAAGGCAACGTCGATCGCGCGCTCGTGTGGGCGAAAGCCGCCGCGAAAGACGGCGCAACGGTCGTCGCATTTCCGGAGCAACTCATCGGCGGCTACGCCCCTGAAGATCTCGTGCAATGGCGCGCATTCGTCGCTGCGCAATGGGTCGAGCTGCGACGATTTGCCAAAGAGACAAAAGCTCTCACCTCGGTATTTGTCGTCGGTGTGACTGTCGCGCGCGAAGCCGAGCTCTACAATTGCGCGGCGGTGATTCACCGCGGTCGCGTGCTGGCATTCGTCCCCAAAGAAAAATTGCCGACGTACGGCGTGTTTTATGAAGGCCGCACATTTTCGCGCGGGCGCCCGGGCTTGCGCGGGGAAATCGCCGGCGTGCCGTTTGGCGATTACATTTTCGATTTCGATTTTGGCTCGCTTGCCGTCGAGGTTTGCGAGGACATTTGGACGCCAGATGGCCCGCTGCGCCGTCGCTGCTTTGCCGGTGCCGAGCTCGTCGTGAATATTTCGGCGTCGCCGTTTCGCTTGGGTGTCGTCGCGACGCGCCGCGAGATGCTGTGCACTCGCGCGGCCGACAATCACGCCGCCATCGTTTACGCAAATCTCGTCGGTGCGAACGATGGACTCGTGTTCGATGGTGGCGGACTCGTCACGCAAAATGGTCGTCTTCTCCTCGAGGCGCCGCGCTTTGTCGAGGGCGTTCACGCGGTCACCCTCGACCTCGATCGCACGCGGCGATTGCGCACCGAAGACACGACCTGGCGCCTCGACCAAGAGCGCGAAATGTCGTCCGCGACGGGCGCTTCCAGTGTCGCACGCCTCGTCGCTGCGGAGCCCACGACCGACCGCGAAAGTTTGCAATATCCCGTTCCCGCAAATAAGAGCTTCTTCCTGCCAGAAACACGCGCACCACAAAATGCGCGCGTTGCATTTTGCGAAGATCTCCTCGATGCATTGACGCTCGGCGTCGGTGACTATTTTGAAAAAACCGGCGCGTTTCAAACCATCGGCGTCGCACTTTCCGGCGGTCGCGACAGTCTCTTGTGTCTGTGGATCGCACGTCGCTACGTCGACAAAAAGTTCGCATCGCTCGACGCCGCGGGGCGCAGTCAAAAGGCAAGCGAGCTGTTGCGCGCTTTCTTCATGCCGAGTCGCTATTCGTCGGCGGAGACGCGCGCGGCGGCCGAAGCAGCGGCGGGGGAACTGCACGTGCCGTTCAGCATCGTCTCCATCGACGACGCGTACGCGCGTGAGATCGTCGCGATTGATGGCATGTTGCAAACGAGCGGCACACTCACGGGACTCGCGCGACAAAACATTCAAGCGCGCATTCGCGCGGCGCGCATGTGGACATGGGCGAACTCGTCCGGCGGGTTATTTTTGCAGACGAGCAACATGAGCGAAAAGTCGGTGGGCTACACGACCATTGGCGGCGATATGGAAGGCGCGCTTTCGGTGATCGCCAACGTTCCGAAAACCGTCGTCAACTATCTGCTCGACTATCTCTACGAACAAACGCGCTCGGAAGCGATTCGCTTGACGCTCAAGAAACCAGCGTCGGCAGAGCTCGCGGAAAACATGGAAGACGAGCGAGATCTCATGCCGTTTCCAGTGCTCGATGCGTGCTTCTATTTGTACGCTGGCGAAAAAATGTCACCGGACGAAGTGAAGCTCGTGCTCCAAGAAATGTTCACCGAACACGACGCCATGAAGCTGGCGACATGGGCGGATAAATTTGCGAAACTTTTCACGCAGTCGATTTACAAGTGGGTGCAAACGCCGCTGAGTTTGCACGTGGGAAATCTCGATTTAGATCGCGAGCGCGCGTTGCAGCTGCCCGTCGTGCAAAAAACGGAATGGCAATCGCCTAAATAGTTTAATACGGCGTGCGAACCCAGCGGTGTGCGCGCAAGGCGTCGAGTGTGGCGGCTGGCAGCGGCCCGTCGTTGGATGCGGCGGTGTTTTCGTCGGCTTGGGTGATGTTGCGAATACCCGGAATTACCGTCGAGACGGCGTGATGTGAGAGACAAAAACGCAGTGCGCCGCGCGCCATTGATGGGGCGACACCTTCGATGATGGGGCGGATCGCTTCGACGCGTTTGACGACTTCCTTCATGTTGGGAAAGTAACTCGCGCGGAAATCACCGGCGGGGAACGTGGTGTCCTCTTTGAATTTGCCAGTGAGGCTGCCTTCGTCGAACGGCACGCGCGCGAGCACGCCGACGCCATGCGCCTCGCAGGCGGGAAACAGCTCGTCCTCGGGCGATTGGTCGAAAATGTTGTAAAACGTTTGCACGGCATCAATGCGCCCGGATTGCACGAGCCGCACGCCAGAGCGTGGATCGTGCGAATTGAGCGACACACCCGCGGCAAGAATTTTGCCGGCACGCTTGAGCTCCGTGAGTGCCTCGTACCACTCGCTCTCGTCGGTCCAGGCGTCGGCCCAGGTATGTAATTGCAAGAGGTCGATCGTTTCGACGCCGAGATTTTTGAGACTCTTTTCGCAAGACGCAATGACGTAGTCTTTGGGAAAATTATCTTTGAGCTTGGCCGTGGGATACGCCGGCCATTGCATGGACTTGGGCGGAACTTTGCTCGCGATGATGATGGTCGGGTGCTTTTTCTTCAGCTCACCGACGAGGTTTTCCGCGTGTCCGTTGCCGTAGACCAATGCGGTGTCGAAGAAATTGACGCCATGTGAAATCGCGCGCTCGAACGCTTCGCGCGAGTCATCGTCGCGGCTCCCGCCCCACATCGCTCCACCAGTCGCCCACGTTCCAAATCCGATCTCGGAGATTTCGAGACCGGTCTTGCCGAGTTTGCGATACTTCATTGTTATTCCCTCAATAGACCGGGGGTGTTTATACTCTCAACCCCATGCCGAATCTAGCGTTGGAACCAAAAGAGCACGTTTCCAGTTTTCGTAAAATCGCCATCGGAACATGGCAAACCGCATACGACCCTTCGGTGTACGGGACGCTCGAACTGCGGATGGACAAAGCCGTCGAGTACATGCTCGCGTTTCGCGAAAAGACCGGAAAAAAGCTCACGATTTCACACATGATGGCGAAGGCAATTGCCGAAGTGATGCGCAAAGTTCCCGACGCCAACGCCATTTTGCGCTGGAACCGGGTCTATTTGCGCAAGCGCATCGGTGTATTTTTCCAGGTCGTCATGATGGACGAAGGCGAGCACAAAATCGACCTCTCCGGTGCGACCTTGTACGACGTCGAAGGAAAATCGCTCGTGGAAATCTACGACGAATTTTCGGCGAAGGTTGCAAAAGTGCGCTCGCGCAAAGATGAGGCGCTCGAAAAAACGCGCGGTACGTTTTTGGCGATTCCGTATTTCATGCTGAACTTCGTGCTCAAGTTCATCGGGTTTTTGAGTTACACGCTCAACCTCGACCTCCGAAAATTCGGCATTCCCAACGATCCCTTCGGCTCCATCATGATCACCAACATCGGCACGCTGGGGCTCGACGTGGCGTACGCGCCGCTCGTGCCGTATTCGCGTGTGCCTATCGTGCTCGCGATCGGTGAGGTGAAAGAAAAGCCCATCGCCGTCGACGGCCAAGTCGTGATTGCAAAAATGATGACGGTGAACGCCACGTTCGATCACCGCTTCATCGACGGCTTCCACGCGTCTGTCATGTCGAAGACGCTCAAGAAGTGGTTCGAAAATCCCTACGAGCATTTCGACAAGCTATGAAGCGGCTGCTCGTCGCGTGCATGCTTTGCGCAACGGTAGCGCACGCAGAAGACAAACGCGCACGGGCACTTCTCGACGGTGCAATGGCATCGAGCAGCGCGTACGACTACGTCCGTGAGCTCGTCGATACCGTCGGTGCGCGCAAGGCGGGTTCCGTCGGTGCTGCGCATGCCGTCGAGTGGGGCGTGCAAGTCATGCAGCGCATCGGCCTACGCAACGTGCGACGCGAGCCCGTGAAAGTTCCAAAATGGGTGCGCACCGCGGAGTCGGTCGAGTTGCTTTCGCCGATTGCGCGTCGCCTGCATGCCGTCGCGCTCGGTGGTTCGGTCGCAACGCCCCCCGACGGTGTGACCGCAGAAATCGTCGAAGTCACATCGCTCGAAGCCGTTCGGCAACTCGGCGATCGCGCAAAAGGGAAAATCATTTTTTTCAACAAGCCAATGTCGCGCACCGTCGACTTCATGGGATACGAAGGTGTCGTCGGCATTCGTGGACATGGCGCGACGGAAGCTGCCAAAGTCGGTGCCGTGGGCGCGCTGTATCGTTCGGCTGGCACCGCGCGCGGACAAGTACCGCACACGGGAATGATGCGCTACGACGAGGCGTTCCCCAAAATTGCAATCGCGGCGTTGTCACTCGAGGACGCGGATTTATTGCATCGACTGCTCGAAGCGAACAAATCCGTGCGCGTGCGTCTCAAAATCGCCGCCGAGTGGCAAGGCGAAGTCGATTCCGCCAACGTCGTCGGAGAAATCGCGGGGCGTGAGCCGGAGCTGGTGCTCATCGGTTGTCATCTCGATTCATGGGACATCGGCACGGGCGCAATCGACGACGGCGCGGGCTGCGGTATCGTGCTCGACACCGCGCGACTCATTTTGGCGCAGCATGAAAAGCCGCGGCGCACGATTCGCGTCGTGCTCTTCATGAATGAAGAACACGGACTGTCAGGCGCAAAAGCCTACGCCGTGACGCACAAAAGTGAGCTCGCGTTGCACACGGCCGCGCTCGAAGCCGACGCTGGCGCCGGCCGTCCCTACGGCGTCTATGTCGCCGGCGAAGGCCCGACGCTCGAGCGCGTGAAAGAAATGATCGCGCCGCTTTCGTCCCTCGGCGTGACCGACGTCAAAAAGACCGACGAAGCGGGCGCCGATCTCATCCCCATCCAAGGCGCCGGCCCCGTTGTCATGAGCCTGATGCAAGACATGACGCAGTACTTCGACTGGCATCACACCGAAGGCGACACCCTCGATAAAATTGATCCCGAGACACTTAAAAAAGCCGTCGCCGCATTCGCGGTCTTGACGCATGCGCTTTCCGAATCGCCAACGCGCCTTCCCGCATCGCCGCCACTTCCCTAATTTACTGTCGCCGAAAGACGCCGTTTTGCCCGTTGAGTCCCGCAAACGCGGCATTTGCGAGACCGCCGAGGTTGGTTACGGCGTCTCCCATGTCGAACTGAAACGGGGCGTCTTCTTCCCATTGACGATTCGCCTCGACCCAGCGAAATACGGCCGGAGCACCAGAAAGATTTTTGCCGCCGACGAAAAGATCGCAGCCAATGCGCGCGAGGGCGCCAAATTCTTTCGACGGACCCCCCGTTGGCACTGTGAAGACAACCTTGGAGTTGGACCAGACACCTGTCTCTGGGTCACGTTCGCCGATGGTGCCGCTCGTGCCTTGGGCTGCAAACACCCGTCCGGAAGACGAACCTAAAATGACGCCGACGTCGGCGCCCGTCGCTGTCGCTTCAATAGAAGCTGTGAGCGGAGTGTTCTGGTAGTGCAAGACGCCGCAGTTTGCTCCGCCTCCGCCGCCAATGTAAAAGTCGTTCGCGGCAGTACCCCAAATCGTTTGAAACTTGCAGCCCGCATGAGTTGGATCAAACTTGGACCAACCAAAACCGCCGTCTTGCGCGGCGTAGTGCACAATGGTGCCGTTATTGCCGACGGCGTAAACGTCGCTGGGACTGGTTCCCCATACGGCGTTTAAGTTCTCGGTTACGCCGGAAGGTTCGTTCGCAAATCGCCCGCCGCTCGCGGCCGAAGCATGAAGAATGATTCCACCTGCCCCCACGACCCATACGTCGGATGCATTGCCCGAATCATATGCCCAACCACTCTTGAACTCGACGCCAGCGCAACCCGTCCCAAGATCTGAGATGCCGCTGCAGGTGGCGAGATTCCACGCGCCATCCCAAATGCGGATTTGTCCGCCGCCCGTGACAAAGTAGACGCGATCTTTGGACGAAAATAATTCGGCGGGACCGAATCCCCAAGTCGTTGACTCTGCAACGCGGGTCCAGCCCGTCGATGTAAGTGGAACGCACGCTCCGCCAGGGCCGCCGTCGCTTGCGCTGGCACTCGCATCGGGAGACTGCGACTCATGCAGACTTGAAAAATCGATGCATCCGCCCAGCGCGACGAGCAAGCACGTCACTGCGCGCGCGGGGTTCCCCGTCGATGCCATCGCGCCAGATTATACGATGACCGCTGCGCGCGCGAGTACGGTTGTCGCGGGCTGGGGAGCGTGGAACGCGCGACCTCGGGCCTGACGGCCCCATTTGCGGCATAAACCTATGTAATGACGCGTTCTGGCGCTGGCCCTCTTTTCGCAATACCGCATTGTGTACGCGCGTCGGCACCAAGGCCGCGGTGAAAACTGCTCTTGCACCGCCTGCCTCGGTGGGTTCCTCCCTGGTCGGTCCTACTTACCGAGGCAGGCGGTGCTTTTTTTTCGTCCGATATCCGGACGCCTGTCCGCCAGCCGGACAATTCTCATTTTTATAATCGTATAACATACTGAAATTGTTGTTATATAAGATGGCGCGCCTGGTGCAATGTCTGGGCGCATGGCTTCTTCGGAACGTCTCTTTGCAGTGGGCCCAACCATCTTGTCGGATCAGGAGCTGCTCGTCCTCTTGCTCGATGCAGTCTCGGCCGCACGCCTGCTCGAGCAATTTTCTTCGCTCGAGGCAATCGCGGCGGCATCAAACGACGAACTGCTCACGCGTGGCCGCCTGCGGGTCGATGCGGTTGCGCAGCTGCGCGCGGGGTTGGAGCTCGGCCGTCGCTCACTTGCGCTGCCGCTCGAGCGTGGCAGTCCCATTTCGTCCGCTAAAGATGTGGAAGAGCGATTGCGTCCACACCTCGTCCATCTCGACCAAGAGGAATTGCACGTCCTTGGGCTCGATACGCACAACCGGCTGCTCGTGCACTATGTCGCAGGCAAAGGGAGTCTCAATCAAGTGTACGCAACCGCCCGCGACGTTTTTCGCCCACTCGTCCGTGAAGGCGCGCATGCGGCCATTGTCGTACACAATCATCCAAGTGGCGCCTGTGATCCCAGCGCCGCAGATGTGAATCTCACAAATCGCCTCGTGCAGGCAGGCGAGCTCGTTGGCATTCCACTGCTCGACCACATCGTGCTTTCGCGCAAAGGGCGCTTTAGTTTCGCCGAAAAGGGGAAGATGCCATTTGCGACGGCAATGGCCGCCTAAACTTGGATTGCAGGCCGTGTAGGTCTAAGATAGGCCCACTGTGCGAAACGTATGTTTGGTCGCGATTTTAGCGCCACTTTTGTGGGCGTTGCCGGCGAAGGCGCAAGAAGATTTTGTGGGCGCACGTGCGCTCGGCATGGGCGAGGCGATGCGGGCGACTGCGTCGGGAGGCCAAGCCGCGATTTTAGATCCGTCGGCGATCGCGCTGCAGCGACAGTACGCGATCGAAGTGATGTACGGCATCAAAGCCGAGACGCTCGGCCATGAGCTGCTCGTCTCTATCGTCGATTCGGTCACGTCGCGCTTGGCAGCGGGGTTGTATTACGAATACATCAATTCGCAGCCTAAGCTTGGCTTCAACTGGGCGGGCGGACGAATCGAACGTGGGCAGCTGCATCGCGAAGGGCACGTGGCATCGCTGTCGCTGGCGGTACCGCTCGGGCGGTTCATTTTGGGAAGCAACATCAAGTATGTGAACATCGACGTGAACGGCGATTTACCCAAGGGCACTTCACCGTCGACACTCGAGTTCGATTCGGTCAATGGCGTCACATTCGACGTCTCGCTGCTGTTGCAAGCGTCGTCGAAGTTCAACGTTGCTGTCATCGGCTACAATCTTTGGGATCACGGCAGTCGTGAGACGCCACTTTCGCTCGGCATGGCACTTGGATTTGTCCCGAGCCAAATCGTCGTCATCAACTTCGACGCTGTCTTGAATTTCACGGGCTACAAATCCCTGAATGTCGATAACACCGTGACGCCAGCGAAGACATCGCAAGGCGGCAAGACGACCGGACGCATGGGGCTCGGCACGGAGATCTTCCTCGGGCGGAAAGTGCCGCTGCGCTTCGGCGCCGTGTATGACACCGCGCTGACGAGCACGTATCTCACCGGCGGCATTGGCTATATGTCCACAATGTTTGGCGTTGATCTCGGCTACCGCGGTAAAGTGCAGGGCGGGGTTGAGAACATGGCAATGGTCGGACTGCGCTTCTTTGTGAACTAGCCTGCAATTGGGGTCGAAAAGGGGAACTTTCTTCCATCCAAAGCGTCCTACTTTACTCGAGCACATGTCCACTCCTCGCCACAGAACACTTTAGGAGGGCGCCCGCGCATGTCGATACGCGAGACCCTTTTGGTTCGGCGATTGAGGAGCCGGGACGAAGATGCGTTCAAAGAACTTTTGCGCCTCTATCAAAACCGAATTTACAATTTGGTTTACCGCTTCGTGGGCAATGCGCATGAGGCGGAAGAGGTGGCGCAAGAAGTGTTCGTGACGGTTTTCAAATCCATCGACACATTTCGTGGCGATGCGCAGCTTTCGACTTGGCTGTACCGCGTCGCCGTCAATCATGCGAAAAATCGCATCAAGTATCTCAGTCGCCGCGCCTACAACACGACGAGCGAGCTCGACGCAAAATCGGAAGCGAAATTCACGCCGGACATGCGAGACCGTGCGCATGCTGAGCGGCCGGATTATCATTTCGAAGGCGCGCAAGTCGATCGTCTCGTACAAGAGGCCATCGCCGGACTGGACGATGACCAACGCGAGATTATCGTTTTGCGCGACGTCGAAGGATTGTCGTACGAAGAAATTGCGAGCATCTGCAATTTGACGGAAGGCACCGTGAAGTCTCGACTGCATCGCGCGCGCATGGCGCTCAAAGAGCGACTCAGTCGGCGCTTCGGAGAGGAGGGCCCGTGAGATTGCTCAACCACGAACAAGCAAACGAGCTCTTCTCCGATTACTGGGAACGCGAGCTTTCGGCCGAAGAACAAGCCGCGCTCGAAGAGCATCTTTCGGGATGCGTCGTTTGCCGCCGCGAATACGAAGAATTCAAACAGGCGATGAGCGCAGTATCCGGGCTCCACAAACTGGCAGCTCCACCCGATTTCGCCGACGCTGTCGGCAAAAAAATTCGCCGTCGCTCGCGCGGTCGCTTCTTTGGCCCACGTCGCCTCGCCGAGCGCATCCCGTGGGAACAATTTTCGCTTCTGATGCTCGCGATCCTACTCGCGATCTACATCGTTCTCGGCCTGCCGCGCTAAATCAGCGCAAGTTACGCAAGCAGAAGCGGCGGCTCAACTGGCGTTAAGGTTTGTCGTTGAAGAAGAGGGTGATGGCGAGACAGTGGAAGGCTTCGTCGCTCGATTGCGTCACGATTTTGTCGACGATTTCCACGGTGGGATGTTCGCGGAGCCAAGCGGTGATTTTTTCGCCGAGATGGTCGCGGTCTTGCGCCATCGTCGCTGAAAATACTTTTACACCATTGAATGGAGCGTTATTCGAACCGCTTGATGATGATGTTACCATTTTCGTTTACTTCTCCGATGCCGCCTTAGCGACAATGGCCGGAACCCCTTGGCCCGTTCCCGCGGTCGCTTGGTCCTGCGACGTCCCAGATTGAAATTCGTTTACGAGCGCAAAGATCTCGTCGTTGGAAAGAAGATGATCGGTTGCTTTCGCTGCACTTAGGATGCGTTGTACCAGTCTTTCAGCCGTCGGCAAATTACGTTTCCGCAACCAATATACGACATTTGATTCGCCACTCATGTGGCCAATTTCGATCTCTTGTTCGCGACCAAACATTTCGGCAGGTACGCCCGAATAGATTCGGTCGGCAAGGTAAGCATGCCCTTTTTTCTCGGCCTTGATGATGGCGGCCGCATGAACACCCGTCGCTGTGCGAAATGCATCCGCGCCAACGACTGGATAGTTATAAGGGATTGCGACTTTGCATGCGGCGGCCGTGAGTTGACACAGGTCAAGTAGCTTGCCGAGGTCGCGGTCGGGAATTTCACCGAGTAGCTTTAAATTGACGAGCACTTGATCGAGCGCGGCATTACCGACGCGTTCGCCGATTCCGAGGATGGTCCCGTGCAAACGATCCGCGCCGTATTCGAGCGCTGAAATCGTGTTTGTGACGCCGAGGCCGCGATCGTTGTGACCGTGCCAGTCGATGCCGACGTCGACGCCGAGCGCTTTGATGATGACGCGCGTGAAGCTGATGAGATTGCGAATCCCATCAGGCGTGGCGTGACCGACGGTATCGCACAGGCACAGCCGGCTTGCGCCGTGCTCGATCGCGTTGCGAAACAGCGCGCCCAAAACCTCGGGACGTGAACGTGTGGTGTCTTCGGTGACGTACGTGACGGTGAGTCCGTTTTTGACCGCGAGGTCGATCGCCTCGGCCGAGCGCTTGAGCATGATGCCCAAGTCCCAACCTTCCGCGTACAACCGAATGGGCGACGAGCCGATGAACGCCATGACTTCCAGCGGCATGCCCAATTTTTGGGAGATGTCGATGATGGGCGTGATGTCGTTTACGTGCGTACGCGCGGCGCAGGCGAGCTTGATGCGCAGCTTTGCGTCGATGACTTCGCGGCCAAGTCGGAGCACGTCTTCGACAGCGCGCGGTCCGGCGCCGGGGAGGCCAACATCGGCGTGGTCGATACCGATGCTATCGAGGAGGTGTAGGATTTTGATTTTGTCGTCGATGCGCGGATCGGTGACGGATGGGCTTTGAATCCCGTCGCGCAGCGTTTCGTCAAAGAACGTGAATTTGCCGCGCGACAGCGAGCCCGTGCGCTCGATTGCATTCCAGTCGTAGATGATGTCCGCCTCGGTGAGCTCGGCGCTGGGTTTTTTCAGCACCGTCGAGGTAAACGCTCCACTGTCGTAATGCTTGTCGCCGTCGTTTCCCATGGTGTTACTTGGCTGCCTCGAGCAGCACCGCAATGCCTTGACCGCCACCGATGCACGCCGCGCCAATTGCGTAGCGCTTGCCGGTGCGACGCAATTCGTGCACGAGGTGCGTGGTGATGCGCGCGCCGGATGCGCCGAGCGGATGCGCAAGTGCAATGGCGCCGCCGTTGGTGTTGGTGCGCTCGCGATCGAGACCGAGCTCGCGTTCGACCGCGAGATATTGCGCGGCAAACGCCTCGTTCACTTCGATGAGATCGATGTCGGACAATTTGAGTCCCGCGCGATCGAGCAGTTTACGAATCGCGGGCGCGGGCCCGATGCCCATGATTTTGGGCTCGACGCCGACGTACGCCCAATTCACGAGCTTCGCGAGCGGCTTGTACCCGTGCTTCTGCGCGGCCTCTTTCGAAGTGACGATGAGAGCGGCTGCACCGTCGCCGATTCCGGACGCGTTGCCCGCGGTGACGACGCCATCTTTTTTGAATACCGTGGTGAGTTTAGCAAGACTCTCAGCGGTGGTTTGTGGACGCGGATGCTCGTCGACGGCAAATTGCACCGGACCTTTTTTCGATTTCACTTCGATGGGCGAGATCTCTTCTTTGAAGCGGCCGGCTTCGTTCGCGGCGGCCCAGGTGCGTTGTGAGCGCAACGCGTAGTCGTCGCAGTCTTGTCGCGAAATTTTGTACTGCTCCGCCAAATTCTCGGCGGTCATGCCCATGGGCGTGCCGGACAGTGAGTCGGTGAGTGCGTCCCACAACGTGTCGCCGAGTTGTTGTGGCTTGCCAAACGCGAGGCCCCAGCGCGCGCCACGAACGACATGCGGCGCTTGCGACATGGACTCGGTACCGCCGGTGAGCACCACTTCGGATTCACCGAGGAGAATTTGCTCTGCGCCCGTGACCACCGCTTGAAAACCAGAACCGCACAAACGATTGAGCGTGAGCGCTGGCGTTGGAATCGGCGCACCGGCGCGCAGGCCAATGTGACGTGCGAGGTAAATGGCGTCGGCGGAAGTTTGCTGCACGTTGCCCCAAATCGATTGCTCGATTTGCGCGGCATCGCACCCGGCCTGCTTGAGCGCGGCCTTCGACGCCTCGACGGCAAGATCGGTCGCGGTGAAATCTTTGAGGCTCCCGCCAAAGGTGCCAAAAGCGGTGCGTTTCGCGCCGACGATCCAAATTTCTCGTGGAAGCTGCTTAGCCATGATTTTCCCCCGCTCTCGAGCGTTGCGATTTCTTTTTGCGTACTTGTCGAACTTGCTACTTCAATTTGCTACTTCGCTTGTGCTGCTTTTTTTGCGGCCAAGCGCTTCTTGACGAATTCTGCCATCCCGCCCACGTCGATGATTTCTTGCATGACCGCTGGAAACGGCGCGGCGAAATATTGCTTGCCGGTTTTCACGTTGCGAATGCTGCCGGCTGCGAGGTCGATTTCTACCTGCGCACCGTCGGTGATGTCGCGCGCGGCATCGGGTGATTCCAAAATCGGCAGGCCGACGTTGATGGAATTGCGATAAAAAATCCGCGCGAAAGACTCGGCGATGACGACGGCAATGCCCGCGCCGCGAATGGTGATGGGTGCAACTTCGCGCGACGAGCCGCAGCCGAAATTTTTGCCCGCGACGAGTACGTCGCCTTTTTTCACCTTCTTGATGAAATTCGCGTCGAGATCTTCGAGCGCGTGTGGCGCAAGATCCGCCACGTTGATCGACGTGCAATAGCGCGCGGGAATGATGACATCGGTGTCGATGTTGTCGCCGTACTTGTGTGCGGTGCCGGAAATGACGCTCATGCCGCTCTCCCCACCGACGGGCGATCTTTGAGCTCGCGTGGATCGGTAATTTCGCCGGCAATGGCCGTCGCTGCAGCAATGGCCGGTGAGCCTAAATAAACTTGCGCGTCCTTGGCTCCGTTGCGCCCGACGAAATTGCGGTTGGACGTGTAGAAGCCCACTTCACCGCCGCCTAAAATTCCCATGTGCCCGCCGATGCAAGGCCCACACGTGGACGGGCCCATCTCGGCGCCGGCGGCGAGAAATTGCGCCATGAGTCCCTCAGCGACGAGCATTTCTTGAACTTTGTGCGACGCGGGAATCACGAGCATGCGCACGCGTGGATGCACTTTGCGATCGCCCATGATCGCGGCGGCGATGCGGTAATCCTCGATGCGACCGTTGGTGCAAGAGCCGATGAACACTTGGTCGACTTTGGTGCCTGCGACTTGGCTCACGCCCTTTACATTCGACGGCAGGAACGGCGCAGCAACTTGTGGCTCCATGCCGTCGAGGTCGATGGTGATCTCTTGTGCGTACTCGGCATCGGGGTCGGAGGTGAAAATTTCCGGCGGGCGAACCCAGCGACCTTTACCGTACGCCATCGTCACTTCGTCGGCGGCGATGATGCCGTTTTTCGCGCCGCACTCGATCGCCATGTTGGTGATGGTGAAGCGGTCGTTCATTTGTAATTGCTTGAGCGGTTCGCCGGTGAACTCGAGTGCTTGATACGTTGCACCGTCGATACCGAGCCGACCGCACAGCGCTAGGATCAAATCTTTGCCCATGATCATCGGGCCCATTTTGCCGCGGTAGATCACTTTGATGGACGACGGGACTTTGAACCATGTTTCGCCGAGTGCCCAAACCGCTGCGAGGTCTGTCGAGCCAACGCCGGTTGCGAAGTTGCCGAGCGCGCCATACGTGCACGTGTGGGAATCGGCGCCGACAATCACGTCGCCGGGAACGACGAGCCCCTCGTCGGGAATGACGGTGTGACAAATTCCCGCGCGCCCAACTTCAAAGTAGTGAACGCCGGGCTGCGAGTTGGCAAAATCGCGCGTGGATTTCGAAAGCTCGGCCGACTTGATGTCTTTGGCGGGGACAAAATGGTCCTGCACCATCGCGACGCGACTGGGATCGTGGAGACGCGTTTCGCCCATGGATTTGAGCGACACGGCCGACAGCGGCACGGTGACGTCGGACCCCATGGAAAAATCCACGCGAGCGAATATGAGATCGCCGGGACGGACGGACTTGGTGCCGGCGCGCGAGGCGAGAATTTTCTCCGTGATGGTCATCCCGGAGGTAGGCAGAGCCATGGGTGCTCCTTACAAGGAAGTGGCGAGAACTTATCAATTATGTGCTGAAAGCGTCAATTGCAAAGCCGCGACTTCGCGCATGGTTCCACAGGCTCGCCTGTCTGTGCTAAAAATGAAATACATTCCATCCAGTTGAGGCCTCGTGACTCAAAATGAAGTAGCGCTTCCGGTTGTCGTCTTCGATTTCGACGGCACGATCACCGAGCGCGACATTGGCGATGAGATCTGTGACCACTTTGCGCCGCCTGCGTGGCGCGAGATCGACAACGCGTGGCTGCGCAAAGAAATCTCGCTGCCAGAAGCACAACGCCAAATGTGGGCGCTCGCGCGCGCTACACGGACGGATGCCATCGAATACAGCCGCAAAGTCGGACAACGCCGTGCGGGATTGCTTCCGTTGCTCTCCGCGCTCGGTCGCGTCGGCACGCCCATTTGGTTGGCGTCCGGCGGTTTTGATTTTTACATTGAAGCGTTGCTCGGCGCGGACCTCGCGTATTTCGAACGGCTTTATTTCAACACGACGCATTTTGTCGATGGGCGCATCGAGGTTGAATTTCCGCATCGCGAGCTCGCCTGTGATTTGTGTGCCGTCTGCAAAGGCAAGGTTTGCGATCTTGCGCGCCACACGGGTCGCAGTGCTTTTTTCATCGGCGATGGCGCGTCAGACCGTTGCGTAGTGGGTCGTGCCGACGAAGTATTTGCCGTGCGCGATTCCAAACTCGATGTGTATTTGAGCGAGCTCGGTGCACCGTTTCACAGATTTCGGACATTCAAAGACCTGCTGCCGCTCGTTGAACGAGCAATGCATGTGAATTCAAACCGGATGTGAAGTGCGAAGGGGGCGCCGCGATTCGGGCGCGAGAACGAAAAACGACTGCTTAGCTACCAGCGGTCCAGGTCGTCGTGACGCCAGATGCCGACTGATTGGCGGCCGAGCAAGCTGCCATGTCGTTTGCAGCGGTGCCGGTGTAGAACGTGTACTTCTCGGTGAACGTGTAGCCCGCCGAAGAGTAGCTGTAGCTGCAGGTGCCGACCGCGCCGGTCGTTGGGCAGCTGGAAACCGACATGCCGCCCGCTGCGCTCGAGCAAGCGCTCTTGTAAGCGTCTTGCGCCTGGCCTGGGAGGCTGCCGAAGTCGAACGTCCAGCAAATCGAGTGAGTTCCACCGGTCGTGAAATCACAGGAATAGGTCCCGCCGCCGCCCGAGTCACCGCCGCAGCCCATTGCACCAACCAAAAGTACTGCACCGACCATCGCCAACAAGCTTTTCATGAAGTCTCCTTTTCGGTTCGCCTAGTATAGGTCAATTAGAATCGCCATATATTGTATCGGAGATTGAAAAATTTCGAAATATCTATTTCGATGGGAGCCCGCGAGTGATGTGTATGGGCGAGGCGTATGCGCGTCAGGGGTGGCGCTTGCTTGCGGTGGCAAGTTAGCGCTAGAGTCGGCGACTCATGTTGGTTTTGCGTGAAGTTTCCGTCGACGATTTAGACGGGTTGCATCGCGTCGCGGCGCACCTCAACTCGGTGAACCTGCCCGCCGATCGTGCAATTCTCGAAGGCCAAATCGAGCATTCGCGGCGCTCGTTTTCGGGGCAGCTCGACGTATTTAAGCGCGAATATCTTTTTGTGCTCGTGGATCCCGAGCGCCAAGAGATTTTAGGCACTTCCATGATTCACGCGCAGCACGGCACACGTCGTGCGCCGCACATTTTTTTCGACGTCATGGAAGACGAGCGGTATTCCGAGTCGCTCGACCGCCACTTCGTGCACAAGGTTCTGCGCATCGGCTACAACTTTCATGGCCCGACGGAAATTGGCGGGCTCGTGCTGCAACCGAGTCATCGACGGCATCCGCAGGCGCTCGGCAAATGGCTGTCGTACGTGCGCTTTCTTTACATGGCACTACACCGCGACCGATTTCGCGACGATGTCATCTCCGAGCTCATGCCACCACTCGAACCTGACGGCACCTCGCTGCTATGGGAAGCCGTCGGTCGCAATTTCACAGGCATGTCGTACCAAGAGGCCGACCGCATCTCGCAGACGAACAAAGAATTCATCCGCACGCTATTTCCCGCCGAACCCATTTATTTGTCGCTGCTGCCGAGGCGCGTGCAAGAAATCGTCGGACAAGTTGGGCCGGCGACGCAAGGCGTCGAAAAAATGCTGCGGCAAATTGGGTTCGAGTATGCGAAACGCATCGACCCGTTCGACGGGGGGCCGCATTTCATCGCCAAGACGGATGAGATTTCGCTCGTGCAAGCGTCGACGCGCAAGCGTGCGCGGATCGTCGGCACGGTTGCGGGTAACGCCTTTGGTCTCATCTCACTCGAACGCGATCGCGCACCACACTTCACCGCGACGGGCGCACGCTTCAACCTGGCTGGCGACGAAGTCGAGCTCGACGAAAAAACACTCGCCCTCCTCGGCGCCACCTCCGGCGACACCCTCGGCATCCTCCCCTTCGAACCCCCCACCCCCTAAACTGGGGACAGGACCCTAGGTCTCAACCAACCAAAATCATTATTGATTTTGGAGTAAGCGCGCATTTCGCAATCGCAAAAAATGCCGCTGGGGTTGAAAAACAAAATGCGCGGTTGTGCTTAATAGCGCAGTCTTATTCGGTAGTTACAGGGCAGGGTCCTGTCCCCGGTTAGATGTCGGCGGCGGCTAGGTAGAGTTTGTTGTTGGACTCGTCGACGATGTGGAGCGAGGCGCGGTTGGCTTCGGGCAGGATGCCGCGCAGCGATTCGTAGCGCGCGCGTTCGACGACGAAAAACACGCGACGGCCTTTGTGCGTCGAGAGGTACGTTTGCAGTTTCTCGGTGTTCTTGTCGCCGAGAAAGACGGTGCGCTCGAGCGGATTTGCATCGCGATAAATTTGGTTTCGCGAGTAAAAATTTTCGCCGCGCCAGTAGAGCATCCACGCAACGAGCGGCTCTTGATCGCTTTGGCGGTTCCGATAGTACGACGCGATCACGTGTTTTTGGCTCCAGTGCGGCGACAGCTCGATGAGCATTTTGTCGAGAATGAAGCCGGTCCACAATGTGGCGACGGTGGCGAGCCCAAGCAGCGTCGAACGGTCGCGCACGAGAAACCACGCCGCGGCGATGAATGGAATCATGAGAACCGTGGGCTTGAGCCAATCAAGTCGGCCGATGGTTGGCGCAATCCCCTGCGGCGTTGCGGGGCCGAATGCAATCGCAACAATGAAGCACACGAAAAACGCACCGACGAGGCCATAGCGAAATTTCGCCGCGATGGGTGTGGGCACAGTCGCGGCGGTGTCGTCTTTTTTCGTGGGCCAAACGATGAGCAACGTGGCAAGCGCAGCCGCGCAAGCGAAGATGAAAATTTGCCCTTTGTACTCGTAGCGGTCGCCGTACAGCGATGGCAATGGCCACGGACGGCCCGTGCCTGGCATGTTGACGTAGTCGTAGTTGAAGAGCCACAACAGGCGCGGTGGAAATGCAGCGAGGTCGCGGCCGGCCAAAAATGTCGTCGGAATTGCGACGACGAGGCCCGCGAGTTTTTCGCCGAGGCTCCACTCGCTGAGCAACTCGTCGAGCATGATGCCGGCGAGAATGGCGAGCGCCGGTAGTGCCGGCAAAATGTAGTGATGAAACTTCGTCCCAACGCCGGTGACGACAGCGAATTCCGCGAGGAACCACACGAAGGCAAAGCCCACGAGTTGCCCGCGTAGGTCGCGCTTCGTCGAGCGCTTGAACGACCACAGCGACGCGAGCGCGACGAACCCCGACCACGGAAACATGCCGTACGTAATGTACTGAATGTAGTATTCGAAATTTCCGCGGTCGCCGTGACGGCCGGCGGCGCGACGCACGTAGTTGTCGCCGATGAATTCGTTCCAAAAGCCCATCCCGTTTTTGATGAGCATCGCGTGATACCAAGGGAACGCGGAGATGACGAAAAGCAGCAAGCCTGGGATGCGCAACGAGCGGCCGAACCAGCGCCAAAACCCGTCGCTGCGGAGCTCCGCGAGTGGGCGAATGTCGAGCAACTCGAGCTTCGTGAAAATGTCGCGGTAGCGCCCCGCCAAAAATAAGTAAACAGCGATGACGATTGCGGGAAGCGCGAGCCCGGCGGGACCTTTTGCCAGCGTCGCAAGCCCGCACATCACGTAGGCTGTGTAGAGATACACCTGCCGCTTGTTGCGCGCGCGTGCGCACCACAAGATCGCCCACACCGACAGCGCCCAATACGGCGCCATGGGGACGATTCCCCAAATGTCACGGAACGTCACCGACGGTAACGCGATGACGTAGCGGCCTATGTGCACCGGTCCAAGTACAAACGCCGCTTTCAATTGCACCGAAATGATCGTGAGTGGCACGAGCACGGTGAACACGAGCACGAGAAAAAACACATAGAACGATGCGGTGTGCGGCCACGAAAAACGCCGCGGGCCTTTGCGCGGCAATTCGGCTTCGCGCTCTTCTTCGGGCAGGAGCACCGCGAGGCCGGCGAGCGCGAGCGCGACGGTCATGGGAGCGACGAAGGACATGTCGGTCATGGCTTGCCGCGTGATGAACGCCCACTGCGATGACGTGGCGAGCACGACAGCAGCGATGAGTCCCGCGCGTCGTCCCGCGAGGCGACGGACCAGCTCCCATACGGACCAAATCGCGACGATGCTCAAAATGATGAATGGCATGCGCGAGCCCCACTCGACGCGCCAACTTGCCGTCAGAGAATCGGCCGCGGGATGCGAGCCCCACTCGAGGCCCACGGCTTTCATACCGAGCGCCATCAACCAAAATGTGAGGACAGATTTGGACCAAAATTCGGCGCGATCTTGCGGCGAGCCGGGCCACCACTGACTGATGAAGTCGTTGCGCTCGAGCATTTGTCGCGCGACTTCGCCGTAGTGTGTTTCCCACGGGTCCCACATGCCGTAGTTGCCCGCGAGCGGGATGTACATGATGGCGCACAACATGAGTAGTGCGAGGCATACTCCGCCATCTTCTGATTCGAAAAACCACGAGCGTAACCGCGACAGCGAAAGTCCCATGAAGGGGGCAATCTACCGACGGAAGTGGCCCACAGGCAAGTGTCTACTTGTGTAGGCCCGCAAAGAATCGATAGCCGGACGCGTCGGCGTCGTGCGGTTTGAGTACCAATGCCTCGCTCGGCATGAGCGAAAGCTCCACGCGTCCGCAATTGATTGTGTGTGCTGGTCGACGGGGATTGAGAACGTCGACGAGCGAGAGTGCATCGAACATCCCATGCAGTGGCAGCATGAGTGAAAACGTGATTTCGTGGCTCGTCGGGTTGACGACACAAATGAGTGTGTCGGCCGGGTCGTCCGTCGTGCGTGCAAACGCGACACAGTCGACGCCAGGTGATGCGAGCGACTCATAGCGACCCGCGATGAGCGCGGGCTCATGCCGACGTAGTTGCACGAGCTGGTGTACCCATGCGTAACGTGCGTTGCCGTCGACGGCAGACCAATCCATGGGACGGCGATTGTCGGGGTCGGCGCCGCCTTCCATGCCGAGCTCCTCGCCATAATAAATGAGCGGCGTGCCAGGAAATAAAAACTGCAAAACAAAAGCGGCTTTTGCGTGGTCGGTGCCGAGCTCCGTCTGCAAGCGCGGCGTGTCGTGCGTCGTCAAAATGGTCCAGGAGCAGAGCAGCGACGAGAGTGAAAATTCGGCTGCCATGGTGTCGAGTGCGCGTTGTGCGGCGGCCGCGGAAAGTTTGCCGGTGAAGAGCGGGAGTGCGGTTGCGCGCAGCCAATAGTTCATCACGCCGTCGAGCACGCCAGCGTCGAGAAAACCGCGCGGATACGCCATCACTTCACCGATGGTTCCCGCACGAGCGCCTGCGGCGAGCGCGGCCTTCGTTGCGAGCGCGCAAATTTGCGGACCGAGATCGTTCGCGCAATCGAGACGAAATCCCGCGACGCCACGCTCGGCCCACGTTGCAATGACACCGCGCGCACCGAACAGGGCATCGCGCACGGCGGGGCGTGAAAGATCCAGCTCGGGCAACGTGTGATGACCGCGCCAATTGGTGCCGCGAAACCAATTCGCTTTGTCTTCGGCGCGACTCCATGGATGGCGATGCCCGACGTGATTCAAAACGAGGTCGACGTAAAGCTCGACGCGCGCGTCCGAAACGACGTGCATGAGACGTGCGAATGCGGCTGCACCACCGAGCGCTTCGTCGATGGTCGTAAGACAAGTGGCATCGTAGCGGTGCGCGGAAGGCGCGGGTGTAATCGGGGTGAGGTACAGCGCGTCCGCGCCGAGGGTTTTGATGTGATTGAAATGATTGGTTAAACCGTCGAGCGTGCCGCCATGTTGCGCATGTCCATCCGCGCCTCCGTCACCGGACAAGCCGCCATCGGCCGCCGCGAAGCGGTCGATGAATACTTCGTAAACGACGTGTGCCATGGTCCGAGCGTAGCGCACGCAAGGAGGCTGCGGGCAACCAAAATGGTCCTTGCTGCGCAGGGCGGATGTGCCCTATAACTGGCGCGCTTTAAGCCAATTGATTCAATAAAAACAGCTCATTTCTCGAAGGAGTTTTCATGTTGCGGTTTGCGTTGTGCGCGCTTGTTGTGGGTTTTGTCGGTTGCTCGACGGCGGGTGGTCCTGTCATCGAAGCGGATCTTTCCACGGTCGTCGACAATGACCTTTCGACCGAACGCGACGGCGGGCACGGCACCGGCGACATGCGCCCCGTGCGTCTCGACATGGGCCGCAGCGACATGAACAAGACCGACCTCCTCGGCCGCGATCTCAGCACATTCGACTTCGCGCCTGCGCAGGATTTGTCGAACCGCGATCTCTCGAGCAACATCGACTTGTTTCATCCGGCCGACTTCGCGCCCGTTCTCGATTTGTCCGGACGCGATCTTGCGCTGCCGCCGGGCGACATGGCCGTTGGCCCCGACGGATGCAACAGCTACTCGCTTTGCGTTGGCGATTGCTTCGCAAACGCAACCACACAAACAGAATACGAAGACTGCGTCATTGGCACCTGCAACACCAACTCGACGGCAAATGGTCGCCAACTTCTCATCGACGCATTGCAATGCGGCGTCGATCACTGCGTCACCGTGGGTCGCTGCTTCGACGAAAACGACAGCACGGACGACTGCTTGACCTGCCAATTCAACGCCACCGCATTCCTGCTCAATTTTCAGTGCAACCCAATCGACGATCCGGATTGCAACACGTCCGCTTGCATGAACGCCGTCGACATTTGCATTGCGGATACGCCGTAATCGCCAAGCGCGGGGCGGCGGCCTCGGCCCTGTAGATGCCTGAACCAAGACTGCTCTTCATCATTTCGGATGCTACCGGCGAGACGGCTGAAAAGGTCGTCCGCGCCGCGCTCCTGCAATTCAACACGCAGCCCGTGCAAGTGCGCATGTTCACGCGCGTGCGTCTCGAGGCGGAAATGCGCAGCATCATCGGGCGCGCAAAACAGTTGCACGCACTCGTCGTGTTCACGGTTGTCTCGACGGCGCATCGCGAGCTCTTGCGCATGTTGTGCGACGAAGAAAACGTCGATTCCGTCGATCTCATCGGCGCGCTCATGGCGAAGCTCTCGAGTTTTCTCGGCGCGCAACCCAAAGGCGTTCCGGGACTTCTGCACACTTTGAGCGAAGAATATTTTCGGCGTGTCGAGGCCGTGGAATTCACCGTGCGTAACGACGACGGCCGCGAGCCACGCAACTTACCCAAGGCCGACCTCGTGCTCGTCGGCATTAGCCGCACATCGAAAACGCCGCTGTCGACGTTTCTCGCGCAAAAGGGCTACAAGGTTGCGAACGTGCCGCTCGTGCTCGGTATCGAACCGCCCATCGAGCTCTCGCAAGTCTCACAGGACAAGATTTACGGGCTCACCATCAAGTCCGAGCAGCTGCTGCAAATTCGCCAAGCACGGCTGCAGCATCTCGGCATGCCGCCCGACACCAGCTACGCGCAGCGGGATCACATTGCGAGCGAGATTGCGTATGCGCACACGGTGTTTCGCGAACATCCGACGTGGCCGGTCATCGACATCACGGGACGCGCCGTCGAAGAAACTGCTGCGGACATTCTGCGACTGAAAAAAGATCGCGAACGCGCCACGTAGCGTCTAACCACCTTTTGTCGTGTAACGGCGTGCAAGTGTAATCACGAAACCGAACGCGCCGAAGATCCCAACGATGGCGACGATGCCGAGCGTGAGCAGCGCGACGTTGACGACGCGCCGGTCGAATCCAGAGCGCTCCGCTTGCAACTTGGAGATGCGGCTTTCGTGCGCGGTGATGGCGTTGCGAAATGCGTCGATTTGCGCGTAGAGCGGGCCCATGCGTGGGTCGGTGGTGCGGTGTAAGTTCGCGAGCGTACCGACGGCGACGAGGCGTTGACTGATCTCAGCCTTCGCGGCTTTGAGCTCTTGTTCCGCGCTCGCAATTTGTGAATCGGTTGCGGATTGCGCGGCCAGAAGTGCCTCGGCTTCTTGCGCAAGCTGCGCGTTGCGCTCGCTGATTTGTCGTTGCATCGCCGCGAGGCTGGCTTCGAGCTCGCGCAACGGCCCCGTAATTTTCCAAACTTGTTCTTGTCGGTGATCACGCTCAGCGACGAAAGACGCGGCTTGCGTGCGCGCCGCCTCGGCAGAAAGGCGTGCTTCCGTAACGGCGGTGTCACCGCCGCCCTGATCTTCGTGAAGCTTCTCCGCGCGCAATGCCAAAGCGTCCGCGTCGGCGCCGCGCGCTTCGGCCTCTTTGATACGGCGATCGATGTCGTCACGCTCGGCAATGGCGCGTGCTTCCGCGTCGCGCAATTTCGCGAGCTCCTCGGTAGCGGCTGCCGCGGCTTCTTGTAATTGCGCCAGTTCCGGCTCAATGCGTTTCGAAAGCGCCGACAGTCCCTCGGCGCGTTCACGCAAGTTTTCGGCGGCGGCAACTTTGGATTGCTCCGCCGTCGAGCGGCGCGCTTCTTGTTCCGAGATGAGCGCAATTTCTTCTTTGACGACGGGCAGCGACGGCGAGAGCTCGCGAATCGATTTTCCCAAATCGCGCAAAACCAAATCTAATTTTCGTTGGTCGTCGATGAGCAAACGACGAATGGCTCGCTCGGCTCTGATTCTGCGAAAAACCGGCGCGCCGAGCGCGATGAGATAGCGTACGGCACCGAGCGGGGATTGCGCCGTCGGTGGCTCTGGCAACGGGGGCAGAGTCACGACGAGCTCCGTATGTGGGGCGCGTTCGTCCATTTCCGAAAAATGACTCTACTACAAGGCGTTGCCGGAAGCTCTCTCCTCGTGATACCGATCGGGGGTCGGACGAACCCCGTTTCCGCTCACAAGACCTACGGAGATCCCCCATGAGTGCCGTCACAGCAAGCTGCAAAATCATCGAAAAAACACTGGGCAAGAGTCCCGCATTTCGCAAAGTGGACGACGGGCTTTATGTGGTGAAACAAGGTTCTACCTACGTCATGGTCAACGTGCTGTCGACTGGGCCCGGCTCGAAACACGACGACCGCGCCATCGTGCGCGTCGTCGCGCAAGTCGTCGCTGGCGTGAAACCCGAGCCGTCGCTGTTCCGTCAGTTGCTCGTGCTCAACGGACGCGTGCGTTTCGGCGCATTCGCCTACGTGCCGGAGGGAAATCTCATTTTGTTCGGACAGTCGTTGCTCGGCGGTGCCGAGATGCAATCGACGGAACTTTCGGCGGCGGTGCACGACGTTGCGCTCATTGCCGACGGCTACGACGACCGCATCGTCGCGCGCTACGGCGGTTCGCGCATGCAGGATGTCATCGAGGAAAATGCACTGCAGCATATTTTTGCCGACCCCGACGATTCCCTCATCGACGAACTCGAATAGCCACGTCCCTGAGACAAGGAGAAGGTTCACCATGATGCAGGGTGCCAAAGCGAATATCATCGACGCCATCGGGCACACGCCGATCATCAAGCTCAACAAGCTCGCGGCGCATGTGAAGAGCGACATCTACGTAAAGCTCGAATTTTTGAACCCCGGCGGCTCGATGAAAGATCGCGTCGCGCTCAACATCATCCAAGATGCGGAGCGACGCGGGCTACTCAAGCCTGGTTCGACGATCATCGAAGCGACCTCGGGTAATACCGGCGCTGGCCTCGCAATGATTGCTGCGGTGCGCGGATATAAATGCATCTTCGTGATGCCCGACAAAATGTCGAACGAGAAAATTGCCGCGCTGCGCGCGTTTGGCGCAAAAGTCGTGATTTGTCCGACCGCCGTCGAGCCGGAAGATCCGCGCTCGTATTACGAAGTGACCAAGCGGCTCGTCAAAGAAACGCCAAACTCATTTCACTCGAACCAATATTACAACCCCGCCAACCCCGAGGCGCACTACTTGTCGACGGCCCCCGAAATTTGGGAGCAAACAGGCGGCGAGCTCGATGTCTTCGTCGCTGGCATGGGAACCGGCGGCACGATCTCTGGATGCGGAAAATATTTTAAAGAGAAGAAGCCGGGATTTTTATGCGTGGGTGTCGACCCCATTGGTTCACTTTATTATGACTATGTGAAAACGGGTCGCATGACCAAACCGTTTTCGTATTACGTCGAAGGCATCGGCGAGGATTTTTTGCCGGGCACCATGAACTTGGAAATCGTCGACCAAATCATTCGCGTCGACGACAAAGAGTGTTTCAACATCACGCGCGAGCTCGTACGGCAAGAGGGGGTTTTTTGCGGTGGCTCGTGCGGCGCCGCCGTCGCGGGTGCGATTCGTTACGCCGAACAACTCGGCCAAGAGAAGAAAAACATTCTCGTCCTACTGCCCGACTCCGCGCAAAAATATCTCTCGAAGATTTTCGACGACGCATGGATGCGATCCAACGGATTTCTCGAGGAGGACGACCCGCTCGGCACCGTCCGCGATCTTATCGCATCTAAGCGCCAGCGACCCATCGTCGTCGCGAAAAAAGGCTCAACGCTGCGCAGTGTCATCGCGCTCATGAAGGAACACGGGATCTCGCAAGTGCCAGTGGTCGAAGGTGGCCGCTTGTCGGGATTGGTTTCCGAGCTCGACCTACTCAACACGCTGCTCAAGAGTCACGGCTCGCTCGACGATCTCATCGATGGTCTCATCGAGTCCGACTACGCGACGGTGACCCCGCACACGAAGGTTGGCTTGTTGAAGAATATTTTCAACGAAGCGAAGCTCGTCTGCGTGCTCGAAAAAGACGAGCTCATCGGCGTGGTCACGAAAATCGATCTCATCGACTACCTGGCTACGCGTCGCGGATAACCGCACAGGAATTTCACACATGAAGACGACTTCCACGCATCTCGAAACGCTCGCGATTCATGCCGGGCAAGTGCCCGACCCGTCGACGGGTGCAATCTCGGTTCCCGTGTATCTCACGTCGACATACGTGCAGACGGGACCGGGCGAGCATAAGGGTTACGAATACGCACGCACGCAGAATCCCACGCGGCACGCGCTCGAGGGGAATTTGGCGGCGCTCGAAGGTGGACGCTACGGTTTCGCGTTTGGCTCTGGATGTGCCGCAGCGACGACGATTTTGCACATGCTGCGCGCTGGCGACCATGTCGTTGCGGGCGATGATTTGTACGGCGGCACGTATCGCATTTTCGAGCGCGTCATGAAGCAATTCGGGCTCGAGGTCACATACGTCGACCCGATCAATACCACGGCGTTCGCCGAAGCGATTCGTCCCAATACAAAAATGGTTTGGGTCGAGACGCCCACGAACCCCATGCTTAAACTGTGCGACATCGCGGGCGTCGCGAAAATTTGCCGAGACAAAAAAGTTTGGCTCGCCGTCGACAACACGTTTTGCACGCCGATGTTGCAGCAGCCACTCGCACTCGGCGCGACGATGGTCGTTCACTCCACATCGAAATATTTGAACGGACATGCCGACGTCGTCGGCGGTGCCGTGGTCACCAGCGACGAAGAAGTCGCCGAGCGTCTCGGGTTTTTACAGAATGCCATCGGTGCCATCCCGTCGCCCATGGATTGTTTCTTGGTCATGCGTGGCACCAAGACGTTGCACCTGCGGATGCAGCGCCACGGCGAAAACGCGCAAAAAGTGGCGGAGTGGCTCGCCACGCAACCTTCCATTGGCAAAGTGATTTATCCCGGGTTGCCGTCGCATCCACAATATGCGTTGGCGAAACAACAAATGCGCAGTGGCGGCGGCATGATTAGCTTCGTGCTCAAAGACGGCGCCAAGCCAGCGCTCGAGCGCGCGAAAAATTTTCTCCGCGCGAATCGTATTTTTGCGTTGGCCGAGAGCCTCGGTGGCGTCGAGTCGCTCATCGAACATCCCGCGATCATGACGCACGCATCCATCCCACCTGCGATGCGCGACAAGCTCGGCATTTCGGATGGTCTCATTCGCATCTCGGTTGGCATCGAGCACGTTGACGATCTCATTGGTGATCTCGCGCAGGCACTCGAGCACGCGGGCGCGTAAGTACTTGACGCTACTTGTGTTCTACCCCTATCGTGCGACGCAGTTTTCGGCCGAGCGGTCGATGGGAGACGTTGGACGATGGCGATGATGAAAGAGTTCAAAGAGTTTGCGGTCAAAGGCAACGTCGTCGACCTAGCGGTCGGTGTCATCATTGGTGGCGCATTTGGCAAGATTGTCGATTCCATCGTCAACGATTTGATCATGCCGGTGGTCAGCAAGATTTTTGGTGGCCTCGATTTTTCAAACTACTACGTCGCGCTGTCCGGGCAACAAGCGGGGCTTCCACTTGCGGAGGCAAAAAAAGCGGGCGCGGTGTTCGCGTATGGCAATTTTCTCACGGTGCTCGTTAACTTCGTCATCTTGGCGTTCATCATTTTCATGATGGTCCGGCAGATCAACCGCTTAAAGCACGAAGCACCGACCGTAGCAGCAGCGCCCGCGGCGCCACCGGAAGATGTTCTGTTGCTGCGCGAAATCCGCGACGCGTTGAAAAGTCGGTAACGTTGTTGAAGGCATTTATGAAGGAGGAGCATTTGCGAACGTTAGTTTTGCTAGTTTGTGGTCTCGTCACGATGCCGGCATTCGCGGACGTCGTGCCACCGCCCGTCAAATTCGAGCACCGCAAGGGCGAAGAAACGCCAGTAGACAAGCCGGTATTCAAAGCGAACGCACAACTCGGATTCTTGCTCGCCAACGGTAATGCGGAGGCGTACGGACTTTCGGGCTCCGGGACATTCGGCACACGTTTTTACAACAACGCGTTCGAGCTATTCGGCCAAGGCGCGTATTCTGTCATCGGAACGTCGGACCACAAAGGCGGGCCCATCACCGGCACGCAAAATTCCGTGCGCAACTGGTTGGTGCGGCCGCGCTACGACCGTTTCTTCGCCGGCAACAACTCGGTCTTTGCATTGATGTCCGCCTCGGGCGATGAGCCAGGTGGCTTCGTCTATCGTCTCGAGCCCATGGCTGGCTATAAACGCTTTCTGCTCGTGACGCCGAAGCAATTGCTCAGCGGCGAAATTGGCTACGCGTACACATACGAAAAATACGTTTCCGGCGCGCCGGTTTCGCACGCCGACTTTCATCAAGCGCGCACATATTTTTTCTACGAAAACAAATTCACGCCGCTCGCGAGTTTCTCCGAGGGGGTGGAAGTCTTGTGGGCGCTCAACCAAATCGAGCGCGTGCGCATTAACAGCACGACGTCGCTTTCATCGTCGATTTCAAAAGCGGTTTCGCTCAAGCTCAACCTCACGGTCAAAGCCAACTTGGATCCAACCGAGCGCCCGACGTACACGGATATGGACGCGATGGGCAATACGGTCACGCACGCGCAAGGCAAGTACGACAAAGTCGACACCATCTTAGAAGCCGTCCTAGCCGTCACCTTCCTCTAAAACCAACCGGGGACAGGACCCTAGGTCCCAAGCAATTGAAATCAAATAGCTATTTTCGATAACCGCGCATTTCGCGGTTTTTCGGCGCAATTTCGCGTTTCACAATTGTGACGAAATGCGCGCTTACGCAAAACAAACGAGTATTTTCAGTTAATTGGGACCTAGGGTCCTGTCCCCGGTTAGCTGAGGGGTTTGGAGGGGACGGGGATGGCTTCGCGCATGGTGGTCGTGTCGGGTTTGTCGGGCGCTTGGCGGAAGGCTTCGAGCTCTTTGGTGACTTTGAGCAAGAGGTCGGCTTTTTCGCGGTACGGCAGAAACGCACTTTTGAAGCCGTCGATTATTACTTCTTTGATGTCGTCGAGATTGAAGCCGTAATATTTGTGACAGAGGAAGAGCTCGTTCGAGACCGTCGTGTTCGTGACGAGACGGTTGTCGGTGTTCACCGTTACGCGCAAGCCGTACTGATAGAAGAACGGCAAAGGATGCGACTCGAAATCCGGCGCCGCCTGCGTTTGAATGTTCGACGACAAGCAAATCTCGAGTGGAATACGGTGATCGTTGCAGTAGTTGAGTAGGTCGCCGTGCTCACGCAGCCGCGTGCCATGACCGATGCGATGCGCGCCGCAATAGTGAATCGCCTGCGCGATGGACTCCGGTCCGTACGCCTCGCCTGCATGCGCGGTGCAATTGACATTGTTGTTCAAGATGAGTTGAAACGCCTGTTTGTGATCTTTGGCGGGATAATTGTACTCCGCGCCGGCGAGATCGAACGCAATGACACCGCGATTTTTGAATGCGACGCAAAGCTCCGCCATGCGCATGCTGGACTCGGGCGAAATGGAACGAATGCCGCAGAGAATGACGCCGGAGCGCACGCCGAAATCGCGCTCACCCGCGCGCAGACCTTGAATCACGGCTTCGACGATGTCGGCGAGCTTGAGCCCTTCGCGTTGGTGCAACATCGGCGAGTACCGCACTTCGAGATAGCGAACGTTTTCTTTGGCGCAATCTTCGACGAGCTCATAGGCAACGCGATACAGCGACTCTTCTGTTTGCAAAACCGCGAGCGTGATGTCGAACGCTTTCAAATAATCTTCGAGCGACGTGCAAACGTCCCCCTTGTAGATGAGCTTGAAAAGTTTGTCGGGATCTTGCGCTGGGAGTCGCACGCGTTGTTTCTGTGCGAGATCCAAAATGGTTTCGATACGCAACGAGCCGTCGAGGTGACAATGCAGATCGGTTTTGGGGAGCTTCTCGATATAGTCTAGCGTGAGCGGCATAATCGTCGGAGTATATGCTGGTCAGCTCGCGAGGTCACGCCCATGGAACACTCAAAGGAATTCAACGAGTTAGTAGCAGAAGTGAAAACGCGCGTCCGCGAAATCGACATCGACGCCGTGCGCGCACTACAGGCAGCAAACGCGCCATTTCGGTTCATCGATGTGCGCGAGGACTGCGAATGGCAACGCGGCCACTTGCCAGGCGCGGAGCATTTAGGTCGCGGCATCATCGAGCGCGACATTGTCAATGCGGTTCCAAACAAAGATGAGAAAATCGTTTTGTATTGCGGCGGTGGTTTTCGTTCCGCGCTCGCCGCCGACAACTTGCAAAAAATGGGTTACCGCAACGTGTTGTCGATGGCGGGCGGTTGGCGCGGTTGGGTAGAGCGCGGCCTACCCACGAAATAAACATACAGCGCCAACAGCAAGCCGATGAGCGACGCGATCATGCCCACGATGAACGACATGGGTCGATAGCGCACGACGACGTGACTCGTGCCGGTCGGTAAATCTCCGACGGAGAGTCGGCCGCCGTCGTGATCCATCGCGACTTTTTCGCCGAACTTGTCGATGCGCCCGACATTGGTCACGAAATGTTCGTTCCAGTTTTGGTTGATGAGCAGTCGCGTCGGCGCGGTGAGCGTGACGTCAGCTTCAAAACGATTTGGCGTGAACACGATATTTCGCACGTCGCCGCGCGTCGGATCTTCGAGGCGCATTTGCGGCACGTCACCGACGTCGAGCGTAAGTGCGCGCTGTAGCGGCGCTTCTTCGTCGCATTTGATCACACCGTGATTGGTGAGCACGATGTCCATCATGCGACTCCAGTGACCTTCTTCTTGGAAAATGGGCGTCGCTGCGGAAGCGACGACGGCGGATTGTTTGAAAACGCCGTCGTACAAAAGCCAATTGTAGCGGATGCCTTCGAAGGCACATGCGAGCACGAGCAACGCGGTGATGGCGTAACGCAAGCGGGCGGCTGGACGCCACTTTGAAAAAATGAATTCACCTGCGCCAGCGACGAGAAGACATGCAGCAAACGCGAGTAAGATGGTGTAGCGGCTCGGCACGCGTAGGTCGCGATAAACCGGTAGATGCTTGAGCATCCACCACGGGCCGTATGGAATTGCATTGCCGAGTGAGATGGCGGCACCGACGAGCGCTATCCACCAAAATCGGCGCGTCGCTCGCGCGGCAAACGATACAACGATGAGCGGAATCGTGACGAGTGGGAGATGCCAACCGTACTCGTGAAAGCCGTAGCGCAGGCCAGGCGCTTGGCCGAGGCCGCGCGATTCAAAACCGGCGCGCAACAACCACGCGAGGCTCATACTGTCGACCTCGTGCATGCGTCGTGGATGATCGATTGCGAACTCGAGAGCGGGCAAGATGCGAGCGCCGCCGAGGAGTAACGCCCAGCCACCGCCACAAGCAATTGCGAGCAGCGGGCGTGCATCACGTCGCGCAGCGACATCGCATACAGCGACGGTGGCGAGTAGCACGGCGGCGATTGCGGGCGTCGATGTGCCGCCGAGCCCGACGACCCATGCGGCGAACGCACCGAGAATCGTCGCATAGCGCAAGTCCTCGAGGCTGCGCCGATAAAACAAGACGAGGTAGGGAAACAACGCGGCGCCTGCAAAATTCGGATGACCGACGGCGAGGTGCAACGCGAGCCAGCCATTGGTACCGAACATCACGCTCGCGATGAGCGATGCTTCGACCGAAAGTTGGAAATGACGAGCAAGTCGATACATCCCGTCGAGCGCGAAGAACACATACACGACGAGAAATAATTTCGTTCCGAGCGCCGTGCCGAAGAGGATGGGCAATATCGTCGTGGGCGACCATGCCATCGCTTGCGGATTCGCCAGTTGCACTTGGCCGCCGCAGGTGTACGGATTCCACAGTGGTAACTGATGAAAATGGCCGATGGTGCGGCGGGCAATTTCAATCCAGGTTTGAAAATAGTGCCAGTCGTAGGAGTTTGCGAATCGACTCGGGTCGTGAAAAACCGGTGCGACGATGATGCAGGCAGCGACGAGAAACGCTACCGGTAAAAGCCGCTCAAGCTTTCGCACCGAGTGTCCTCGCCTTCGCTTTGTGTTCGACCCAGTCGATCACTTTTGCTTCGAGACAAATTCCTTCCAGCCGATTGATCTCTTGGATGCCCGTTGGCGAGGTGACGTTTACTTCCGTGAGATAATCGCCGATGACGTCGAGGCCAACGAAATAGAGTCCCGCGTTTTTGCAGTGCGGCCCGACGCGTCGGCAAATTTCCTGTTCGCGCGGTGTAAGCACCGTTTGGACGGCACGGCCACCGACGTGCAAATTACCACGCGTTTCGTCTTCGCGCGGCACGCGCAGCACGGCGCCGATGGGTTCACCGTCGAGTAAGAGGATGCGTTTGTCGCCGAGCCGTGCCGCCGGTAGATATTGTTGCGCCATCACCAACGTGCGACCAAAATCCGTCGAGGTTTCGAGAATCGCGTTGGTGTTACGGTCTTCGCGACGCACGTGAAAAATGCCCGCGCCGCCGGAGCGGTTGAGCGGCTTTACGATCATTTCGCCACCCCAGGTGCCGAGCAACTCTCTTAGTTTATCGAGAGAGCGCGTAACGCAGGTTGGCGCAATGAACTCGGCAAATTCAAAAATGTAGAGCTTCTCGTTGGCCTCGCGCAAGCCGCGTGGGTCGTTGATGAGCAACGTCTGATGGCGCGCGTTTTCGAGAACGAGCGTGCTGAAATAATACTCGAGATCAAACGGTGGATCTTTGCGCATGAACACCGCGCCGTAGTCGGAGAGCGAGCGATATTGCTGCGCAGCGACGCAAATGCATGGCAGCTCGGATCGGCTCACACTCGTCACGCTCGTCGCGTTTGTGCAAAATACTTCGCGTGGCGACGTTGGCGTGCCGATTCCCAGCGACGTGAACTCGCACATATCGACTTCGTGGCCGCGACGCAGCGCCTCTTCGATGAACACAAGCGTCGTGTCGCTTTGCGCGTTGATGCTGGAGATTGGATCCATCACGAACAAAAAACGCATTAATCGTCTCCGAGCGATTCGGCTTCGGGGCGTTGGGGCAAAAGGTGCTCGAGGCTATGCTTGCGCATTCGATAGTATAGCGTCGAACGATTGATACCGAGCAGCCGCGCGGCTTTCGCGATGTTGCCGGAGCTGCGTTCAATGGCGCTCACGATTTCGTTCCGCTCTTGTTCGCCGAGGCGCGCTTGTAAAGGCTTCGACCCGAGCGCGGCCAGCGGGCCTTGCACTTGTCCACTCGATTGCGCCGTCGCTGGTGGACGCGTACCGAAGTCGAGATCCGCGCTGGTGACATCCTGGCCACGCGCCAAAATAATCGCGCGCTCGATGACGTTCTCGAGCTCGCGGACGTTGCCGGGCCAATTGTACTGTGCAAGCCGCGCGAGGGCTTCGTCGTCGAAACCGCGCACGCGCTTGCCGCTCTCGCGATTGAATTTGGCGACGAAATGCTCGACGAGGCGCGGGATGTCCTCGGTGCGCTCACGCAGTGGCGGTAGTTGAATTGGGAAAACGTTGAGTCGGTAATATAAATCCTCGCGAAATTTTCCCTGCCGCACCATTTCTTCGAGATCGCGATGTGTCGCCGAGACGACGCGCACGTCGACGCGCACGGTTTCGGTGCCGCCAACGCGTTCAAATTCTCGCTCTTGCAGAACGCGCAAGAGCTTCACTTGCACTTCGAGCGGGATGTCGCCGCATTCGTCCAAAAACAGCGTGCCACCGTCGGCAAGCTCGAAGCGGCCAGGATGGCGCGAGACGGCGCCGGTGAACGCGCCTTTCTCGTGACCGAAAAGCTCACTTTCGAGCACACCGCTCGAGAGCGCCGCACAATTCACGCGCACAAATGGTTTGCCGTCGCGCGTTGAATTGATGTGTACCGCGTGCGCGACTAATTCTTTTCCGGTGCCTGTCTCGCCGCGCAAAAGGACGGTCGAGTTGGTTGGCGCCACTTGCTCGACGCGTTCGAGGACGCTCCGCAGCGTTGGCGATTCGCCGACGATTTGGCCGAAATCGAACTCGCCGTGCATTTCCTTCGAGAGATATCCCGCGTACTCCGCGAGTTGCGATTGAAGGCGGTGATTTTCGCGACGCAAATGATGGCGCTCAATCGCCGAGAGCAACATGCCTTTGACCTCTTTTTGGTCCCAAGGCTTCGTGATGTATCGGTACACCTGACCGAGCGTGATGGCTTCGATCAAAACGTCTACGTCGGTAAACGCCGTCAAAATGATCCCCACAGCGTCGGGCCGGACTGTTGCGGCCTCGCGAAGAAATTGCAGGCCGGACATCTTCGGCATGCGCTGATCGGTGACGATGACGGCCACGTCGCGCTCGCGGAGAATTTTCAAACCTTCTTCGCCGGAGTTCGCGGTGAGCAATTGGAACGTGCGTTTGAAATTGAAGCGAAACGCATCGAGGTTGTCCGACTCGTCGTCGACCACTAATATCGGAAACTGCATTGGGTCGTTTGGAAGAGTCGTCACCAGGGGGACACACTACCGAAAAGCTCGGGGCCGGTAAAGCCGAGCCTGTGATACCATTTACCTCCGTGCAACTCCTTCTCTTTTGCATGGCGCTCGGCGCCTATCTCGTCGGTCTCGCGCCGGAGATCTACTGGCTCGATTCGAGCGAATTCGTGACGGCGAGTTGGGAGCTCGGGATTGCACATGCGCCGGGCCATCCGATTGCCGCAATTTGGGGGCGCCTCTTTTGCCTCGTACCTGTCGGCTCGATTACTTTTCGCGTCGGCCTCGCCGCTGCCGTCGCTGCGGCCTTTGCTCTCGTCCGTTGTTCGCAAATCACGCAACTGCTCTACGAGCGCGGCGGCGACACACCTGCACGCGCGTCGCGCTGGGTCGGTCCACTTGGCGCGACGTTGTTGGCGGGCTCCTACGGTCTCGTCATCCACGCGATTCGACCCGAAGTGTACGCGCTGCAGTGCGCGCTTTCGCTTTCGCTGATCCTCGAAGTGTTGCGCGCGCAGTTTTCACGAATTGGCGTGCGTGCGAAACATCTCACCGCTGCGGCGTTCTGGGCGGGCTTGTCACTCACCAACCATCATCTGCTTGCGTTTTCGATCATCATCCCGTGTGCGCTGTTCGTTCTCCTGCTTTTGCCGTCGCTGCAGCGTCCATGGCGTTGGTTCGGCGTCGCCCTTTTTGTCGTGGTCGTCGGACTTTCTGTTTATGCATACCTGCCGCTACGCGCCACGCATCACCCGCTCTCGAATTGGGGTGCTCCCAACACGTGGTCGCGTTTTGTCTGGACCGTGAGTGCGCGAGCCTTCGCAAAAAGCACCGCGCATTTCTCATTGTCGTCGCTGCCGGAGTTACTATTCGCACTCGCCGACGAGCTCAGGTTTTTCGGCCTATTCGTTGCGCTCGGCGGTATTTATTTGTGTCTTCGCTTATCGGAGCTTCGGCGCGCCGCGCTTCTCGTCGTCACGTGTATTGCATTCGGTGTTTTCGTTCGTGCACTCGTTGGCTTCGATCCCGCAACGCCGGACGACTACGGCTACCTCGCGTCGAGCACGGCGCTGCTCTCCGTTTTTGCCGCGCTCTTTGTGGCCTTGCTTGTCAGCCGGATCCCCGCGTTGACGCATGCACGCGCGCCTTGGCTCGGCGGTGTGACACTCGCGCTGTTCTTCGCAACCGCACTCTTTGCGAGCGAAAAATACTCACTCGCCGCGTTTGTCGACACGCGCGCCACGTACGGCGAACTGCTCGACAACCTGCCGCCGCGTGCGCGTTGGGTGAGCTCGTACTTTCAAACGGCATTCGCAACCGCGTATCTCCAAAAAGTGGAGGGCACTCGTCCGGATCTTCTTTGGGTGCACCGGCATTTTCTCGCGTATCCGGGCTATCGCGAGGACGTGCTCGCGCGTGAACCAGAGTGGTCGAGCGATCTCGGTGACACCGACGTCACACCGACGGAAAATGCGACCTACGTGTTCGAATACGATGTCGATTTGGCGAGTGCGCTCGTGCCGCGGTCACAGGTCGTACCGCGCGTTTCTTGGCTCCGCTACGCCGATGGGCAATCACGTCGTTTCATCGGCTGGCAGGCCATTTTGTCGTTTCATCGTCTCTGTGTTCCGTCAGACCTCACGCCGGACGTTGGCGCGCGCGACGCGGCGGAGGCCGAAGCGACGTCGCTGTTTGGTACGAGCGACACCATCTCGGCGATAAGACAAGGTTGCGGCACCGAAATGGCTCGAAAGTTGGTGCTCACCGACCGTCATTGATAGTATCGATGCATGTCCAATCCCGTCGGAGAAGTTCGCGCTCTGCCACAGCTCAAGCCGACGTTATTCACGCGACGCGTGGCGTTGCTCGAACCACACGGTGCGCCGCGGCTGACACCAGCCGGTCGGCAAGTGCTGCTCGGCTGCGCCAGCCTCCTCACAGAAGCACGCCGCTTGCGCACGGAAGCGCAGCGCTATGAGAGCGACACGCTTTTTACAATCGTGCTCCGTGATCTCGAGAGCCACGTTCACGATGCTCCCAGCGACGACGAGGGCGCGCGCTTGGCGAGCATCATGGAAGCGGATTCTCGCTTGGGTGATGAGATACGTGCACTCGCTTTTGCCGAAGTAGCTCGCTTGTGCGGCGCCATGTCGGAGCAGCAATGTGAGTTGCGTTTCATTGCACAAGGTCCGCTCTTGCACATCGAAGCGGTCACGAAAGGGCTCGGCACATGAGACTTACCTATAGTGCATACGACGCGGGGCGCATCGTGGGCATGACCGCGAGCGCGGTGCTCCATTTTCGGCAAATGGGTCTCGTCACGCCGTCGGAGCGCGTCGCTGGTCGGCGGTCGTTCGGCTTCGTTGATCTCGTCTGCATCGAAGTTGCAAAAACCTTGATCGACCGCGGGATCTCTGTCGGTAAAACGCAGCAGTTGCTTGCAGAATTGCGCATCCAGCTCGCTTCGATGAAGCAATCACTCGGCAATGTGCAAATCGTCGCAACGCCGACGAGCATTCATCTGCGTACGCGCGACGAGATGACGGCAGCACTGCCAGCCGCTGCCACCTGCATTGCGCTGGATTCGCTCAAGGAACGCATTGCGACGCTCGGGCATCAAAGCGACGCCGGCGCACTCGGTTCATCGTCGCCGACGCGCGAGCGCCCGTCGACTGCGTACGAGTGGTTTCGTTTCGGTCTTCGCAAGCAAGAAGAAGGCGAGCTCGACGCCGCGACCGCCGCGTACTTGCGCACGCTCGAGCTCGACGCCGCATTTGCATCCGCGCTCGCAAATCTTGGTGGCATTTCGCTCGCACGCGGCGAGACATCGCAGGCGGTTGATTTTCTCAAGCGCGCGCTCGAAAGTGATCCGCGTCTTGCAGAAGCGCACTTCAACCTGGGCTGCGCGCAATTCGAACAAGGTGCGATCGCCGACGCCATCACGTCGTGGCAAGAGACACTTCGTCTCGCGCCGCGCATCACCGACGCGCACTTTCAACTCGGGGTGGCATATGCACGTACACGCAACTACGCAAACGCGCGCAAACAGTTGGACCTTTATCTAGAGGCCGATCCCGCAAGCGACCTCGCCGAACAGGTGCGCGCATTGATGTTCAAGCTTTAGCCGGCGTCGCGCTTTGACGAAGCGCCACTTGTGGCGCAAGATAGATTGATGCCCATTTACGAGTATCGCTGTGAGTGCGGTGCAGTTTTGGAATCAATCGAGTCGGTCGGCTCGAAGCGCAAGGTCTGCGGCGACCTTTGCACGGCTAAACCGGCGAAAGGCGTTACCTGCGGCGCCGGAAGAGTCGAGCGCGTATTATCGCTCGGCCTCATTCGTGGCGACGGTCACGAGGCGAAAGAGCCAACATTCGACCCATGTAAACGCTCCAATCGCCCCGGCGGCGGCTGCGGCCCCGACGAGTATTGAGCGAGCCCAGCCAAGTATTGACTGAGTATTAGTGCTTTCTGAACACCCCCAGCATGCGCTAAAATGGCTGTCGTGGCACTCCGCATACTCATCGTCGACGACGACAAGCACACGCGTCGCATCATCGAGACATACATTACGCACGACCAAGTTCTCGCTGCCAAGGGGCTCGAGATTGTTGTCGCGCAAGATGGCAAAGAAGGACTCGCGGCGCTCGAAAAGGGCAACTTCGATCTCATCGTTTCCGACTTACTCATGCCGCGAATGGATGGGTTCCAGTTTTGCCGCGAGGTACGCAGCCGCCCCGCGACGAAAACTGTGCCCATCGTCGTCACGAGTGCGGTGTTCAAGGATCAATCGACGCTCGCAAAGCTTGCGGAGCTCAGCGTCGAGTTCGTCGGTAAACCATTTTCCGGACAAGAGTTGCTCGCGGTCATTCGCAAGCTACTCAAGAGCAATACGCCTGCCCCAATGACGTCTTCTATCGAGTTTCCTGCGCCCACCGCGGTCTTGCCGGCGGCGAATGCGGAGCCCACGTCGTCGTCTGGATCACTCGCCGAGCGCTCGCCAAGCCGTGTGCTACTCGACCTTTGGGAGGCGCAACTCAGCGGCATTTTGTTGCTGCAGCGTGGCCAAGTAAAAAAAGAAATCGCGCTCGTCGACGGACGTCCCGTTAACGTCGAATCGAATTTGCGCACGGAAACGCTGAGTCAGTTTCTCATCGCACGCGGCATCATCGACGATAAAAAGAATCAAGTCGCGTTGCAACGCGCACAGGAGACGCGCGCGCGTTACGGCCGTGTTCTCGTGGAGCTGGGCTACCTCACCGAACGTGACTTGTTGTTCCATTTGGCGGCGCAAATGCGCATGAAAATCGCCAACACGTTGCGCTGGCAAGATGGCACGTGGACATTCGCAAACGCGGACGCGCCCACGGACCGCATGCAATTTCCCATCGACGCTCCACGTCTCGTGTTCGCCGGACTCAAGAAAAGCGCGAAAGTCGATAAGATCGCCGAAAGCTACGGCAAGGGATCTTGGCGCGTCATTCTCACGCCACGCGCGCAGCGACACCGCGAAGCATTTACGCGCGTATTTGGTCCCGACGGATTCGTGCAATTTGAAAGCTCGCCTGCCATTAGCGACCTGAAAGCGCGCGCCGATTTCAACGATCTGTTGGTGCAAATCGATGTGTTGCTCACGTGCGGCCTCATGGACATCGAAGCCGTCGAGCAAGCGACCGAAAATTACATCGACCTCGATCCAACGGCGCTCACGCAGCTCAGTATCAGCGAAACAAAAGCGGAAACCGCGGCGCCGCTGTACGACGAACTTTTCGGACAGCCCACGGCGACGGCAATCCCGCGCAATGCGCCAACACGCGTCAGCGGCGTCATTCCGGAGCTGCTCAAAGCAGCCAACCGCAACGAAGACTCTGGGCTGCTGCTCATTCCGGGCGTCGAAGGCGATGCACCCGAATCGCCGCCGATGTCGCGCGTCGAGTCGCACAAAGAAGGGCGTCGCCTCGAGGCGCTCGAAGCGCTGCGTCGCGACATCATCAACGCGTACCTCGAGATTCATACCAAAGATTACTTTCAGGTTTTGAAAGTGCCCACCGACGCAAAAATCGAGGACATTGCGGCAGCATACGGCGATTTGGGTGCACGATTTTCGCTCGCGCAATTTTCCGCCGACGAGCTCGGTTCAGATTATTACGAGCGCTTGCTCGAACTTCACGAAGTGTTTCGTCAAGCGTACGAGACGTTGTCGTCGAGTGAGAAGCGGTTGCGGTATCGACAAACACTTCACGTCAAAGAGCTCACGACGCTTGCGCCTTCTGCAATCGATTCTGAGTTGCTCGTGCAAGAGGCATCTGAATTGCTCGCTGCGGGCGACGCGCGACTCGCGCGGCAGAAGCTCGAAGAAGTCGTCACTTCCGTTTCGGATCAAGCGGACTATCACGCGCTTCTCGGCTGGGCGGTGTTTCTCGACGAGGGCGGGCAATCGACTGACGCGGCAGAGGTGCGCGCAGCCGCATGTATCGCGTGGCTCAACCTCGAGCAGGCGTTTGCTATCGACGCCGATAACCTCACTGCGCATGAATCTGCTGGCCGAATTTTCGCCGTCACGGGCGAAAACGAACGCGCCGTCACACACCTCGAGGCGACGCTCGCACAAGATCCATCGCGACAAGAGGCGTTCTCTGCACTCGTGACGCTTCTCGAACGCAACGACGATTATCCGCGACTCGAGCAACTTTACCGTCGCACAATTCATGCACTCGGCTCCGACATCAATCCGGATCGCGCGTTCGATCTCTGGGTACGACTATGGGAACTCTATCGCGACCATCTGCACGACGAAAAATCGGCGCAGCTCGCGTTCACGGTCGCATCGCGGCTGCGTCCCGACGATGCGCGCTTGATTCTAACGTTGCCGCCGAAAGCGCCACCGCCTGCGCCTGTGCCCGAGTCGCGCCCGACTCCGCCACAACCGAAGGCACCGCCAGCGAAGGATGAAGACGCCCTCGGCGCACGTCGAACCACGCGCGTGCAGCTCCCCGTCACCGACGAAGAAATCAATTTGTCTGACGCCGATGCGGCATTCGCCACTGACTCGAACTGGCTCAGTAATTCCGAAGCCGTGTTGGCAAAATGGAAAGGTGCGCTCGCCGAACCTGCCCCCGGACGTGAGTATTTCGATCTCATGATCGCCGCCGACCGTTGGGATGCCGCATACATCACGGGCGCCGTTCTCTCCTCCCATGGCGACACGACTTCCGAGGCCGTTGCTTATTTTCAACGCTATCGTCCACGCTTTTTGGTGCGCGCGCAGGCGCGATTTGGTCTCGAGCTCGTCGAGCGAATTCGCCACAGCGACGACAATCCTGCATTGAGCGAACTGTTTCGCATCGTTTTCTCGGCTTACAGCCCAACATTTTCGCTCACGAGCCTCGGCGTTACGCCACACGATCGCGTTGCGCTCGACGCGGTTTCCGAGCCGTTCGACAACGTCACGCGCTACCTCGCGCATGAGCTCGCCGTCGACATGCCGTATATTTATCGTCGCGAAGACATCGGCGCGAACGTCCAAATTGGCGCGACATGGCCGCCCATTTTGCTCGCGGGTAATGAAGCGCTGGATCTCACCAATCGCACCGAGCTTGCGTTTCACATCGCGCGCGCACTCAGCTATCTCTTGCCGGGTCGCGCCATGACGGCCGCACTTCGCTCCGAGCAGCTCAAACAATTTTTGATGGCCGCGATGAGTCTCGTTCGTCCGTCGTTGCCCGTCGACGACAAAACTGGCGAAATTGCGAGTTTGCGCGAGCGCTTCCTCGACAACATGCCCGATTTCATTTTGCAAGTGAGCCCGCTTGTCGAGCGTGTGCTACGGAGCTCGCAAGGGAAATTGAATTTGTCGAAGTACGTGCGCGGCATGGCGCGTACCGCCGACCGCATCGGTCTCACGCTGTGCAACGATCTCCCCGTCGCCCATCGCGTCGTCGAGCAAAGTGGCGTGCAAGGCGCGTCGCAGGATTTGTTCGAGTTCGCGCTCTCCGCCGAATTTCAAGCGTTGCGCAAAGAGCTCGGGCTCTCCGTCAGCGTGTAGCGCCACTATTTGCGGGCGGTTGCGCGAGCCACTTCAGCATCACCTGACCCAGTGAATTGAGCGCCGGCGGAACGAGCTGCACTTTGGGCAGCAAATATCGATAATCGATGACTTTGATCTGCGGCTCGCCCGTGTGCAGCCGGCGTTGATTCTCGTCGTTGATCCACGTGAGGATTTCGGGAACCGCCGCGATGGTGGTCGCGTGCACATCGTGCAACAGCAAAATCGCACGCCCACGCAACGTTTTTAGATGATGCTCGACATACTCGACGACCTTCTTCGTATTTTTGACGCGCCAATCCTGTGGGTCGATATCCCAACCAATCGCGTCGATGCCGTGCCGCGCGAGCACCGCCTGAATTTCTTTGCAGTGTGAACCGTAAGGCGTACGAAAAAGCAGCGGACGCATGCCAATGGCTTGTTCTATCAACTCCGCGTTTTGATCGATTTCTGCATCTGCGCGTTTGAGATACAATTTCCCGCACAAAAAATAGTGATGCACGGTGTGATTGCCAATCAAGTGCCCGCGTCGCACCGCTTCGCGCATGACTTCGCGTGCACGCTCCGCCGCTTTGTTGGTGCCTTGGAAGTGCCATCCATTGACGAAGAAAATGGTCTTTACGCCGAAGCGATCGAGCGTATCGAGCAGCTCGGGCGTCTTGTCGATTGCGGGGCCGTCGTCGAATGTGAAGAGAACTTCAGCGACTTTTTCCGGCAGTTTCGCTTTGGTCGGTTCTCCGGGCGTGCCGGTTGCCGACGCAGCGCCAGTGGGCATGGGCGAAATCGGCGCTGCGCTTGTCGGCGCTCCGCCGTCGAGCGTTGGCGCTAGAGTGCCTGCGTCGACGCTGGCTGCGGCGGCGGCGAGAACGAAAAGAACAGCGGAGGAAACCATCGCTGTAGAGAATTGTAGCATGCGCGGGACACTCTGCAGTGTCCGCGATGTACGCTAGAACGGAATGTCGTCTTCCAAAGAAGGAGTAGGTGGGCCGCCGAAATCGTCCGCGCCGCGGCTCGAAGGTGCGCCACCGCCACTTGCACGCGGGCCGGAAGCGCCGGCTTGTGCGCCGCCACCGCCGAGGAATGTGACGTTGTTCGCCACGACTTCGGTCATGTACTTTTTCTCGCCAGACGTTTTGTCGTCCCACGAGCGCGTCTGCAAACGCCCTTCGACATAAACCTGGCGGCCTTTGTCGAGATACTGCGCGCAGTTTTCGGCCGTCTTGCCCCAGACGACGACGCGATGCCACTCGGTGCGCTCTTGTCGTTGCTGTTGCTTGTCGTTGAAAACTTCGCTGGTTGCGACGCGCATTTCCGTGACCGCTTGGCCCGACGGCAAATACTTCAACTCGGGCTTGGCTCCGAGGTGACCGATGATGATGACTTTGTTGACGCTACCCGCCATGAACTGCCTCCTTGCATGCGGGCATTTTCGTCCGCAAAGGACATCCTTTCGGATCTCACCCACAATGGTCAAGTGTTCAGTGAAACAAAATGGTGGTAGCGTGTTTGCTTCATGTTGCAAGGACGAAAACTCGCGGTCGTGGTGCCCGCGTTCAACGAAGCGGGTGTCATTTCCACGATGCTCCACTCGATCCCTGCTTTCATCGACCAAGTCATCGTCGTCGACGACGCTTCCACCGACGGCACGGCGGAAGCGGCAACACGGGTTTCGCGGCGCGGTCTCGAAGTCGTGCGTCATGCGAATAATCGCGGCGTCGGCGCGGCGATCGCCACGGGTTATCGACGCGCGCTCGTCTCGCATGCGGACATCGCCATCGTCATGGCAGGCGACGGACAAATGCATCCAGACGATCTGTTCGGCCTTGTCGCACCGCTCCTGCGCGACCGCGCCGACTACGTAAAAGGCAATCGTTTCGCATCTCCACACGTTCTTTTCGCGATGCCGGTCATGCGTCTCATCGGCAACGTCGTTTTGTCGCTCGCCACCAAGCTCACGAGTGGCTACCCGAAACTGTTCGATTCGCAATGCGGGTACACCGCTGCGTCACGCCGCGCGCTCGAAATCATCGACGCCGAGGGCTTGTTCCCGCGCTACGGCTATCCCAACGATCTGCTCGCGCGCCTGCACGCCGCGGACATGCGTGTGCTCGACGCCCCGGTCCGCGCCGTCTATGGCCCGGCGTGGCGGTCCGGGATTCGCCCGTGGACCGTCG